>Ga0129327_10002439_pt1 | contig 10813 bp, 9 predicted proteins | sample CPBDNA_6_FD_111799 | JGI IMG/M metagenome (GOLD analysis project Ga0129327, IMG submission 111799) | Freshwater to marine salinity gradient microbial communities from Chesapeake Bay, USA - CPBay_Spr_31_0.8_DNA | ecosystem: Environmental > Aquatic > Marine > Coastal | place: USA: Chesapeake Bay...
GATTTTAGATTATCTCTAAATTTATTTACGCTTATACTATCCATAACTTCACCATCACTAGTTGTACGGTATTTCCGTACATTCTAGCACGGTGCGTTAACAAGGCAAGTCAAAATTTCCCTGCGGGCTGGACGTCTCTAACACTCCACCTTTGCTTGAGCCGATAAATACACTTAGGCATTATTATTCCACGATCCTGATAGTAGCCACTTCACCACAAAAAAACTCCCCGATACTACAGACAAACTAATTACTATGTTCAGGTGGAATTATTAGCACCTAAAGCGTCTTAATACAGACATGGTTGTTTAGAGCTAGCGTAATGACTATGCGCCAATGTCGGTTTTGTATTGGGCAGTTCTGGCAACTCAACATTTAACAACGTAAACCGGGTCGACGCTATCGCGCGCGCGTTTTTGGCATTAGCTTTGTCGGTCGTGTAAAAGGAAATATTATGAAAATTTCAACTATCCCAGAAATATCAGGCTATAAAACTGTTGAGTCAATCGGTCTTGTTACTGGAAATATGGTCCAGTCAAAACATATAGGTAGAGATATTATGGCGGGGCTCAAAACTATTATTGGCGGTGAAGTGGCTGGTTATACTGAAATGTTAATTGAAGCCAGAGAAGAGGCTTTGAGGCGAATGATTACCCAAGCTGAAAGTAAAGGTGCTAATGGTGTGGTTAACGTAAGATTCACCACAAGTGCTATTGCTGCCGGTATGTCAGAATTGCTAGTTTACGGTACAGCAGTTGTCGTAGAAAAAAGCTAACCCTAAAGAAACCGGATGGTTTCACTGCCGTTTCTTTAGGCATTAGGCTCAAAAAGGGATCGAGTATGGTAAGTAAATTGAAACTATTAAATCTGGCGGCAATATTTACTTTAGTCGTAGCGGCATTACATCTTGGGTGCATTGTGTTTGGCGCAGAGTGGTATCGGTTTTTGGGTGCAGGGGAGCAGATGGCTCAATTAGCGGAAAACGACGATCCCTACCCAACTATCGTAACTAGCCTTATAGTTCTTGTGCTTTTAGCGTGGTCTGCCTATGCGTTCTCAGGTGCAGGTAAAATATTTAAGCTTCCTTTGCTGCGTACAGGCTTATGTCTTATTTCTATTATTCTACTTACCCGTGCATTTGGGTTTTATTTCATAATGTCAGCGTTCCCTGAAAACTCACTTACCTTCTGGTTTGTGAGCTCAGGGCTTTGTTTTATACTCGGGTCTAGCTATGCACTAGGTATAAAACAATCGTGGCAATATTTATGCGACAAAGCCTAACTAGTTTGCCAACGATCTCCCTTCGGGATGGGCCTCCAAAAAACTTCGGTTTTTTTCGGCCAGTTACAAAAACGTTAGTTGGCTCTAGGGATATAGTCAGTGCGAATTATATTTATTGTATTGTTGGGTTTGATTTTATCGCCTCATATTTTAGCGAAAAAGATATCGCCAAAGATTCAGAAAGCACTTCGCTTCGCCTTGGTACCAGATGGCTATCTGACGCGAAAACGCATACGAAATTTTGAAGTGAGGTAGGACATCTAGGGTCGAAAAAAATAAAATTAGCGCCCAACTCTATCAAGCCTAATTTACTTCTTGCTCAAGTGTATCAAAAAGAATGATGGCGAAGTGCCAAAATATTGAAGGCATCATCCCAGGTAGTCAAAACTGCTCGGCTCATTGAGCTTAAAGGTAGTATGCAAAGTAACTTTGAAAAACCGCTTCCATACTAAAAAGGCTCTAATCAATATAATACAAGTAAAGGCTTATCTAAAGCAAAGGCGGGCAGGCTCTGAAAATGCGCGTAAGCTTTTAGAGTCAGCAGTTTTAGGCAAGCCGATGACAGCAGCACAAGAGCAAGTGGTGGCTGTCAATGACCAATTAATTGAAAATGTTTTGGCAAACATGTGATCTAACTTCTCAAGGCTCAGCAATGTATTAAAAAAAGTTGGCAAGGCTTGCAATAAATCCTACTAACAAGTCAATCCAACTGTCTGTTAACGCGTCGGCTGATTGAAACGTTAGGCAAGCAATGATTAAGTACTTCTACTTAAAAGCTAGTTAACTCTCTTGAACTAAAGGTTTTAAAAAAGCATAAAAAAACGCCTTATATAAAATACAAGGCGTTTATAAAAAAACAAATCAAAGGGCTAAATATCTATCCGGCCACAACGATTTAAAAAGATCGCTCAATAAACTTAAAAAACCAATCGAAAACCCACTTCAATAGTTCGTGCTGGCGCTGGCGCCAAGTCCTTAATAAAAGACGTATGCACTCGCTGTTCATCGTTGGTTAGATTTTTACCCTGCAAGAATCCAGTTAATAAAAGTCCATTGGATAATGGCTGTTTAATTTCGGCGTAAGCAGTCAAATCATTATAACCATCCGAAGCTAATTCAAAATCGGCAGTATCAAGTTGCTTGTCAACTCTCAGATAATCAATAGATCCACTAAAGCGTCCCCATTGTCCATCAATACCTAAGCCATAACGCATAGGTGGTGTTCTAGGTAAATGCTGATTACCTGTAACATCCACTTCAGCATCCACAAAATCAAACAATGCCTTTAAGCGAACATGATTATCCGATTGCTTAATAATATTCGCCGCCAATTCAACGTCTGCACCAAAAAAACGAGCATCATTTTGTTGATAAGCAAAAACAGCTAATTCGTCTAACTCTCCACCTGTGGCTTGCTGGTAAATAAAATCAGAAAATTGCGTCTGATAAGTTGTTATCGAACCAGACCAGCGCTCATCTTGATACTGCAATGTCGCAGATAAGTTAATAGCTGTCTCGCTATCTAATGACGCATTTCCTTGCTCGTAACTATTGGTTGTTAAATGTGGCCCATCAGCATAAAGCTCTTCAGCGACGGGTGCGCGTGATGAATAGTCCGCAATGATATTGAGCTGCCACATATCCGACAGGGGAATAATGGCACCCAATGAGGCGCTATAGTTTGAAAAATCCTTGTTAGCCGCCGCGCTAGGCTTGTGCTTGGTTTTTCCTATACGCAAACCAGCCTCTAAATCAAAGCGTGATAACGAACGCTCAGCTAACCAAAATAATCCGCTCTCGGAGCTGTCTACCGGTTGAATAAAAGCTTCTTCACCAACGGCAGAAAAATCCCGTTGGCTGTATTGAGCACCCAGCGCATTCGTCCATTCGCCAGTATCAAATATTAACTCGGCGCGTGACTCCCATGCTTGATTTGAAAACCGCGTAGCCACTTCACCATCAGGTTCGATCTCTTGATGTTCGTAATCGTTAACACCCACTCTTACATTAATGCTGCTAACAGAATCAAATGGATCTTCGAGACCAAGTTCAAAATCAGTACGTGTTTGCTTTAAAATTAATGTGGGAGTCTCTTCGCCATGTTCTTCAGCAGGGTCAACGATACCGCCAACGGGTTCTTCATGATGCTCAGTATGTCCAGGTAATCCATACGTGGCGTCGGTATCACTAACAGACAGCCCAATAAAGCCCCAGTCTTTTATATAAGAACCACCGATTGCGGCTGATTCAAACTTAAAGGCGCTGCCTGGTAAAGTATCTCCAGAAGGCTCTTCATGTTCTTCGGCACCCGGTCCGGCTTCAGCTTCCTCTAATGCATGCAGTCGCGCTGATTCGGCATCGCCAGGAATCTTATAGTCACCGCTATCTTTTCGCGTGGCATCAAGATGCCATGCAAAACTATTTTTACCGCCATTGAGTTTAATCGATGTTGTATTCGCATCGTCATTATTGTTGAAGCGTGTTTCTACACCGCCGGATATCGATTTTTTCGGTATATGATGTGGAATGCGACCTGTATGTATATCAACAACTCCACCTATCGCACCTGAGCCATAGAGTAATGCGCCAGCGCCTTTAAGCACTTCAATACGCTCAGCAATAAAAGGCTCGATACTGACAGCATGATCACCACTAGTAACAGAAACATCTAAGGTGTCGATACGGTCTTCCATTATTTTTATACGCGCGCCACCTAAGCCATGAATAATAGGTCGGCCCACAGCATTACCAAATGGTGCCGAGTGAATGCCTGGCTGCTTGGCTAATGTTGCGCCGATATTGGTCGTTGCTTTGCGTTCTAATTCAGCGCCTTCCAAAATATCAATGGCTTGCGATAAGCCCTCTCCCGATAAGGGATGAGCCATAACAGTAATATTTTCAATGGTGCGTCCTGCAGACGTGCTTGATATCGTTCCGTCTGAAACTACTGCTAAAGTTTTAGCAGTAGTTTCAGCAATAGCAACAGTAGTCATAAGCGTTAAGCTTATAGGGAATAAAAATTTAATTAATGCTTTACACATTAGTGGTTCTCCTAACGATAGGTAAAAGTGTTTGCATAAGCAAACAGAATAAATGTTGACGAAAAATCGTTAGGCTTGAGGTGGGGCGCGGCTCAGGTAAGAGCAAGGTGCTGATGCTTGGAGTAGAGATGAATGAAAATTGGATTCTATATAATAAGATGTGCTCGCTGTTAAACGAACTTTATCATTACTAATAATGGAGTGATCTTGCGATTGAATACAAATAGCACACACTTCATCACTGGCATGGCTATCGAGATGTAAATGATTAGCCGCAAGTGTTTGGCCACAGACAAACACCAGCATCCAAGCAAGAAGGCTTAGGCGCAAATGACTGGGGCTTAGGATTTTATGCAGTATGTGAAACACAGATACCTCAAAATTATGGGCTGATCATAAAACGGCCGTCCCTGAAGCTCAAGGCATAAAAATGTTTTTTTGCCAAGCTGAGGTAATGGTTCAAGGGGTGGCCACAATAAAATGGACAGGCAGAATGGCGAAGGACAGTACAGTACAGGACATGGCATGGTCAGGCGCTTGCTAATCATAATTTGAGTCTGTAGTCTCCTGACGCGATGAAGACGATAAGCCCTCAATTAATTATTACGGCACTGATATCGGTTGCAACCATGGCACTGGTGCCGGTGTTGGTTAGCTCTGTTGCCGCAAATGAAGTGACCATTGGTTTGGTGCGGGTGGTTATTGCCTGTCTGGTACTAACCCCTTTATTACTCTGGCATAAAAATTTTAACCGGCTTACCCGCAATGATTGGCTGTTCTTACTGCTTATTGGAATGATTTTTGGTTTGCATTGGTGGACATATTTTTATGCCATAAAAAACTCCACACCCTCACTCGGTGCTTTGTCATTATCGACTTATGGTATTCATCTTGTTTGGATAAATTGGTTGCTCAGCGCGCAACGACCCAAGCTGAGTGATGTGTTTGCGGTGCTACTGTGTTTTTGTGGCTGTATTGTTGTGGTGCCGTCGGCAGATATTTCGAATCATATTACGCAGGCGTTTTTGGTCGGCGTATTTAGCGGTTTGCTTTATGCCCTCTTGCCGTTCTTGCATAAAAAAGTACAACATCTTCCTACGACGGTTCGCAGCTGGGGTCAGTTTAGTTTTGCTGGACTGTTCTTTTTGTTTTTTTGGCCGCAAACCGATTGGCAGCTAAGCACGAATGATTGGCAGCTCTTGCTCGTTTTGGGTGTGGTGTCTACATTAATTGCACATACACTGTGGGTAAAAGTGTCTACGGAACTTCCCTCTATTTTAGTCAGTGCGTTTTACTATCTGTATATTCCGATTGCCATGGCGCTGAGTTATGTTTTTCTCAACGAGGTAATGACAGCGGCTAAATTATTCGGTGCGGCATTAATAGTGGTTTCGTGTTTATTAGGCATAATTATTCCCGCACTGCGCGACAATAAAAATATTGAGCATTAAATTTTGATGATTAATATTTGAAGGTGCCTATCGTTTTTTATCGCTGCCTTTTTTAGGCCTTATCAATTTTTACAATTATCACTTTGACATACTCACTGACTGCGCCTAGATTAACGCCCTTGCTTCGGCAATAGGTTTTTTTGAGCGCATTGCCATTTATGTTATGCGTTCAAAAAATGAAATGGGAAGTCGGTGCGTTTCAGTTATCTTCAGTTATCTTTAGTCATGAAACTATCCCGACACTGCCCCCGCAACGGTAAATAAGAATGTTTGGCGGTTAATTACAATCACTGTGCGCGTTTTTGCATGGGAAGGTTGCCAAACAGAGTCGACGTCAAACCTTTATGGATATGACGCTCTCACTTATGAGTCCGGAGACCAGCCTATCGCTATGCAGACAAACCGCGGGGTGCGGTCTTGTGCTGATCGACAGTCTCTGTCTTTTCGCCTCAACACGCCCTCGTAAAACATATATTCGTGCGCTCGGGTGTGAGCGTGGAGACAATCCAATGAAAACCCTTTCTGTGGCGCTTGGCGCTATTACAGATACTCGCTCGTGGTTTAGTCGTCAAGTTTCTGTAGGCATAGCGCGACGTTTTTCTAAAGTATCTTCTATTGCTCTATTATTGCTTGCGACATTAATGCTGCTGACCCGCGTGCCTCAGTTTAATGCTGTATTGTTTTTGCCGAGTGCTACCTTAGCTATCTACTTTGTATTGGGCTTTTATTTTAAGCGCCGTACATGGTTTCTGACTTTCTCTGCATTGGCTTTTGCTATTGATTTTTCGGTGCTAACCAGCACCGAAGGTTCTGCGGCTTACTGTTTTACACCGGCTTATGGTTTTATTTTTACTGGTTATTATGCCGTGTGGTTTGCTGGCCAATGGCTAGGTAAAACGAGTGATTTTAGTCAGCCCTTCGGTCGTATTAAGCTTATTGTTATTACCGTTTCTGCCATTAGCGTGGCTTTTTTCCTTTCTAATGCGAGTTTTTATTGGCTATCCGGTTATTTTTCAGAGCTTAATGCTTTTCAGTATGCCTCGCGTGTTGCCCGTTATTTTCCTTCTTATTTAGTGAGCCCATTGGTTTATCTTAGTGTTTTAGCCATTGTTCATGCCTTTTTATTAAACCGTTCTTCTTTTAATATTAGAGATTTTAAAATGAAATATTTTCCGCATTTTATCGTTCCATTATTGTGTTTAGTCACGCCTTTTATCTCGCAAGCACAATCAGAAACTGAAAAATTTATGGATGAAATTGTCGTAGGTGCATCGCACATTCCTATTGCCATTTCTCAATCGGCCAATGCCGTTACTGTTATTAATAGTGAGCAGTTAAAAAATCGTGCAGCGTTAACTGTGAGTGATTTATTACGTGATGTACCAGGACTTGCAGTAAGTCGCAGTGGTGTATTAGGTTCTATTACACAAATTCGTGTACGCGGTTCAGAAGCGAATCATTTGTTAGTGCTTATTGATGGTGTTGAAGCCAATGACCCATCGCAAGATGATGCGCTTGACTGGGCGACATTAACGACCAGTGATATTGAGCGTATAGAAGTTATTCGTGGCCCACAAAGTGCTATGCATGGCAGCGATGCTGTTGCTGGCGTGGTGAATATTGTTACGCATCGTGCAGACAAACCTTTGAGCGCAAGTGTTTATACAGAAGCGGGCAGCTGGGCTACGCGTAAAAATGGTTTTACTATCGGGCATAAAAGTGAGAAATTTGATGTGCGTTTAGGTGCGTCGCATTTAGAGTCAGATGGCGATAATATTTCTATTGCCGGTGATGAGGATGATGGCTATAGAAATACAAGCATTAATCTTAATGCCGGCTGGAAGGTGAGCGATGAATTGAAGCTGTCTTTTACTGCGCGTCAAAGTGACGGCATGAATGAATTTGATGATGATAGTAATTACGATAATATTGTAGAAGATCAAGACAGGGTATCTGAATTTCGTAAAACAACGTCTGGATTGCAAGCTGATTATCAATCGGCTAATGGTTATTGGCAGCATAAATTATTAATTGCGCAATCTGATAATAATAATGAAAATTTTAGTAATGGTGGAGCCGGCAATAGTACTGATGCTGTAAAAAATCAGTATCAATATGTTGGGTCGTTATTTTGGGATGCCAGTGCACAACGTGCCTCATTGTTGTTAGAGCGCGAAGTAGAAGATTTTCAGCAGCGTGGTCCAGTAACGTTTGCTAACCCTAATCATGATCGTCAACGCGTAACAGAATCTGTTGCGCTTGAGTATCGTGCTGATGTAACGGATAGCCTGACATTAGCAGCTAGTGGTCGCTTAGATGATAACAGTGAGTTTGATAGCGCTGAAACTTATCGATTGGAAGCCAGTTATCAAGTAACTGATTCTACTCGTCTGAGAACAGCTTGGGGAACGGCAATAAAAAATCCTACTTTTAGCGAGCGCTTTGGTACGTATACTAATTTTGTAGGCAATCCTAATTTGCAACCAGAAGAGTCAACAAGCTGGGAGTTGGGTATTGATCAATTATTCCTTGATGGTCAAATTAATGCATCGGCTACATTATTTAATGCGAAGTTAGAAAACGAAATTAATGGTTTTGCGTCTGCTGTTGGTGGTGGTTTTACTGCGTCAAATAAAGACGGCCTAAGTCGGCGCCAAGGTTTAGAATTAGCCGTTATGGCAGGTCTTTCTGATACTTTATCGGTTAACACAACGTATACGTATACTGATTCTACCGAGTTTAAAAATGCTGTAGACGGTTATGTTGATGAGGTGCGTCGCCCTCGACATATCGCTAGCTTTAATTTGGCATGGCAGGCACAGGATAGGTTGCACTTGAATGCCAATGTGCAGTATGGAGGTAAGCAAACGGATACGGTCTATCCAAACATTGTTACCTTAGCCGATTACACCTTAGTCAATTTAAATGCTAACTTTAGCGCCACTGAAAAATTGGATATTCATGTTCGCTTAGATAATGTGTTAGATGATCAGTATGAAGAAGTCTTTAGTTACCAAACTTTAGGTTTTGGTGCTAGTTTAGGTTTACGTTTGCAATTACGTTAAACCAGAAACACTTGAAGCCTTTAATCGATAAACGTTCAAGCCCAGTTAAGCGCGTATTACTCTCATGGAGTAGCGGTAAAGATTCGGCTTGGACTCTATATAAGCTCCAGTGTGATCCCATGGTAAAAGTGGTTGGCTTGTTGACCACTTTTAACCAAACATTTAATCGCTCTGCCATTCATGGTGTGCGGCAACAACTCCTTCGTCTACAAGCTAAATCAGCCGATTTGCCACTCATTGAAATTCCCTTACCTTGGCCTTGCTCTAATAATCAGTATGAGGCGATTATGGAGACTGCAATTAATGATGCACGCCAGCAAGTGGCGATGGACTGTATTGCTTTTGGTGATTTATTTCTAGAAGATATACGGCGTTATCGTGAAGAAAAAATGCAGGGCACAGGGCTTAATTTATGTTTTCCACTTTGGGGAACTCCTACCGATGAGTTGGCCCAAGAAATGATAGAAGGTGGCCTTAAAGCAAAAATCAGTTGTGTTGATTTACGCTTGATGCCGGCCCATTTTTCTGGGCATGACTTTAATGCCAATTTTCTTAATACTTTACCTGCTACTGTCGATCCCTGTGGTGAAAATGGGGAATTCCATACTTTTACATGGGCTGGCCCAATGTTTAAAAAACCGATTGCAATCATTACTGGTGAAACTGTGACACGCGATGGCTATGTTTATACCGATTTATTGTCTGCTAAATAAGGTAAACTCTTTTTATATAAACCACGCCAATAAAAAATATTTATTATGAAAATTGTATCGTTATTGCCTAGTGCCACCGAATTGATTTGTGGCTTGGGTCTGCGTGACCAGTTAGTCGGAGTCTCTCATGAGTGTGATTATCCTGCTTCGGTGGTGGGCCTCCCCATTCTTACGCGTTCGCGTATTCCACCGGGTTTAAGTAGTGATAAAATTGATGCCTTAGTGACGGCGCAATTACAAGATGATGCGGCACTTTATGATCTTAATGAAGATATATTGATTGCGCTTGAGCCCGATTTAATTGTGACGCAGGCGCTCTGTGACGTTTGTGCGGTGTCGGGTAATGATGTTGCAAAAGTGATTGGGCGTTTACCGAATAAACCTCAGTTAATTAATCTTGAACCCATTTGTTTGGATGATGTTTTGGCCACCGTGAGCTTACTTGCCAGTGCTGCCAATACACCGTTAATGGGAGAGTCTTATATTGCCTCTTTGCAGGCACGTATTAATCAAGTCGCTACCCGTTCTAATAAAATCGCTAATACAGATAAACCTAAAGTGGCTTTGTTGGATTGGTTAGATCCTTTATTCGATGGTGGACATTGGACACCAGAAATTATTGCATTAGCCGGTGGTGAGCCGTGTTTGGGTGCTAAGCACCAACCATCACAGCGACGACAATGGCAGGACTTATTATCTGCCAAGCCCGATATTATTTTTGTTGCGCTCTGCGGCTTTAATGTGGCGCGTTCAATGCGAGATGTTAAACAATTTTTGGCGACCGATGCTTTTGCGGAGCTGCGCCATCAAGTAGGTACTCGTGTTTATTTGGTTGATGGTAATGCTTATTTTAGTCGGCCTGGGCCTCGGCTAGTCGATGCCTTAGAAATTATGGCGAATGCATTGCATCCGAATATTCATCCGTTGCCTAAGGGTTTGCCCGCAGCGATCAAACAATGTTAGCCTTACCTTAATAAAAGCGCTTTGGATTAACGCCATAGCTTATGACTGTTAGCCATTATAAATAAGCCCTCAATGATAAATTCCATCTTAATCATAAATACCTTTTCTAAGATCAGCGCCTAGCTTATGCCCATGCGCCTCTTTTTAGCGCCTATGGAAGGCGTCATCGATCATCATTTTCGAACCATTTATGGCGATATCGGCGGTGTTGATATTTGTGTCAGTGAATTTATGCGCGTTAATGATTTACCTATTTCCGAAAAAGCGCTATTGCGCGATTGCCCTGAGCTTAATCGTAC
>Ga0129327_10002451_pt1 | contig 10789 bp, 13 predicted proteins | sample CPBDNA_6_FD_111799 | JGI IMG/M metagenome (GOLD analysis project Ga0129327, IMG submission 111799) | Freshwater to marine salinity gradient microbial communities from Chesapeake Bay, USA - CPBay_Spr_31_0.8_DNA | ecosystem: Environmental > Aquatic > Marine > Coastal | place: USA: Chesapeake Bay...
CCTGAGGCCGCTCACTTGGCCGCCGGGGGCCGGGTAAGGACCCGTCCGCTCCACGTAACTCCAGGATGCCGAATCGGCAGGGTCCACGTAACTCCGGGAATGGCAAACCCTTAATCCCGGAGTTAGGTGGAGGCAGTGCCGGATTAACTCTAGATATGGTCCGGATATAACTCTGGACATACCCTTTTCCGTCAGGCTGCCTGAGCGGACCTGTGAGGGGACTTGTGCGCCCTACCCACGCAAACCCCGGCCAAACTGCGTTCGTGGCCTCACGGGTCCGTCTGTGCGCCTGGGGGCATACTGGGGGCACAGCCTGAACCCCTCCGCGCATATGCCAAGAAACAGCCTGGAGCCATGTCCGGGCTATGTCTGGATGTAGCGATGGCATGCTAAGACATAGATCCATGTCTTCTTGATGATCATCATGATCATCGTCTTCATCTAGATCATCATCGTCTAGATCATCATCGTCTTCATCTAGATCATCGTCATGATCTTGATCACATGTCTTCATCAAGCACGCGTGGGAGTGCTGTCTAGAAGATGGTTCATGTTGGATGATCATCATCATGGTGGGGAAGTCAAGTCGCCTTCATTGATGACCACGATGTCGCAATGCCAACGACCATTCGTAGCCTTCCACCATCCCCATACTTCGAAGATGCCTCCTGCATCTAACCATGCACGAAGGGAAGGTAAGCACGCAGACTTCTTGATGCGTGCATTGATGTTTGATTTGGTGGTGGCTTGTATGCCGATGATCGCGTCGGGCTTCAATGCGACGATATCAATGCACCCGAACATGTCTTGCCGGATACGTGCGAACGCGTTCCACTTCTCTACTACAGACACAGTCATGCCGAGTTTGCGGCATCGTGCGAGCGTTCGTTGTGTAGGTGATGAAGCCATGGATAAAGTGCCCGACCCTTGCGGAAAGGGCCGAGCGTGGAACTCTCTATAGTCGGGGCACCAACAGTCAATGTGGGAGGGGAGGGTATTGGCGCACCACTCTGTGGGTCAAATCACTTGAGCTTATCGACTACATCCGCGAGTTGTGTAAAGGTCAGGTCGCTTAACTTGCCTGTCTTGGAAGTTGTCCAACTGAGTATCATGTCCTTGGCTTCTTCTGCACCCCAACGAAGAGAAGCAAAGATAGAGGCTGCACGTTTACGCAACCCTTCACTGATGCGTTCTGCAATCATCGCATGCAACGTGTGCCCCTCATTAACAATGTTCCATTCACCGAAGCGATAGTGGCGCATGTGTGCAGTGCGACCTTCTTCATTGAAGTCGATCATACAGTCACCTTCTTTGGCATCACGATGGCAAGGTCCAAACGAACCTTCTGTTGGCGCGTTCCATTCGCCGACGAACGTCTCGCCTTGTGAGGTCACTAACTTCTCAGCAGCCTTATCAGCGATCTCTTGTGCCTTGCCTTTCCGTGGCTTGGCCTTCTTGGCTTTCGCTTCAGTATGCCGTGCCTCTTTAGTGTCAGCAGACTTCGCTGGCGCGTGTGCTGTCTTGAGGTCTTCACCTTGCGTGATCGTTATAGCTAACGGCTCTTGCTGGACCGGGATTGCTTTCACTACTTCTGGCTCAGTGTTGTCAGCCGCGAACGTCGTGCCTTGCAGCACATCAGCGAACGCATCACGAACCGCTAGCGCACGCGCACGATTAAAGAGCATGCGGTCTGGATACTGAACCCATGGTCCCGTCTTACCCCACAGCTTCGCTAGCTTCGCGTCTTGGATGCCGAACGAACGCTTCGTTGATTGCGTTTCACCACTTCGTAACTTGCGCTTGATGGTGATCACATGCTCACGATCGCCTGCACTGATCGTGCCTGATGTATCTTCTACGATAGACAGCAACGATGGATGTGCTAAGACTTGAGCGATTGGTGCGTCACCATAGAGCGTAGGCTTGCCGTTGATGACCGCTACACTTTGCAAACAAGCAAGTGGAGACAAGCCGAGCGGCATACCTGCTGCTAATGCGACGATGACGTTACCGGGTTCGTTGCGATAAGCAGATGGAACCATACTGCTATTGCTGAATTGACCTGATAGCTTGGCGAGCATCTTCCAGCATGCATCACTCGTCCACCAGTTAGTCGGTAGCTTTCCAGTGCGTTGTGCTTCTTCCAGCACGATGTCGGGAACGACCACTTCGGTCGCGTTGATTAAGGCGTTCTCAGTCATTGGTTTCTTGCTCCGTCAGTTCATGGTTGATAGCCGATGTGTTGATGTGCTTGACATGCACAGCGATGATTGCACACGCAAGCTCGACTTCCTTGCGATGCAAATTGATACCACGGTTGCCACGTTGAGCATTCTTCAATCGGTGCAGCAACAGTGATGATTGTGCCAGGATCACATCCTGAACGTCTCTGTTATCTTGTGTCATGTGGCCTTCCATACATTGCGAGTACACTTAGTGCCTGATGGTGCTTTGTCCTTATAGCACAAGCCCATCTGCACAAGCTCGACGCGGCGAGACTTGACTTGACCTCGCGTCATAGTCCCTTGATGCAACTGATACAGATGTTCATCAGTCAAACCATTGGTGTGGAAACGCAACGTTCGCAAGACAGCCTGACGAGCGACCGGCATCGTCTTGATGATTTCGCCGTCGGTTACTGGTTCGATGCATGTAGCGGCATACTTCTGGTAGACCTTGTGTAGTTCGATAAGACCGTCTTCAACTTCATCAGGCATTGCTTGGAAGTTGCGGTTCCATGCTTGAAGCAGTTCATGTGCAGCCATGATGACATCTTGTTTGCTTGTCATGCTTTCACCTCCCCACCGAACTCAGCTTGGCACCTAGCCCATTCGCCGCAATACTTGCGACTGCACAATACGTGATCGCGGTTCGGCATCCAATCCCCAGTCATGTAGGCGTTGCGGATCATGCGTCTCGTCATGCCTGCACGGACCACATATAGATGTTGGATGCTAGGACTGATGTCTGCTTGGAGCCATTGAGTGACAGGCTTCTTGGTCGTAGTGATCACGTGATAAGCGAACTTCGGTTCACCAGTCAAGATCGTATATGCAGCAGGCTGACTAGCGGTCTGCAGCTTAGATTCTGAGTAGCGTTTGCCGCTTGTCTTCAAGTCTACATTGATCGTAGTGCCTGGAGCCATGTCATTGAATGACGCAGCAAGGCCGTCTACTTGACCGACTAGATCAATGAAACCATGCAACGTCCAAGTGGAGTTGTCTTTCGGGTCCACGATCTCACGTTCCACGTGGAACTGTGGCTTTTGAGTTGGCTGCATGTAGAGGGCGATGTTTTCGCGCCACATCTTCGCGCCTTGCGTGCCTCGGTCGAGTATGTCACCCGGCTTGGCATCTTCCCATTGCTCAATCAATGGCTTCTGTAAATCCCACGCCCAATCAAACCGTTCAGCGACATCTTTCGCTGAAGGTGTGACATGCGTATCTAGCTTCTGCTGATATACGCCATTCGCAGCATCGTCCATCGCTGTGCCGAATGCTGTTTTCCAAGCACGAGGTTCAGCGTGACGTTGAACATCAACGTAGCGATACTTGAATAACGCTAGACACCTCTGCGCGGCATCAATGCGTGATGGACTCATCTTGTTGATGACGTCCCCTAGTTGTTTCTCTACCATTCAATCTTGTCTACGCGAACACGGCCCTATTGCCGCATATCCGTAGCTCCGTTGTTTGTTGATGCAATGCGATGCTAGAGCGTGCTGCGAAGTGAAGCAAGCATCTTGTCACGTGATGTATGCACCGTCTTTGTCGAGTGCCCACCCGAACAATGACAAGTTGAGCTCACGTGCTTCATCGTCTGCCAAGACTTCAGCGGGAAAGTCTACTGCTTTCCATCGCTGCAATACGTTCATGTCTTGTGCGTTGCCATTCATCGAGGTCTTGTCGAACGAAGAGCCAGAACCATCACTCCCTACGGTAGACAAGTGTCGGTCGTTGTGCGGCAATGCCAACTGCTCTTCTAAGTCGCGCCGGTATTCGCTGGAACTGAACCATCGGTCGAACAGCACGACCTTATACATCGGGTGAACAAGCGACTCTTTCGCGTGTTGCTTCCACCATTCAATGGATACCGGTGTGTAGCCAGGATGTGCGAACACCGTTCGCGTACGCATGTATGCAATGCGGGATGCGATGTGGTTGTAGAATGAACGCACGACTAGCAACCGATGGTGCGAAGATGCTGACGGAAACACTTCACTCCAACGGTCTGGGAACCATAGATCTAAGTTTGGGTCTTCGTAGCTAACGATCATCAAGTCTTTCGATAGCGCAAACCCATCTTCCGCGTCTGCTTCGACGCGTGGGTCTAACCCTGCTTTGCTACTGCGACAACTACGACGCACAGTGCCATCTGGCTTGGTTGACTGTGCATCTGGAAGCATCCACGTTGTGATCTTGAAGTATGGCTTGCCCCACGTGTTCGCATTGCTCAATGCACTAGAGTCGAAATGACCCATGAGCCATAGAGCGACCGCATGACCACCTGAACGACGAAGATGCGCTAGACTGATGCCGATCAACTGGTCTCCCACGGTCGCGGTATCTTGGTAGCTGCATCAGGTCTTGCAACAATGCGCTTCCATTCATCTATGCTTTGTTCGTCTGGAGCCGGATACGTCTTTCGACCTTTCTGGTCTGGCAACAATCCCACGCGATAGCTTTTCGCGTTGCAACCGAAGCAAGGCTTCATCGTTCGTTGCCCATCATACAAGAACCTGCGAGCAGGATCCCAGTTCGGGTGATTCCAGAACGCTTTCAGCGATGCAAAGTCGTGGACATTGCCAACGATGTATTCACCACGCCAATCGTTACAGCATACTGCGACGTTGCCATTGTAACGAACACTCAGTTCACGGAACGGCTTCGCACAACGACCATGGGCAGATTCATCTAATGGCGAACCTGAACCGCAATGATTGTTCAGCACACTGTGATTGCCTTTCGTAGCTTCACTGATGTCTTGAACGAACACGAACTCATGCGGTTCGTTCGCAGCACGCCTACGGTGCGGATTAGCTGACGGTTGCTGTGGATACTTAGAGTAAGCGATAGAAGCATGATCCATTGCTTTCTGGATGCGCTTGTAGAGACCAGCGTATTCGTAAGAGTCTAGCGCAATACAGTTGACGAAATACAACGCGTTCTGCACTGCACTCGCAGTGCTGAGTGTGTCGCGTGCTTTACGATGTTCGTCGTAGCAGAATCCATACCCGTTAGTCACGAGTGTCATGTTGTGCTTCGGCAGTGCTTCACGAAACAATCGAATGATACGCAACCATTCAGGATGCAGCGTAGGCTCTCCATGCATCGCAAACTCAATGCGCGACTTCCACTTGGCTTGCTTGATCTTGTTGGCTAGTCGGCTGATGCTAGCGACGTCAGCGAACTTCAAGTCTTTCATCGGCCCTTTACGAATGCCGTTAAGACCACAGAAGTTGCAGAACAGATTGCAACCTTCTGTCAGTTCGATCTGAATGCAGAACGGGTCATCGACAGAACTCAAAACACTTGATCCATGTATTGCTTGCCGATGTTCTTCGCATTGTGTTGCATCAATAACGAACGGACCTGCTCTTCATCTGATTCTGATGGCGTAGGCAATGTCTTTAGCACGTGCTGCAACGATTCAGCGTCTGATGCTGCATGACATACACCGAAGTCAGGGCCAAGCACATCTTGGTCTTCAACGCCAGTAGACCATTCAGCGTTCAGCACTAGGGCGCAACCTGCATCTAATGCTTCAAGGAACGTGTATTGCGTGCCGCCTCCGTCGCCTTTGATGACGCTCATGTCTACCATGCACTTCGCTTGTTGAGCGATACCGAATCCAGAGTGAACGCTTTCGTTACTGAACTCGCCGTGATAGCAGCGTTCCCATTCTGGGTGATTGCTGTCTAGGTTGTGGTAGACGTAGATGCGATTCTTGAACCCGAAGAGTTGCACTTGCTTATCGACTGGGAGACCATCGTTCGCTTCGCATATGACATGCGTGCGCTTATCGAAGTCAATACGACTGATGCCGACAGCGTGCCACTGTCGGTTGTCCCATTGACGTTTGCGAGGCTCTTCTGCACCGACTCCCATAGCGACATAAGGGTGCGGTATGAACAGCGACGGTATGTCACGTTCAGCCAGTCGTGTCTGCACACTCTTGCGTATCGTCACGATATGCTTCGCCGCTGACATCGCTTCATCCAGGTGCGTTCCGCGGAACTCAGTCGGGTCGTGTATGACCAACGACGCACCCTTAGTGACCAGTCGTGTGGTGATAGTAGACAACTTCGGCGCACTAACGACAACGAGGCTCGGGCATTCTTTGACCCATTGTTCAGCAATGCTGATCGGCACGTTGTAGATGCTCATGCCACGACCGAACGATAGACGCTTCACTTTCTTGCAGTCTAACGCTCGCAAGATCACGATATCGCAACCTTGAGCTTGAAGAGCAGCGGCAAGATGTGCCGTGTAAGAAGGCCATCCACCGAACTTCACTTCACTCTGATACCAGAGATAGACTTTCATTTGATTGCTCCACGTTGTTTGGCTCGTTGCAGTTCTTCAGCCGGCGAACCACATCCTAGAATGCCTTCGCGATAGTAAGCAACAAGGCTGATTCGATACCAGTCTTCATTCTTGTCGCCTTTCGTGACTGTAGGCGGGACGTTGCCGTGCCATACAGTTGGATCGAATAACAACACATCACCATCACCAAGTCGCGCTGCGATTCGGTATTCAGGTATGACCAGTTCAAAGTTGTTGAACTCGCCGCGACTGAACACAGCCAAGCAACCGAAACCTTTCTTTAAGTCGCCACCATCTTGATGGTATGCCGCCGGAACACTGTTGTTCACAGTAATCGTGGTGAATGGCGTTTCAGGTATCATCCATGCAGGGTGTGTTTCGCGCACCGTCTCCATCTGTGCAGCATACCTTGATGGAACAGCACCTTGATAGACCCTTGCAATGCTACGAAGCAACGGTTGCAACGATGCCCACTCATCAGGATGGTTCTGCAACATCGCTGTCTGCCGACAGAACGGGTGCCTTCCACCTTGTGGCTCAAAAGAACCAGCGATGCACGACGGCACAGTGATACGGTTGCCGTCTTCATCATACGCTCCAGTGCTAGTAGACAACGAACCGTCGGCTTTACGACGTTGACTTACCATCGCGCCAGAATACTCAGCACGAGCATCGCTAGAAAAACGACGCATCCAATGCAACGTTGGTTTCGCTTCTGCTACTGCATCACGACACAACGCATCGCGCCGAACTGAAATCAACGGCGAACCATTCGGGGAAAGCACATCGGCATCCCCAGTCACTAACAGATCATAGTGTGACTGGTTCGCATGCTGGCCTTTCCATGCTGCAACTTGCGCTTCAGGAACGCGAGTGCGAACGATGACGCGCATGTTATTTGATAGCAGACAACGCTTGCATGACTACCGTTCGCACTGTGTCAGTGACGTTATCGGTCTTGTGGTGCGTTGCTAGTTTACGAACAGCAAGATTGAACTCTTCAATGTTGCTATCGTCTAAGAACAGTTGCACTAGACGAACATTGCTAGTCGGCATCTTCTCGGCCACGAGACCTTCAGTGTCGGCTGTCACTTCTTGGTTGACTGGTAGCTTGCTAGTATCGCGTGGCTCTGGTTCAGCGATTGCTACTTCTTCAACGTCAACGTCAACGCTAGCTAGCAGTGCATCCATCTCGTCATCGCTGAATCCAACGTTGATGGTTTCACCAATCTCTGTGCCGACAGACTGCAAGTCTTGAAGCAAAGAAGCGAGCATTTCGTCATCCCACTCAGCCAGTTCGGCTGATCGGTTGTCAGCGATAGCATACGCTGACGCTTGTTCATCACTAGCGTTGACGAACAGCACAGGAACCTTGGCTTGCTTCAGTTCCCGTGCCGCTGCTAACCGACCATTACCAGACAGAACAACCTTCGTCGCTTTATTAGCAACGATGACGCTACGCCACCCGAATTGCTGAAGGCTCGCAGTGATCGCATCTAAGTTGCGCTCGTTGTGAGTGCGTGCATTCTTCGGGTCTTGCTGAAGCTCACCGATTGCTGTCATTAGAGGCGCGAACTGTGAAGGTACTGCGATGTCTGCCATGTCTTGCTCCTAATCAAGCATTGCGCTTGAAGTCTGATAACCTGCGGATGTTGTCGCGCATCGTGCTTTCGCTTGCAGCGTCTTGCTGCTTGATACGTTGCTCTTTGTGCGTGTCCTTGACCGCTTGCTGCTGGAATGCGTTTCGCTTCCTGAGCCGTTCAATTGCAGCCATCAGTCGTGGCTGTTCTTTCATCCAGCAAGCAAACAATCCTGATGCGTTCTTAGCGGCCTCGCGTTGTGCTTGTCGCCATAGAACAGCCATCATCATGTGGTCTATCCCGAGGTGAGTCAACTGTTGGGCTTTCGTGCGACGCAGATCTATCGCGTTCTTGCTCCAATCCATGTAGCCAGCTTCAGCCAGCACTTCAACCATCGCCGCCAGTTCCTTCGCTTGTTCCGGTGTCATAAAACCTCCCATCCGGCGCAACGCGCCGACCATGCTCCATTCTATTCTGTAGTAATGGAATGGATGATGGAACTCGCTACGCTCGTTGATGGTAGCCCCTACGCCCCATCCATCCATCCATATGCGAACCCCTCCTCGCTTCGCTCGGAGAGTACCATACCGATGCCAGCAACCTCACTCGGTGAAAAATGAGGCGGCCTCCCGGAAATACTTTGCGGAGCGGTGACGGTAGGTCTACCGCAACCGTCGCAATACTATCGGTGCTGTTGACTTCCGCGTAGCGCAACCGCTCGCGTACCGGTCAGCATCCGGCAATAATAATGGCCCGACACGCCACACTGCGAACGCCTAAGGACGCAGCACGACGTATCAGGCCGGAGCAAGGTCAACAGGACCCTGCCTGACACTAGCAGTGCAAGCCAGACATACAAGCCCGAGCAGTCCACATAGCGATGCACATCAGGCCACACCATACAGCACGCCACAGCAATCGTCGTTCTAGCTTGCGGTCATCTTCCATCGCTACATACCTGCTGATCCGGTAATGAGTTGCATCGCTTTCGCACGCTTACGGGAACCACCACCGAACCACGATGATGTCATACGTGAATCAGTCGTGCCCTTTTGCTTGTGGTCGATGTGATAGGTCACAGCATTGAATGCATCCCATGCTGTCTTGCCTTCACAACCCGGCGAATGGTGGAACGCTTCTACGATCTTCTTTTCTGCGCGACCTTCTTTGTGCAACAGCTTTTCAAGCTCGGCGATCTTGCTACGCGTTTCTTCGCGTATGTCTACATCGGCAAGCTCTTCACGCTGGCGGAACTTGTTGATCAAGTCTCTAGCCTTCATGTAGTCAGCATCGAAAAGGTTCTTCGCTAGGTTGCGAACATACTCTTCAGTGACTGGGAGCTTCGTCATGCGACGATAAACATCAACAGACTGCTTGAGCTCGGTGTTCATCATCACAATCGCTCGCCTTGCTTGCTCAACCTTGGCGACCATGTTGCCCTTGTGCGCGATTGAGAAGCCACTGGTCGTAGCGTTGTCTAAGTCGCCATCTTCCTTGACTCCTGCAGCCTGCATCGTGTTCCAACAAACAACACGAGTCGGCGTATTCTGGATGCGGACAGCGAGCTTGCCGTCATGACCTAATGCCAACAGAAGGTATGGAATCAACACATCGCCGTCTTTGACTTCAATGTGATCAGCGTATTGCGCCTGCATCCACACCTTGCGACCTTCTTGCAACGAACCAGCAGTCACTAGTTTCGCAGTGCCATCATCAATCAAAGGCTGAAACCAACTGAAGCCTTCACGGTTCTGGAACGGCTTGTATTGGCTGGACACGTAGCCTAGCACACTCTGGTCGCTACCTCGCACCATGACACGACCTCCGGGGACATTGATCACCCGAGTCGTTTCAGAGATGCCATCGTTACCCATCACTGCTTCTTGGACTGTGGTTTGCATAGGTCGAACCTCTACATCCCAATCTAGGCCAGAAGCACGCAGTGCCTCATCAACGCTAGGGTTCTCAGGCAAGACCGTCGCCAGTCCATGCCAAGCCTGCTCACGTACGACGAAACCACTTTCAAATTCGTGGGCCATTATCTAACTCCTGTCGTGTTGGTAATGCGCTGACTACGAAGTGCAGTCAGTCGCGTAGCGCACGACGTCACTACTATGAAGGGCAAGCGATTGATTGCGTTGCTTACCCAGTCACGCTCCAAGGACTCGGCTACAGTAGTGACATCAGACCTGACTCAAGTTCACTTCTAAACTGGCTTGGTCGGCAAGTTTTTCGATGAGCTTGTTAGCGTGCCTTTGTATTTGAGCACGCTCTTTGCCTGTCAACTCGACCTCTGAAACGCTTGTGTCTTGCATTTCCATTGCAAGCCTAACGAGTGCCGTAATGGCGTGATCGTAAGCGTATTCGCGAGAGGTAAATCCTGTCTTCTCTTTAACGGTCATCGTTCGTTCCGTTGTCGTGTTGGTAATGCGCTGACTACGAAGTGCAGTCAGTCGCGTAGCGCACGACGCCACTACAATGAAGGGCAAGCGATTGATTGCGTTGCTTACCCAGTCACGCTCAAAGGACTCGGCTACAGTAGTGACAAGTCATTCGGTTGACTCCCATGACGTGACCATGAGTCTGACAGTTATGCTTGACAGTGCCAGTAGCAGGCACACCACAACCATCACATCCCCAATCACTATGGTCAGTCGCCATAGC
>Ga0129327_10002456_pt1 | contig 10779 bp, 8 predicted proteins | sample CPBDNA_6_FD_111799 | JGI IMG/M metagenome (GOLD analysis project Ga0129327, IMG submission 111799) | Freshwater to marine salinity gradient microbial communities from Chesapeake Bay, USA - CPBay_Spr_31_0.8_DNA | ecosystem: Environmental > Aquatic > Marine > Coastal | place: USA: Chesapeake Bay...
AGGCGGGAAACTTTGGATACGGAATTTGCCCGCAGACTTTAACTGATACGATTGTCGGGCGAATGTCTGACATGTACAATTGGTCGATCAATCAAGGGTGGGTCACCTGGTTGCCCGGAATGGTTTGTGGATTAAATGTATCCTGTAGGGCAATTGCCAACCAAGCGACGCAAGTAATTACCAATACTCCTGTCTATCCTCCCTTCCTTTCGAGCCCATTTAACTCCGGGCTTAGCTGCACTCAGGTTCCTATGGTCTTGGAGGATGGCAGGTTCACTATTGATTTTAATTATCTCCAGTCTCTGCACACTAAGAGCGGAGACTTATTTATGCTCTGCCACCCCCACAATCCAGTGGGAACTAACTTCACCCTTAATGAACTTACTCAGTTGAGTGAGTTTATCTTAGAGCGTGGCCTTTATATCTGTTCCGATGAAATTCATTGTGATTTAATTCTAGAAGATTCATTGAAACATATCCCATTTGCTTCCTTGAGCGATGAAATTGCCGACCGGACCATTACTCTTATGGCACCTAGCAAGACCTTTAACTTGGCAGGTTTTGGTTGTTCATTTGCTGTTATTTCAAATCCCGAGTTAAGGCGTCGTTTCAAGGGGGCGATGAGCGGGATAGTTCCCGATCCCCCTGCTATGGGTTTTAGGCTTGCTGAAGTTGCTTATCGAGAGGGTGAAGAATGGCGGAGCCGGTTGCTTCATTATTTACGAGCGAATCGAGATTTTGTATTTAATGAACTTCTTTCAGTGAAGGGGCTTACCCCCTACTCGCCCCAAGCTACCTACCTCCTTTGGATTGATGCACGGGATTTGGATGTGGATTATCCCTTTTCATTTTTTGAAGACGCAGGAGTTGGCTTGTCAAATGGCAAGGACTTTGGAGCTCCTGGTTTCCTTCGCCTAAACTTAGGATGTACCTACAGTTTGCTTGAATTAGCTGTGGCTAGGATGAAGGCGGCAGTCGCTCGCCTTTAGTTCTTATCTCCATTTAATGAAAGATTTGGAGCGTCGAAGGAAGGAGCTGGAAGGCTTGCTTAAGAAATATGACGAGGCGTACTATCGGAACGCAAAACCTGAGGTTAGCGATCAGCAATATGATCGACTAAGGCAGGAGTTCGACTCATTGGGTTCTCAGGATGACATGCTCGGCTTATTTGCGGGCGAGGAGGATCAGTTAGGCAATGAGAAGGGAGAACTAGTTCCCGTCGTGGGCGATGACAGGCTTGAGGAATTTGAGTCCCACATTCACATTTCTCCGATGCTCAGTCTGGATAACACATACGATGAAGAGGAGTTTTTTGAGTTTAATAAAAGATTATGCAAGATATTGGAAAAAGAAGAACTTCCATATGTTGTTGAACCAAAAATTGATGGAGTTGCGGTATCCCTTACATACGAACAGGGACTTTTAGTGAAGGCAACTACACGAGGTAATGGCATTGAGGGTGATATTATTACTCAAAATATAATACATATTCAAAATCTTCCAACCAAGATCACTTCTGCAAATTTTCCCTCTCTCATCGAGATTCGTGGAGAGATTTTTATGGCCCATGATGAATTTAATCGTATTAATTCAGAAAGAGAGAATGAGGGGTTGGATCTCTATGCAAATCCCCGTAATTTAACTGCCGGTACAGTCAAACTCTTAGACCCAAAAGAAGCGAGGCGCAGAAAGCTCGAAATTGTCGTTTATGGACTTGGTGCATGTCACCCTTCAGGATATTTCTCCACTCAATCGCAGTTTCATCACTCCCTAAAAGTCTGGGGCTTGCCCACTGTTGAATTCTTACAGGCAGTCTCCTCTGCTTCAGGGGCTTGGGCTGCCATTGGTCATTTAGATGAACAGCGAAATAATTATTCCTATCCAACTGATGGGGCTGTAATTAAACTTGATTCTATTGAAATGCAGCAAGTAGCCGGAACTACCGCCAAGGCGCCAAGGTGGGCTATTGCCTATAAGTTTGAGTCTGAAAGACAGCAGACTCTGCTTGAAAATATTATCATTCAAGTAGGCAGAACCGGTACTATCACACCAGTTGCCTGCTTGAAACCAGTTCAATTAGCCGGATCTCTCGTTTCCAGGGCGAGTCTTCATAATGCGGATGAAATTAGCCGAAAAGATATTCGAATTGGCGATCAAGTGATCGTGGAAAAGGCGGGAGAAATTATCCCACAAGTTGTCAAGGTAGTACTCTCCGAGAGAGATCATTCCTTGGTCCCATTTTCATTTCCCAGTGTTTGCCCTGAGTGTGAGAGTGAACTTTTTAAAACGGAGGGAGAAACCGCTTGGAGGTGTCCCAATTCACTATGCCCGGATCAGATCAAAGCTAGAATTGAATACTTTGCATCCCGGGGATGTATGAACATTGACCATCTTGGGGAATCTGTGATTTCGCAATTGGTTGACCGTTCTTTAGCAATAAAGCTTTCTGATATTTATAATCTATCCAAAGATCAATTATTACAGTTAGATGGTTTTGCTGAAAAATCTGCAGACAACTTACTTTTATCAATTGAAAAAAGTAAAGAACAGGACTTGTGGAGACTCATATGCTCCTTAGGAATTAAGCATGTTGGTGTCTCTGCATCAAAGGATCTTGCTCGAGTATTCAGGTCGCTCCATACGCTAGCCCAGGCAACAGAGTCGGACTTGACTGCAATCGAAGGAATTGGGGAAATTATGGCAAAAAGTGTGATTTCATTTTTTGAAGATAATGCGACTCAAGACTTGATTCGATTTTTTAAGGACCAAGGCCTTCAAGTTGAGTTGCCCATTGCAGATTTGGAGTTGGATTTAATCCTGGACGGTAAGATATTTGTTTTAACGGGTGCATTGTCTGAACTTACCCGCGATCAAGCAGTCGAAAAAATCGAAGCTCTTGGCGGGAGAGTCTCTTCAAGCGTGAGTAAGAAAACCTCTTTTCTAGTTTCAGGTTCTAGTACAGGTTCAAAATTTAACAAAGCCGAAAAGTTGAATATTCCAATAATTAGCGAATCTGAGTTTTATGATATGATCCAGAAAGGCTAAAAGTTCCCCTTTATTAGCTCTTCTTTAGCCGAATTACATTGAGATTAAAGGATTGATCTGTATCTTATTAAATTTCCTTAATTTATCTATCTCAACTTATGTCAAAGCAAATTGATTCTGGTTTCGACCCCATAGAAGATGCAATTACTGAGATTGGTAAAGGAAACTTAGTCATTGTAACAGACGATGAGTCTCGTGAAAACGAGGGTGATCTTATTATGGCCGCATCGAAGGTTACTCCTGAGTCGGTCAATCAAATGATTCGAGACGCTCGTGGCTTGATTTGCGTTCCTTTAATGAGCAATCAATTAAATCGTCTTGGGATTTCTAGTATGGTCTCGAATAATCGAGAGGCACAAAAGACAGATTTTACTGTCTCTGTGGATGCGGCAGATGGTATTTCAACTGGTATAAGCGCATTTGATCGTGCGTCTACAATTAAGATTTTAGCCGACCCCGTTGCCACTGCTCAGGATTTAGTGCAACCCGGGCATGTCTTTCCCTTGCGAGCACGCCCAGGAGGTGTACTAGAGCGGGCTGGTCACACGGAGGCAGCGGTAGACCTTGCTTCATTGGCAGGGCTCCATCCGAGTGGAGTGATTTGTGAAATTTTAAATGAAGATGGTAGCATGGCCCGTCTCCCAGAGTTGAAGGTATTAAAGAAAAAATGGGGAATTAAACTTATATCAATTGCAGCTCTGATCGAATACCGCCATCAACGAGAACAACTGATTGAAAAGTTTACTGAGTCTGATTTCCCCTGCAAATCTGGTAAATTCAGGCTCTATGGTTTTAGGAGTATCCTAGATGGTCGAATTCATTACGCACTGACACTTGGCTCTATTGCCACAAATTCCCCTACCCTGGTTCGTGTACAAACGGCTAATATTCTTACTGATTCCCTTGGTCTGAACGATGGTTCCAATTCATCAAATCCGATTGAACAAGCACTTGAAGTTATTGCGAAAAATGGTTCAGGTGTCTTACTTTATATGGAATCTAGGCGTTTAGATTTCCAAAAGAAAGAATCAAATGATTCCGATCCTCTGTCTAGTAAGCCAATTACCATGCCTAAAATGGATTTTAGGGATTATGGCATTGGTGCACAAATTTTAGCGGCTCTCGGTATTGAAAAACTTCAACTCCTCACTAGGGATCGAAGGAAGGTGGTTGGATTAGAAGGATATGGCTTAGAGATTGTTGAGAGAATTTTACTGAAATAAAATCGATGAGTTCAGAAATTCAACCTTCCTCCCATTTATCCTCTCAAACTTTACGGATCGGCGTAGTGGCAGCTCAATTTAATCGAAGCCTTATTGAATCACTCCTCGGCCGTGTTACTGAATGTTTAGCTCAAAATGGAAAACCTGAGTTTATGCTGATTGAACGAGTCCCCGGGTCTAATGAGATTCCCTCGGCTTTGTCATTATTATTACAGGCCCAAACTTTTTCCTGCATGATTGGGTTGGGAGTTGTCATTAAAGGAACTACCTCGCACCACCATTTAGTCGCGGAATCGGCGGGTAATGCGATCCAATCACTAGTGGTTAAGTTCAATGTACCTATTATTAACGGGATAATTGTTACCGATACTATTAAAGACGCGGAAGAACGAATCACCGGAGACTTGGACCGCGGTCATGAATTTGCACAAGCCGCAATCGAAATGGGACACCTTTACAAAAAATGGACGAAGATTTAATTACTAACCCACAGTGGAGCCAAAGGCGGCAAAATCGTGCCACTGCATTTCGGTTCATTTTTCAATGGGAAATGAACCCTTCGGATGATATAAGCCGTGATCTTAAAGATTTTATATTCCGGCTGGGTAAGGATGAAATTTATTACTCCTATGCTATAGAACTGGTGGATGGAATTATTGAGAAGAAAGAAATTATTGATTCAATGATCAAAGAATTAGTCGACAATTGGGAATTTTCGAGAATTGCAAAAGCCGATCTTGGACTCCTTCGAGTTGCGATTTATGAAATTCAATACCGGCTCGATATTCCACCAGTAGTTGTAATTGATGAAGCTTTGGAAATTAGTAAGGAATTTTCCACAGAAAACTCCAAGAAGTTTTTAAATGGTGTTCTCGATAAAGTGCTCAGCAGGCTGCCGAGACCGGCTAGGCGACCCGCGATTTAAAAAACCTACCCTTTTCCGATTCGATGAAGTCTAAAACCTGCATTTTGTACTTCAATAGGGTCGATTAAATTTCGTCCATCAAAGAAATGAGCCGGTTTTTCCATCTCCGCATAGATTTCTTTTAAATTTAGCTTTTTGAATTCATCCCACTCTGTAAGCAAGGCAATCGCATGGGTTCCATTTGCTGCATCAGTTGCACAATCATGAAATGACACTCTTTTGTCATTTGCATCAAGTCGTAAGGAAGACAGAATAGTATCTTTAGGAACTTGCGGGTCGTAAATTGCAAGATGTGCTCTTTCTTCCAGTAATCTAGAACAAACCGCGATTGCAGGTGACTCACGAGCATCATTGGTATCCTTTTTGAATGCAAATCCTAGGATGGCAATTTTTTTGCCGGATACCGTGTTAAACATTGCATCCATGATGCGTTGAACGAATCGATCTTTTTGATAGTCATTCATTCGGACAACCTGGTCCCAATACTCTGCGACTTCTGGCAACCCAAAGTGTTGGCATAAATACGATAAGTTTAGAATATCTTTTTGGAAGCAGGAACCACCAAATCCAACAGAACTCTTAAGAAATTTTGGACCAATACGAGAATCAGTTCCGATTGCGTTTGCGACTTCATCCACATCTGCTCCCGTTGCCTCACATAGGGCAGAAATTGCATTAATACTTGAGATTCGCTGAGCTAAAAAAGCATTTGCGGTGAGTTTAGAAAGTTCAGAAGACCACAGGTTTGTTGTAATAATATTCTCCCTGTCAATCCATTGATTATACAAACTGACCACCTTTTCAATTGCTTCAAGCCCTTCTTTTGATTGATCCCCACCAATTAAAACTCGATCCGGGTTCTCCAAATCAGCAATGGCAGTTCCTTCAGCAAGAAATTCTGGATTCGATAATACTTGATAAGAAAATCCATTATTTGATTCGCTCAGGATTTCTTTCACCATTTGCGCGGTTCGGACTGGTACGGTCGATTTTTCGACTACAATCTTATTACCCCCTCCCACCTTCGCAATGTTCCTGGCACAGGACTCAACAAACCTGAGGTCTGCCGCTCTCCCTTTACCGGATCCATAATCCTTAGTGGGAGTATTGACGCTGATAAAAATAATATCGGAATCTTGTATGGTTTGATCAATCTCAGTAGAAAAGAATAAATTCCTTCCCCGTGCTGCCTTAACAACTTCTAAAAGACCGGGTTCGTATATCGGGAGATCGTCAGAATTCCATGAATCAATTCTCTCTTGATTTAAATCGACTACCGTAACCTTCGAGTCCACGCAATTCTTTGCAATCATCGCCATCGTCGGTCCACCTACATAACCTGCACCAATACAACAAATTTTCATCCTAGTATTAGTATTTAAATCTTTAGGTTCTTGCGATTCTATAATTCTTAACCAATTTATTTTCTAACCTTTATATTATGCTTAACGAATTCATCAATCTACCTTGGCCGAGAATTATTTTACTTTTTGCTTTTTTCTATCTCCTCTTTCTCGTTTTCGCATGGTTTTATGCGGAGAAGATTCTTTTCCCTTTTCCTCAACCAGCTACTTATTTAAAAAAGGATGTCGATTTTTTTATATCTATTCCAAATGAAATTGAAATTGCATGTATCCAGGAAGAGGCGAAGAAAACGAACGGTTTAGTTGTGCTTTACAGTCACGGTAATGGAGAAGACTTGGGGATGGTAAGAGAGCAATTAAAAAAACTCACCCGGTTTGGATGTGATTTCATTTCTTATGACTATCCAGGTTATGGCTTGAGTGGTGGAACCCCCACAGAGGAGGGATGCTACCAGGCAATCAAGTGTTTATATGATCATTTGATCACCGAGATGGGGGTGGCTCCACAGAATATTATTCTTTGGGGTCGATCCCTGGGGACTGGTCCGTCTTGCTTTCTTGCCTCGAAAAATGAAGTTGCTGGATTAGTCCTTGAAACTCCATTTTTGAGTGCCTTTCGAACTATTACAGAAATTCCAGTTTTGCCGTGGGACCGATTTCGAAACATAAACTTTGTTTCGTCTATTCAATGCCCTTCTCTCGTTATTCATGGAAATATGGATGAGGTCGTCCCATTTCGACAGGGCCGCAAAATTCACCGAGCACTCCCACATCCCAATGAATTACTCGAAATTAAAGGAGCGTCACATAACAATATCGCTGAAGTGGGCGGGAGATTATACGATGAATCAATTTATAAGTTTCTTGAAAATTTAGTTAATGATTGATTCAACTATGATTGAACATTTAAGATGGTTCTAGGTCTTACATTATAAATGCGGGTGAATAAAATATGCTAGGATTAACAAAGAAAGAATCGAGATTCTTCGTGAATACATTTATCGGCCATGTGGTACTGATTACACTGGCAGGTTTTTTGGGCTTTCTACCAAGTTGCGAGGAGGAAAAAGAAGAGGTTCATGTTTTTGAATTAGCATCTGCCTCATTCGTGCCTCCCCCCCCCGTTTATAAACCAGAACCAAAACCGGTTCCTTCAGTGGTGACTCCAGTTAAACCCAGGGTAGTTACCCAACCTAAACCCAAACCAAAACCGGTGGTTCAAAAACCAAAGCCCAAGCCAATCGTAAAACCAAAACCTACCCCTCGACCGGTTGTAAAACCAAAACCCAAACCGGTTGTCCAAAAACCCAAGACTATATCAATTGCCCAATTTCAAAAAAAGCACCCTGTTCAATCTCCGCCCAAGGTTTCCTCCAAACCGGTGAAACAGGTACCTCGAGTTCGGATTGATCCAAAAAAATTCGCTCTCCCGCAAATTACGATTTCGAATCCTGCTTCACAATCAACCCAAGTCGATCCCACAATTTTAAATCGATACTTAGGTGCAGTTAAATCAAAACTCGAAGCAGTCTGGCGGAGATTACAATCCGAATCAAATATTGCGATTGAAGGGGAAGCCTTTTTATCTTTTAAGATTTCTTCGAACGGTACTTTGATCTCTCCCACTATTTCAAGGTCATCCGGAAATCAAGCCCTGGATCGATTGGTCATTCAGGTAAGTAAGTCAGTTGGCAACTTGGGCCGTCCGCCGGGTGGAACACTTTCTTCTTCCCTCGAAATCCCGTTTCGAGTAAGATAGTGAACTATGAAATTTGACTGGCGCAGACCGGTAGCACCAATTCTTTGTATAGTCGGTATCTTGTTATGTTTGTCCAGGGATCCGATTATTGGCTTAGGGCTATTCGTTGTCTGCTTTGCTCTAATTCTTGGGTTTTCTCGGGGGAGTAGTTGATTTACTTTCCTTTTTCACCGTATGGTGGTTCGCAGATTTTTCCAGCAATGCCTGTTGGGAAGAGAATGAAGCTTTGGATTTAGCGGGGGGCTTTATTCGTGAGTAAGTTCCATCCTTTTTGAGCAGGCTTGCTCCTTCGTTGTCAGATAGTATCTTTTCGAGGTCGTTTAATACGGAGGCAATTTTTTCAGGATCCTCGATCGGAAAAACGGCTTCCACCCTTCGTAGGAAATTTCGGGGCATCCAATCCGCACTACCAAGATAAAGTTTACATCCTGGCTTTCCATTTTGGAAATAGAAAACACGGCTGTGCTCTAAAAATTGACCCAGTAAACTGCGAACCTTTATATTTTCACTCATTCCTCTCACACCTGGAATTAAACCGCATATCCCCCTTATTATTAGCTCCACTTTTACCCCTTCCTGTGAGGCAAGATAAAGTGCGTCAATGACTGGTTGGTCAATTAGACTGTTTACCTTGATTATGATTTTCCCAGGCTTTCCGTCACGCACAGCTTCGATTTCATTCGAAATCAATTTGATCATGCGGTCATGAAGGGTAAAGGGTGCCACTAAGAGCTTTTTAAACCGGGGCGTTCGGCTGTACCCCGTTAAAGTATTAAATAAGTTGGTTAAATCAGATGTGTATGATGGATGACAGGTAAACAGACTATAGTCAGTATATGTTCTGGCTGTACTGGGATTGTAATTACCGGTACCCAAGTGAGCATAACTTGTGAGCTTGGAGTCTTCTTTCCTGACTATAAGACAGCACTTGGAGTGTGTTTTTAATCCCGGCAGTCCATAGACAACATGTACTCCGACTTCTTCCATCTTGTAAGCCCATTGGACATTTGCCTCTTCGTCAAATCTCGCCTTTAACTCAACCAAAGCCGTAACCTGCTTGCCGTTTTTTGCTGCATCCATCAATGCCCGCACAATAGGAGAATTTCCATTTGTTCGGTAAATAGTAAGTTTTATCGCAAATACATTCGGGTCAATGGCAGCCTGTCGTAATAAGTCTACTACTGGACCAAATGAATCATAAGGGTGATGGAGAAGAATATCTTTCTTTTTTAAAGTATCAAAAATCTTTTCTTTATCTTCGAATTCAAATGGACTGTAAGCTTCAAAGGAGGGAAATTTAAGCTCGGGTTGATCGATCAATCCAGGCAACGACATTAAACGGTAAAGATTAATGGGTCCGTCTACGGGAATCACATCTTTTTTCGATAAATGAATTGCACCTAGCAGATAGTTTAAAACTTCTTCCTTTACTCCCTTGTCAATTTCAAGGCGAACCGCAGCACCTTTTCGCAGATTGTGTAATTCTTCTTCTATACTTTGCAATAAGTTTTCTACCTCCTCCTCATCCACATAGAGGTGACTATTTCGAGTAATCCTAAATGCCCAGGCCCCAGTGGCGACATGACCCGGGAAAAGGTCATCCACAAAATGTCGGACGACATCACTCAAGAACAAAAATGTTTTATTCGTGGTGCCCTTGGCTTTAATTTCTAATAACCTTGGCAGTACGCGAGGGACGGGAACCACCGCCATAAGAGTATCTGCCTTTTTTTTCCTTTGATTCTTTAACGCAACAATTAAATTCAGAGACTTATTGAGTATGAGAGGAAATGGATGGGTAGGGTCAATCGCAAGAGGAGTCAGTACTGGAAAGACTTCCTTTTTGAAATAAGTTTTCAGCCAATTGAATTGCTCCTTTGATAATTCCTCCACCTTCTTGAATGAAATATTGTTTTTATGAAGGGCAGGTTGAAGCACATTATTCCAGCATGCTTGTTTATCTTCTGCCATTCGCCCTGCCTGAACACGGATCTCATCCAACAATTCTGCAGGTGGCATTCCATCGATCCCACTTTTGGTTGATCCACCGTCTACTTTTTGCAGTAATCCGGCCACCCGTATTTCATAAAATTGATCAAGGTTTGAACAGACAAAAGAGAGAAAGCGAATTCTTTCAAGCAGAGGATAGCGAGTCGATAATGCTTGGTCTAAAACTCGGTTATTAAAAGCTAACCAACTTAATTCACGGTTGAAATATTGGACGTCGGGCAAGTTTTGTTTTGTTTTAGTCATTCAAGAAGAACAAGTCTTCATTAATCTTTTTTTTTTCGCAACGAAAAATACGATTTTATTACCCGCCACCCTAATATTATTGTGATGCTCCACCCAGAATCTTGACGAAATCATCATTCAAGCTTATGTTAGAAATTGGTCTTTGAAATTTTGTTGGGGGTGTTCCGGATTCGACTGCAATGTGGAAAATCCGGTCGCGTATCGAGGATG
>Ga0129327_10002463_pt1 | contig 10769 bp, 7 predicted proteins | sample CPBDNA_6_FD_111799 | JGI IMG/M metagenome (GOLD analysis project Ga0129327, IMG submission 111799) | Freshwater to marine salinity gradient microbial communities from Chesapeake Bay, USA - CPBay_Spr_31_0.8_DNA | ecosystem: Environmental > Aquatic > Marine > Coastal | place: USA: Chesapeake Bay...
CCCCGAAGTTCGTCGTCGTCGCAGAAAGAAGACAACAAAGAAGAAGAAGAGAGAGTTTCGACAGAAGCAGAATTACTTTGTGTGATGATGCCATCAGAATCTTAGCAGTAGTAGTCATTCTTCTTAAAGTGGAGACGTGAATAATAAAAAGTGTCTACTCTCTCGCGTATTTTTTAATTCTTCTTCTTTTTCTGACTTGAAAAAAAAATTCTTTCCCAGACTCGTTTTTTCTCTTTTTTCACTTTTTTCACTTTTTTCGTCTCTTCATTTTTTTCGTTTTCGTCAGAACAGAGGCACGGAAAAAAGAAGCGCCGTCGTCGAATGACGATGATGGGATCGTCGTCGAATACTACTAATCATCGCGAGGAACGCGTTCGCGCGAGGACGAAGAAGAAGAACAACAACAACAACAACATAAACGTAAACATAAACAAGAGGAAGATGAGTAAAGAAGACGAAGAAGAACCACGTTTGGTCGAGTTCGTTTTGAAGAGTAACATCAGTAACAACAACAGAAAGGTAATTTTCTTTTTTTCTTTCCCGCCGTTTTTTTCCTTTCTTCTCGGTTTTGTTTGTTTGTCGTTTCCGAGATTAATCGTTAGAGAGGGATGATCAACAACTCACGCGCGCTAAACGACGCGTCTTCTTTTCTTAAAAACAGAGAACAACGACAACGACGACGAGAGGGCAACAACAAATTTCCACGCCTCCCGAAGGGAAGACGACGATAGAAAAACAACAAAGTAATACTAGAAAAAGAACGAAACAAAATCAAAATCAAAATCAAAATCGAACAGCCGATGTCACGTCATCGTCGTTTTCCTCTCTTCTCGAAGGAGAAGGAGAAGGAGAAGGAAAAGTCGAAAATTTTTCGGACCAAAAAAATCAACTGTTACAGAAACAATTACATCATCATCATCATCATCATCATCGCGAGGTGGACGAGAGGTGCGATCGAGAACAACAAGAGAAACAGAAAGAAAAGAAGACGAGTAATAATAATAATAAGAAAGTAGCCGCCACCGCGGGAGGGGGCGAAGAAAAAGTTTCGACGAAGAAAGGTAAAGGAGAAGGCGAGGGGTGTCCGCCAACGACGACGAAAACGACCAACGAGGAAGGGCACTTTGAGTATACTTTAGGCGAGTCACTCGGACCGAACGATCGATTTAAGATTTTAGCACCGTTAGGCGAGGGAACGTTCGGGAAGGTGTTGGAGTGTTACGATCGAGTGAAGCAAGAGTACTGCGCGGTGAAAGTGATCAGGAACGTGCCAAAGTACAAAGCGGCGGCGAAAATTGAAGTGGACGTTTTGAAAGAGATTGGGAGAAGAGACGAACGCGACGAGTTTCATTGCATCAGATTGAAAGAGTCGTTCGAGCACGAAGGGCACGCGTGTTTGATGTTTGACATGTACGGATTGTCTTTGTTTGATTTCATGAAGAAGAACCACTACAAACCGTTTTCTTTGGCGTTGGTTCAGAAGTTTGCCAAGCAGTTGATCAAGGCGGTGGCGTTTATGCACGAGTTGAAAATGACGCACACGGATTTGAAACCGGAAAACGTTTTACTGGAAGCTCCCGGGTACGTGCGAGTCGTCAGTGGTGATGTAAACAACGCCAACAACAACGCGACGAATATGGCGACGGCGGCGGCGGTGGCGACAACGACGACGACGACGAGTGCGTGCACAATCAAGGTGCCGGTTACGAGCGCGATCAAACTCATCGATTTCGGAAGCACGACGTTGGAAGATCAATACCATTCTACGATCGTGTCGACGAGACACTACCGCGCGCCAGAAATTATCCTCGGTACCGGCTGGTCCTATCCGTGCGACATGTGGTCGATCGGATGCATATTGATAGAACTTTTGACCGGAGACGCGCTCTTCCAAACGCACGAGAACATGGAGCATTTGGCGATGATGCGCAACGTGTTGGGTCACATGCACACGGATGTCATCAAACGAAGTTCCAAGGAAACTATCGAGAAATACTTTAATTCGGAGACGTACGAGTTGAGCTGGCCTGAAGGCGCTAAAGATATCGAGAGTGAACGCGCCGTACAAGCGGTGCAGCCGTTGGATATCATGATTCGAGAGCGTTTCGAGTGCGAAGAAACGGGCACCTTACTCCGACACTTGTTGAGTCGACTGTTAGAGTACGATCCGGACACGCGCATCACGGCGAAAGATGCTTTGAACCACGGATTTTTCCGTTTGGACATCAAAGAGAACGCGTACACTCCGACGACGGCGTTTGCGAGTAACCAAATCTCCGTCACGAACGCCGCGAAACCGGCGACTGATCGAACGGCGTCTTCGGTCGTGCGAAACGTGGGGCCGACGAACAGCAAGGCGAGATCGCAAACTACCGGCGGGATTCGAGGCGCGTGTTTGGACAAACCTTCCATGGCAACTGAAATCGTCTTGGGGGCTTAACATAATAATAATAACAAAGAATAATAAAGATACTAATAGAAGAAAGTAATAACTCGGATATACGATACGAAATGAGTACGAAGAAAAGAGAGAGAGACGCAGCAGCGCTACTAGAGTAGAGCACACGCTAGTTAGTTTTTAGAACGCATAAGAAAAAATTACACAATTGTAAAACAATAAACAAAACAACATTCAACGAACGAATGAAAATTATCACTCGTCGTAATCGTCCTCCTGTGCAGGTATTGCTACGCCGACTAAATCATCGTCGTCAAACGATCCTAAATTACCAGCGGCCGCATCCGCTTCTTCTTCTTCTTCTTCTTCTTCTTCTTTCCGCGGAGCGGGCGCTTTACTTTTCTTCGCTTTTTTTGTCACCGGCGATTTCTTCTTCTTCTTTTTCGCGTCGTCGTCTTCCGCGTAACTCTTGGGCCCAGAGATCTTTCTTCCGCTCCTGCTCGTCGTTGTTACCACCGGCTTCTCTTCTTCTTCCTCGGAGTCGTCGTCGCTTTCGTATTCGTCTTCTTCCTCGTCGGTATCTTCCTCGTCTTCGTCAAACTCTTCGTCGTCGTCCTCGGAGTCGTCGTCTTCCTCGTCGTTGTTCTTTCTCTTCTTTCCTCCATTTCCTCCTTTTCCTTTTCCTTTAGGATTTGTCGCGCTGCTCTTTTTCTCTTTCTTCTTTTTCTCTTTCTTCTTCGGGTTCCCGTCCTCGTCGACTCGTTCCAACAGTTTCGCCGCGAGTTCCGCAGGATCCGGCGGCGGTGGTAAATCCGGCACGCCTTTCACCACGTCTTCCAAGAAATCAAACTCATCGTTGTCACTGATCGCTCCTTTCAAGTGCACCGGGTTGATTATCCTCGCGCCGTGCGCTAACGCCGTATCCGCGGTCGCTTTAAACAGTTTCGTTAAAAACAGTTCCAAAGCTTTCGCCATCACCAACGGCGTCGTTTTGACGATTTTCCCAACCTCTTCGTCTTTTTGCATCATGCGTTTGATTCGTGCCGCTAAGTTGGCGTTTTTGTTGTTGTGTGAAAACGCGGTCGTTTGGTGGCCGCTCATTATTATTATTTTATTATTCGTTTCTTCTGTTGTTGTTACTGTTGTTTATGTTGTTGTTCTATTCTGTTACCAAAGTATGTTTTGTGTGTTTAATAAAAGTAATTTAGAGAGTATTTACTAACTACACTAATGGAGAGAGAGAGAGAGAGAGAGAAAAGTGTACTCGAGACGACCCTTTTTCCTCCTTTTTTCACTCGTAGTGAAAACAACAACTTTTTAAAAAAGCTCCTCTCTCTGCTCTCTCATCATAATGTCTCTGAAAGACTTCATATCATAACGAACTTTTTTCAATAATTTTTAGTAGTCTACGCAACAACAACAACAAAAAACGACGATGATGATGATGATGATGACGACGCGTTCAAACAACTCTTATTGTTGTTGTTCTTCTTCTTCTCGTTCTTCTTCTTCTTCTTCTTCGAGTTTAGGAGGAGGAAAAGGAGGAAGAGGAGATGTTTCTGTTTCTTTTTCTTCCTTTTCGAGGAGGAGGAGGAAAAAGAGCAGTCATTTTCGTCGTCGAGCATTGTCATCAAATTCATCGTCATCATCATCGGAAGTAAATGAAGTTGAAGTTGAAGTGAACGAACGAGCGAAACATTATTTCACCAAAGACTCGTTTTATGAACACGCGGACAAATTATATTCTTCGTTTCAAAACAACCACTCGAACGCGAAGAAAGCAAACGCAGAACGGTTTTGCTGGGATTATTGGCACGTGGAGAATCAGTACACGCAATTGAGAACACCGGCGAAAGAGTATTATTACGAGGGGGAGATATTAAATGAGTTTTACGCAAAGTTTGAAGAGGAGTTGTTGAAATACGCGCGAGAAAACCTCGCTTTGTCGAATTTTACGCCGATTTGGATGTCGTGTTACGTGGACGGGATGGGGCAAGAGTTACACGCGGACGTGCCGCACGGTCCGTTGGCGTTTGTGTTCTCGCTGACGAAAAATTTCGACGATTCAGACGACGACAAAAGCAGTAGTCCTAGTAAATGTGGTAGATACTTTCGCGGCGGGGAGACGACCATCTTGCGACCGGAACGCGCGAATTATTGGCAAAGTTTTGATCCGACGGAAATCGTGGAGAGGACGCAGTTATTCGAGGAAATCGAGCCAAAGTTTAATCGGTTGACAATATTCGATCCCAGATTACCGCACGGCGTGAGAGAGGTCAAAGGAACGAAAGACGTTTCCAAAGGTCGGTTAGTGTTAAACGGCTGGTTCAACGAACCGGCGATTTCCTGCCAAGGAGGTTTGACCATCGAGGACGTCGGTAAAGTATTGGACGCAAAGTTGGATTTGTTATACGAAGAGTTGGAGACTCTTCCAGCTATGATTGGTTTCGCCGCGTTAAGGATGGAAATCGAAGCGGAGACTGGACACGTCGACTCCATTTCCTGGGGCGCGGATACCGTCGCCCCGGCTTTATCTCTCCGCGACCCAAACGAGGTCACGGAAACGAGAGATGTGGTGTTAGCGACTATAGCTGGGATGATGAGTGAGTGCGTCTTTCCGTCGTCAAAGGAAAAGAGTTCGATTTGCGTGCCTTTTGTTTTCGGTTGATGATTTATTACTAGAACACACTACTCTTAGAAACGTCTAATCCCTCATTACCATCGTCCCGACTCGTTATGATATAAAATCATGAAGAAGAAGACAACGACGACATTAAGGAAGAAAAAGGTGGTGGCCAGACTCGTCGTCGTTCTTTTTGTTCTTGCGTTTCTTCTTCTTCTTCTTCTGTTTAATACGTCGAACGACAACGACAGCGAGAACAACGGACACCATCTTCGAAATGGGAGGAACCCTTCGTCTTCTTGCGACGATGAGAGTATTGCGAACAACAAGAACAAGGAAGAAATGTTGGACAGGTTTCGCCGCGCGTGGTTAGTAGCAGATGATGATGATGATGAATCGTCGTATTCGGTGTCATCAGATGCGACGACGACGAGGACACAGACGACGAGAGAAAAAAGTGCGATGATAAACTCTTTTAAAGGTCCGTTAACGTTACACTCGAAACTGGGGCCGAAACTCCCGAAAGTACCGAAAGCGAACGGGGAGATGGAAGATTTAGGTTTAGTTTCGAAACTGGACGCGAAGAATTTACCGGAACGAGACGCGTTGGAGGAGTTACGCGAGCGAGAGTTTAAAACGTGCGCGGTCGTCGGGAACGGAGGGAGTTTGTTGTTGTACGAACACGGCGATGTGATAGACGCGCACGACGCGGTGTTTCGATTTAACGACGGGACTGGAAAAGAGCCGTATTCGAAATACGCCGGGACGAAAACAACCGTGAGATTAGTGAATTCGCAACACCGAGGGTACAGAGAATCGGAGGAAGAAATCGTTTTGCAACACCTGACGGCGCCGGCGCATTTGAAATTGTACGTCTCCAATCGAGCGAAGAAGTTAGTCAACGCGAAAGATTACGCTCTGAGTGGCGCGTTTTATTCGTTCGTAAAGAATAGAATCGATAAGAAATCAACGCCAACGAATGGTATGTACGGTCTGTATTTAGCGCAATCCGTGTGCGAGAAGATTACGATTTTCGGTTTCGCCCGACAGTGGTACAACGCGACAAGGTATCATTACCACAACGATTACGAACCGACGGGGAGTCAAAACGCCAGAGATTCCGCGGAGATGATTCCGTTGGAGAAACTCGTGAGAGACAAACCAACGAAAGTGATGTTTGGAGAACCGTGCGTGGGTGGTGGCGGTAGTAGTAGTAGTAGTAGTAGTAGTAGTAGTAGTAGTAGTACTCGTAATAGCGACAGATGTCTGTTGTGCCCCAAAGGGAGTCGCTGCGACGACGCGTCCTGGGTCCCGATCCCGGACGTCGGATACAAAGCCATGCCGAAAGAAAAAGTGTGCTTGTATCCTGCTCGCTCGGTGGAAGGTCCGGCGCGATACGGCAATATAGACGCGCGCGAGCGATGTTACGAGCAACCCAAGGTGGATTGTTTCCTTCCTAGAAGTTAAGTTAGATTATGACTCTTTATTGAACCCAAAATAACTCCTCAAATCTTCAAATCTTTTCTCTCTCTTTCCTTCATAAAAATATAAAAGTTTCTTCAAAAACACTTTCACTCGCGCGCGCTTTTCGATGCCAACAGCAGCGACGACTGTAGCGTCCTCCTCTAAACGCGAAGATGAAGACAACGACGACGATTCAGACGACGGGGTCACCGAGCGCGCGTTTCGAGAGGTTTGTTTTTGTTCCTCTCTTCTTCGTCTTCTTCCTCTTTTTTTTTTATTCTTCTTCTTCTTCGCGTATTATTCGTCGTATCTAAAAATAGGCGTTTCTTTTCTTTTCATCTTGATCTTGACTTCTTCTTCCTTTCCTCCTTACGCATGGCGCGCTTTTGGGACATATAAATAAAGGTCATGCAAACGCTCTCGAGGGACAAGTCCCTGGATGCCTTTCGCGTGGAATACGAAAAATTGTACCGAACGCTGAAGCACTCGCACGAGCAGGAGAAGAAACTAGAAAAAAAGTGCAAGAGTTTATCCGAAGAATGTCGTCAACTGACCGCGAAAGGAGAGAGGTTACGAATGCATTCGAGAGAAGACGAGACGCAAATAGAAACTTTGAAAGCAGAGCTCGAGTCGGCGTGGAGACAAGCGGACGACGCTTCGGATTTAGAGATGGCGGGAAAAGAGCAGATTGCCAAGTTACGCGTGGAAATCGCCGAGTTGACGAGACGGTGCGAAATGGCCGAGAACGGCGAAGAAGAAGAGAACGAAGAAGAAAGTTTCGATGGTTGCGAGAGAAACCACTCTCGTCGTCGTCGCGGTCATCGTCAGGAGGACGACGAAGATGACGACGCCGACGAGACCGACGACTATTTTGGCGGTAGATTTTCTACTACCAAAGTTTCCGGCGATATCGTCCGTCGCTTACAGCGCGAGAAAGAATCGCTTCAGCTCGAACGCGACGAGAAAGTCGACGAGGTCGTCCAATTGCGTCAAGATATTTCGCAGCAAAGGGAGAGAGCGAGAACGGCGGAGACGAAAAAATTAGATCTGGAGTGCGAGTGCGCGAAATTGAAAGATATCGCTCGAGCGAAGAGACTCGAGGCGGAAAAGTCAGACACGAAACGCGAACGGTTGGAGCGAGAGTTGATGCACGCGAAATCTATGATTGAATCGAAACAAGGTGAAATTTCGCGGATGAAAGCGCAAGCTGTGAATTTAGAGCTAAAGAACCAAAAATTAGCCGACGAGCAAAGGAAAAGTGAGCACCGAGTGAAAAACGCGCAGAAAGAGTGCAACGCGTACGCGGAAAGAACCGAACGCGTTCGGAGAGAAGTGGCAGAGATTACGTTAGAATTACAGAGAGTAAACGAAGTCGCGAAACAGAAAGAGATTGAAACAGAAAAGTTGACAGAATCCGCCGCAAAAATCGAGCGAGAGACGAAGAAGATTATCCAAGTGAAGGAAGCGGCGTTGCGAAAACTGAAGCAGGCGGAAAACGCGAAAATCGAAAGCGAGCACAAAAGGGACGATTTGAAACTCGAAATCAGTCGCATAGAAAGAGTCGTTGAAGAGCAGCGAAGAAACATCGAGTTAGAGAGGAGAGCAAAGGAAGATTTGATGCGAGAGAAAGAGGCTTTGGCGAAACAAACGAGCCAAGCGGAGAAGCACACGCAGAAGCACAGAGATTTAGTTTCGATACACGAACAACACAAGAAAACGCTCGAGAGCGAAATCAAACGATACAGAACGGAAATGAGCGACATCGAAATTCGAGCGAAACATTTAGAGCAGGAGAGACAAACTGCTGTGCAAGAAGCGAGAACGTTGAAAAGCAAATTGGACGCCGCGCGTGAAGAGTTAGACGCGAAAGAACACTCAATTACTGAACTTCGCGAAAGTTTAAGAGAGACAGATCTGAAAACGAAAACTGCCAAGGCACAGTACGAACGCGCGAGAGTGGAAAATAACGAGTTGAGCAAGAAATTACTCGATTTAAAAGAAGAAGGCGAACGATTGAGAGACTTGAAATTGAACGCCGAACGTCGTCGCGAGGAAGCGGAGAGTTTAATCGAATGCAAGACCAAAGAGATAGACGAAGACGAGATGAAGAGGAAGCAAATGGAATCAGAAATCGAGATTTTGAAGAGAAAGAAAGACGATTTAGACCAGAAGACGAACGAAATTTTGATCGAGTTGAAACTGAGCGAAACGCAGAGAAGAAATCTGGAAAAGCACCACGCCGAGTGCGAGAAGAAGCGAGTGGAAGAGAAGCAAGAGATGGACGTCATTTCGAGAGACCGGGACGTCATCTCGCACGCGCTAACGAGGCGAGAGGAAGAATTAGCCATGACGTACGAGAAAATCAAAGTGCAAAGATCCGTTTTGGCGCAAGGTCAAAGGGATTACGAGGCGAGAACGAGAGAGATCAAGGCGTTGAAAATCAATTTGAGCACGCAGACGCACGAACTCGAACGCGAGCGACGCCGAGCCCGGGAAGCGGAAACGTTAGAGAAAGAAGTGAGAGTCTTAACGCGTTCCTTGACGAGAGAGAAAGCGAAAGTGCGCGCTTTGAGCGAAGAGTTGGAGAACCCATTAAACGTCCATCGTTGGCGCCAACTCGAAGGCAGCGATCCGAACGCCTTCGAGTCTATTCAGAAAATCCAACAGCTACAAAGACGATTGGTACAAAAGAGCGAAGAGGTGATGAAATTGGAGAGAGAGTTGGAAGATAAGAGAATACAAAGCGAAGAATTGCGAAGAATTGCGGAAAAACGCGTCACGGAGGAAGAACAAACGCAGATGTTGCGAGAAAACCAAGCGATATTAAAGGAAAAATCCAAGCACTTGAAAGCGTTGCGTTCGGAGTTGAACGCTCAGATTCAAAAAGCGGACGAGTATCGCCTCGAGGCGGAAAGCTATCGAAACGAGCTGGACGAGATTAAGGAAATGCTTTTCCGAGCGAAGAAAAATGAAAGAGTAGGCGTCTTCGTCTGATTCTGATGAAACTTTTTCTTCTTATTATAAAATACAAATCCTCCAATACGCGTGTGGTTCTTTTCTTCTTCTAAACTTTCTCTCTCTTACTTACCCATAGTCTCAATCGCGGATACCATCGCCGTAGACACGTCGATCCCAATTTGATGCGTAGCTTTTTCGTAATCGTCCTTCGCCGCTTGAAACTTCGCCGTGTGTTCGCTTAACATTTTTCTCACCACCGTTTCGTCCAAGTGTTCCACCGGAACCGCTTCCACCGCTAAGATGTCCACGGAGCTGTCCGCGTGCGCGAAGGCGAAACCCGAAGAGACGAAATACTGTTTATTATAATAAAGAATGATGAGAGAACAAATATATATATAAAAGGTCAGCGTTCTTTCGATCATCGATGAAACGAAGATATAAACGCGCTCGACGAAATCGAATAATCAAAGCGATGACTTCTTCTTTCAAAGTCTTTTGGGAAAAAAAACAGGTCTTTTGGGAAGCACGATCGCGCAAGTCAAAAAAGAAACTCTTGTCTACGTACTCTGCTCGTCACGCTTTCCTTATTTTCCACGGAAACCACCCCCGGTCGTAGCTTGGCGACCACGGGAACGTGTCCAGGCAAAATCCCAAAGTCCCCGGTTTCTGCTGGGACTAAAACCATGTTCACTTCCGCGTCCGCGAAGACCGCTTCGTGGGGCAAACGAAAATTCAACTTCACCGTTTCCGGAGGCGGACCGGCGTTTTTCACCTCCTCTTCGCCACTCTTCGCGACGTCTTCGGCTGGCATGTACGTCGACGGCGTCCCCGGTGGGTCCATCATCGACGGGCGGTATTTATCGAACAACTCTTGGAATTTTTCCACGGACGTTTGCGTCGATTCTCCTCCTGCGTAATTTGATCGCGAGGAGGTGGAAATCATTCGATTTTGATGAGAAGAAGAAGAAGAAGAAGAAGAATACAACGCAGATAACCCGGCGGAAGTCGAGGAGGAGGAGGAGGAAGACGAAGTCTGATTAGATCTGCGGAGGATCGCTTGAGTGAACGCTCTGCGCAACGCCATTATTATTATTATTATTAGTATGTGTGTTTTATATGAGAAGAGGTTTCTGTAGTATTATATTCTGTGGTTTTGTTTTGCTCTTTTTTTTCTCTTTTTTCTCTTTTTTTTGGTCCAAACTACTGCTTCATTACAATCTTCTTCTAAAAATCACTCCTCTTTCCTGTACGAGCTTTCACCAGTACTTCGCTTTTTTCCTTTGGTTTTTCGGTAGAATGCGATGACTTCGACGAGACACACGTATA
>Ga0129327_10002465_pt1 | contig 10766 bp, 4 predicted proteins | sample CPBDNA_6_FD_111799 | JGI IMG/M metagenome (GOLD analysis project Ga0129327, IMG submission 111799) | Freshwater to marine salinity gradient microbial communities from Chesapeake Bay, USA - CPBay_Spr_31_0.8_DNA | ecosystem: Environmental > Aquatic > Marine > Coastal | place: USA: Chesapeake Bay...
AAAAGCATTGGAAACAGTCCAATGTAAACACCTAAAATTAAGTGTAAACAAGGCCAGAGCAGCTTGATTTTTCTTGTAAAAAGTTGGGGAACTTTTTAGCCTCGTTTGCACAGCCTATATCAATCAATATTTCGAGCGGAACGATATTAAAAGTAGAACGCTGCTAGATTATGTGATGCTTACGCAAGGATGGCGTCGATTTAATTGGCAGGATGTTTTAGCAGCTAAGCCCATGCCCATCATTTATCCAACGGAGGAAAATATTTCCTTTGCAGGAAAAGTGATGAAAGATAACAAACAAGGAATACCGATAAAAGCAGATGTATTTTTAAATATCCTAAATGGACAAAATTTTACTTCCACTAACTTGACGACGGACGAGGATGGGCTATTTTATTTTAAAGGATTTGATTTACCAGATAGTACAGAAATCCTGATTCAAGGTAATGTTCATAAGCCTAAAAAGAAAGGGAAATTAAGTAAAGGAGAAGCTAAAAGAACAGGCAATAAGAATGTGAAATTTGAGCTACTAAACTTGCATGAACTAGCGTTTAATGAAAGTGTTACACTCAAAGACTTCCCTTATAGTAGAAAGGCACAAGCAGTTTTTGCAACCGAAGTCAATAGAATCCGAAAAGTTGATACCATTTATCATCCTGAATGGTCGATTAATTTAGATGCAGTTACCGTTAAAGCACAGAAAATTGACAAGAAGAAAAAAAGGGCAATAGCTACCGAGAAATTATTTAAGGAAAGAGGGCTCTTTTATTCTGATTTCTCTCAAAAAGTTTATATGGAAGATGTGACGGCAGGCGGTGCAATTTATACGAATATTTATGATTTGATTCGAGATAGAGTAACAAACATACAAATTCGTACAACTCCACTTGGAAGAGAAATTTATTTAAGAGGCGAAAGCTCTATAAGTAATTCTACTCCTGCTATATTTGAATTAAATGGGGCAATCGTTTCCGATATAACTGCTGCTTCTTTAGTTCCCTCAGAAATTGCTATGCTTGATGTGAAAAAAGGATTAGCAGCTACTTCGATTTATGGAATCCAAGGAGTAGGAGGCGTCATTACGATAATCACCAAAGAACCAAAGGATCACAATCGAAAAATAAGAACGCCTGGCATTTTAACGATTAAACACCCTGGTTACCATCAAGCAAGAACTTTTTATGCGCCTAATTATGCAACGGATAGTATGGATCAAGAGAAACCAGATTATCGGACGACGTTATATTGGAATTCAACGGCTGGCATTGACGCAAAGCAAGCTACGCCATTCTCTTTTTATACAGGCGATAAACTATCCGAATTCTTGATTTTTGTAGAAGGAATGACCAAAGATGGGCAGCCTTTTGTAGGGCAAAAAACGATTAGAGTAGCAGGGAATTCAAATTGATACAAAAAAATAGCCAGACGAAAACCGTCCAGCTATTTCTCAAATAAGTAGTTCGTACATTAGTGTTTGTTCTTAGTGCTAGCTTCAATCTCACAAAAAGCAGCGCTAAATGTTTTAATATGTTTCAAGTGTTAGGAATCCTTCTCGTTCAGCTAGTCTATTCAATCGTTTCAATTAGTGTTCCTCCTAACTGACGGCAATCGACTATCCTATCTCAACTTAACGAATTCCAATAGTGTTTCTACAGCTTTTAATTAAACAAGAATGTAAAACTATTTATATCATAAACTAATCTTTACCTAATTTTGATGTTGCGGTGTTGCGGTGTTGCCATGTTGCCTTGTTATGGCTAGAACATGACAACATGGCAACACGGCAACATCGTAACACGGCCTACTGCACCTTCATCATCTTCTTAGTCACCACCCCAAAAGGCGTAGACAATTGATAATAATAAGTGCCATCAGGCAAATGCCGAGTAGTTAAAGGCAATTCATTTCGGCCTTTCTGAAAGGCTGCTTCCCGTTTGATAACGATTTGCCCTTGGGAATTGACGAGTTGGAACACGGCATTTCCTTTAGCAGGCAAATCGAAAACAATGGTTGTTTGTTGATTAAACGGGTTGGGGTTATTTTGATAAACCTCGAAGGGTATAGGTGATGGCTCGCTAAAAGCAAGCGAAACGTTTAAAAAGTTCCCGCTGAAGCTATAAGCTTCAGCAGGGGTGTGTTCGGAGGTGACATTAAGCAACTCATTTAAGTGCCCCGCTTTGGTCGCTTGAAAAGTCAAGGTAAACAAAGGGGTGTTTATTTCATGGGATTGCAATGAGTGCCAGCTTGTTGTTAAAATACCTCGGTCTGCTAAAGTTCGACCGAAATTTTCTGTGTTTGCGACACCTCCTTCGATATGGATTAATTTTAAATAAGGGAATGTTAGGGTGAATTGATAACCATTGATTTGCTCAAAATCTTGCCCATAGAAAGGAACGGTATAGATTTTTCCTTTTTCCAATAATTGATTATCCGTGATTAATTTAAAATAATCGGGTGAAGTTCTGCCCGAGGCTGCAGCAGAGCGGTTAGGTACGGCACTTCCATTGAGATCGCCAATTTTGACGCCAAGGAAGTCCATACCTAATCGATCGCTGGATAGGTTGCGAATAGTTCTTTCTTCATGTTGATGTGCCAATTGCATCCCTGCTTCCATTGTGTCAAATTCATGCGCCATATCTAAGAATCTCCAACTGGTGTTATTAGGGAACGACGGGATAATATTTAGAATCAATTGGCGAAGTTGAACAAGGTCAAAAGCAGTCACTGTTCCAGATTGATTGACATCGGCAGCAATATATTTATAAGGCGTATCAAAAGCGTTAAGTCCTAAAATATGTCGGCTAATTAAGACCAAATCATACGTACTAACGCCATTTAATGGATCATTATTTTTATAAGGATGAACGGTATAATCTGCGCCATCAGGCATGGTAAATTCAAAACCACCATTATCATTAGATAGGATAGATAAATTGGCATCGGTACTTTCAACAATTACTTCAACAGCCTCAATCGGTTGACCTGTTTGGTTCGAAATTTCTCCCGAAACACTACGTCTAGAGCAAGATTGCATGTTATTTTGTACGATTAATCTAGTCAAACAATAGTTGAAATTGCCTGCCTCATCCATTACATAAAAAGCAATATCTTGAGTTCCAATAAAAAGACAACCTAATTCTAAAACGTCAGGCAAAGCCATTACCTCTGCGGTTGTTTTTGGTTTAGGAACATTTAAAACTGGATGCCATAAACGAAATTTTAAATCAGCCTGATCACTACAATTATCATAACTACCTAAGTCGAACATATCGGCAGAAACGATTGCAAATCTACTGTCAGGCATAATTTCTGTTACTAGACCGCTATGACAATAAGGAACAGGTTCAAGACCATCTAAAAAAGTGTACTGTTCGGCAATTAAAGAAGTATTGGCAAAAACATCCGTTACCGACCAACGAGCCTCGTATAAAGGCCCAGGGTAGACGATTTGGCTAAAAGTATCGCCTATGCCTGTTGCTAGAATAGTCCCATCCATTAGAAATTCCCATTGATAATTTAAACTTTCAGAAATGCCCTCGTTACAGTCTCTACCAAATACTTGGAAGACTCTGATTGCATCACATTCAAAAGGCGCACTACCTAAAGTATGGTCTTCTTCTCCTAATGGGAAAACATCGCCTTTGCCTGTGATAATCGTATCCACTTTACCAATCAATAAAAGGGGGCTTTCTTCATCGACGACTTTTAATACTTGCGTGTATTGCATAAACCCGACATCTGCTAAGCTATCACTCGTTAGCATTTTTGGATTCGTCACAAATTTCTGATAATTCTCTGCTCTACGAATAATGTAGGGCTTGTCACCAGGTTGGTAAGTACACCAGTTGATGATAGAATAGGTACGTAATACTTTTACAAAAATATCATTCGACGCTTCAAAAATTTCATCTTCATATTCCCAACTTAATTGGTCGCAATTCCCATTTTGAATGGGGGATTCCGTTGGTGGGCTAAATCGAGCATTACAATCTCCTTGCACATCAATTGGGAAAGTAATTTTCCAACTCGCTCTATAAATCAAGTTGATGGTTTGTTCTTCCCAAGCAGATTGATTTTTACCATAATCAATCACTCTATATCTTCTTTTGATTATCACTTCCCCACAATCTTGCTTCACTAACTGATATTCTTGCTCCATCATCATTTCATTGCAGCGTAGGTTGTCTTCACAAATAAGTGTTGGGTCACCAAATTCAAGATTATAATATTTTTCTAAATCGCCCATTAAAGGGGTCCATTCCCCTACGTCAAATCCATCGTTTCCATTAATATCGGTAACAGAGCCTAAATCTTCGGCATGATATTCATCACAAAAAACAGTAACTGGAGGTAGTGGTTGACAAATTGGGCGTACTTTATCTTCTACTCTCACACTCATAGAGCAATAATTATAATTGCCTTTTTTATCAATTACTAATAATTCTGCAAAGATTGGATGGTGGACATCACAGCAAGTAAAACCTAAGTAAGCATCCCAGCCTATCGGATCAATATTTGTACCTAGCCTATCCACCACATAAGGATTAATTTTACCTTGATAGGCAGAAATATTATCACAAAGCGTTCTTCTCACCAAAATAGTATCCACTTCACACATATCCCAACTGCCTCCATCTATCGCATCTGCATGAATAAAAGTAGTATCTCTATTCCCTAAAGAAACAGACAAACCATCGGCACAAATAGCATTGGGCGTAGTTAGATCACGAATGATAAAATACCGATAACAAGTATCTGCTTTAGATGGCGCTATTTGACAATTATCAAAAGCTCGATAGCCTACTCTAAACGTATCACATTCTAATTCATCTGCGGCGACTAAGGAAGTATGTAAGAATGTCCACGTATTATTGGTTAGAACCTCTAGGGTAAATTCTTGCACCGTAGGAGTTTGGCATTTATCAGTAGCAGTAGGAAGCGGAAAGTTAACGGCTATTTGGCAAGAAGTATTTGGTAAATCAATATATTCTGCGGTTGCTAAAGTAGCGAATGGCGTACAGTCAATCACTGGTGCTAAAGTATCTCTAAATTCGATTAATTGGGTAGCAATTGGAATGCTTCGTTCGTTGGCACACCAATCCAATACTTGCCAATGTCGGTAATATTTATCACTACAATTAACTCGAACTCGCTCGTCTACATGCAATAAACTATAACTACAAATAAATACATTTTCAATTAATTGAATGGTATCTGTCGGTATAAATATGCCATTATCTTGAAAACCAATTTTAATACGAGGCGCACCTAGTCTCTCCTTATCAGCTAATACGGATAAATCATCCACTCCACAGCTTAACAGAATATCTTGCGGCTTAATAATTTTATCCACTCCAGGACGAAAGACCTTAAGCGTATCTTTTCTAGTAGCCAAGTTGCCACAAGCGTCCGTTGCTTCCCAAACCACTAGATAATTCATCGCCGTATCACAGATATTGGCTAGATTGGGTATTTCTATTCCTTTTAAGATAACCTGATTGGTATTACAATTTTCTAAAATAGCTGGAGTAGACAGATTTAATGCGTCAGGAATGGTATTTAAATCACAAGCATAGATGGTATCGCATTGAATAGGGTCGACAAATAAAGGCGGTAATTTATCTTCAAATCTAAGTTTAGTCCAACAAGCATTACTTTGGACACCATCATTACAAATCGTTAAATTTAAATCATCATAATAAATACGTTTAATTTCTGCGGTGTAGATGGCATTATCACAGTACTGGACTAAATCTTTTGTGATGATTGGATAATCTCCATTTTTACCCGTTCCACTCATTATAATACTATCCTTAGTATCTCGAATAGTTATTTGATAATGCAATGTATCGGTGATTGGAAAGCAGCCTGCTTCTAGTAATAAATCAGGATGGATTTGAACACCACAACTAGCATCCATGGCTATATTTAAAGTGTCGTTACAGGCGAGTATAGGCGGTTGAACAGAGAAAGTTGTTTGTTGAGTAATCGTACTATCTCGTTTTAATTTATATTCTACGAGGTAACTACCGAAAGCAAAAGTATCCGTTAAACGCATATTTCTAGCTTTAGATAAACAAGTATCTAGGCAAATTTGACCCTGCGAATTTTTGATGCGTACATAAGTGGTATCATTATAAACGGTATCGCAAGTTGATAGTACCATCGCTGGTGGAATCGTAACTAATTGGTATGGGCGGTCACAATTTTGGAGCGCAGCATTATTAATAACAGGCGCTTGAATTTGGAAACCTCGATTTAGGCAACGAACAATTGTTTTGAAACCTGTTGATACCGCATTGTCTCCATTAGTTTTGAAAATGAAGGAGATACAACCCGTTTGATTAGAATCAGGAGAACAATGTGTTGCGACCCAACTACCAAATGCTTGAGAGTTGCCAGCGCCACTAGCTTTAGCTATAAAATTAAGGGAAGAAGGAATCCGACCATCGTAAGCAATAAGGGTGTCACCTGCCGCTAAATCAAAGTGCAAAAAGCTTACTTTAAGCCTTTGACTTTGATTTTGCGGGCAGATACTCATGGTGTCGCTTCGGGGGGTACTGTCAGCGTAAAAGCTATGATTTGCTTTATCACTAACAAAGCTTGAAGTGGTGTCACAGTTAAGTAGCGTGTTTAAAGAAATGGTACTATCGACAGGGATAGTGAGTGTTTGTTGTCCTTGTAAATACGAGAACGTTAGACAGCCCACCAACAGCGTAAGGATAAATCCTTTGCTGATTAGGCTATTGATAGCCGAAAGCGCCTTGTTAATTTGCTTAAACGCAAAGATAGAAAGGGGCGTAGTAGTACAGTGTCTGTTACTAACGTTCATCGTGATAATGTTTCATAGTGTAGAAAACATACCAAAAACTTCAGAGAAGCCCATAAACGACTAGTGCAATCGTTTAAACGGTACGTGTGTATAAAAGTCAATGATGAGCAAAGCTCATTCATTTATTTAGTTTCAGTTAAAAATGTACTAAATCATAGAGCGCCGAAAGTTATTGAATCATCTAATGTTCAAAAATGGCTAAACCTTAGATTTAAATTTTCGACTTTCACCTATTAAGAATGTTGAAAAAGTAAACGTACATTTTCAAAGTTCAGCCTACTAATTTTTAGTATTTTGAACTTTCAAGTCGTAGTTCTTAATTTTCAATTTTCTTTAGTGTTTCTTTCGCCTTAATAATTAAAAAATATTTTTGATTAGAATAAACGAATCATTGTCTACTTAGTAGGGAGGCAAAATAAAAGGCCATATTTGAACAATTCTTTTTAACAAGTCAAAAATTTCCTTTGCAGTCAATTATTTGCCATCTTAAAAAAAGTCAAATTTGAACAATTCTTTTTCAGCGTCCCTAAGGAAGTCGATTCAGATTTATTTCTCCGATAAAACGGAGCAGATTGATTGGTGTGTTTAATTTAGAGAAGAGTACTTTTTATATACCCTACAGCCTTTTATTTTCTTTCGTATGTATAATACTTAACAATTCTTTTTTATAGAGAGGTTGTTTTTGAAATTAATTTCAAAAATAATTTTGGGGAATAAGCCTTAATTGAAAATTAAGGTTAGTTTTTTACTTTAATCGGAAGTTGTATTGAGATGAATTTTAAAAAGTCGGAGTTTTGACTTTAACCGTAATTATGAGGCAAATATACATTTTTATTTTAATAATATGAAAATTTTTTTTGAATTTTTTAAAAAAAAAGTAGCAAAAAATAAAATCTTACCTTAAAAATAGATGAATTTGCAATTGTTTTAATTTTACGGGAAGCAATTTCTATTTGTTCGGTGAAAAAGGATTTAATATTAAATTATTTTTTAATATTTATTTAATGATAATTTTACGTACTAATTGTCCTGTTTTTCCAAAGTCCAATACGACCAAAAATATGCCTTTTTCTAACCCATTTGTAGGAATGGTATAAGTAGATTGATTGACCTCAGTAAATCTACGGTAAGTTCTCCCTAAAATATCTTTGATAAGAATGGCATCAGGTAATTGTTGTAGGTGATTTATTTCAATTTGGAAAGTAGTCGTTGCAGGATTGGGATAAATAGTAAGGAGTAACGGATTTATTTCACTAATAGTAGTCAATTGAGCGTTAGCCGTATTAGGGCTTGGCGATAATTGGTCAATAGTTGTGCCGCCATCGGTCGTTCTTCCAAAAGAAATATCGGCTACTTGTTCCCCAAATTCAAATCCATCAATTAAGGCAAAATTATTAATTTCTGTATCAAAAATACCAATAAATTCCCCACCAGCATTTAGTTTAAAATTAGTATGTAAAGCTCCTGCTGCTTCCTCACCATCTGCCCAAAGGGTTAAAAAACCTTTAGCAGGAATAGTTACCTCTGGGAAAGCCCACTTATTGGGATTATTTGGTTTATCCGAAAGATATAAGCCTCCTAAATTAATAGCTGTTGCTGTAGGATTATAAATTTCAATCCAATCTTCAAAAGCACCCGATTCATCAGCGATAGTACTTTCATTAGCTGCCATGATTTCATTGATGAAAAGCGAAATAGAAGAAGATACCGTATTTAATTGGATAAAATCACAAGTTGGAAATCGACTACTATTGCCTTGATTATCTATAACCGTATAATAAATTCCCTGATTATTTTCATTGGGAGAAAAAGTCATGCTACTCCTAAAAACATTACCGTTTTCAGGTAGGATATTCACCTCACAAGTAGTCGTATTATCTGCATGAACGATACAAGTTTCAATACTTTGAAGCTGTTGGTCATCTCTTGCAGTTAATTGTATCGTATTGCTAAAAGCATCAAAATCTATATTGATAATGGGAGCAATCTCCTTAATGACCAATTGTTCTAAAGCGGTGGCTATTCGCTTTGTTAAATATGCTGTTAAGCCAATCGGTACATGATTAACCGAAAGTTTGGTATCAAAAGATGTTAAAAAATCAGCGAATTTAAAACCATAATCTCTAGGATAAAAGCGGTCATTTTCAATAGACGATGCTAATAAATCTCTTTTTTGATACAGATAAGTTGTCAAGGAATCAGTTTGTAAATATTGATCAATAAACTCCTTAAAGTAGAAAGAAAAGCGGTCTCGGTATTCGGGAATACTAATGATTCGATTATAAATAGGCCGTTCTGGGTTCCCGCCTGCATAATTATAAATATCCCGACTTGCCCAATCTTCTCCAAACCAATCAATTCCAAATGTATTATCAATATCAAAGGGAATGTATTCAAATTTATCAGTAGCTGTATTATGGTATAAATAAAAATTATTTTTATTGACAATTGGGCCATCCCAATTAGCCGACACAATATCAAAAATCATGGCTTTTAAATAGCTATCTACATTAAAGACTTTTTCCAATTCACAGACTAAATCTTCATCAGGCGTATTATTTAAAATAGTAATAAAATTGGCTAAATCGGAATAGTCATCTGCTGCCTTATTGGTTTTTAAATCATACGTTCGATGGCCAAAATCTCCAATTTTATAAGCACCTGGATTCGTTCTTTTAAAAGTTAAGTCTGCAGGCCAGAGACATTTATATAAATTGCCATCTTTATTGCCAAACCGAGATTCGACAAACTCTTCGTCAATTTGTTCCACATTCGCATACAATCCTACATATTGATTATTCAAGTATAATTCGACATGATTACAACGAGGGGCAGGCACTTCAAAAGCTCGCAATATATCCCAACCCAATTTAGAACGGGTAACAGTTGGGTCATTGTGTTCGCCATTGAGATTGAGTTTTTCTAATTTTTTCCATTGCCGACCTTGCTCGAAAGTATTGAAGGAAATTTTAAAAGATTTTTTATTAGCCCCTCTAGAAGTATTGCCTCGAAGCCGAAAACCTATATTTTCGACGGTATCTCGAATGACTGTATTATCAAAAATAAAAGTAGCCCGGTAGTGGTGGTCACTAAAAATATTGGCAAAGATTTCATTTAACGAATCTTGGTCGATTCGAATAAATACTTTGGGGATAATATCATCTTTAAAAACGGGGGCTAATTTTGGGAAGGGGTTTTGGGCAATAACGTGGATACTAATCAAACAACAAAATAGGGGGAGAATATATTTATTAATTTTCATTTTGTAAATATAAATAGTCGGTGGTTTATATTCAAAAATAGTATTGAGGAACTTCTGAAGTTTATTTATACAATCCCTATTGAATATCTTCTCTACGCAACCCCAATTCCTCCATAATCTTTGCTTCTAAAGGCCGAGCAAACGCCAACATAATAATCATAAAAAGGCAAGCATAAAACAAAAGCGGATCGCCATTCAAAAAATGTAAAATCAAGCAAACTAATGCAGGCCCTTCTAATAAAGCCAATCGCATAATAAAAGCTGCTCGATATTGTTCTAATCGCTCCATAACGGGCAGTTGTTCCTTTTTGATGGCATCTATTTTTTTGGTATACATAAATTGCCCGAAAACTAAACTAGATAAGGCTAATCCAATTCCGACCATAGCAAATAAATAGTCGCCTTCGGAACGGTCTTCTATCCCTAGAACATATTTGAGGATAATTAAAATCATGACGACGCCCATAAACATAGCAGCGTGAAGGATTTGGATAGATTTGAAAAACTCTTTGAAGTTGGAAAATTGTTGTTGCATGATGGGTTGCGTTATTTGGCTACCCACGTAAAGTTGGACAATATTGATAATCAATGTATTATCTTTCTTTTACGGGGCCTTGGTAATTCATCAATATTTTTAATAATATATTCAAACAAAGGCTCAAAAGTCATCTT
>Ga0129327_10002467_pt1 | contig 10757 bp, 8 predicted proteins | sample CPBDNA_6_FD_111799 | JGI IMG/M metagenome (GOLD analysis project Ga0129327, IMG submission 111799) | Freshwater to marine salinity gradient microbial communities from Chesapeake Bay, USA - CPBay_Spr_31_0.8_DNA | ecosystem: Environmental > Aquatic > Marine > Coastal | place: USA: Chesapeake Bay...
CAATCGCGATCGGATGCGCACCGATGCCGCAAAAGGATTTTCGACGGCAACCGATTTGGCAGATTGGCTGGTTCGCATATTAGGCATGCCATTCCGTGATGCCCATCATGTGACAGGTAATTTGGTCAAAATGGCCGAAGACCGGGGCGTGCAATTGGATGCGCTGACGCTTGAAGACATGCAATCGGTCGAGGCAAAAATCAGCGCAGATGTGTTTGATGTGCTTGGTGTCGATAACTCGGTTGCCAGTCGCCAAAGCTTTGGAGGCACGGCACCTGACCAAGTGCGCGCACGAATTGTTGATGCGAAAGCCCGTTGGCTATAACGGGTCCATATAGATAAGATACGATCATGAGATTTTATGAATCACGAAGAATGCGTTTTGCGGCTGTGCTGGCTGTTACTTTTGTAGTGTCGGCCTGCGGCGTGAAATCAAGCCCTGCCCAGCCTGAATGGTCGACGTACCCGCGCACGTATCCGGCCGAACCGTCTGTAAGTGCGAAAACGAAACCAGCAGCAAAACAAACGGCACCGTACGCAACGCCTGGCGCTTATCAGCCACCGCCGCCTGCGACGCAGATGCCACGGTAAACAGATTTAAATTAGGAGTATCCTTTAGTGGATCATTTTTCTTACGTGGATGGCGAACTTCGCGCTGAAAACGTGTCCTTGAATGAATTGGCAGCAGAATTTGGCACGCCATTTTTCTGCTATTCGGCCGCGACATTGACCCGGCATTACCAAGTGTTTACTGACGCACTTTCAGGTGTCGATGCAGATATCTATTACGCCATGAAGGCCAACAGTAATCTCGGTGTATTGGCCACTCTCGGTAACTTGGGTGCAGGCATGGATATCGTATCGGGTGGTGAATTGGTGCGGGCACAAGCAGCTGGTATTTCGCCCTCCAAAATCGTTTTTTCCGGTGTTGGAAAATCAGTTGATGAGTTGCGTGCCGCCTTGGATGCGGATGTGCATCAAATCAACTTGGAATCATACGAAGAACTGCATGCTTTGTCCGCCATCGCCTCAGAAATGGGCAAGACCGCACATGTTGCTATTCGCGTGAATCCCAACGTTGATGCCAAGACACACGCCAAGATTACAACAGGCCTAAGTGAGAATAAATTTGGTATCGCTTGGGAACAGGCAGAGGCAATTTTCACCGAAGCCAACGGATTGCCGGGCATCGATGTTGTGGGTGTCGCTGTTCATATCGGATCACAGTTGACGGATATTGAACCATACCGGGCTGCATATACAAAAGTGCGTGGTCTGGTTGAGAAACTTCGTGGATTGGGACTGAATATTCGTGCCGTCGACTTGGGTGGCGGTTTGGGTATCCCTTATGATGCTGAAACTCCACCAAGCCCTGCTGAATATGGTGCCATGGTCCAAGACGTCATGGCCGGTATTGATTGCCGTCTAGGGTTTGAGCCAGGGCGTATGATTGTCGGCAACGCGGGCATCTTGGTCAGCCGTGTGATCTATGTGAAAAGCGGCATTGATCGGAAATTTTTGATCTTAGATGCTGCGATGAATGACTTGATTCGCCCCGCTTTATACGAGGCGCATCACACGATTGTACCTGTGACCGAACCTACAACAGATGCGATGGCACCGATAGATATTGTAGGCCCCGTTTGCGAGACCGGTGACACCTTTGCCCGTCAACGCATGATGCCAGAGGTCAAAGCGGGCGATTTGGTCGCATTCCGCTCGGCGGGGGCTTATGCGGCGGTGATGGCGTCGACGTATAATGCGCGCGATCTATTGCCAGAAATTTTGGTAAATGATTCAGATTATGCATTGGTTTCTGAGCGTGTCACCATACATGATATACTGAAACGCGAGCATATCCCCGTTTGGTTGTCAGGCCAGGGGCAGGAGAAAAACGTCGGATGACAGAAACGCCGGATGATGATCGAACGATAGAGCGCCTTGGACCTGTTCTTCGAGGGGCCGTTCTTTCAATCCGGTGGGAAAAAATCTGGCGTGTCCTTTGGGCCCCCTTAGCGGTATTCACATTATTCATCGGCATCGCGTTAACCGATGTGCTGCCTTTACTGCCCGATGTGTTGCATGCATTGGTTCTATGTTTTCTGGCGGCGCTTCTTGGGTTTTCGTGTTCCGGGTTTAAGCGCGCATTAGAACCGATCAACGCGGAACAAGCTGCACGCCGTGTCGAAGACGAATCAGGTCTTCGTCATCGCCCCCTGACGGCGCTTTTTGATCGCCCAACGCAAACGAAGCTATCGCCCGAAGCCGAAGTCTTGTGGCATGCGCACCTTAAACGTGCTGAAAAAGACACTGAAAAATTAAACGTACCGATGCCGCATCCGCGGGTCGCGTTACGCGATATTCGAGGCCTTCGTTTTATCCCGGTCGTGGTTTTATTCATTGGTATTCTGATGGGCGGGAGCGAGCCGTTTGACCGGATCGCCCGCGCGATTGCGCCAACGGGCGGCGTCCACCAATCGCAGTCTTTCCAAGTCGATCTTTGGCTGACGCCGCCACGTTATACTGGTTTGGCCCCCACGACTTATAGTCAGAGTGGGATATCTAAACCCGAAGATGAAGACGCCATCGATCGTCAGCGAAAAGGAAGTTTGATCGTTCCTGTTGGCTCGCAATTACTGGTGCAGATTACGGATGCAGAACATCCGCCGATCCTGGCGCTGGGTGCCAAGACAGTGCCATTTGCGCAGTTGGGCGATGAACAAAGCGCATCATATAAACTTGAAACAGACGTTGGAGCTGGTTTTGTCGGTGCCGAGACTATGGCCCTGAAGATCGGCGGAGTCACAATCGCTGAATGGGGTGTGCGGGTGGCACCAGACAATGCTCCCACCGTTGAATATGAACGTGCACCATCACGGCGTCGCGATACGCAACTGGATGTCACCTATCTTGCCAGTGATGATTACGGTGTTCGAGAAATTGAAATGTTGATCGTTCGCCCCAATGGCCGCGCCGTTCCAGGTGGTGAAGCCGAAATCCGGGTCGAATTACCGTTATCCGGTGATCGCCGAAATATTCAAACCAGTTCAGCACGTGATTTTTCGGCGCACCCTTGGGCGGGGTTGCCGGTACGTGTGCAATTGATTGCGACGGATACTGCAGATCAAACGGCTAAAACGGAAACCATTGAAGTCGTCTTGCCGGAACGCATCTTTAATCATCCTGTGGCGCGATCTTTGGCAGAAGTGCGAAAGCAAATAAATGATCCAACGCCAGATGTCATAAAGGCAGGGGCTGCACAACTTCAGGAATTGTCCCTTTATCCAATGCGGTTCTTTGATGACTTGGTGTCATTTTTGTCTATTCGGGTGGCGCATAGTCGCTTGGCGTATGCAAAGGGCGATGATCAGATTGCCAGTGTACAACGATTGCTGTGGGAAACGGCGCTGCGGATTGAAGATGGTGAATTTGCCTTAGCAGAAGCTGATTTGCAGCGTCTCCAAGAAGAAGCCATGCAGGCATTGCGTGATGGGAAATTGGGTGAAGAACTCGACCAGATCATGCAACAACTACAAGACGCCATGGATCGATACATGCAAGCCTTGGCCGAGCGGCTTGAGGAAATGGGTCTCGACCAATTGCCGCCCATGGCGAATTTGCCCGAGATGCAGACTCAAGACATCCAGGACATGATGGACCGCATCCAAGAAATGGCCGAGACCGGAAATCGGGATGCCGCCGAACAGATGTTGGCTGAAATGCAACAAATGTTGGATCAGCTGCGCGAAGGTCTTCAGATGCAGCAGTCCAACCCGGCAATGGCGAACGCCCGCAAAATGATGGATGATCTGCGCTCTTTGACCGAAGACCAGCAGCAATTATTAGACCGCACATTCGAAGAAAGCCAAAACGAGCGTTCGGGCGCTTTCCAACGCCCGCGTCTTGTGCCCGGACAACCAGGCCAGCAACAGGGCCAACAGCCCGGCCAGCAACAAGGTCAGCGTCAACAAGGGCAACAGGGTCAGCAACCAGGCCAACAACAGGGCCAAGGACCAAGTGCGGCAGATCAACAAGCACTGCGCCAACGGCTGGGTGAGTTGATGATGCAGATGGATGAGGCTTTGGGCCAAATCCCAGAAAACATGGGGCGTGCCGAGCAACAGATGGAGCAGGCAGGCAACAATATGGGTAAAGGCGAGATGGGCGACGCTGCCAACAACCAAGCCCAAGCCTTGGAAGAATTGCGCAATGCCACCAATCAAATGGCTGAGGCCATGGCGCAACAGTTTGGTGCGCAATTGGGGTTGGGAAGTGGACAGCCGCAGCGTTCAGGCAATCAACAAGGTTTTGATCCATTTGGCCGTCGCAATTCTAACGAAAACGGTCAGGGCGCGTCAGCCGAGGACGCTGATGTTCAGCTCCCTGATCGGATGGAAATCTTACGGGCGCGGGAAATTCTCGAAGAACTGCGCAAACGGTCAGGCGAGCGAAGTCGCCCTAAAATTGAACTCGATTACATCGATCGATTACTGGATATTTTCTAAATCGAAAGCCTTCAGCGTTTAGCTGCCGGGAGCCTCGCGTTCGATGAACGTGACTTCCAATCGTCGCGCCAGGGCGCTTGGATTTTCCAATTGGATTTCAAATGCAATCTTATCACCAGCAATCAACTCGTTCTTGAGTGGTGCCGATTGGCCAGACTGGACCACATTGCCCTCGGTGTCTGAGAGCCTGAGTTCTAACATCGGAACGGAACGTGAGCGCTCAGAAACGTTTACAACATCGCCCCGGACCACCAGTACATCTTTGCCGCCAATGGATTCACGTGTGCTTTTGACGTCGTTGATGGATAAGCCTGCACCCAACGAGTCGTCCTCTAGACCGATCGTAGAATAAAGGCTTTCGGCGGCTGGGAATGTATTGACGATTGTGTCGCGGAGGAAAAATACTGAGCCAATTGCGCCTAAGATAAATACCAAGACGACAACGGCGATGATGATCTTAAGCATGGAGCCACTGCTCTCATCCTCGTCGTCATCTTCATCGTAGTCATCATCATATTCAGTTTCTTCATCGTCGCCGGTTTCACCAGCGGTAAATACTTCTGGAATGGGATCCGGTTCCTCTAGGTCGTCGAACGCGGTACCGTCATCTTCCTCGTCGTCGTCTTCAATCATAGACGAGATAGGCGCGTTATCTTCATCATCTTCATCGAACAATGCTTCGATATCGTCCTGCGACAATGCATCATCATCATCATCGTCATCACCGGTATCGAATGCAGCCATTGGGTCTTCGTCGCGCGCAGGGTCTGGGGTATCTGCAACTTCATCCATCAAATCAGCCATGGGTTCCGGCTCCGGATCGCTGGTTAATTCTGGTTCTGGTGGAGGCGGTGCTGCTGCGGGTTGCTGTTCAGCCGTTGGCGCAGGCGCCCCTGGCGCTTGCGGGTAAGGCGGATAACCTGGGGGCGGTGGATACGGTGGATAACCAGGTGGCGGATATGGATAGGCCGCTTGTGGGTGCGGCTGTTGGTAAGCTGGGGCCGGGGCTTGTTGAGGTGCCGCATGAGATGCACCACCCGCAGGCATGGCAGGGGGTGGCGGTGCAGCAACTGGGTTCTGATGCCACGTGTTGCCACAATTTGTACAACGAACGGTTTTCCCCGTCTGTCCCAATTGATTGGGAGAGAGGTTATATCGCGTTGCGCAGGTTGGGCAGGAAATGAACATAGGTGACCGATTTGTTGACCCTTATCGTTTATAGGCTTTCGTGATTCTCCACGCAAGCGAGGCGCGCGACATCATTGTTGAAAACCCATTTAGGAACATATGCGCCGATGCTGGACGGGCGCAGGTCAGGCGTGCCATTGTGACACCGTTCGTTAATGATGTGCGCCACATTCGCACACGACATGGATTTTTCGATGCAAGGCTTTTCAGAGGCACACATCGCACGATTTGAGAACGTCGGGCTGCGCTACGGGTTGGGTCCCGAGGTGCTGCAAGACGTGACGTTCTCTTTGGCGACCGGATCTTTTCACTTTCTGGTTGGTGAAAGTGGTGCGGGTAAATCATCGTTGTTGAAGCTTTTGTATCTGGCCTTGAAACCATCCCGCGGTATTATTTCGTTGTTTGGGCGTGACATTGCGACCTTGCCTCGTCACGAGTTGCCAGCTCTCCGACGCCAAATAGGCGTTGTTTTTCAAGAATTTAGGCTTTTAGAACATTTGAGCACCTTTGATAACGTCGCCTTGCCTTTGCGCGTGGCAGGCGTCAAAGAAGTCGACATAAATCGGCATGTGGCTGAGTTGTTAGAGTGGGTGGGTCTCAAAGATCATATGAAGGCGCGGCCCCCGACTTTATCAGGTGGGCAGCAACAAAGGGTCTCTATTGCGCGTGCAGTGATCGCGCGCCCGAAAATTCTGCTCGCCGATGAACCGACGGGAAATGTCGATGACCGGATGGCGTTACGTCTGATGCATTTGTTCGAGGAACTCAATCGACTCGGCACAACCATTGTTATCGCGACCCACAATATGTCGCTGGTTGATGGTCTTGGCTATCCGATCATGCGTTTAGATGATGGGCACTTTAGCTTGATTGAAGGCAGTGGTAACCGGTCGCCGACCCGCGAGCGTCGCGAATTACGCGAATCGGCAAGAACCGCAGCCGCCGCCCGGCGGCGACGCCCCACCCTTGATACCGATGATGCTGACAGCGAGCCTCCCGGTATCGAGAATTTTTTGTAGGCGTGTGATGCTAGGTGTCAAAAGATCCGATCTCCCGCTTGATAAGGATGCGCACAGCCGCTTCTTACCCTGGCTCATTGCTTTTATGGTGTTCCTCGCCGTATTGGCTATTGGGGGCATATTGGTATTGAACGCGACAGCGGCGCGCTGGGATCAGGGGGTCGGTGGAACGCTGACGGTACAGATTGCCGCGACTGATAGTGTCGCACAGGATCAACGAAATCTTCAAGAAGTCCTCAACGTCATTGCGGGAACGTCCGGTATCGAAAGATATCTGCTCATCGAAGAAGAACGGATGCTGTCACTTTTGGCCCCATGGTTGGGCGAGGGCGCATCTGCTGCTGATCTGCCGTTACCACGTCTGATCGATATTGGTCTGGCTGATGAAGCACAATTTGATCTAAAGGCGTTCACACGGTCTATCCAGATCCGGGTGACAGAAGCCACTGTCGATGATCACCGGGTCTGGTTGCAGCAATTGGTGAATTTGATCCGCTCCGTTGAATTGGTGGCGCTATCCGTGTTGGCATTTATCGCATTGGCGACGACAGGCACGGTGATCTTTACGACCCGCACGGGTCTCGCTATTCACAAAGAAGCCATCGAAGTTTTACATCTCATCGGCGCCCAAGATAGTTACATCGCTGCGCAGTTTGCCAGCAGGGCCATGATGTTGGGTCTTAAAGGGGGCTTGATTGGCTTGTTGCTTGGCCTACCGGCATTATTTTCGGTTGGCTATTTGGCTAAAAGCTTAGAGGGTGCGGCATTGCCCGAAATGACGATTGGCGTGTTCGAATGGGTTTTATTCGCAATCATCCCGATCAGCGTCGCATTCTTGGCGATGACGACAGCGCGGTCGACGGTTTTGCGCTCTCTCGCTCGGATGCTCTGAGGTTATCATGCGTCAACGTTCTCGAGGGGCAACACTAGGGTGGATCAAAGCGGGTCTTTTGGGTGTCCTGATCGCATTTGTGATATGGGCAGCGGGACTATTTTCTTTTGCATCCAACATTCCGACTGATGTTGCCGAGCCGGATTTGAAAACCGACGCCATTGTCGTGCTGACTGGCGGCAGCGGTCGATTGCGGGCGGGACTTGATTTGCTGATGACCCATCATGCCGAGCAATTGTTTGTTTCTGGCGTATATCGTGGCGTCGATGTTGACCGATTGTTGAAGGTTCAAAAGCAACGCCCCGAAGATGTCGAAAACCGGATCAGCTTGGGCGATGCCATTAACACTCGTGAAAACGCCCGAGAAACTGCTGATTGGATGCGCGCCAATAACCTGTCTTCGTTGCGACTGGTGACAGCGGCATATCACATGCCGCGCAGTTTGTTAGAATTCAAAGATGTTCTATCAGATGTCATGATTGCGCCGCATCCCGTATTCCCTGATCACGTCAAACAATCGAAGTGGTGGGCATTCCCCGGGACGTTTGCGTTAACTGTGACTGAATATAATAAATTTTTACTGGCATGGACCCGCCAATCATTAGTCCGTGGCTTGGCGATGCTTGGCGTGAAGCTAGAGCTATTTTGATGAGGTCCAAGACCTAATATGTCTTTCATTAGATCACTTGTGTTCAACGGCTTGTTTTATGGCTGGCTGTTCATTCTGTTGCTGACATCGCCGCTGTTGATGCCATTTGACCGCAAGGTCATGCGCCAAGGCCTTAAGTGGTGGTCACGTTCAGCTATACTGATTATGAAGTACGGTTGCGGTATTGATTACAAGTTCGTGGGGTTGGAAAAGCTACCCCCCGGCCCTGTCGTGGTTGCGTGTAAGCATCAATCAACGTGGGAAACATTCGCGCTTTATCTGATCCTTGAGGATCCGCAGTACATCTTAAAACAAGAGCTAATGGATCTTCCACTTTGGGGGTGGTATGCAGGCAAAAGCCAGCATATTGCGGTCGACCGGGAAGCGGGATCAAAGGCGCTTCGAACCTTGGTATCTGAAACACTTGATCGTGTGTCGCTTGGCCGCCAAGTGATCATCTTCCCAGAAGGTACCCGCTCCGACCCCGGGACCCGTGGGCGTTACCATCCTGGCGTTGCGGCGATGTATAAAGCCTTGCCAGAAAATGTCCCTATGGTGCCTATGGCACTGAATTCTGGGCGTCATTGGGGGCGGCGGAAGTTCTGGATTACACCTGGGACCATCACATTAGAAGTCCTGGACCCGATTTATCCAGGGATGGACCGCAAAGTGTTCATGAAGCTTTTGGAAGAGCGGATTGAGGACGCCAGCACGCGACTTCTGAGCGCAGACTGAGGCCCTGTGGAAGAGTGTTGAAGGCCCCGGTTTAAAACCGGGGATAATTCCATAATACCTTGTAATTAATACATTTTTTTGCCTCTTTAAAGAGGATAACTTGGTGGACTGTTATGGAAACATTTCGTGAACATTTAACTTGATGATTTTACCCAAAAAGTCTAAAATATTGGGCCTCTACGTGATTATACGGCGAGGTGTTTGCACCGGTTGAGTGCACCAATTTGGCCCGAAAAGTAGAGTTTTCTTATGAACGATGTTGCACCGATTTCCCGGCAAATCTGGGATATGAAATACCGTCTTAAGAACGCCGAGGGTCAACCTGTCGATAAGGCTGTGGGTGATACTTGGCGTCGTGTTGCAACATCATTGGCCGAGGCTGAAGACGACCCCAAAGCCTGGGAACAGCCATTCTTTGACGCCATGGACGACTTCAAATTCTTGCCAGCCGGGCGGATTTTATCTGGGGCCGGATCGAAGCGTCGTGTCACGTTATTTAATTGTTTCGTCATGGGCGATGTACCGGATGACATGGCTGGAATCTTTGAAAACTTAAAAGAGGCCGCGCTGACCATGCAGCAAGGCGGGGGCATCGGTTACGATTTCTCGACGCTGCGACCCAAGGGTGCGCAAGTCAAAGGTGTGGGTGCAGATGCATCCGGCCCGCTATCGTTTATGGATGTTTGGGACAGCATGTGCCGGACCATCATGTCTGCAGGATCGCGTCGCGGTGCCATGATGGCGACGTTGCGTTGTGATCACCCTGATGTCGAAGCTTTCGTCGAAGCCAAGCAAGAACCCGGCCGTCTTCGGATGTTTAACCTATCCGTCTTAGTCACCGACCCGTTCATGCAAGCGGTCAAAGATGATGCGCCTTGGGATCTGGTGTTTGAAGGCATGGTATATCGTACCATCGCGGCGCGCGATCTTTGGGATAAGATCATGCAGGCGACCTATGCCTACGCAGAACCAGGCGTGATTTTTATCGACCGCATTAACAAGCGGAACAATCTGCATTATTGCGAAACCATCCACGCCACCAACCCTTGTGGCGAACAGCCGTTGCCAGCATATGGCGCATGTTTGCTGGGTTCGATCAACTTGGCGCGGTTGGTCGAAAATCCATTTGAAGAAAATGCGACACTCAGAATGGCTGAATTGGAAAAGCTCACCGCGACCGCTGTTCGCATGATGGACAACGTCGTCGATGTGTCGGGGTTTCCGCTTGAAGAACAAGCACACGAAGCCAACGCAAAACGCCGGATTGGTCTGGGGATCACGGGTCTTGCCGATGCGTTGATCATGTGTGGCGCGCGTTATGGGTCGCGGGATGCTGTCCGGCTGACCGAAATCTGGTTGAAGGCATTACAACGTGCAGCTTACTTGGCATCCGTTGAGCTCGCCAAAGAAAAAGGCGCGTTCCCGCTGTTTGATGCCAAACAATACTTGGCAGGCGAAAGCATCAAGGAATTGGACGAAGACGTGCGTGACGCGATTGCGGAACACGGTATTCGTAATGCATTGCTCACCTCCGTCGCACCGACGGGCACAATTTCGTTGTTCGCAGATAACGTATCGTCGGGGCTAGAGCCTGTTTTCAGCTTTAAATATCGTCGCCACGTGCTGATGCCCGACGGCACGCGCCGCGAAGAAGAAGTGTCTGACTACGCCTTTCGTTTATACCGCCGACTAAAGGGCAGCGAGGCGCCACTCACCAAGGCGTTTGTTGATGCCCAATCGCTCAGCCCCGAAGATCATTTGGTGATGCA
>Ga0129327_10002476_pt1 | contig 10743 bp, 1 predicted proteins | sample CPBDNA_6_FD_111799 | JGI IMG/M metagenome (GOLD analysis project Ga0129327, IMG submission 111799) | Freshwater to marine salinity gradient microbial communities from Chesapeake Bay, USA - CPBay_Spr_31_0.8_DNA | ecosystem: Environmental > Aquatic > Marine > Coastal | place: USA: Chesapeake Bay...
ATGGTGGCGGCCAGGACGTTGATGAGCTTGATCTCCCATGGCTGTACCGCCACGAGTTCCGGGTCTCGAGCCCTTCGGTTGGCCCGCGGCGAGACCCTCGACCTCGTGAACGGTCGAAGTACGTCCACCACCTCCGCAGTACGGGTGGTCCACCTCGAGCGTGCACATCTCGGGCTCTTCTCCGAAGCCTTGGCCTTGGAACGGAACCGCATCGCGGCTGCTGCGACGCTGCGGCGGAGGTGGGAGCAGTCGGCGACCGGGACGCGGAGAAGGCCCTCGACGACCTTCTTGGGTAGGGAGTGGAGAGCTCGCCGAACGTTCTCGATACCCTCGTCGATCTCCTTGAGGGTCGTGGCCGCGGTCTCGAGACTCTCGCACTCAGCGTCGGTGCCGGTAGTGGTCCATGCTCCTCGCCCAACCTGCGCGAGCGGGGCCTCGACGCGCTCTCTAGCTCCTTGCACCAAGGGGACGATGCTCGAGAGGATCACCTTGCTCGCCGCGGCCTCCAGCCTCTGGTCGAACACTGCGGACGCTGCCGTCGATTCTCCAGGTGGAACGTCCACAAGCACGCTGGCTTGGTCGCTCCGCTCGGTGGTGCCGGTGGCGAGGGCGGCCGCTGCCGCACCGTTTGACTCGAACGCTGTCGAAGTCATCTCGCCTACCACTTCTGCCAGGAACGCCGCGCGGTCTGGCATCACCACTCCACTCGCCCCCCCTTCACGCTGCGCCACGTCTAGTCAATCCGAACCAGACGCGTTGGCGCTGCCGCCAACCACCTCGAAGCCGAGGTTGTAGGCCAGGTCGAGCTCGTCATCGGTCCACTCAGCGCGAGGCTTGCCCGACCGACACAAGTTGACGAACTGGTTGATGTTGTCCTTGGACTCGCTCGCGGCGGCCGCGGTGTAGTTGGCCTTCGCCGCCTTGCCCTTCTTGTCGTCGTCGCCGCGGGTCGCGAGGTAGCGATCCCTCGACACCTTGGCGCCCTCCTCGGGCGGAACTGCCCCGCAGTTCATCTTCTGGTGGCCGGTGCTCAGGCACACCCAGCACTGATCCCTGCTCGCTGCCTTCCACTCGTTGGTGCAGCTCTTGTAGCCGTGGCCGGCTTGCCCGCACCTCAGGCAGTACTCCTCGCTCTCGACAGCGGCCGCCATGGCTAGCGCCACCTTCGACTGCTTGTACCGCCGGGAGCGGGACGAGCGCGAGGCGGGGCTGTTCCCGTTGGCCTTGGCCTTGCCCTGCGACATGTCCGCGGCGCCGTTGCCGCCTTCGCCGTTCGAGTAGCTTGGCCTAGTGCCGCGCTGGTTGGTGTGGAGGCCTCCGGAGGAGGAGTGGTTGGTGCGCCACTTCTTCACCATCGGGATGACGGTCTTCCGGAACTGGGTGATGAGCGAAGAGAACACCTCGGCCTCCTTGACGGCCGGCGACTTGCCATTCTCCTCGACGAACTCGGCCTCGAGCTTGTTGACGACCTCTCTCATGAGTCCGGCCCAAACGAAGACCTCGGGGTTGGACGACGAGAGGTCGGCGGCGGAGGGGTTGATCGCCTCCAGCAGGATGCCCGTGGCCTCGGTCTGGTCGAAGGCTTGGTTGTGCAGCTCCTGAGCGCGGCGGAGGTTTGCAGAGTCCCTCTTGTAGGTCGCCAGCACTACCTCGACGTCGAAGGGGACCTTGAACTTCATCTTGAAGAACGACGTCTTGAGGATGGTGAGGTCCTTCTTGGTGACCACGTTGAGGTTCTCGCTCAGGTACTTGATCAGGTGCATGGTGGGCGAGAAGATGCCCATGGCGAACTCGGCCGCGGATGCGTTGGGATGAGCCTTGAGAACGAGTTCGCCGCGATCGCGCGGCGGTGCTGCCTCGATCTCCGCGAAGGTCTTGGTAAGCAGCTCGATCATCGACTCGGCCTTGATAGCGTTGGTGCCGCTGCCCTCGAACGCGGCCGAGGCATAGTGGGAGACGACCGTGAGCGCCGCTCGCTCCGAGTTGATGAAATCTGATCGAACGAGCCGCCCCAGGGCCGCGTTGGCGAAGTCGTGTACTCCCCTGGTGACGCGCGGGGCGTCCCCAGGGCTGGCCTTGGCCGGCTTGGCGCCGGCAGCCGCGACGTACGACGCCAAGTTGGCTAGCCTGGTGCGCAAGCGCCGGCCTACCGCGGTCTCGTAGTCCTTGATCTTGTCCAACGGCGGGTCGATCGCTTGGTTGGTGAGGCGCTCGATGCCCTCGAGGACCTGCGGGATGATGCCGGTGGCCTTCGTGATGCTCTTCTCGACGGCGGCCACGTACTTGTCGTGCGTCTCGTCCTCCGGCTCGACGGCGGCCCTCGTCTTGTCGCGCTTGGCCTCGGCGGCTTCTAGCTCCTCGGTCAGGGTCTCGTCGGCCTCTACGATGAGATCGCGAAGGTTGCGCATCTCCTCCGAGTTCACGATGGTTGGCACCCAGGGCGCGGTGGGGAAGTTAACACCCATCTCCGCGGCGAGCTCGACGTCCGAGAAGTGCTCGTCCTTGGTCGCCTTGCCCCACGCCACGCGGGCGTAGCCTGCCATCCACGCTGGAATGGAGCGGCCCTCGTCGAGGATCTTGGCGTGCGCCGAGTTCGGGTTCGCGGCGTTGATCACGCCCATCCACGTGGCCTTGAGGGCGTCGAAATCCTGCGCGGTGTCATCCGAGAGGCTCATCTTGGGATCATCAGGGAGCTCGTGAGTCTTGATGACGCGGAGAGAGGTCGAGGGGAACTCGACGGAGGCCGGCCGCTGCGCGCGCTCTGGCGCACCGGGGCCGCACCAATCAACGGTCTCGTCGGCGTGCGCGCCAGGCGAGTGCGGGTTCTTGGGCGGCGCGGCGTCCAAGCTGGTAGTGCCCGACGCGGCGAGCTGGCCGGGCCGGTACACGTCCTGGCCCATGGACGGCACGGCGTCCATCTCGGCGGCCATTCCCATGGCACCACCGCGTGCGCTGGCCGACGCGGCGGAGACAGCGTTGGCCCATGCAGCGGCATGGGCAGGCCCGGCGCTGCGCGCAGGCGGCGGCGGAAACACACCGAACACGGCGGCCAGAGCTCTGTCGCCGAGGTTCTCGGTCTCAGCCCTCCAGGTGTTCGCGATGTTGAACAGGCACGACTGGTAGACTCGCGGCGCGTTGATGGCGTTGCTTAGCGGCACGTTGCTGCCGGTTGCAGCTGGGCCCAACACCTGCGACGTTGACGAACGAAGGTCGGCAGGCAGCGTGGCGTTAACAGACGACATGGTGGCGATCGGGAGTATGCGCGCGAAGAGAGAGAGGGCTAATGGAAAACAATTCAGAAGTGTTGTGTGTGTGCAATAGGTTTTGGTGACAGTCAAGCTTCCGCGCACCCCAACCCATCCCACCTATCACAGAGCACGGCCCTGTTGCCGACGCCCAATCATGATTCATCTCTCAGCGCGATAACGCCGAGCTCTCTCCCCCCCCCGGGCCCGTTACTGCTTTGTCCCGGGCTCCACTTGGCCACTTGGTCCCGCGGACAAGTCCTCGACTTTGGTCCGAGACGGGAACTGTAGCCGACTAGTCGTTGATCAGTATTGAGTACCCGGGAAGACGAGCATGCCTCTTGGGCACGGTCGTCGTACTCGGCGGACGCCCTCAATTCGCCTGAGTGGGCCCATGTCATCAACGAGCAAGTTATGGCCTCAGCGTGGAGTGCTTCGACCTCGAGCGCTTACGAGCTAGGGTCCTGTGGAGCCAGTCCGATCCAGTGGTCGCGCCGACGGAACGTCATGCATGACAACTAGTGGCGCCGTCCCTCGCACCGCGGACCTCCGATTGGCCGCGTGCGTCAGGTCGGCCAAGAGGTCTGTTCCGTGCCGGGCTGAGGGCGAGACCCTCGGCTCGCTGGCTACCAAAAGGCCGCGCTCGGAGCACCGCGAGTGGTACGGGGTCCCTGGTCTACGAATGGTTGCGGTCTGCCCCCGGGGCTGTTCCCGGTTGCGTCTCACTTCCACTCGGTCAGATGCCACCAGCGACAGCTGGAGTTGGTGGCGACTGCCCGTACCTCCCCGCCTTCCACTGGCGAGGTGGATAGAGGCGGGGTTGCCACTGGTGGCTGGCCGGGTGGCAGACCCTGGTGCGCTGTCATGGTCGGCGGAGGCTGCTGCTCCCTGATCCTTGACGCGGTTGATGAGCTCCTGCCAGATTGCCTCGAGGCAGTTTTCCGACGCCCGATCCATCCGTAGTGCCCAGGCGATCTCGGCTGGGGTGCCCACGACGGAAGACTGCGCCGCGGGAGTTGCCTCGGTCCTCGAGCCTCTGACCTCGACCGTCGGTCGGTCCCTTTCGGCCTCGAGGTCCGCGATGCGTGAGTTGAGGTCCTCGATGTGGGTCCGTTGAGTCTCCTCCCGCTGGAGGCCCGCGGTGATCTGGTCGCGGAGGTCCGTGACCTCTGCTCCCAGATTCACCGCGTCGAGTTGTTGACTCACTTCTCGCTGGAGGCCTGCGGTGACCTGGCCATGGAGGTCCTCGATCTCTGCTCTCAGGTCCGCTGCATCATGCTCTTGCCGGTTCTTGATCCCTTCCAACGTGCCGTAGTTGGAGTGGAGGGTCCGGTACAGAGTGGTGAGCGCCTGGTAGGCCCCCTCGCTGCCGTCGTACCACTCGACGACTTGGTCGAGGAAGTCGATGGTGGCCTGTGTCTCAGTCAAGAACGCCCTCACGTCGTCCTCGGGCAACAATACCCCGAAAGCCCCCGCGCCGGTGCAGCGTTCGGCTAAGACCCTCGTCCAATGGTCGAACATGTCGGTCACGATCCACGACTTGTGGCGGACGCTGAGGTACTCGTTCTCGAGGACGGAAGTGTCGTATCTCGGGAAGGGGTCACCTGTTCTGCTAACGAGGAGGGCTCCGCTCGAGGACTGCTCGCGCCGGTCCTCGACTAGCTGCGCTTGCCTCCGCTGGTAGACCTCGCGTGTCTCCTCTCGCCGTTGCGGGTCGCTACCATCGGAGTCCTCGTCCGACGAAGCTTCGCCGGCGTAGGCGTAGTAGTCCTCGGGAGTGCCGTCCACTCCGGGCTCGTCTCCGTCCTCGCCGGTGTAGGCGTAGTAGTCCTCGAGTGTGCCGTCCTCGGAGGGTCCGTTGCCCTCGTGGATGGGGGCTTGGTCCCAGTCGCTCTCGTCAGAGTCTGAGGCGGATAGCTGGGAGCAAGCCTGCGACGGCCTTGTACCTCTGCGGACCGTTGCCTCTCCCTCCGCGACGGCCCCGTACCTCCGGCCACTGCGGGTAGCTGGGAACGCAGGCGGCTCTTGGTCCTCGACGTCGGTCAGCATGGAGACGTGGTCGATGTCTGAATCGCCGCTCGGGCCCTCGATGGAGCTCCCGTCGTGGTTCTCGAGGGACGCGCAGACGAGGTCGTAGTCGACGCCCTCGTCGGAGTCCTCCTCGACGGAGCTCCCGTCGTGGTTCTCGAGGGACGCGCGGTCGAGGTCGTAGCCGACGTCCTCGTCGGTGTCCTCTCCGTTGGAGCTTCCACTGGCCAGGCAGTCCACGATAAGCGTGGCCAAGTCGGTCGCCGTCAGGACGTCCTCCTGGTGGAACTCGGAGGCCGCGCCGCCCAGGATGTGGTCTCGGTGCACGGTGAGAGCGGGTCCTGGTAGAGCCTTGGTCATCAAGTCCGCGGCCATGTCGTTGGTCTTGACGTAAGAGAGGTGGACGTCGCCTGCTGCTACCTTCTGCTTCATCCAATGGAGCTGGACGAGGTAGTGCTTGGCCCTGCGGCCGTGCTTGACGCCCCGGGCTTGCGCGATGGCTCCCTGGTTGTCCTGCCCCACGTGGCTCGAGCCGCGCTGGGGGTAGCCTAGCTCGTCCATCATGACACGGAGGCCCATGAGCTCCTTGGTGACCGCGACGAGGGCCGACACCTCTGCCTGGGTCGTCGAGAGGACGGCGCTCTTGGGCAGCTTGCTCTGCCATGCGACCGCTGCTCCATTGAGCATAACCACGAACCCGCACGTAGAGGACCTCGTAGTGATGTCATCGGCGAACGCAGCGTCGGCGAAAGCGGTGAGCTTGTTACCGACTCCCTGTCGGGGTCCGCTCCCGTGGTACTTGAGGCCGAGAGTCCGAGTCCCGATGCAGTGGCGAATGAGGTACTTGCACGCGTCGATGTGGTCCTTGCCCGGGCACTGGAGGTACCGCGAGAGCACGGTGGTCGCGTAGGCGATGTCCGGCCTCGTGACCTGGCTGATGTAGAGGAGGGCGCCCACTGCCGTTCGGTACGGAAAGGAGGTGTCCTCTGGCCCCTCGTTCTTCACCAGCGTGACGTTCGGTTGCATCGGCACTACCGTCGGCCGCGCCTCGCTCATCTGGACGGTGGCGGCGAGCTTGTCCACGGCGAGCTCCTGGGTGAGTGAGAGCGTGTCCTTGGCGTCGTCGCGAGTGAGCTTGATCCCTAGGATCCACTCGCAGCGATTCCCGTTCCCGTCGGGCTCGAGGTCGAACTGGTCGATCAAGGCCTTCTCGAGCTTGTCCTTCAGTCTCGCGCTCGAAGTGACGAGGACGAGGTCGTCCACGTACACGGCCAAGAATGCCGTCTCTCCGCCCTCGTTGATGTAGAAGAGGGAGCCGTCGGAGATCGCCTCGACGTAGCCCATGCCACGCAGGAAGTCCTCAAAGCAATGTCCCCAGACCCTTGCCGACTGCACGGCTCCGTAGAGAGCTCGTTGGACCAGCCAGCAGTGGGTGGCCGGGTTATGGCCATCCGCGCCGTGCTTGGGGATCTCTACGTAGAACTCCTCGTCCTCTGAGAGCTTAGCCCAGAGGTAGGCTGTGGTGACGTCGTACGAGTAGACTCGGCACCCTGCCTTCCACTCCGTTGCGGCGATCGAGGTGATGATGCGGAGCGCCGTGTAGGAGACCGTGTTGGCGAACTTCTCGAAGTAGTCTACGCCCTCGCGCTGGAGGAAGCCCCTGACGGTTAGCCGATGCTTGTACTTGACGATCTCTCCTCGCTCGTTCAGCTTGACGTCGAAGACGTCCTTGAGAGTCATGATCTTGGCGGTCTTGCCGTTCTTGACCTGGCCTGGCGCTGGCCTCTTGACGATGCGATAGACACCCATCCTCTTCATCGAGTCCATCTCGCGCTTGATCGCTGGTAGCCATCCTGACTCCCACTGGGGCGAGGCCTCCGCCTCCGCCATCGACCCTGGTATCTTCAGGCCATGCGTGAGCTCGTGGTACGCCGTGTAAGCGTACTGGAGCGCTGCCGTCTCGACGATGTCGTCCCCTCGCTCGGTGCCTGCTTGGCGCTGTGCCCTGGAGAACATCTCGACGCCGCCCTCGAGGGCGGTGGAGTCCCGGTGGACTACTGGTCGGTCTCGTGGCGAATCCGCCAGGTAGTTGGAGTCGGTGCCGAGGTCCTCGTCCGAGTCCGAGTCGATGCTGGTGGTCAGGATAACGTCGTCATCAGGACCCCCATGAGTGGCCCTAGTACGCTTCTTCTGCTCCTCGTAGGTGAGGGACTCGAGCGAGGCGAGCGCCGCGAGGCGCTCGCTCCGCCGAGGTGAAGTGCTCGCGGGGGTCCCTCCTGCACGAGTTGGCCTAGTACGCTTCCTCTGCATGTCCTGGCTGGCCGACGCCCGTCGGCCCTGGTCGGTCTCGCTCTTGGCCCCTGGCGTGGATCGGCCCGACCGCGCTGAGCTTCGAGAGGGTGGTGAGGGACTTCTGGTCGCATCACCTCGTCTGCGTGGTCCTGGATCCGGCTCGATCGAGTCCTCGCCGGCTGGCGGCTCGCCCTGGTCGTCCGGGGTACGGCGGAGGTAGCCGTGGGCGAAGTCGTACACCAGGTCGGCTCGGCGGCTGTCGAGGGACAGCGCTTCCGCGCAGGTGGTGGCGGCCTTGTACCTCTCGTACCGGACGCGCGACTCGCCCCTCTTCGGGTTGTCCTGCTCGTACTCGACCTTGGTGTTCTGGTTGATCATCATCCTGACCTCGCCGGCGGCCTGGGTGTTGGTCATCAGGGTTCGGCGCGCGCGCCCAGGTCCTCGAGCCGGAATGTCTGCCGGAGCCACCTGGCTCCGCAGGGTCGATGCTCCCCCATCTCGGGGCGGAGTCCACCGGTACGTGGTTCCGCCGTGCCACGCGAAGTCGGTTGACTCGTCACGGGTATCGAAGACCGACCGTGTTCGTAACCCGCTCGAAGAGGAGACAGTCGACCGTTGGCCTTGGCGACGCTGAACTGGTTGAGAGTTGTCCTGCTCAAGTGCCCTGAGCTCCTCGTCCGAGCGCCGGACTCCTCGCACATAGCCTAGGACCGACGACGATGGGTACACCGGGTCGAAGATGACGTCGGCGGTGTCGACCTCGTTGCCGGTGCGCGGATCCCACAGCAGCCACCCTGAGCTCGAAGATGAGTAGCCCACGAGGCGGAGGTCGACTGCACGATCCCTCCCAAAGCTGGTTCCTCGATTCGCTCGCCCTTTGGCCCTCTGGCCGAACGCTCGCATCCTGCCAAGAGGCGGCCGTTCTCCCCGCAGGAGCTCGTATGGCGATGCCGAGTTCCTGTGGAGAGGGCCCTCCGTGGTCGAGTTCGCCGTGTGCCGTCGCTCGACCCACCTCGGAGTCCAGTTGAACGTGGTCGCCACGTACTCGACGGCGTAGGGCCAGACGCTCCACGGGAGGCGGCTGTCGTCGATCACGGTCTGGGCGAGGCTCTTCAGGGTCAGGTTTGTCCGCTCCGCGACGCCGTTCTGGCTCGGGTGGTCGACGTTCGAGAACTGGAGCCTGACTCCGTTCTCGAGGCAAACTGCACGGAACGCATGCGAGGTGAACTCGGAGCCTCGATCCGCGTGGATGACCTGCACGCGCGACCGGTCGAACTTGGAGCCAAAGGTCCTGACCGTCCTGAGCAGCTTCACCAGCATGTCCGGGACGACGTCCTTCGACGGGATGCAGTAGACGAAGATGTATCCCGTGTGGCCGCACGTGAACGCGACGTAGAAGCGCTGCCCTCCGTGCCCCTGATCGGCGAACGGGCCAGCCACGTCTGCGTGAAGGACCTCTAGAGGCGCGGTCGCTGCCCTCAGCTGAGACTCGGCCGTCCTCCTCTGCCTTGCGAGCCTCCCATGAAGGCACGCCTCGCAGAACTGGTACTCGTCCGGCGGCAGCTTGCTCTTCTCGCCGAACCATCCCTCTGTCACGGCGAGGTTGGTGAGTCGACGCCCTCGGTGTCCGAGCGCGCGGTGCGCGACGAACCACGCCCTGACTCGCTTGGCGATCTCGTACTCTGCCGCGTGCTCCAGGCCGTCGAGGTTGCGGGCACCCTCGAGCTGAGAGCCTCCTGGCTGCTCGGGCTTGCTCTCCCTGAGCGTGTCGAGGGCCTCTCGCTCGGCGGCCTCCTCGGCCACGTCAGCCCGTGCGCGGTGAGCCGCACGTGCCAGCTCAGCGGGAGTGCTTCCACTGGCCTTGGCGCCGCCCTCGGTCGCTCCTCTGCCCACCTCGCCTCGCTCCACTCTAGGTTCATAAGGATCGACACCTGAGTGGGGCTCGGACGAGCGTGGGGAGGGAGGCGCGGGTGAGGGGCGGCTGGTGGCCATCCGCGTCGGCGCGGCGCCGCGGCGTGGTGGGCTGGAACTGCGTTCGAGGGTAGAGGTCGCGGGGGCAGTGGTGCTTGCGCCGCCGTCTGGGCGTGACCTCCCTGGGTCGTGGATGCTAGGCCAGTAGCCGCAGTCGCAGCCAAGTCCAGGGCAGGTGCATGAAGGTGGCCTGCATCGATTCTGCGGGCTTCCACTGGCGTGGGCGACCGACGCCTGCCTGAGCGAGTAGGTGTCCGAGTCCTCGCCGGTCACGTCGCCGCCTCCACCGTACTCATGGCCCGCGTTCTCGCTCACTCTCGGAAGGTCCTGCCCAGGTTCACGGTTGTCGAGACCTGAGTGGGGGCCTCTCGAAGAGGAGGTCGGAGTGGCGGGTGAGTACGGCGGGTTCTGGGCAGCGGTGTCGGGGGCGCGGCGAGCGCTGCCGCTCCTATCCCCCCGGTCGCTCCCACGGTGGTTGCCACCACCGCTTCCACCGCCTCTCCCGTAACCTCCACCACCCCCGCCTCCGCCATTGCCACCGCCCCTACCCTCCGCTCCCGGCGTAAGGGCCCAGGTATTGGGGGTACTTGCCGGGACGATCTCCACCGCGAGCTCGAAGAGGCGTCGCTCCTTGTCGTAGGATAGCGGAACCTTGCTACCGTTCGGAAGAGTGATGTGGGCTTTGCCCCAGCCCTCGAACGAACATGCGATGTGTGCTGCGAGCAGCGAAGTCACGGACAGGAGCGGTTCGCCGAGGCCTGGCCAGACTCGCACTGTGAGTGGCGGGAAGAGGGCGAGCCCGCCGTCTTGGAAGCGCGCGGCGAGCCGTACCTCTCCCTCGTGCTCCACGCGGTGCACAGTCCCCGAGGCGTCGCGAACTCGCTTGTTGCACGGCCGAAGGTTGTAGAGCCCATCAGCGGACTTCACGAAGTTGGCCGAGGCGCCGCTGTCCAGGAGGAACTTCATAGAGCGAGTGCGAGCTTGCTCCTCGAGGCACGCGCCGAGGTTTTCCACCGATTGAGTGAAGTTGACCGCCGTAGTCGAGCGAGCAGGCCTCGTCCGCGTGCTCGGCTCCCTCCTTGCGATGGTGGCGGCCAGGACGTTGATGAGCTTGATCTCCCATGGCTGTACCGCCACGAGTTCCGGGTCTCGAGCCCTTCGGTTGGCCCGCGGCGAGACCCTCGACCTCGTGAACGGTCGAAGTACG
>Ga0129327_10002477_pt1 | contig 10741 bp, 7 predicted proteins | sample CPBDNA_6_FD_111799 | JGI IMG/M metagenome (GOLD analysis project Ga0129327, IMG submission 111799) | Freshwater to marine salinity gradient microbial communities from Chesapeake Bay, USA - CPBay_Spr_31_0.8_DNA | ecosystem: Environmental > Aquatic > Marine > Coastal | place: USA: Chesapeake Bay...
GTCATTACTTTAATCCACATGCACAGCGGATTATAGAGGCGAAGATGAAAGGGGCAAAATTGGCGACAATGGACCCTCGTTTGTCTAATACCGCCAGTATGTCGGATTATTGGATGCCGACTTATCCTGGTTCAGAGGCAGCGGTTTTATTGGCAATGGCTAAAATAATTTTAGAAGAAGAATTATATAATCGGGAGTATTTAGAAAACTGGGTCAATTGGCAAGATTATTTAGAAAATAAACATTCCGAAGTAGCCGTTACTTTTGAAAATTTTATTGCTAAGATGATTGAAGAGTATGCGGAGTTTACACCCGAATTTGCCGCAAAGGAAAGTGGGGTAAAACCAGAAACGGTGGTGGAAGTGGCTCGGCTAATTGGCGCAGCAGGCGAACAGTTTGCCTCTCATACTTGGCGAAGTGCAACCGCAGGAAATTTAGGTGGCTGGCAAGTAGCTAGATGTTTACACTTCTTGACGGTATTAACAGGAAGTGTTGGCACTAAAGGCGGAACGTCTCCGAATAGCTGGAATAAATTCAAACCTAAATTTTTCGATACCCCACCAACTCAAAAATTTTGGAATGAGTTGCACATGCCAGACGAATATCCATTGGCTTTCTTTGAAATGAGTATCCTCCTACCCTACTTTTTAAAAGAAGGAAGAGGAAAATTAGATACCTACTTCACCAGAGTATTTAATCCAGTTTGGACTTACCCTGATGGATTTTCTTGGATAGAGGCGCTTTCTGACCACGATAAAGTAGGCATGCATATCGCCATGACGCCAACTTGGAACGAAACAGCTTTCTTTGCCGATTATGTCATTCCAATGGGGCATTCTGCCGAACGACATGATTTAAATTCTTATGCGACGCATTCAGGCACTTGGATAGCCTTTAGACAACCTGTTTTAAGAGAGGCAGCCAGACGGGCAGGAAAAGAAACTACTTTTACTTATGAAACTAACCCAGGCGAAGTATGGGAAGAAGATGAATTTTGGATTGAGTTAAGTTGGCGAATTGACCCTGACGGAAGTATGGGCATTCGGAAACATTTTATTTCTCCCTATCGCCCTGGTCAAAAAATCACTATTGATGAGTATTATCAATATATTTTTGAAAATACCAAAGGACTACCTGAGGCTGCCAAAAAAGAAGGCTTGACGGAGTTGGGCTATATGCGAAAATATGGTGCTTTTGAAGTCGATAGACATCAATTCAAAAAGAATGAAATTACCTTAACGGATACTCAAATGGAAGGGGCAACTACTGATCCTAAATCAAAAGTTATCTCCAAGAACGGCAACAGTATCGGAGTAATGGTTAAAGGAAAACCTTGTATAGGTTTTCCTACACCTACTCGTAAAAACGAATTTTATTCTCAAACCATGGTGGATTGGAAGTGGCCAGAATATGCCCTTCCCGGTTATATCAAAAGCCATATTCATACCGATAATTTGGATTATGAGAAAGGAGAATATTGTTTATTACCCACTTTCCGTTTGCCAACCTTGATTCACTCTCGTTCGGCAAATGCTAAATGGTTGAATGAAATAACCAATCGAAACCCAATTTGGATGCATCCAAAAGACGCTGGCAGGTTTGGTTTTAAAACTGGAGATTTGGTTCGACTAAACACAGATATAGGTTATTTTATAGATAAAGTCTGGGTAACGGAAGGCATGAAACCAGGCGTAGTAGCTTGTTCGCACCACCTAGGAAGATGGCGTAGAAAGCAAGATTCTGGAAATCGTTGGGGAACCAATACCGTCAATATAGAAAATGATGGCAAAGGCGGCTGGAAAATGAAAACTATCGCTGGCATCCAACCTTTTGATAGTACAGATAATGATAGTAAAAGAATTTTCTGGTCAGATGGAGGCGTTCACCAAAATATGACCCATGCCGTTCATCCTGACCCACATTCTGGGATGCATTGTTGGCATCAAAAGGTACGTGTTGAAAAACCGCATGCAGGCGATAAATATGGGGATATTTTTGTGGATACGGAGAAATCTTTTCAAAACTATAAAGATTGGTTGGCAAAGACTCGACCTGCACCTGGACCAGATGGTTTGAGAAGACCTTATTGGTTTAAGCGACCATTAAAACCTGCTAGAGAAGTTTATATCAAGGCCAATATGGATGAAAATGGTAAGTTGAAGGAGTGAATAAATACGATTTTCTAAAACTTGATATTAAAAAATCTTGACCGTTTTAGCCTTTTGAAGAAAAAATGCCTTTGGATTAAAACCCAAAGGCATTTTTTTGATATTCGGTCTTGGAACAGAAAAACGCCTGTGGAAAGGCTTTTTAAATAGGATTTTCCCGACTTCTTTAAGCTTGTTCTTGGAAACGTGATAGGGCCTAGAAGGTGAGAATCTAAGCTCCTTAAGCATTTAAAGATTTTGGACGCAGCGGAACTTAAAAGATTATATCAATATCTAAAGTCTCCTTTTTTTAATACTAATGTTTCGGACAACTTTGGGCATTTTTACCCAAGATGAAAATGGAATTTGGCAACAAGAACGAAGCGATGCCAAACGCTGTTCAGTCAGCGTGACTTATCTTATTCAATTATTATTAAAACGATTCATGAAATTGGGCAATTGCTTTAATGAAGCCATCCGAATTAACGGAATAGATACTAGAAGCATCCATGCAAAGTAAATAAAAACCTTGTGAATGAGCAACGAGTTGGTACTTATCTGTTTGATTAAGATCAATGGTAAGGGGTTGATTAATAGGCCAATTTTGAAGCATAAATATTTCTCCTTCCTGATCTTCAAATATAGTTAGAATAGAGTTGTCTAATTGCCGGATTTCTAATTGCGTATTATCTAAACTATCCAAAGTGAAGCCTTCTTTTATTTCAACTCTATGTGGTGTGACTCCATCCTTTGGTAAATCCAGATTGATAGATGGACAATCGTATATTTTTATAAAAGAAGTAGAATAATCTGCTTTTAAAGCTGCTAAATTAAAAGTAGCTTGATATTTTATTTCCGTACTGGAATGATTTTTTAAGCTATCCCAAATCTTTTTGGCGGCTTCTTTTTTTCCTGTTTTGGCGTAAGCAAGGGCGAGGGCAAGTTGTAGCTGTGCTTTTTGTTGGTTAGATGCACCAATAAAATTGGCTACTTTTAATAACTCCTGCTTTTCATAATAAGCAACAGGATTTTCACATGTTTTGCATAAGTCCATCATTAGCGCAAGGACACTCATTATATTTATATCGTCAGATAGATAGTTATAATCCATTTTTCCTGCTATTGCTAAATACTTTTTGGCTTCTTGTAGCATTTGCATGCGATAGGCTTGTTCCTTTTCCGTTAAATCTTCACCGCCTCTATCTAGTTTGGGCTTTTTGATTCTAGTATTTATATCAATTTCAAAAGGGTATAGATAACGGTCTACATTTTTTTTAGTAAAATTAATAGCTTCAAGGGCATAGTTTACGCCTAAATTATTATAGATTTCTCTTCCTTGATAAAATTGTAAAATGTATTTATAAGAGGCTGCCGCTGACTCGTATTTACCCATTGCATTTAATAAATTGGCAGTGTCAAAAATATGAATGAGTTCTTCAACTTGTTCTTGCACATTTTGAGCGACTTCTTGTCTAACTTTAAAGGTAGGATAACCATATAGTTCATCCTTTTTTTCCATTAAATTATACTCTTGATATAAGGCTTCAATTAGATTAGGCACAATACTTACCGTTTTATATTCTGCTAAGTAAGCACAGAATACCCCCCATATATCTGCTTTTTCTTCTTCCTTTTGCGTATGTGTCCATTTTAAATAATTGGTAGCAAAACCCTTGTTATTTTCACGGTCAAAGAAGTGCCCTAATTCATGGCCAATAATAAAGGCTAAAGCACTTTCGTAATCTTTTCCAAAACTACGACATACATCAATCGCTGCTTTTTCTAGAATTATTTTTCCAGACTGTCTATCCGCAACAAAGGCAGCAACTCGTTTTTTTTCATGAACTATTTCTATTTTAGGAGGAATCGGGTAAACAAAACTACCATAAGCATTAAATAAATTTTTTAAGATAGTCTCCGCTATAATTTGGTCTTCTATAATCTCCGAATTAGCAAAATTAGTGTTACAAAATAGGCATAACAGTAATCCTAAAAGGCAATGACGCATTTCCAGTTCTTTTTGTTGGGTTAAATATAAGGGATGAGGAAAATAATAACCTACCAGCCTGACGGATTCTTTTTCATTTTAGCTGCGTTAAAATTTTTCAACGTAGCAACGGCTATGCTGAAAATTTTTGCTTTGCTAAAATGAAAAATAACCTCGTCATTTCTGGTACATATTAATTGCCTCATCCCTAATGTTCAAGGAATAGGGAAATCGAAATTAATTATTTTTTAAAAATGCTAGGTGCCATTCCGCTTCTGTTTTAAATTTAGAATCGGGCGCATCCATAATTTGTTGGAAGAGTTTAATGGCATTATCATCTCCAACGGTTGTTGCTAACATGGTATAGCTCAATGCCAAATACCATCTTGCTTGGTCGTAAAAAGCGGCATCTTTTTGTTGAGCAGAAGCAGAAAGCCATTCTACCGCTTTTCCATATTTTCCATCTTGGAATTTTGACATCCCCGCATAGTATTGGGCAACGGCGTCATTCGGATAACGAGTAAGAAATTCAGTGGCGGCATTATAGCTTGCTTGATAGGTGCCTGTTTTATAGGCATTTAGAATTTGAGCAATAGAATCCTTTTTACCTCTTTCTGGATCTGCCATTCCCAACCCTTCGTACTCATTTATTTGACGGTCCAATAGTTCGTTGGCGGATTGATTGGTATCAAATTTAGCCAAAGCCTCAGCCCGAGTCATTTTATTAGGAGATTGCAATAAAATACCTGCAACGATTAAGAGGAGTAAACCAGCAGCAATAGCTAACCAATTTCTGTTGGATTTTTTTGTGTTTTCCATTTTTACTATTTTAGTAGTTGTATCTGTTTGATTGAAATAATTTTCTTTTTCTAATTTAACTTGGATGTTTTTTAATTCATCTCGCATTAGGTCCGTTCCTTCTAACTCTATCGCCCCCACCATATTTTGATAGAGGGTGAATTCTTGTGCTAATTCCTCATTTTCCCTAAGTTGTTTTTCAAAATCTAATTTTTCTTCCTTAGAAATATTTTCGTTTAGATAATTTTCAATTTGGGTTAAGTATTTAAATTCTTGGTCCATTTTATTTTTGTTTTAATTACTACTAAAGTTTGTGCTACTAATTATCAAATAGCTTGTTTATGCTACTAAAGTTTTACTTTCAGGATGCGCCAATACTAATTTTTTAAAGCCATCCATACAACGTTTCTTTTTCAATTTACCAAATCCTTTTGAATAATTAAGGTTGGCTTCAATTTCCTTAAGCGGTAGTTGTTTAAAGTAAAAACTGATGATTACCTTTTGACACTCTTCAGTTAAGGTTTTTAATACTTCCTGAACCAACTGATACTTCTTTTCAAATACTTGTTTTATTTCAATTCCATCTACATCAACTGCTCCCAATAGTTTTTCTTTGTCTTCTCTGGCATCTAAACTATCTACCTCTTTTTTCCCTCTAAGTTTATAGAGCCACATTTTTCTAGCAATGGCATATAAATAAGTACCTAATTTTGCACTTAATTTAAATGTTGGTTTTCGTAGTTGTTTGACTAACACAATTAAGGTTTCTTGAAAAATATCGTGTGCATCTTCTTTACTTCCATTATTCTTAGTGAGGTAATCTCTAATCATAGGAAAGTATTGACGATAAGCATATTCATAAGCCGTATGCTCTCCTTTTTTTAAGGCTTCAATAAGTGTTTCTTCTTTCATATATTGCCGTAGTTGGAATTGGTTATCAGTTTGTGCTAAACAACAACAATTATACGAAATAACTTATTAAAATTTAACTAATTTGACAGGAAAGCCTTTCTTAATAGTTTTTTAGCTTTTTCTTTATAGCCTAACCTTTGGAAGGTTAAGGCAAATGTTTTGATAAGTGCTTGATTACCTTCGTTTTTTGCAGCTACGTTCTGATAAAAATCATATAGTTTTGCTTCTGAAACTTGTTGTGCTTCATAGAAATTGATTAATTTAAACCAATACTGTTTATTTTTAGGAGCTAGACCATAAGCTTTTAAGTAATACTGTTCTGTTGCTTTCCATTTTTCTTGTTTGGCATATAAATCTCCTTTTACCATATAAGCCAAAGCAAATTGATTGTTTTTCTTTAGTGCTTTTTTTACTGCTTTTTTTACGCCCTTGTATTCAGCTAATTCCAAATCAATCATAGCTAATAAGGTCAATGACGGAGCATTCTCGACTATATTTAAAGCCTTTTGAATAGCCATTTTTGCAGTAGTATAGTCTTTTAACCAGTAATAATTTACTGCTTGTGCTTGCAATAAAACAGCATCCTTTTGTTTACTTTCTTTGATGGCCTGATGGAATAATGGCATGGCTTTTTCATAAGCACCAATTTCTGAATAAGCGATAGCTAAAAGTCCATTATAATAACTAGGATATTCCTTACTTGTTTTGCTATGTTCAATTTGGTTAATCTGTAATTGATTCCACTTTTTTGCCCCCTTTAAATTCCCCAATTCACGATTGGTTTTTGCTAACCATTGATAGATGTAAACTTGACTCGAATCTTTTTGCAAGGCATTTTCAAAAGCAGATAATGCTTCCTCTGTTTTTCCCTGTTGGGTTAAAATTATGCCCTTGGTCGCCTTTGCTAAAGCCCATTGAGGGGCATAATAAATGGCTTTATCAATATGGTTAATACTTTTAGTAAAATCACCTTGGTCTCCATAAGCCTTTGCGAGTGCCAAATGTACATAAGCGGCAGTTGAATCCAAAGCCAATGCTTTTTGATAGGCTTTGAAGGCAGCTTTTACCAATTTCTTTGCTTTTCTGTTCGTTTTCTTTTCTCTTAATAATTGATTTTTGAGCGCGACTCCCTGAAAGAAATAAGCTTTTTGTTTAAGCTGTTTATATAAGTAATGTTTCTCTGTTAATAGCCTTGCTGCCTTATTTAGGTACATCGGAAACAAGTCAACATTTTTGCTTCGAGTATAAGCAAAGGCATCAATCAGTTGCCCATCACCAGCTAACATCTGATTGATATATTGCTGCCCTTCATCAATTAAAGCTGCAGCATAGCCTCTAGTCATTTGGGTATGAAATCGCTGGAGTTCGGGAGTCATTATAATTTTATTATAAAAATATTCCGCACAAGCTTTTTTAGGCTGTAATAATTCCTTTTTTTCCAGATGTTGTAGAAATTGGTTAATCCAAACTTTATGCTTAGTGGCTAATTTTTCAATACTAGTAGCTCCTTTGCTGGAAATCGCAGCAAATTGAGGCGTATTAAATTCCTGTTCAGCTTTTAAACTGGCTAAAACAGTGGCATCAACTTTTGCCAATATCGCCGTTTTATTACCGATGGTAAAAGGATTTTGTTGTTGTGGGGCGACTTCTTCTGCTACCTTATCTTCTAAATAGCGTTCTATCTCTTTTAAACTGACGATGGCATCTCCATTTTTATCTGCCAACCCTTTCAAGCCATTGATTAAATGATAGGAAAAGCAACCCCTACCCTGCCCCCACTGTTCCCCTTCTACACTAAATTCATTGGGTTGACAAGACAGTATTTTTACCTCATTAGCAAATTGCTGCGCTAAGGCATTATTGGTTACTTGTGTTCCATTGGCGGAATTACCTGCTAATTTACCTGCTCTACAAGCATCCGTTATCATCGTAGTTTGCACGGCTTTCCCACTTAAAGTGGCAATAATAGATTGTAAATAAAAGATAGGAAAAGCACCTGCCATATAAACATTGGCAGGTGAATCATGCGTCAACAAGAAGCCATGCTGCATGGCTGTTTTCTTTTCTACATCTCCATGTCCAGAGAAATAAATGATGGCTTTATCTCCTTTTTCACTTACTTCCATTAACCATTCTAATGCCATTGCCATCTTACCCATCGTCGCATTTTCATTGGTCAATAGTTTAATATTTGTTTCGGGTAGATTGCCCCCTGCTTGGGATTGTAAATAATCCTTAAATGCTAGAGCATCTTTATCGGCATATTGGAGGTCAGGAATTTTTTCATTTTGGTAGTCGGAAATACCTATGATAACCGCACGAGTTATTCCAGTTTTAGCTTTTGCGGAATCAGTTGTTGGTTTTACGCCTTTTAGGTTTACAGTGGGGGTATCCTGACCAATTAGATTGGTCAGGATAGTCAAAAGGAATAGTATTATTGAAAAATATTTTTTCATTACAGATTATTAGGAACATCGCATTTAGGGCTAAATTACCTCATTTTGATGGAATAGTTATTTCCATCTGTGTAATCCACATCATACCCGCTTCCATCAACATAAATCTTTCGTAGTTTACAACCACTGACCCATTCTAAAGTAACTTCCCCATCACTATCTGTATAAAAACTTCGGCCACCAACACAAGAAATACCTCCTGAAACTTCGGTGGAAACTTTTACACTTCTTGCTGGAGCACCAGAACTAGTCGTCACATAAACGGTACAGGAATTTCCACCCATTTCAACAGTTGTTTTTGCGGGCGTAAATGCTACGGAAAGAGAAAATAACAAAGTTGCCGTTAGGAAAAAGAAAACATTTTTGATAATCAAATTCATTGTAAATAATTTTTTAATTAAAATAGTATAGTCAACAATGAATTGCAGTTTAGCTGAAAGGTTATCACCTATAATTTTATTTTTTATAAAATATTTTTTCCTAATCAAAAAACAGCTCTTAAATAACTTGTTTTCAAAACCTTACATTACTTTCTTCTCCACCAAAAAAAGAATACCAACAAACCAATAAGTCCAATAAGTCCAAATTTCCAAGTCCAACTATCACTAAATTCAATCATCTCCATATCGCCAATCGGAATAAACGCCGCCCAAAAGAATGGATGCGCATTATGGGAATAATTCTCAATAAAATCCAATTTCGCTTGGCGAAGCGCCGCATCTTTAGGCTGACCATCTTTTAGATATCCATAAAATCCTTCCATGATTTCTTTGGTGCGATTATCATTGATACTCCATAAAGTAGTGACAATACTTTTTGCCCCAGCATAAGTAAATCCCCTAGCCAAGCTAATAATCCCCTCCCCTTTCTGTAGTTCGCCAATTCCTGTTTCGCAAGCACTCAAAACCACCATATCCGCATTTAATGCCAAATTGTATAAATCTCGATTATAAAGCCTAAAATCCGTAGTTTCTTCGGTATCCGTAAAAGCTAGAAAAGCATAATCACCTGTTTCATCATTCGCTTTGCCATGCGTCGCTAAATGGACAATTTTTGAATGGGTGACATTTTGAATAAAATTAGCTCTAGTCGCATCCATTCCTGTAAATAAATTGCCCCCAATTAATGCCTGAATAGCCGTCACTTCGGGAATATTATATTCCAATGGAGACAATTCTCCTCTAACTGCATCTACGTCTCGTACAAAAGCGACTTCCTGTTCCCCTTCAAAAGTAGGCGCAAAAGCAACAAAGTCATTGGTGGCTTTATGCGTAAATTGCTTTTGCTGCATCTCTAATAAAGAAGTAGCCGAATAAGCATAACTAATTTGAAAATCATTAATCAAATAATCATGTGCGCCAAATAAAGTCGCATCTTCTGGTTGCTCGCTAATTAGCACATCAAAAGGAATATAACCCAAAATACCATCTGGAATAATAATTAATTTTTCGTTGGCTTCATTGGGTTGAATAATTGGCGCAATCAGTTTTTGATGTAACTGATAGGCGATGTCAACTAAATCTTGGGCATATTTTTTAGCTTCGTCGTCAGAACGGACTTTTTGGAGAAATGGTTTATAAATGCCTTCTCTTAGTTGTTTTGTCCATTTGGCTAAAGGGAAATCTAGGGGAATTTTCTTTACACTTATGGCTGCTTGTCCTTTGGCAATTTTGAAAATATAAATGGTGCTATCTCCTACAAAGTATTCGATTAAAGCGCCTTTTATTTGGTTTTGAATAGTGGCAATCGTTGGTAATTCGGTTACATATTTTGCTTCGTGGTATTTTGGATAATTTTGTTTAAGGGTGTCGGTTAGTTTTTCTAAGGCTTGATTTAATTGTATTAAGTCATTATTCAAGATATTGGCATCTGCTTCTTTTAGGAAAAGTGCTTTTTCTTTTTGTGCAATTTGTCGTTTTAGGCTATTTTCTTTGTCTAATAATTCACTTGGTACATCGGTCGTTTGTCTTGCTTGTGCTTGTTGTAGCGCATCCATTAATATGATGGACTTGGATTGTTCGGCTAATTGGAAAGCTTGGGTGATGTATTTTTTATCTCCTGTTTGTGTGTATAATTGAAGTATCGTTTCTATGGCATTTTCAAAGATTGGTTTTGATTTTTTGGAGAGGAAGGATTTGGATTCGTCGGATTGGTAGTCTGTTCTTATTTGGTTGGTTAGAGTGATGATTTGTTGGATAGTTGTCTTAATAGAAGTAATCGTGTACTCATTTTTTTTAGCAATTTTTAATATACTCAATTTATCATTGAGAATAATTACTAATAAAGACTTGTCTAGAATAAAATCGTTTTTATTTAGACTTATAACGCTAGGTTCGCTCAAATTTTTGATTAATACATAAATTACACGAAATAATATTCTGTATTAAAAGTATTTTTATCTTTAAAACAGTATTTTGTTCGTATTTATTTTTATTAAATAA
>Ga0129327_10002478_pt1 | contig 10738 bp, 10 predicted proteins | sample CPBDNA_6_FD_111799 | JGI IMG/M metagenome (GOLD analysis project Ga0129327, IMG submission 111799) | Freshwater to marine salinity gradient microbial communities from Chesapeake Bay, USA - CPBay_Spr_31_0.8_DNA | ecosystem: Environmental > Aquatic > Marine > Coastal | place: USA: Chesapeake Bay...
TGCGCATTATCAATTTGATCAAAAAATCGCGGTGCAGCTATTGCCGCTAAAAAACTGATTAATACAATTACCGCAACTAGTTCAATAAAGGTGAAACCTCGTTGACTGTGTCGCTGTCTTCGTCTTGTATTCATAATTCACCTATCTGTTTATATAAGTATTCACCTGCCAGCTGCTCATGTATTTATTGCAATCGTGTTTATTTCTGGACCACGCTAAACATTTCCCACATGGGTAAAAATATGCCCACGGCTAAAATACCCACTAACACCGACATCATGACAATCAGAATGGGCTCAAGATTCGCGCTTAAATTCTTTATTTCGTAATCGACTTCACGGTTATAAAAATCAGCGACTTCATTGAGCATTTCATCGACTTGCCCTGTCTGCTCACCTACCGCTACCATCTGCATCACTAACGGTGTGAACATGTCGCTATTACCAATGGCCTGCAATAAACTTTCACCGCGCTCAATACTTCTACGCATACCTAATATGCGCTCACCTATGGCTGCATTACCGACGGCACTACTGCATAACTCGACCGATTGAATTAATGGCACGCCCGATGCCATCATCATCGCAAAGGTGCGACAAAAACGCGCTAAGATTGCCCGCAATAATATGGAGCCAACAACCGGTATTTTTAGCTTAAAGGCATCCCACTTTAAGCGACCACTCTCCTTGGCTAACCAGTTTTTAAAAAGGAATATGCCAATCACAAGTATGACCAAGAGTGGCTGCCAGTAATCAACAAAAAAGTTTGAGCTTGCAATTAACATGCGTGTCATTAATGGCAGCTGAGCACCAAATTGTTGAAAAATATCGGCAAACACAGGAATCACAAATATATTCAAAATCACAATCGCAATGCTTAAGGCAATACCGACGAACATTGGATATCGAAATGCGCCACTTATACGTCTTGCTGTTTCTTGCTCTAACTCTAAATGATCTATAAGTTCTTTAAAGGCTTCTTCTAGCCGCCCACTGTTTTCGCCTACTAACACCATACTGACATAGAGTCGTGGAAAAATATCAACATGTCGGCTCATTGATGCCGATAACGTTAAGCCGCTATTCAGATTTTTTTCGATTTCGAATAACACATCGACTAACACGGGGTTTTTTAGCGTCATCGCTAAGCCGCGTATACATTTGTTTAACGGGACTCCGGCTTTAGATAAGCTATACAGTTGTCGCGTTAAAATAATTAATTCTTCAGCTTTTACTTTACGCCCAAATGAAATGCTAATACCTTCTTCATCAGCCTCGATTTTTTTTGCTTTAATCGATATAGGATGAATACCACCCGCTAATAATTGATGCGCAGCCGCCTTTGCATTAGCTGCATCTAATGCGCCTTTAATGGCGTCGCCATTTTGATCTCTACCGCTGTAAGCAAATACTGTCATAACTAGTAACTACTCATCGATTAAACTGTTTCAATTTCTGATACTCGGCATACTTCTTCTAACGTCGTTATACCTTCTTGCGCATACTCTAGTGCTGCTCGACTTAATGGCACATAGTGTTCACTCGCATTAGCCGCATTGGCAAAATCAGCGGCGCTATTCCGTCTGAGGGCATCACACATGGCTTCATCGAACTCTAAGAATTCAAATACACCTACGCGACCTTTATAGCCTGTCATATTGCAGCGCGAACATCCCTTACCTTTAAAAAACCGCGCTAGAGTCGTATCGTTTTTTAACCATTCATTAACTAACAACTGTTCTTGCGCAGTGGGTTGATAATCAACTTTACACACATCACAGATACGTCGTACTAGGCGCTGTGCGACAACGCTATGTATAGCACTGGCTACGAGGTAACCATCTACACCCATATCAATTAAACGCATAGCACTTGAGACGGCATCATTGGTATGCAATGTTGATAATACGAGATGGCCTGTGAGCGCTGCCCGTATAGCTATTTCTGCAGTCACCGTGTCACGAATTTCGCCAACCAATAAAACATCAGGATCTTGCCTTAAACAAGCGCGTAATACTTTGGCAAAATCTAAGCCGATTTTTTCCTGAACCTGGCATTGATTAATACGTGGTAACTGATATTCAACAGGGTCTTCGGCAGTAATAATTTTTCGTTCTGGTTGATTCAAATTAGACAGTGCGCCATATAAGGTGGTGGTCTTACCGCTACCCGTTGGCCCCGTCACTAGAATCAGGCCATGCGGTTGATGCAATGCATGAACAAACCGCGCTTGCATATCGGCACGCATACCAATTTTATTGATATCAAGGTTGCCCTCTGAATTATCGAGCAAGCGCATGACTAGTGACTCACCGTTCTGCGTCGGCAACGTTGACATGCGCACATCAACAACGTGGTTTTTGACTTTAATATTAAAGCGACCGTCTTGCGGTAATCGTTTTTCTGAAATATTTAATCCACACATTAGCTTTAGCCTTAATACTAAGGCACTCGCAATACGCTTCTCATTCATTACTTGTTCTTGCAGCACGCCATCGACACGTTGACGAATACGCAAAACATGTTCATCGGGCTCAATATGTATATCCGACGCTTTTACTTGTACTGCATCTTCAAATATCGACTGTAACAAACGGACGATAGGTGCATCTTCAGCATCTTCGGATTCAAAATTATCGAGATCAAAAGCTTGCTCTTCGAGTTCATCACCTAACTCTTCGGCTAAGCTGAATATTTCACTGGTTCGCCGATATAGCATGTCGAGCGATTCAAGTAGTTCTGATTCACGTACCACTGCCAGTTGAATATTTTGTCCCAGAACACGCACAATATCGTCATAGGCGAAAATATCACTGGGGTCAGCCATACCCACTAACAGCTCTCCACCCGTTTCTTTTAACGCAATCGCTCTATAACGCCTAGCTGTGGTCTCAGGTAAGCGTTGAGTAATTTCGGGTTCAAAATGAAACTCTTTAAGTCGTAAAAATGGTATCCCTAGCTGTTCAGAAAGCAATTCCAGTAATTTATCTTCTTCTACAAAGCCTAATTTAATTAATGTCTTACCTAACTTTGTACCGCCCAACTTTTGCTCTTGGAGGGCAAAGTCCAATTGTTGCTCAGTAATAATTTTATGCTGCACGAGCAGATCACCAAGACGTATTTTTTTTGGCTTCTCACTCATTGAAATTTTTTCATCATCATTTTTAGTAGGTTATTCATGGCTGTGAAAGATCTCTTATTCGTCGTAATGCATAAGCATTATGTTCTGTCGTTAAATCTGTAGATAATAAAACTTGTTGATAGGCTTGCTCGGCTCGCTGAAAATCAGCTAAGCCATCAAAGGCTATGGCTAGTCCCATCCACCATCGAGCGGGTCGATTATCAAATTGAAGCAGTTGTTGATAGCTATCGGCGGCTTCCACGTAGCGACTCTGGGCCTGCTGTATCACAGCGCGCAACTCAGTGAACTCGGCATCTTGATTTATGGGTAACGAAAACTCATCCAATAAAACTAAAGCCTGCTGATAATCGTATTGCGTCATGGCTAAACGAATATGCAGTTTGGAAAAATCATGTTTTTCAGGATGGGCCGCTTGATATTTTTTTAATAATAAGTCAGCCTCCGAATAGCGCTGAGTTTCAACCAGCAATGATGCATATAAAATAACGCTTTTAAAATATCGCTGATTCTTTATTTCAGCATCACTCTTTGCTTGATGCTGACTAAGGTAATTAATCGCAGCTATAGAACCCTTATCAGACAATAATGCCAATGCGTTTTCATAGTGCCGTATATCGGCAGATTCTTGGTTTAATGGCCGCTTCACTTTTAGTATTTCTGGCTCTACTAACGGTTCTAGCTTTGATTTTGTCGTAGGTTGCGCCACTGTGGTTTCATTTATGATTACTCGACGTTTATTACTTTCTTTAGCCTTATTAGATGTAACCATTCGCGCTTCTTCTACTGTGTTTTTTTCTCCATGTTCTTTTGCTTCATGTTCGTGAAATACAGTTTCGCTTTTTGATGACTTATCTTGTAACAAAGCTGTATCGGAAGCATCGCTTTGCTGAGCATTAATAGTCGTATCATAGAAATAACGATTCTCAGATGGATTCACTTTAGAATTTGTTATATCGGAATCGTCGACATATAAGTCTAAGGTATCAAACATGTCTGGCGATGCCGCCTCGGCACCAACAAGACTGCTCACCCCATCATTACCATTTAATTTCCATTTATAATGTTGAGGCAATAAAATACGATCGACCAGTAGCAATGCCATGGCTAACAGTAAGGAAATAATAATAATTAAACGCGCTCGCTTAGCGGTAGGCTGGTGATTGTTTCCATACAGTAAATTCGCAGCAGCAAATAAAGGCAGCTCATCTTTTTTATTCGCCTCTGACTTTGAATGATCGGATTCTAGATCACGGACCATTTGCGATACTAGACTCATAAACCCACAACCTTTTTATAGGGAGTAAAAAAAGTCCATCGTGGACGAGAAACACTTTCTGTATCGTCTATTGCTGCAAGCACAAACTGCTTAGTTATATTTTTTTGTTGCTTACCAAAAGCACACATCATCGATTTATGAGCCAGTATATTGACTAGCCGAGGAATCCCTTTACTCGCCTGCGCTAAGGTATCTATCGCTTTTTTATCAAACATTTCTGGGCCGCTATAACCTGCAGTCACTAAACGATGCGCCACATAAGTTTTAATCTCACTGGCTACCAGCGGCTGTAATCGATAAGAAAATGTCACTCTCTGTAATAGTTGACGCAATCCTGGCTGCTGCAAAATAATGTCTAACTCTGGCTGGCCGAACAAAACCACTTGCAGTAATTTAAATTTTTCTGTTTCGAGGTTGGTTACCAAGCGCAATGCCTCTAAGGTTTCTGCCGGCATCGATTGCGCTTCATCAACAATCAATATAGCCTTCTGTCCAAGTATGGCTAACTGTACTAATTCTTCTTCAATTACCTTTAAAACAATATGTGAATTCTCATGACTTAAATGAATGCCTAATTCATAGGCAATAGCATGAAATAAACCTTCGGGTGATAAATACGGATTAGGAATATAAATGGGGACATATTCCGATTGCAAAGAAGCCAATAAGCGTCGACATAGCATGGTTTTACCGGTACCGACCTCACCCACTATTTTTAAAAAACCTTCGCCTTGCTTTATGCAGATATCCAAAATCGTACTGGCCTCGGCATGCCAGCTTGAATTTAAATAAAATTGTGTATCTGGCGTTAAACAAAACGGCAGTTCACGTAGGCCAAAATGTTTTTCGTACACGGTGGCCCCCGGCTATTGACTGTTTTTAATGGTGGATTGAAAAGTGGAGAAGCGCTCTAAACTGTCATTGATGACTTCTGCATTCACTTTGTCTGAAAACACCCGTGGTCGTAGTAAAATCACTAACTCACGCTTGGTGCTACGCTGATCTTTTTGTTTAAACGCATTACCTAATAGGGGTATTTTGCTGGCCCATGGCGTTGCTGCATTGGACGCTTTTGAAACGTTTTGAATTAAGCCGCCAATCACAACCACCTGATCACTTTGTGCATAAATAATACTGTCGGATTCGCGAATGCTGCTTTGCGCTAACGGTAATTGAAACGGCTGATCACCTACAGTGAATGAACGCTGCTGCTCAACTACTTCACTTACCGTTGGATGAACATGCAATACAATTGAATCGTCTTCACCTATTTGCGGGGTTACATCAAGGGCAATACCCGAAAAGAAAGGCGTTAACTCAACACTAGGTGAGCTGACTGCAGGGCCGCTTGCCGAACTGGTGACATTGTTAGTGACCTCTGTAACGAAAAATTCATCTGTGCCTACTTTTATAACCGCTTTTTGATTGTTGACTGTCGAAATACGTGGGCTAGACAAAACTTGAACCGTCCCTTGCGTCTCTAACAAATCTATAATGCCGGTAAAATCATTAAGACTTAACGTTAAGCCGAATATACCGGTAGAACTATTTGCACTTCTAATGCCTGTTGCGCCAGGAATAGCAATTAGATTTTGACCGCCAGCATTGGCAACGGTTGCTCCACCCTGCGATCCGATAATCGTTTTTCCTGCACTCGGATTACCGATAGCGGTCCAGTTAATGCCCGACTGAAAATCATCATTTAAAGTGACTTCTAAAATTTTAGCCTCAAGAATAACTTGTCGCTTCATAATTAATTCTGCTGCCAGCAGATATTCTTTAACGACTCTTATTTCAGCGGGAAGCGCTCTTACAATAATCATTCCTGACTGCGGCGTGACAATAACGCGACGGTCATTACCCTCACCAATCAACATCACTAGGTTTTGTTTTAATTCTCCCCAAAAATCAGAATGTCCAGAGGTGACAATATGTGTGCCTACTAATCTGCCACCCTGTGACTGATTACTTTGCTCATCATCAATGGAGTTTGTGCCCGAACTGTTACTGCTATTATTTGATTCTGTAGCGCTTACACTGCCACTAGACACTCTTGTTTCTGATAAGCCCTGCCTGCGGATATTTAAATAATTAACCTTAAATACTTCTGTTCTTATACCCGCCGGCAATATTTGATACATCTGGCCATTGCGCTTAATGGGATAACCATAAACATCATTAATTATTGATAACACTTCTGGCACTGTGACGTTTTGCAAATTAAGGCTAATGACACCTTTTACCTCTGGATGCACCACCATGTTGTAAGGAGTATCTTTAACTAAGCCAAAAAAAAGTGATTGTGCATTGACGGCTTTTACGTTGATATCAAATCTTGATTCAAGTAATGCTGCTTTTTTTGATGGAATTAAAGGAGGCAATAAACTTTGCATCACATTCTTAGGAGGGGTAACACCTTGTCGTGCTGCACTGGCGTTTTGCTTTGCGTCCTCTAATATTGCTCTCATATCACTGACAGGCTCATCACTTATCGACAATCGTGAATCACTTTCAGCAGTTGTCTGAGAAGGCTTATTTGGCGACATGTTTTGACAGCTACATAATGCGATTAACACTATGCTCAAAAAACACCTTTTATTTCGCAAGGAAAATATCATTTTTTATCCACGTTTTTTTTAACAGATAAAGTAACAAGCTCTAAGATATGACGTTTGCTTCCTTGCAGGACGACATTATCACTATTAATAGCGATCACCTTACCGAGCTTATGGCTATCGCCTTCGCTGAAAGAGTGCCCATTAATAATGGCCAGTTTTCTATCGCGGCCTAACAAAATAGATTCCAGTTTATAGGGCTTATTGCTAGTCACTACGGTTTCACGATAACTACTGGGCTTAGTCGGGTCATTCAACTCTACGGCATAGCTTATGCAGCAAACCATTAATAGCCCCAAGCATGCCGCCATTTTTACGCACTTAGACACCAATCCAATCCCTCTCAGTACTATAGGTATACACTTCTAACGTCACTGTACCCACAGGATAATCTTGAATATCAAAAAGTAATGCGTCCCATTCAAAACGCCACTCTAAGGATTCCAATTGTTTAAGATACGCCAAGGTTGCTAAGTAACTGCCTTGTAACTGCAGCTCTACGCCATGTCGATATAAAACTGTTGCTTGGCTATTTACAGATGTATCAATCGTTAGATCAGTAGATTCACTTTCTCTTTGCTCGATATCCTTTGTATTGCTTCCTCTTGAGTCATTAATCTCTGATGCCTTGCTAAGGTCTGTATCTAAATCTGTGACCTGCACAACCGGCTTGTTCTCCAGTTTAATTAATATAAGACCTGCACTGTTATCCAGTAACTGCTCTAAAACTTTGGGCATTAACGTGGCGGGAATAAAACCGCTTGCAGCCGAGGCTAGCTGCTGATCAACACGGTTTAGTTTTTCATTAAGTAATTGCTGTTGTCGCTGCATAGCAAGACGACTCTGCGTCATTTGATCTAACAAGGCTTGCACTTCTTGTTGAGCAACTTGGTTACTCTCAACTAATCTATTCAATTGCTTAATTTGCCGATCACGGTTATCCAAGTGCGTGCCCAAAAAAAGGATTTCGGCAACGCCATAAACAACGACAACGATAACTAATAAAATAATCATCCGTTCACGTAATGTTTTTTCATGCACAAAATGCGAAAACTTATCCCAATATGGAGCAGCACTGACAAGCAGGCTCATACCTCACCACCATTATCAGCAGGCTTAGCAACCACACTGATTTCGAACTGCAGGTGATCACGACTGGCTTCACTATTTTCAATTTTCATTAGTTGAAACCTCAAGCCGCTAAATGCAGGCTCCTTGCCTAAATCTTGCAAATACCGAGGTAACAATGTGGCATGTTTCATTGCACCCTTAAGTGCTATTTCTTCCCCTCCAGCACGCAGTTCAATTGAGCTTAACCACAGACCTTTTAATTGTTGACGACCTAGCCCAGCTAGGTGATCCGAGAAGCCCTGGCCAATATCATGCTGTTGATTAGACAGTGAATGTAAAATTTGACGCCGCTGTTTCAATAAGCGCTTGGTTCGCTGTATTGATTTCGAATCATTTGTGCCTTCAGCTCTCAACTCAGATAACTGTGTTTGTAAGCGCTCATTGTCTTGCTCAGCTTGCTGTATCTGCGCTGCATCCAAACTCCCCCTGTAAACAGACACCAAGCTGATGAGCAAAACCGCCGCTAACGTCACTATCACAGCGATAACGATATGCTGTGACGATACCGCTATCGTTTCACGCTTTGTCAGATGATCGAATAAATTGATGGTCTGCTGCATACCCGCCTTAACTACCTTTTTAGTCTGCTATTTATAGTGACGATTATTACTACCGCTTTCTTTAAGCTGCCACAGCTGCACTGGCGAGTAACAAAGCTTCGCCACCTTGGCTAGCCAAGGTGAACTCTGTAATCACAGAAGAATTGATTAACTCAACACTGGTACCCAAGCGCTCATGCATTTCTTGGCTTAAGATCGAAGCATGATGTTGTAGAGGAGCGAGTAAGACACGTTCAATAGTGCCTTTACCGATTTGGCTTTCGAAGTAATCCCGTGAGCGCTGCATTTCGAGAATAAAATTATCGATATGACGATTATTCGATACATTATTGCTCTCAGCCTTTAAGGCCTGTTCAGAGATATCAATAACGCGACTGAGATACAGCGCTTGATCGGCAACGACCATTAAAAACCCGCCCTGCCGGCCAATGACTACAATCATCTCGGTATGTGTCTCTCTGGGGTAGCTTTCAAGTAAGCGCAACAGCACTAACTCTGGTACCTCAATACGATCGAGATCGACATTGATTGTCGCTAAGCTATTCGCAACCGCTTGTAGCTCAGCTCTTTCGGCAACGACGCTATAAGCCATTTTTTGCCGCCCTCGATAAGCATCATCCGGCAATAAGAACCCATCGATAATGCTGTCTTCCATTGCTGTATGAAGTAAATCTTTGACCTTCCACTGCAAGGCCTCGGCTAACTCATCTTGATTGACGGGTGGCGCCTCAACCAACAGCATTTGATAACTACTGGCGGGTAACATAATTGTACAAGCGGGATTTTTAAGTTGATGTTGCTGACAAAAAGCATCGACGGCTATAGCAATCGCAGATGCGGTTTTATCATCTATAGTATTAGCAACAGAAATAGAAACACTTTGACTGGCAATAATTTGATGATTTTTGGAGGCCGTGATATCCAAGCATGCAGCCGCTTTGTCAAGCATGATGGCAATACGCGCATCCTGTTTTTTGATTTTGTTCTTTTTTGCCCGTAACCCTATCGCGCTCAAGACATCTCACTCCCAAAACCTATCAACCCTTAACCTTTAACCTACACTTGCAATTTCTCTTACTCTTACTCTTACTCTTACTCTGTCAATTCAACCAACCGAATCAATTTACCCATACAGGCAACATTTTTTTCTGTTTTGATAACAGGTTCTGACAAAGCTTTATCAATATGATTCAAAACAGAAAAACTGGCATTGTTGGCAATTTATTTCGGCAATCAGATAAGTGGTAAGCAAAGGCATTTTATGTAACTCTATGGCCTTAATTTTTTATCGCTATCTAGCTCTCATTTGGATAGTTGACTAACAATAATTGCAAGAGACAGTCGATTCGCTAATGCCATTAAATATTATTTTGTTTGAGCCAGAAATTGCCCCTAATACGGGAAACATCATTCGTCTTTGTGCCAATACAGGCAGCCATTTACATTTAATTAAACCTTATGGGTTTAGTTGGGATGATAAAAAGCTGCGTCGTGCGGGTTTAGATTATGCTGAGTGGGCGCATATTAAACATTGGGAGTGTTTTGCTGATTTTGCTGAGCAGCTGGCTGATCCATCGCGGCTGTTTGCTTTAACGACAAAGGGCACGCTTGGTCATCATGAGATTGTCTTTGAGGAGAATGACAGTTTGTTGTTTGGGCCTGAGACGCGCGGTTTGCCGGATAGTCTTTTGGAGACGCTGGCGCATGAGCAGAAGTTGCGGCTGCCCATGGTGCAGGGTAGTCGGAGTTTGAATTTGTCGAATAGTGTGGCGGTGGCGACTTATGAGGCTTGGCGGCAGCTTGGGTTTAGTGGGAGTTAAACTTGGGGTTTGGTTTATTTGGAGCTTTAAATTCAAGATTATTGTGAATTGATTGATGGGCTGAAACTTGTTTTTTTAAGCTCTAATAGTGATTTTACATTTTGGCGGTTTACCTTGCTTGGTTGAGTTTTAAGGTCAAGGTCGTCGGGAGTGGCCCGACATGCCAGTCACTTTTCTTTGCTTGTGCAAAGAAAA
>Ga0129327_10002490_pt1 | contig 10720 bp, 6 predicted proteins | sample CPBDNA_6_FD_111799 | JGI IMG/M metagenome (GOLD analysis project Ga0129327, IMG submission 111799) | Freshwater to marine salinity gradient microbial communities from Chesapeake Bay, USA - CPBay_Spr_31_0.8_DNA | ecosystem: Environmental > Aquatic > Marine > Coastal | place: USA: Chesapeake Bay...
ACTGAACAAGAATTCTATGACAAAGGTATTTATTTGGTGGCCATGATTAAAGCCGGTGTTGAGTTGGCCTTTGAGACTATGGTTTCCTCCGGCATTATCGAAGAGTCTGCCTACTACGAGTCATTGCACGAGACACCGCTGATCGCCAACTGTATTGCCCGCAACAAGCTCTACGAAATGAATGTGGTAATCTCTGACACAGCAGAATACGGCAACTATCTGTTTACCCATGCCGCAGTGCCGCTGCTGCAGGATCACGCCAACAGTCTGACTCTGGAAGATCTGGGCGGCGGTTTAACTGACAGCTCCAATGCCGTGGATAATATTCGACTGATTGAAGTCAACGACGCTATTCGCGACCATGATGTAGAAATCATTGGCCACGAGCTTCGCGGTTATATGACTGATATGAAGCGTATTGTCGAAAACGCTTAAAGGATCGCCAACAGATAAAGAGCCGAAAACTCTTTAGGCTAAAAAGCTAGTCCCTATGGGAGAGCAACGCCTTAATCATAGAGATAGTCATCAGCGCCATCACTAGTGAAAATGGCAGCGCACCAATAATCATCGCCGAGCGCAGAGCATCCATACCCCCAGCGGCCAACAGTACCCCCACCAGCAGAGCAAAGATCACTCCCCAGATAATCACATGGGCCGCCTGCTTCTGAGTCTGGCTACCACCAGAGGCCAGAGTATTGATAATCAAAATACCGGAATCTGCCGAGGTCACCAAGAAAGTCAGCAATAGGGTCACTACCACTACTGACAGAGCTACAGCCAGCTCTGGCGACAGCATTAGATTAATGGTTTTAAATAACTGGGCAGAGATATCCGCACCCACAATAGCCCCCTGTGCCACACCGCTGAGCTCAAGATCAATGGCGGTAGCGCCCACAAAGGTAAACCAGGTCAGACAGATCAGTGAAGGAATAATCATAGCGCCCAGCACATATTCACGCACTGTGCGGCCACGGGATACCCGCGCTAAAAACAGACCCACAAAGGGCGCAAAAGCAATCCACCAGGCCCAGTAGAAGATATTCCAGGCACCCTGCCAGCTCTGCAGTGCCGCCCCTACCTCGGTATCCGGATCATTCCACACTGTGGTAGACATGGATGGCAGAGCAAGCAGATAGTCCCAGATGGCGTAGCCAAATGATTTAATCGCAAAGGCCGTGGCGCCAAACAGGATAAAAAACAGCACCAGAAACATCGACAGACCCATATTGATATTGGATAACCATTTAATACCCCGCTGCAAACCAGATAACGCAGATAGGCAAGAGGCGCCGATAATAATCACCAGGCCCGTTATCTGCGCCGCCAAAGTGGGCTTGCCCGCTCCATCCACTATCCACTGCATACCACTGATATTAAACATACCGGAAGCAAACTGGGATACACCGTAACCAATGGTCACCCCCAGGCCAATCAAGGTCGCCAGAATGGCAGCAATATCCACCAGATGACCCAGAGCGCCAGACATGGAGCTGCCAAATAGTGGCTGCAAGCCAGTGCGAATGGTCAGCGGCAAACCTCGGCTGTAACAGAGATAGCCCAGAGAGATACCCACCACACCGTAGCAGGCCCAGGGCGTTAACCCGTAATGCAGCAGCGCCCATTTATAGGCATTGCGCACATTGTCGGCATCCATACCAGTGCTAAGGCCCTGAATAGTGTCGGGATTACTGGCAAAATGAAAAATAGGTTCGGCTGTGGAATAGGTCAGCATGCCAACGCCAATACCTGCACCGAACATCATAGAGAGCCAGGTAAACATAGAGAATTCTGGTTTTTCCCCGGCGACGCCCAACACCACCTTGCCGGTGCGCGGCCACAGCGCCAAAAACAGGCAGGCCAGGGTAAAGAATGCAGTGACATACATATACCAGCCACCAAAGGAAGAGGTTGACCATAGCTGCAGATCCAACAACTGCTCGCCAGCGCGCTCTGGCGATAGCCCAACCCAGATAATCAGCGCAATAATAAGCACCTTGGGAAAGGCCGCCACAATAATATTAAAGCCCTGATAAAAGCCCTGGTCTTCGGTTTGAATAGATACTGACTGATTAGGCTCCACTGCCCAACTCCCCCTTTTTATTATTGCGATGTCTGTGACATCTTTATGTTGGCAACCAGTGGATGTTAGAAAGCGTTGTTGTTAAACGGTGCTGACAAGCTGGAAACCTGTAGCTAATAGACAGTACAGCGTTCGCAGCGTTTCATCAACACTGATAGCGACATAGGTTTATGTGAACAGATTAGAATTTGGGTAGAGAATAAAACAATGGGGCAAAACAGACAGGCCCGGAGCGATTACCGGACCTGTCTATAATTGCAGAGTGGTGGACTTAGTTTTGGTCCGCACCTTTCAGCGCATACCAACCAATATAGATATAGCAAAGCATTGGCACAATAAAGCTCAGCTGAATACCGATCATATCGGCAGCCACACCCTGAATCAGCGGCACCAGCGCACCACCCACAATAGCCTGACACACCAAACCAGAACCTTTACTGGTCAATGAACCCAGACCCTTAATAGCCAGGGTAAAGATAGTGGGGAACATAATAGAGTTAAAGAAACCAACCGCCAGAATAGACCACATGGCAACATCGCCAGTGCTATTCATGCTGACCACAATCATCGCCACAGCAATCACAGCATTGATGGCCAGATATTTGGTGGCAGCTATATAGTTCATCAACCAGGCGCCTACTAGGCGACCTACCATAGCCGCGCCCCAGTAGTAGGCAACCATCTCACCTGCATCGACGGCACTCATTCCGGCAATCGAGCTCTCAGAGAAATAATTAACCAGGAAACTACCAATAGAAACTTCGCCACCCACATAGAGAAAAATGGCCAGCGCACCCAGAACCAGTGAACGGTGATTCCAAACACTCTCAGCCGACGCCTCTTCTGTGGCTTCAACATGGGCCAGAACCGGAAGCTTAATACGGCGGAAAATCAGCGCCGCAGCTACCAGCAGGCCGGCAATCATCAAATAAGGCCCCTGAACCGCAGAGGCATCTGCCGCCACCACACCCAGTATCAGGGCAGCACCTATAATTGGGCCCACAGTGGTGCCCAGCGAGTTGGCTGCCTGAGCCAGATTAAGGCGGCTGGCCGCTGTACTCTCAGGCCCCAGAGCCGTTACATAGGGATTAGCCGCAACCTGCAAAATAGTAATACCACTGGCCAACACAAAGAACGAGAACAGGAATAAAGCGTATACATTTAGGCTCGCAGAGGGATAAAACAGGACACAACCAGTGGCGGTCGTTAACAGTCCGAGAACGATCCCCTGCTGATAACCCACCTTGTCGATTAGCTTGCCGGCAAACGGAGAGACAATAAAGTAAGCACCAAAGAAGCAAAACTGCACCAGCATGGCCTGGGTGTAGTTAAGGTCAAATGACTCTTTTAGGAAGGGGATTAAAATATCATTGAGAACAGTGATAAAGCCCCAGAAGAAAAACAGACAGGTCATTGCGATAAAGGCAAATGTCTGTGTCCCTGACTCCTGGTCACCCACCGATGTTGCTGTTGAATTACCCGATGCTGAACCGGCCATGCGAACCCCCTAATTAATCTAGTAGTTTTTGGTTATGATAATATGCAAGAGTAATTAGGCCCCGCTGACCATGCAACTAATAATTGCTTGCTGCGGGCTGTTTAGTCGCAAGATAGAGGTGTTTTGCCGCCTTTGGGAAAAGACTCGCCAATTAGTGCTGGCCGAGCATTACCTGCATCACTTTTTTCAGGCCATTGTGGCGGGCACGCATCTCATCCAGATTTTCCGGATCGCTGATCCAGTGATAAACAATGCCAATCACAGATGCACAGTACTGGTCAGCAATAAGCTCAGGTGACACCGCTACTGAGCTGTGCCCCTGTGCAATACAGTCTTCAACCCAGCCAATCACATCGGCGCGACGGCGTTCATGAATACCCAAAATAACAGGCTGCAAGGGAGACTCAGGAGCCAGCGACTCAAACCACAGTCGATAAAAAGCCTCTACATGCTTGGGCGCCTCTTCGCAAAAGGCGATATGAGCGTCCAGAGCGGCTGCCATGGCGTCAAAGCCATTTTTGCCTCTGGTTACGCCGGTTAATTCTGCCAGCCATTCATCGCCCACAGAGCGCAGTACAAAATCAAAAAGGCCAGTTTTATTGCCAAATCTATAGCCAGCCAGGCCGCGTGAGTAGCCCGCTTTCTCGCCCACCTCCTTTAATGTCGCCTGCTCGGCGCCGCGCTCGACAATTAAGTCAATGGCAGCTTCTAGCATTTTGGCGTCGGAGATTTCTTTACGCTCAACCTGAGTGAGACGAAGAGCTTTGGCCATACTGTTAATTCCTGTGCATTCGGCAGTGACAGATAATGCTTACATATTACGGCGGTACTGACCACCCACGTCAAACAGTGCATTGGTTATCTGTCCCAGAGAACAGCAGCGCACTGCTTCCATAAGCACTTCAAAGCCATTATCGCCCTGACGCACCGCATCCTGAAGTTTCTTGAGCATGGCTTCAGAGGCATCCTTATGCTGCCCATGGAATTCTCTTAGCCGCCTGATCTGGCTCTTTTTTTCATCATCGGTAGAGCGGGCCAGTTCAATTTCCACATCAGCCTCTTCAGCTTCACTGAGGAAGGTATTGACCCCCACTATAGGCAGAGAGCCGTCGTGCTTTTTATGCTCATAGAACATAGACTCCTCTTGAATCTTGCCACGCTGGTAACCTGTCTCCATGGCACCCAGCACACCGCCACGATCAGAAATCTTTTCAAACTCCTGCAGCACCGCCTCTTCTACCAGGTCGGTAAGCTCATCGATAATAAATGCACCCTGACTTGGATTTTCATTCTTTGCCAGACCCCATTCCTGGTTGATAATCAGCTGGATAGCCAGCGCCCGGCGCACCGACTCTTCGGTGGGCGTGGTAATGGCTTCATCATAGGCATTGGTATGCAAGCTGTTGCAGTTGTCATAGATAGCAATCAGCGCCTGCAGCGTAGTGCGAATATCATTGAAGTTCATCTCCTGAGCGTGCAGAGAACGGCCCGACGTCTGAATATGGTATTTCAGCTTTTGACTGCGAGCATTGGCACCGTAGCGATCGCGCATCGATGTAGCCCAGATGCGCCGGGCGACCCGGCCCATCACGGTGTACTCCGGATCCATACCATTGGAGAAGAAGAACGACAGATTGGGAGCAAAGTCATCAATATCCATGCCCCGGGCCAAATAGGCTTCCACAAAGGTAAAGCCATTGGACAGGGTAAAGGCCAGCTGAGAGATAGGGTTGGCTCCAGCCTCGGCAATATGATAACCAGAGATAGAAACAGAGTAGAAATTGCGAATGGCATGGTCAATAAAGTACTGCTGCATATCGCCCATCATACGCAGACTGAATTCTGTGGAAAAAATACAGGTATTCTGACCCTGATCTTCCTTGAGAATATCGGCCTGCACTGTGCCGCGCACCAGGGTTAATGCATTGGCGCGCAATTCATCATACTCAGTCTGTTTGGGCTGGCGATTGTGTTCAGCTGCAAACTGATCAACCTGCTGGTCGATTGCAGTATTTAAGAACATCGCCAGAATAGTGGGCGCCGGGCCATTGATAGTCATGGATACCGAGGTCATGGGATCGCAGAGATCAAAGCCATCATAGAGGGCTTTCATATCATCGAGAGTGCAGATAGAGACACCGGCATTGCCGACCTTGCCATAGATATCCGGACGTTCATCCGGGTCCCAGCCATACAGGGTTACCGAATCAAATGCTGTGGACAGTCTCTTGGCATCACTGTATTCCGACAGCGCCTTAAAACGTCGATTGGTTTTAAAGGCATCACCCTCACCGGCAAACATACGCGCCGGATCTTCACCTTCGCGCTTAAAGGGAAACACCCCCGCTGTATAGGGAAACTCACCGGGCAGGTTTTCCAACATTAGCCACTTTAACAGCTCACCATGATCCTCCATGCGCGGCAGTGACACTCGTGAAACCTTGTTGCCCGACAGGGAAATAGTATTTAGCTTGGTGGTGACCTGCTTGCCATTGGGCAGCACATCAATTTTTTCGTCGCCGGAATAGGCCTCAACCACAGAGGGCCATTTTTCCAACAGCTCTGCGGCCGCGCCCTGCATATTCTTGGCACGGCTGGCAATTAGCTGGTCTATCTCTGCTGGCGCCTCAGTTCCGGACTCAATAAGCATGGCCTTGGTGGCTGTCAGCTGCTGTTGCTCACGGGCCAGACCGGCCTGCACGGCCACGTTGCTGTGATAGTTGCGCACCACAGCGGCAATCTCTGCCAGATAGCGCTGACGTTCAGCGGGCACCACCACAGATTTTTCTGAGGATGTGCGAATAGTCACAGGGGGTAGATGCTGTTCAAACTGACGCAGACCTCTGGCCTGCAGCAATGTTAGTAATTCCTGATAGGCTGCGGTCACTCCATCATCATTAAACCTGGAGGCAATGGTGCCAAATACCGGCATGGTATCGGGAGACTGGGCCCAGGCCTCGCGGTTGCGCTGTATCTGTTTGCACACATCGCGGTAGGCATCATCGCTGCCTTTACGGTCAAATTTATTGATAATGGCCAACTCGGCATAGTCCAGCATATCTATTTTTTCCAACTGGCTCTGGGCGCCAAACTCTGGGGTCATTACATAGATTGGCACATCCACATAGGGCACAATGCCGGCATCGCCCTGGCCAATACCTGGAGTTTCAACCACTACCAGATCAAAGCCTCCCAGACGCATGGCGCTGATAATATCGGTCAGCGACTCAGGCACTTCGCCCGTTGCACCTCTGGTACCAATGGAGCGCATATAGATATTGGGGTGATAGATAGAATTCATGCGAATGCGATCACCCAGCAGAGCGCCGCCGGTTTTGCGCCTGGTGGGGTCAATGGCCAGCACAGCAATCTTTAACTGGTCGGCGCTGTCCTGACGGAAGCGGCGTATCAGTTCATCTGTCAGCGATGACTTACCTGCCCCTCCAGTGCCTGTGATACCCAGCACCGGCACAGTATTGTTTAAAAACTGCGCCTGTTCGCGAATAGAGCCCAGCTGCTTTTCGTCCAGCTCACCGCGCTCAATAGCAGTAATTAAAGTCGCCAAATTACGCAGGCCACCCTCGGCGATATTCAGCTTGTTAGACTCTGTTATCAGCGGCGAACCCGAGTGCAGAGAGCTACGCTGGATCATATCCTCAATCATACCCACCAGGCCGATATTCTGGCCATCATGGGGCGAGTAAATACGCTCTACGCCATATTCCTGAAGCTCAGCAATCTCCGCGGGAACAATCACTCCACCGCCACCGCCAAATACACGAATATGTTGTGCCCCCGCCTGTTTCAACAAATCTATCGCATATTTAAAGTACTCCACATGGCCACCCTGATAGGAGCTGATGGCAATGGCCTGAGCATCTTCCTGCAATGCAGTTTCCACTACCTCGGCTACCGAGCGATTGTGAGCCAGATGAATAACCTCTACCCCGGCCCCCTGCAGAATGCGGCGCATAATATTGATTGAGGCATCGTGACCATCAAAAAGACTGGCGGCGGTAACAAAGCGCAGTGGCGGTGGTGCCCCTCGAGGGCTGGTATCAGGCGCAGACAGTTTATCTATTTTGGCTGAGGGCTTGCTCATAGTAGCTCCGGGCATAAAAGCCTGTGTTTAGCGGCACAGTCTAATAATCTTGCTTGTTACATGCAAGTAAGTTATTTAACCAAAAAGTAGCAGATTTAGCTTAGATCTGCCTCGGCATACTGATGGTAATCAGCTATGGCAAGACCTGCCGCCACACTGGTAAAGGGGTCGTGCTCCACCACCTTGCCGGCAAACCGGTTGTCGAGAATATCCTTTACCGCAGGAATTAACGATGAGCCACCGGTGCGCAGCACCAGATCTATATCTCTGGCCTGATAACCCGCCTTATCGAGTATTTTGGCAATAGCCTGTTCAAATTCGAATAGCAGCGGAGCTATCATGGCTTCAAACTCCCAGCGCTCTACCTCTACCTGAATATCAATTTCGGGGATATCCAGCACTGCCGCCTCAGCCACCGACAGTTGGGCTTTAAAGGCCTTGATTGCCTCAAAGACCTGGTAGCTGTAATTTTGCTGAATCAGATCATAGAGGCGTTTAAATTTATCCGCCGCCTGGTCCGCCTGTGCCATACGCTGCATCACCGGAGCGGTGAATTTATTTTGGTTAAGCATATAGCTGATCGGCCAATTGATCAGCAACTCCTGGTACTCACCAAAGGGGAACAAAGTATCCACCGGCGAGCCATCCACCACACGACTCCAGCGCTCGCCCCTGCCCAGTAGCGGGAATACTAGCTCGCGAAAAATACACTGGTCAATTCTGTCTCCGCCCAGAGCAATACCATGGGTAGCCTCCACCTCAAAGCTTGAGCCCTTGCGGCGCAGCACACTGAAGTCCAGAGTGCCGCCACCAAAATCTACAGTAAGTACTAACTCATCGCGACTCTGGGGGTTATTGTGCAGATAGCTAATGGTTGCCGCCGTGGGCTCGGGGCAAAATGATTGCTGGCTAATACCGGCATGACCATAGGACTCACCCAATCGCTGCAGAGCGGTACTGTTGCGTCCATCACCACTGCCCTCAAAGTTTACCGGGTGGCCAATACAGGCATGGCTGACCGACTTCCCCATGGTTGCCTCAAGGGCCTGACGAATACCCAGCAGTATGGGCGTAACCAGTGCCACCAGACGGAATGATCGATCAAAGATAGCAATGCGATCATTTACCCTGTCGCCCAGAAGCCTTTTGGTACCGCGAAATAGCCGCCCCGGCAAACTGCCATCATTGAATGCCTGGCCATACACCTTATTGGTATCGGACTCTCCGGGACCACCCATGGCAGTCTCACCGCCCCCAGTGCCGGTGCGCGCCTCACCGAGCAGCTGGGCACTGAGCTCCACCTTGCGCCCCCGATTGCCACCGATATAACTATCGATTGCCTGCTGGCCAATGGCAGAGACATATTGCTTATCTATATAGTTGGCCGACGGCATAATGCTGTCGGGAGGCGCTAACTTGACCAGCACCAGTTGCTGACCATCAAAAATGGCAGCTGCACTGTTGCTGGTACCAAAATCGATACCAATACCCAATCTGGAATGTTGCTGTGGCGAATTTTGTTCCATGAAACTGTCACTAGAAGGCCTTTGACCAGGGCGGGCATTTTAATCTATTTACACCTATTCTGGGACCTTGCCAGTAGATTAATTCACTTTAAGCCGTTTTCCTCAGGGGCATTTACGACTACACTGCTGCCAAAATAAGAACGGTTAAAAGATTTTATGGGTAATACAGGATCCGCTGTGGTCATTGGTGGCAGCCATGCCGCGGTGCAACTGGCTATCAGCCTAAGGCAAAATGGCTGGGATGGCGGTATTACAGTTATTAGTGAAGAAAATCATATGCCCTATCAGCGCCCGCCCCTGTCCAAAGCCTATCTGGCTGGCGATAGCAGCAAAGAGCAACTGGCACTGAGAGCGCCGGCAGCATATGAAAAGCTCGATGTAAATTTTATGCTGGGCGTTAAGGTTAAGCGCATAGATGTGCAGGCTCATCAGTTGGAGCTAGACAACAACCAAGCCCTAGGTTTTAGCAAGCTCGCCCTGTGCACTGGCGCCAGAGTCAGACCACTGCCTATTCCCGGCGCCGACCTGCGGGGCGTTCACTATCTGCGCACCATGGATGATGTTACTGGTATCCAGCAATCTGCCGCCAGTGCAAAAACCGCCGTGATTATCGGTGGTGGCTATATTGGCCTGGAGACAGCCGCATCACTTAGCAAACTGGGTATAGCTGTGACTGTTTTGGAAACAGAGTCACGGCTACTAAAGCGCGTGGCCTCCGAAACCACCTCCGAATTTTATCTGCGTCTGCACCGGGAAAATGGCGTCGATATCAGGTGCAACACTATGGCCACAGCCCTTGAGGGCGACAGTGCCGTCAGCGGCGTTGTCTGCGGTGATGGCCTTAAAATTGCTGCGGATATGGTGATTATTGGCATAGGTGTTATCCCCAATACCGAATTAGCCTCAGACGCGGGACTGGAGGTGGACAATGGCGTTCTGGTCAATGAATTTGCCCAGACAAGCCACCCGGATATTGTGGCTGCGGGCGACTGTACCAACCACCCCAATGCAATTCTTAATACCAGATTGCGACTGGAGTCTGTGCCCAATGCCACTGAACAGGCCAAGGCAGCAGCCGCCAGCATCTGTGGCCTAGACAAACAGTATGCCGAACTGCCCTGGTTCTGGTCTGATCAATATGATGTCAAACTGCAAATTGCCGGAATGAACCAGGGTTATACAGATGCCATCATCAGGGGCGATAAAGCCAGCCGCAGTTTTACTGTCTTCTATCTAAAAGACAATACAATTCTCGCCGCCGACTGCATCAACCGCCCCAAAGACTTTATGCTGGCAAAAAAACTTATTTTGCAGGCCCAGCCCATAGATATGGCGGTGCTGGCCGATGAAACAACCGAACTAAAAATATTAATCACGGAGCAATAATATGCCGGTAATCAACTATATAGAAGCCGATGGCACTGAATATAGTGTCAATGTGGCAGAGGGCGTCAGCCTGATGCAGGGCGCACTGGACAATATGATCGAGGGCATTGTTGCTGAGTGCGGCGGCT
>Ga0129327_10002499_pt1 | contig 10688 bp, 11 predicted proteins | sample CPBDNA_6_FD_111799 | JGI IMG/M metagenome (GOLD analysis project Ga0129327, IMG submission 111799) | Freshwater to marine salinity gradient microbial communities from Chesapeake Bay, USA - CPBay_Spr_31_0.8_DNA | ecosystem: Environmental > Aquatic > Marine > Coastal | place: USA: Chesapeake Bay...
ATGGAATATCTTCTTGTTTAAATCTGATTAATCAAGGTCAATATCAAGAAGAGCTAAAAACATTGCTCAATTTGAAATTCCAGACTTTTCAAATTCACAAAACTTGAGTGTTCAGAGTATAGTCGAGCTAAGTTAGAAATTTGAATACCATAATATTTTTCTGGCATCCAAGTCGCATCTTTGGCTAATAATTCGGCAAAAGTTCCCTTATTATTAATTTCAAAATCGTAAACAACAGGTTCCATCGCATAAGGTAAGGCTGAAGATAATTCGGCTTTCGTTTTACGAATTATTTTTAAAACTGCTTGCTTTGTTTTTTTAGGGTTTTCATTTTGAATGTACATTCCCATACCGCCACCAGACATACCACCTAACATCATAAAACCTAGGTAATCTTTACCAAATTTATCTTTCGCTCGGCTGATTAATGTTTCTGTATAATGATTGGTTGCCCAAGGGATAATCGTCTTAATCGGGTAATCAAAATTATGCCCTGTCCATTTGGCTAAATCTTTAATATTCCCCGCCTTTAAAGCTCCTAAAATCCCAGCGTAGACCTTATTGGTTGCTAATCTAGCTTTCCATTCTGCTTCTGCTCGCAAAAGATATTTTTCGGTCACCATTTCTAAAACTGGGCCTACGTTTTGCGCCATTCCACCATGCATTAACACCAACGATTCTGTTAATCTCTGTGCCATTTCTGGATGCACTTCTCCTTCCCCCAATAATCTATGCTGAGGCAACAAACAACCTCGGCTAATATTATATTCTGGGTCTCCTGGCTTGGCTAAAGCGCCTTCTATCGCCTTAATGCCAGGCCAAACACCTCCTGAATCTTGCCAACCACCACCAGAACCACCTAACCATTCGCCCAAAATTGCTCTTGCAGCCACCAATCTTCTCTCTGATTCTTGTAATTGCCCCGTTAAACTTTGAGTTTGACGAGTCGCTCGCATTAATGCCGCAATAATGGACCCTAATAAATTGGTCGATACCGCAAAACGAGAACCTTTAGGAATATCATTAACCATCGTCACCAATTCCAAACCCATACCTGGCGCAACAATTTGTCCTAATAATTCTGCAAAGGATTGTTGCGTCCCTTCAAAAGATGGCGGAATACAACCAGAAGCAATCACCCCTGCTTTTAATAAACTCAAATAATCATTGCCAAAATTAAATAAATCATCTAAGTCGGTAATATCTTTCGTCACGCCTAAATCCACACTCGTTAGGCGCAAAACAGGTTCGGAAATAACCCGAATATAACTTTGAATCGGTGGTTTAATTTCCTTATCTCTACCAAAAACACCCAAATTCACCGAGACATTTATCACCCTTGCTCCTTCTGGATAATCCATTCCTAAAAAGAAAATATCTGACCAACCGCTATGACTTAAATCCATTCGAACAGCGGTCTTCTCCTCTAGAATTGGAAATAACGCTTCATTTTCTGCTCTTTTTAATAATTGAGGATGAATTTTTATTGGATGCTGGGCCGTATAACCACCTCTGAACATCCATTGATTGCCTGCGGTAGACCGCACGCTTTTTCGGACTTGTTCCCCTAAAATTTGAAAAGCTCGCTGGTGATAGGCTTCTGCCAAAGCACTAGCAATTGTACCATTGATACCTTTCGTTTTTTGGGTTTGCAAAAAAACAGTAATCGCTTCTTCAAATCGTCTATTGAGCAAATGTTCAAACCCTGAATAAGGTGTTTTACCAATATTTTTTAAGGCTTTTTTTTCTGGAATAGCAAATCGGTAGGCTGCATACAAAAATAAACAAGCTCTAACCCGTTCATATAAATTATGGGTCTGTGTCCTAAAATTTTCTAAGGTCGCCAATTCGGACATTAAAACCGACAACGACTTTCCTTTGCATTGTTTTAGAAAAGATTGGTTTCTGATTTTAGGGTCAGCACTTGTAATTATTTCTATAAAAATATTCTTTGTCATTGATTAATCGTCATTAAATCATTAGTCAATAAATTGGTCAGCGGACTTAAAATGTATCAGCGAATGAATTTGCCTGTACAAATTGAAAAATCATCACTTTCGCATTCTCGCTTCCGCCAATTGATTAACTATGCTCGATAAAAGTTCGTTACTATTCACCCCTTCCAAACCAAAAGAAATTTGCGCTTCCAACCAGCCTAAATCTGTCCCTAGATTATAGCGTCTTCCTTTTACTTCTAAGGCTAAATATTTGCTTTCTTTGGCTAATATCTCTAGTGCAGGCGTTAGTTGTATGTCTTTCCCTTTCTCCAAAGTATTAGCGTATTTTTCTAAAATATCAAAAATAGAAGCTTTTAAAATATGCATCCCAAAAAAACAGAGGTAATGCCCTGCTCGTTGTCCCGGCATTAATAATTCTAATTCTGCTTGACTCAAAGAAGGTTTTTCTATAATACGTTCGATTTCATAGACACCTTGTTGCCCTGCTACATAGCGACCATTTATCGTACCGTATTGATGAATCAAATGTTCTGGCGTGGCGTTAACTGCTGAAACCGAACAATCGGCTTGCTCTGCCAACTTTAATAATTGAGCTGCGCATCTTAATTGTTGATTATCAGCTAAGTACAAGTGGTCTCCCAACATTAAAATAAAAGCATCATTTCCAACAAAATCCTTGGCGCAATAAACTGCATGGCCATAACCTAATGTTTCTTCTTGCACCACAAAAGTCAAATGCTTAAGCAAATGAGAAATTTTATTGGCTTGTTTTTTTGCCCAATCGATTTGTCCAAAAGCTGCTAATAAATTACTTCGCAAAGTCTCAAATGCGGAACGATAACGCACTTCATCTCCTGGCGCACAAATAATACAAATCTCTTCGATGCCGCTATTAAAGGCCTCTTCGGCTATAATTTGTAGGATAGGCTTATGAACGCCATCTAAATCCGCAATAGGTAACATCGCTTTTTGAACAGTATCTCCAACAGGGTATAATCTGCCTCCTCGGGCAGCAGCAGTAATGACCGCTTTCTTGATTTGCATACAGCTTTTAAGTTAAATATATGAAAGGTAGTTTTAGTAGGGAACATTCTTGGTTATCCTCTTTTCTTGTTAGCAAAAACTACACCTAAATTTACCAATTCCTAATAATTCGGGTACTTCTATTATTTCTCAACAAACCCTATATTTGTAAAACTAAAATAAAATAATGAATCCAGAAATATTAATTCAAATTGTTCGGATGCCCATGCCTTTTGGCAAATATAAAGGTCGTTTAATTTGTGACTTACCCGTTTCTTATTTGGAGTGGTTTAATCGCAAAGGTTTCCCCAAAGGGAAATTAGGCATGCTATTACAAACTATGTACGAAATAAAACTAAATGGGTTGGATGATTTATTAGGCCCTATTAAAGAAATGGTGCGATCAGACGCCAAAAAACGCAATTATGACGGCTAATTGGTAGAATTTGGCTAGATAAAATTAACCTTATCCATATAATTCAAGTTAATTTGTTGAATCATTTTTGTGTATCAAAATCCTAGCCATGCGAGCAATATTATTTTCTATTTTTGCCTTTTTATTAAATTTTCCTCTATTATTTAGTCAAACTCATTCTTGTGGCTCCAATATATTACCAGGAGCCGTTCCTAAATTTGATCAGGAAGCCTTCCGTATCTTTCAACAAAAAAAAGCCAAGCAACGAAATACGGCAAAAGTAAAAATGGGCATCTCCGCTTTTATCGTAAAAAATACCTCTACCGTTGCTGCTTCAGGAACAGTAACGGATATAACCATTCAAGATTTATATAATTCATTGGATGAAGTCAATCGAGCCTACGCTTTAAGCGATGTCGAATTTTATTTTTGTGGAGCTCCAAGATTGCTTGATGGCAAAGGAATCTATTCTTATAGTGATGCTAAAGATGCATTAAACGCTCGAAAACATATACCAAATACCATCAATATATTTTATATCGATGATATTGGCGGTCAAGTTTTTGATCGTAATTTCATTGCCGGAATTTCTACTTTCCCTTGGACAGGTAAACCTACGGATCGTTTTATCATCATGAAAAAAGAGTTTAGTAAAGATGGCCCCGTATTAGCGCATGAATTAGGACATTTTTTGGGCCTATTGCATACACATGAACCTGCCTTAGGCTTAGAATTTGTGAATGGTACGAATTGTCGTCAAGCAGGTGATCAAGTTTGCGATACCCCAGCAGATCCTAACTTAAGCAATACAGGATTAAATGGTTGTACCTATGAAGGAAATGTACTAGACCCAAATGGAGAACTATATAAACCAAGTCCAAGTAATATCATGTCTTACGCCCCTTCCAGATGTCAATTTTTTTTCACAGATGGTCAAGCGGAGCGCATGCAATTTTTTATTGAAACAACGGAATTATCCGAACTTTTACCCGATTGTGATTTTTATCCTGATTATTCCATCGCTTCTACAGAAAATAAAAGAACAATTACCTCAGGTCAAGTATTAGAAATCCCCTATACTTTTGACAATCAAGGCATTACTGAAGACCAAACAGTTGAAATTCATTGGAGATTGGCACAAGAAGATGAACTAGAATTAACCATCCAAAAAGATGTTTTAGAAATAAAGGCGGGAAGTGCGACTTTTAATGAAGTCCTAAAAGTAGAATTTCCTATCTCCAAAGGAACAGGTAATTATACCCTAACAGCTGTATTAGACCCCGACTCTAAAATACAAGAAAGAGACAAGCGAAATAACTTTCACGCTATAGATTTAACAGTTGATAATTCTCAGTTTTCAGATGTCTTACTCTTTCCAAATCCTGCCAATGACCGACTTAAAGTATTTGCTAGAGATAGAGCAAGAGGAGGCGATATTACTTTACAAATTGTCGATTATATGGGCCGTGTTTATTATGAAGAAAAGAAATTTAAGGGTGGTGATGAATTTTTTGCAGAAGTAGATATAGCCTTTTTAACAGCAGGTTTGTATTATTTAAATGTGCGCTATGACAGAGATGGTATTAGTCAGCCATTTTTGTTTTTGAAAGAGTAAAATTATTCACCGTTCATAAACCATTAAAAAAGCAGCATATTCGCTCACAACGTATGCTGCTTTTTTATTGCCAAAATATGAACAATTTTCATTGAATGGCATTTCACTTCCTAGTTAACAATCCTATTAATCCATAAAATCTTGTCATCCTGTGAATAATAAACCTTCACTTACCATCAAATTAATTATCAGCATTTTATTATGTATTGGACTTGGTTCTATAGGAGGTATTGCCACCGCTTCTTCTATAGATACTTGGTACGCTACCGTTAATAAACCTTCTTTTAATCCCCCGAATTGGATATTTGCCCCTGTTTGGACCACCTTATTTACGCTCATGGGTATTGCTGCTGCCTTAGTTTGGCACGAAGGCATTGATAAAAAGATGGTTAAAAAGGCGTTGATTTTTTTTGGGGTGCAATTTGTCTTAAATATGATTTGGTCTTGGCTATTTTTTGGGATGCAAAATCCTAAATTGGCTTTTTTTGAAATTATTATTTTATGGATTTTTATCTTTTTGACGATTCGTGCTTTCTTTGGAATAAAAAATACAAGTGGCTGGTTATTAGTTCCTTATATTTTATGGGTGAGTTTTGCGGCGTTTTTGAATTTTAGTATTTGGCAGTTGAATTGATGTTACCGTGTTGCCATGTTCTATACGTAACAACGCAACATGGCGACATCGCAACGTAAACTTCAGTACCCTTTTTTAGGCGAAACTTCATTTAATAACCCTTCTCCTTTGACCATCCGCTGATAATTTTCTACTACTTGATTGACCGCACTTTCTATATTGGTCAAGCTGGCAATATGTGGGGTTACAACAATTTTGGCATGTATCCAAAAAGGATGGTTTTTAGGTAGTGGTTCTTCTTGAAAAACATCTAAAGTTGCGCCAGATAATTGTCCAGCTTCTATTAATGGTAATAAATCTGCTTCTATTAAATGCCCTCCTCTACCAACATTAATCAAATAAGCACCTCTCGGTAATTTTTCTAAAAAAGTAGTATTTAAAATACCCGTAGTATTTGCCGTTAACGGTAAGATATTAATTAAAACATCGGTATTTTTTAAGAACAAAGATAAGTCTAATTGTCCTGCAAAGGATTTTACCCCTTTTATTGTTTTAATAGAATTAGACCAGCCTTGTACTTTAAAACCAAGTTTGGCGAATTGTTCTGCTACATATCCACCTATTTTACCTAAACCCATTACAGAAACAGTTGTAGTTGAAATCGTTTTATATTTATGTTGTATCCATGCTTTCTTGTTTTGTTGTTGAGCATAGATGGGGAAATCTTTTAAATAATTCATCGTTGCTGCCAAGGTATATTCCCACATGTCCACCATCAAATTGGGGTCAACAATTCTTACCACTTTCCTATTGGTTGGAATCAAATTTGTATCAAAAATATGATCTACACCCGCACCAAGCGATTGAATGACTTTTAAATTTGGAAAGTCTTTCAATTGCCCTTTTTCTGGTTTCCAACAAACTAAGAACTCCGCATTAAATGCCATCTCTGATTCTCCCACTATATCAATCTGTACATTAGGTAATTTTTCTTGCAAGGCTTTTTTCCAAGATTTCGGGTCTTTATGATTGGTTAGAATGGCAATACTCATGTTTATTTTTTTGGCAAAAATAAGGAAGTTTTCTTGTATATATTGGTAGAGGGCTTAGGGCAAGGAACGAAGGGAATTACAACGGTCTACAACTGAAAAAATTTAAGGTTAATGTCAAAAAAAGTTGTCAATTTCTAATGGATTCTCCCTTTGCCCCTTGCCCAACGCCCTTTGCTATTTTCTTTTGCATTTCATTAACAATATAGAGTAATAGATTATCCAACAAATTTCCGAAATTGAGCATCTATAAAATAAAAAATTATGCGCCTCCTACCCTATTTTATCCTGCTTTGTGTATTAATCAGTTGTCAATCTCCGACTCCAACTACTTCGGGTTGGCAATTAGTTTATAAAAATGATGTGAATGGACAAGCCCTCTTTGGCAAAAAAGAACAATTATTAGATGCGGTAAGACTTGGTTATCCAATTAGAATTGGTTGGGGAAGTAATCGGGTGGAACATGTGGCACCGGCTGATTTTTTAACCATTTTTGATGGACAAGAAGTTTTTGCCCAGATTAAACCCATTATTGGGCAAGCCCCTCAAGTAAATGGGGATTCGCTCAAAATTAGTTTTCGAACCAATAATAATTGGGTAAAAATGGCTGGTACGAATGGTTTTTCGGCTGGTTTAATGACCGATTATATGCAAGATACCATCGTTGGCGGTGGCGAAAGATATACGGCGACTACTTGGTATGTTAATTATCCTGCGAATCCAATCCAAATTGAAGCGCGTCCACTTTGGCGGGCAAATGCACCGCTTTGGGAGGAATGGGAAGCCGCCAAGCAAAAACAATAGTTTGATTTGGCAGAAATTGTCAAAGACCACTTTATTTTTTTCGTGGTACTTAATTTCCTTTAATTCGCCAACTGTTCTCGTCGTTTTATCAACTGATAATTAGTAATAAAAAAACCAATACCAACGAGTACAAATAATACTCCTCTCGTGACAAAACTCAACTCTAAATCAAAGAATCGGCAAATAATTAAAGCGGCTAATGTTAGCATACCTAGATTTAAAATGCCTAAACGATTTAATTCATTACCTCGATAAATATAAAAAGCACCAATAGCCAAGACAAATAAATTACTCAATATCATACCTATATAGGGGTAATTATAGCCGATAAAAAAGACTAATAAAAATAGGATAAAACCAAAAGGAATAGGAGATATTTTATTGAAATTTTCGAGGGGTTTTAACTTTAAAAATAGATATAAACTACTAGCTACCAATACTAAAGATACCCAAAATTCTTGGTGGGTGAGCAAATTTTTCCAATTCATTTTCTCCCCGATGACTTCTTCCCAAAAACCATAAAATGTAAAGCCTAAGAATAAACTTATCGTACCAAATAATCCGAGTAATAAATAGGGGTTATTGATACTGCGCTTATTTCTAAAAAAGGGTTGACAGCCAATCAAAAAGTATAAAGCTAATAAACTGACATAAGCCACCCACATTAAAACAGTCGCATCTTTTGCCCATAAACCCAAGGTTACTATAACCGATAAAGTAATCGCCCAAGAATGATAGTTAAATGCATTGCCATTTGGACTATTTTGGAATAAGCGGTAATAATGCGGCATTGCCATCGCTAGTAATCCCCAATACAAATAAGGTTCATGGTTATTGGCATAGCCACAATTGGTCGCATACCAAGTAATGCCGCCAAGGTATAGTAAAGAAACAATGGAAGATTGCATGAGGTAAATCAAAGGCAAGACTAAGAGCATCCAAGTCAATAAAAAACTACCTAATTCTCCTTCTAAATTATAGATTTGGCTCACCATCCCAATACAAGCACCGACCGTAAAAAATAGAAAAGTAGCAGAACCTTCGCGCCATGCTCGACTTTCTTTTTTTCGGAATAAGGTATAACCACAAGCAATTTGTCCAATAATCATTGGAAAAAAAGCGAATACTGTCTTAATGGGTCGAGAAAAATTATCCCAATTATGGGCGACAATTAGCATAATACCCAAACCAATCAATATAGCACCTAATACACTTAGCACAATGCCTAATCTATTTGGCGCATTGTCTGTTTTTTTAGTCTGAAAGGCGAGGATATTATTAGCCGTTTTTTCGTCAATGATTCCTTCGGCTACGAGGTCATCGAGGTTAATATTTTGGAGTTTTCTCATGTTTTAATACGGTAGTGTCGTATAGACATTCCAAGGTTTTGACGACACTTGGAGGTCTGCCAACGATGAAATATCGGCGTTATTTTTTAACCAATCCTTAGCTCAATTTTAGTAAATTTAGCATTTATTTCAATTATTACCCTATTTTTATTCTAAAAGATGAAGAACTTATGAATATTCTGATTACTGGTAGTAGTGGTCATTTAGGTATGGCGCTTTCCATAGTACTTGCAAAAAGTCCCCATCGAGTTACTGGAATTGACCTTCAACCGAGTAAACATACCCATCACATTGGGTCTATTGCCGACAAAAATTTTGTGCAAAAATGTATGCAAGGTATTGATGTTGTGTTACATACCGCCACTTTACACAAACCGCATATTGTCACCCATAGTGAGCAAGATTTCATTGATACGAATATTACAGGTACGCTTAATTTACTAGAAGCAGCACAACAAGTAGGTGTAAAGTCTTTCATTTTCACGAGTACAACTAGCACTTTTGGAGATGCTATGAAATCAAACGATGCTGCCGTTTGGGTTACCGAAAAATTAGTCCCTCAACCTAAAAACATTTATGGAGTCACTAAAATTGCTGCGGAAAATCTCTGCCAATTATATCATCGAAATCATCAACTACCTTGTATAATTTTAAGGACTTCTCGTTTTTTTTCAGAAGCAGACGATAACAAAAAACTTAGAAATACTTATGTAGATGCCAATATCAAAGCGAACGAATTACTGTATCGAAGAGTCGATATTCAAGATGTAGTGGAGGCACATTTATTAGCGATTCAACAAGCACCGATCATTGGTTTTGGGCGTTATATTGTTAGTGGAACGGCGCCTTTTTCAATAGCTGATTTAAAAGATTTATATACAGACGCACCAAAGGTATTGAGTAAATATTATGTTGATTTTTCGCCGATATATGGGGCGAAAGAATGGCGTATGTTTCCATCTATCGGTCGAGTTTATGTCAATGATTTGGCAAGAAAAGAATTAGGTTGGCAACCCAAATATGATTTTCAATGGGTTTTAGAGTGTTTGCAAAATGGACAAGATTTCCGTAGTCCATTAGCAATAGCCGTTGGGGTTCTTGGGTATCACGAAGAGACTTTTGAGGAGGGGCCTTATCCTGTTAATCCTCTATGATTTTTCAGGGAACTGAAGTTCCCCTATACTATAAAAAAGTGACCAGAAAATCTCACTAGTTTTCCAGTCACCAATCTATCTTCTATTTGCTTAATGACTTAAGTTATCTATAAGGTGCAAATTTTGTTGAATTGGTTGCTTTTGCATTCTTTAATTTTTTCTGTACGCCACCTTATTATGTCGCAGTTTCAGGGCTTTTAGGCTAAGTTATGAGCCTTCTCTTCCCTAGGGTTTAAACCCTAGGTTATGATATTTCGCTCCTTTGGAGCTACAAGTGACATAACGTACTTCCTTATTTTACCCCCTATTTTTCGACGGCTAACGATTGAATTATTCAGGTTCAAAGCCTAATATCACGCTTATTTTGCCAAAATTCTGCCAAGTTTTTGCGCCTGCTTTATCGAAACCAAGTCCATAATCGAAACCTAAAGTACCAAACATGGGCAAATGCGCTCGAATGCCAAATCCTGCCGACCGCTTTACATCAAAAGGATTATAATCCCGAAAAGATTGGTAAGCATTGCCTGCTTCTAGAAAAGCTAAACCATAAATAGTCGCATTTGGATTGGTCGATAATGGATAGCGTAATTCCATCGTAAATTTATTAAAAATGGGGGTGGCTACGGAATGGCAATCGCACGAATACCATGTTAGGAAAGAAGTTGTAATTTTCCGTTTTTTTACATAAAAACGGAAGATGTTACAAGATACTGTTTTAGCAGAGCATATAAAGGTTCATTTTGGCAA
>Ga0129327_10002504_pt1 | contig 10683 bp, 2 predicted proteins | sample CPBDNA_6_FD_111799 | JGI IMG/M metagenome (GOLD analysis project Ga0129327, IMG submission 111799) | Freshwater to marine salinity gradient microbial communities from Chesapeake Bay, USA - CPBay_Spr_31_0.8_DNA | ecosystem: Environmental > Aquatic > Marine > Coastal | place: USA: Chesapeake Bay...
CTCCTAAGCTAAACGTGACGCCTCGTTCCCACTTGGGTTTTCTCCCCGAAACCTTCGTCGCGCGCGTCCCGGAAACGCTCGTCGTCTGCTCGGAAACGACGACGTCCTCGAATCCTTCCAACGTCAACCGCTTGGAGACTTCTTTTCGCATCATCGCGGACGACGAATCCTCCTCCTCACCTCCTCCTTTCACGAAAACCCCTAACCGTCCTCCAGGTTTTAACAGGTCGAAAAACGCGCGCAGAGTCTCGGGAGAAAGGTGTTCAGACGAGTGTACAGTCGCCTCGATCGATTCCATGTTTTTTATTCGTCGGACGTTTCTTTTTCTGAAGAAAAGTTTTTCGTCTGTCAAAAAGAAAATTGTCCAGCGCTTCAATTTTAGGGTTTCAAATGCAAGCAAATGCAATTAGGGTTGAAGCGAGTAAAAAACAACAACGAGAGAAAGAAGACAAAAAATTGCAAAAACTACGACGCGCTTATAAAAGCAGCATTAGTAAACGCTATTATTGTTTAAGAAGAATAAAGCGCAACAGCACGAGTGTTGAATATACAGAGCGTATTATTGATTGTTGTTGCGTGTGTTATTTACTTTAATATATATATATATATACATACTACTTTCAAGAGAAGGCTCTATAGCGTTTAATAAGAAAGAATTTTTTCCTCCTTTCAAAGATGAAAATGAAAGCGCGGCCATTTCTGGAGTAAAGAGAGATATACATCATCATCATCATGGGTTGGTTCGGTTTCGTCTCCGACGATGATTCCGACGATGCGAATAATGAAAACAACATCGACCAGTACCCGGACGACAGGCACTTGCAAATGTACGAAGAACAACCGAGAGTGATCCCGGGAGGCCATTACGTCGTCGTCGCGAGAGTCATCGAGGCGAAAGATTTACCATCGATTAAAAGTTTTGACGTGTGGCAAACGGTGACGAGTTTCTCCTTGAAACAAGCGACGGAGAACGCCGACGCGCTCCCAAACGTGACGACAAAAGTGAAACTATCCAGAGCTGGGTTCCCGCAACAAAAGAGGAAAACAATCGTGGAGAAAGAAACGTCGCAGCCGCTTTGGAACCAGTGTTTTTATTTCGAAGGGATGGACTTGGCCAACGGCGAGTTGGACGGGTGCGCGGTGAACTTCGAGGTGTCGGACAGGAGGAAGTTTGGGAAAGACGCGACGATTGGTTCCGTGGAATTGGAGTGTTCGAAAGTGTTCGAAGAGCACGAACACAAGGTTTGGCACAGGTGGTACCATTTGACAGATCCGAGCGGGAAGAGGCAAGGGAGTCAAGGACAGGTGAAGATTTGCGTGCAAGTTTTACGGAGAGGCGACGAAGAGGCGACGATGGCGAATATGGACCCCGAAGATTCAGATTCAGATTCAGATTCAAATTCAGATTCAGACGACGACGACGAGAAGAACGACAAAGCGAAGAACAAACTGGCGAAGAAGTCGTTCTTAGCCTCTTTGATGGAAAAAGAAACGGATACCCCGGCGGAGGAAGGCGAAATCGAGATTTGGGCGATTAAAGCGAACGTGTACATCGGGAAAGATTTACCGAGAATGGATTGGCCGAATTTAGGTGGCGCCGGAATTGATGCGTACGTGAAGTTGTCTTGCGGGTCGAGCGCAGTTCCGGCAAATTCGAAAGTTCGTCGATCGAAAAATCCAGAGTGGAACCAAGAGGTCATCATGCGAGCGCGAGTGGCTGGAGGGAAGTTTGGTGGCGTCGGCGCGTTGCCGCCGCTGCGCTTATCCGTGATGGATTACGATTTAACCGGCGACGACGACCACGTCGCGTCTACTTCGGTGTTGATCAGAGATATTATCGCGCAACCAAAGGCGCACGCGAAACCGAAATGGTACTGCTTCTACGGCGGCACGAGAAACTTAGAGTCCTCGTTTCGAGGTCACGTCTCAAAATTAGCGAAAAGAATGAACGCTGGGTATTTAGAAGGCTCGGCGTATAGAGGAAGGGTGTTGATGTCCTTCGAGGCGACTCGAGAGGAAACCGGGAAAAGAGCGAGTCGCGCCAAAACTCGGATACCCAAAGTGAGCGATAAACTGAGCCGAGAGTGGCCGTGTATTTTACACTCGGAAGTGTTAGACGTCGAGTTGTTTCAAACCAACTCGAAAGGGAAAAAGTGTTACGTGGAAGTCGAGATGGGATTATCCAAACGCACGTCTCCAAAAGCGACGTTGAAATCCGAGCGAGATCCTTTGGTGAGAGAATGTTACGCCGAAATCAACTCCGCGTTGGCGCCGTTGCAAGTGAACTTACCGATGCCTTTCGATGGCCCACACGCCGGAGAAGGTGCACCGGATGTGTTTATTCGCGTATGCGTCGCGGGGAAGTCGATCGGATTTGCCCGAGTTCCCGCGAAAAGGTTAACTCCGGTGGACGAAACCATGGGCCCTTTGCAACCGCCGGATGAGAAAAACTTACCAAACGGATGGAACGTTCAAGGGTGGTTTCAGTTACAAGCGGACGCGTTGACGAATCACAAGAAGGGCCAATCGCGATCTCTCGAGCACGTTAAACCAGTAGGACAAGTCTTGATTCGAATGATCATACGAGGTAATCCAAACTTGAAACGCCAAGCGAAATTGGACGCCGAGGAAGGCGCGGAGGAAGACGGCGACGCCGAAGCGTTAGCGTTGAACGAAGAGTACAAAAATTTAGATCCAGCCGATAAAAAACAGAAAGAAGAATTAGAAAAACGAAGGAAGAAAATGGAGAGGAAAATGAGAGGCGCGGTGGACGAGCTGGAAGCGAAACCGTTGAAACCGATGGAGAAGCGGAAGTTTATGCTACACGTGGAAGCGTATCAGGCGATGAACTTACCGGCGGCGGATCCGAACGGTGCGAGCGATCCCGTCGCGGTCGTTCGGTGTGGTCGAGCAGTTGTTCAAACGCAAACGCTCAAAAGTACCGTCTCGCCGTCTTGGTTTCGGGACTTATTCGTGGAGATTGAGTTGCCGCTGTTGCCACCGACAGCGATTGATCCCACCAGATCGGATTCTGATTCAGACTCGGATTCGGACGACGACGACGACGATTCCTCCTCGGACGAAGACAAGCTTGAATCCAAATTGCTCAAGAAACGAATGAAAGACTATCGGAAAATGAACAAAGCCAACAAATCCGGAGGAGGTAGAAAAGGCGGGGGATTACAAGGTCTCGAAGGCATCGCGTGGTGGGCAGCGCCCGCGATGACCATCTTAGTTTTCGACGAAGACGAAGAGACGCTCATCTCAGGCGCCGATATCGATCCGTTATCGGTTTTGATGGTACCGTTGTTACACCCGTCCGAAATGCGCGCGAAAAACGCTGGATCTTTAGGCGGCTATTCCGGTCTAGCGTCCTCGGTGTCCTTCTTTAGCGACTTTTCGCTCGATCCCAACAAACCCGATCGATACGATGAAGTCTTGGAACACGTGCAACACGCGGCAGAAGATAAACATCCTTCTCCGGAATGGTACGAAATGGTGAAACTGAACCCGAACAGCTCCGATTTGAACGCTAACGGTGGCGAGTTGCTCATGCACTACGAGGTGTTGCCGTTGCCAATCATGGGCGTGGCGAACTTCGTTTTAGGTCCGCAAATCAAAGTCCAGTGGGAAAATGTGAAACCGCGACTCGAACACGTAGCCACGAGACAAATCAAAGATTATTTTGGTTTCGAAGCGGTGGAAGTGAGCGTGTGCTTGATGGGCGTCAGAGGTTTGTTGCCGTATAAGCAATTTGCAGCGCACATGCCTAAGGTTGAATTTGAGTTGACCGGATGCGTTCCGTTGTTCGAAGGTTCCACGGAACACGTGAAATCGAGCGCGTTCAGGAATTTACCGAACGGTCCGAACGCAAACTTCAACGGGCAAACGTTAACGTTGAGAGGTTTAGTACCGAGACTAACGAAGATTTATACCTCGTTATCCATTCGAGTCATCGACGCTCGCCCGATAAAACGCTTAATCGGAACTGGCGAGCAACAAGTTTTCCTGCGACGAGACGAGCTCGCGTTACTCGAGAAGAAAGGCTCGAACTTAGTCTCGGTCAAGCGAAAAGGTACCACCGCAGACGAACGGGAAAAGTTGCTGGAAATCCTCAGAGACGAAACAATCTCGGACTACTCGTTCGACATCGACGACGGCACTGCGACGCTGGTTTCGCAATCAAATACGATGACAGATGCGTCCTCGGATTACGTCGCGAGAGCTAGAGAAGAGGTTTTACGGGAACGTTTGAGACATAACGAAGAGGTGAGAAGTTCAGCTGGGAAATCAGTCCTTTCCAAGTTTTTAGGCGGCGTCGGCGTCGGCGGCTCCTCCGGTCCGCCGGCGGCGTCGGCAAGACAGCAGCAGCAATTCGATATCGAGAGCGGTTACGGCGGTACCAATCGCACGAATCCAACTACGGCGACTAAATTTTTATCCTCGAAGCAGAAGCGAAAAGCGTTGAGTCGATCCATCTCGCAACGGTACGAAGCCGAGCAATTCGCGGCGAATGCGACGAACGTTGAGGAATCGAGGAGCGAAGGCAAATCTTTACGTCAACTGCGCAAATCGCGAAAAGCAGACTTCAAAAAACGCAAAGAAGAAACTCGTCGACAACGCCAAATGTTGCGCGATGGCGTAGATTCATATAAAACGCAGTCGCAATACGCTAACGCTCAACACGAAATTGATGACATGATGTCGAGGTTTACGAAATCAAAATCGAGACGGATGAAAACGCTCACGGAAGGAAGAGAGTACGGAGAGTCGTCGTCCTCAGATCAGGGCTCGTCGGATTCGGGAACTTTGGATGGCTCCGGTGCAGCCACAGACAGCGAACCAGAGTCTGTCGATGGCGATATGAACGCTGTGGATGAGAACGAGTTGAACAAGCGCTTGCAAGAAGAGCAGGAGAAGGTCGAAGAGGAGGAGGCCGCGGCGGCGGCGGCGGCGGCGCTCGAGGCAAAAGCTAGTAACGAAGACGATGAAGAATTGAACCGATCTAAGAAGAAGCAGAAGAAAGTGGCCACTTTCGACGACGGTTCCGGTAACGTTCCAGAGTGGATGAACGACCGCATGCTCTTACCAATCGGTACTTTAGAGGAAGAGCTCGGCGACGTGGCGATGACCAACGTTCCGATCTACCGCGCCGAAGGTTTCGAAGATAACTCGTCGAAGCGAGAGGTCGGAGGTTACGTTAAGTTTTGCTACTCGGTGTCGGAATTGAGACGAAAGTATTTCGGCTCTTCCGAAGAAGAGCACGAGTACATTCACGGCCCACCAGAGATTCTCAAACTCGATTACCTCGGTAACCCGAAGAAAGATAAGCCGGCGGTGGCGGCGAAGAAAGCCAAAAATGCCGCCATCATGCAAAACACTCTCTGGACGCCGGACAAGACCACGGCGACAATAAGCGAAGAAGAGTTTCTCAGAATCCAAAAGCAAGCCGGCGGTTATCTCAACGACAACCAACCGATGATGGGCGAACAACCGCGACCGGTAACCGTGAGAGCGTACGTCATCAGAGGGAAAGATTTACGACCAATAGATCAATCCGGCTTGTGCGATCCGTACTTAGTGGTTTCCGTCCCAGGTACGAATATTAAGTTTGGCAATTCGAAGGAGAGAATCGATCGCACGTGCACGCCGTGGTTTTACAAAACCTTCGAGTACAAAACGGAATTACCCGGTAACGGTCTTTTGAAATTTGACGTCTTCGATTACGAAAAGTATTCCTCGGATGTTTTTCTGGGACAATGTTTGGTCGACGTGGAAGCGCGATTACTCTCTGAGCGATGGAACACGGAGATGGGCGATAGGCCTCCTCTGGAAATCAAACAACTGTTGGACAAACACGGCAACGCCGGTTTCGGCGAGCTCGAAATCATCGTCGAAATCCACGACGGTCACGACAACATTCCGAAAGCGTTGGTGATTCAACCGCCACCCGTGGTTGAAGTCGAAATGCGCGTCTGTGTGTTTAAAGCGCGAAATATGGTGAACAAAGACGTCGGTGGAAAGAACGATTTGTATTTCAAGTTGAATGTTATCGGTCTCGATCGAACTTCTTCTCGATTCACAGAAACGCAATCCACGGACATTCACTGGTTTGCCAGAGACGGCGTCGGTTCGTTCAATTACAGAAACATTTTCCAGTTGACGTTACCGTGTAATCGCATTGCCTTGAGAGTTTCCGCGTACGATAAAGATTTGATCTCCGGCGATGATAACATCGGCGAAAACAAGATAAACTTATCGAAAATGTGTAAACAGTTGATCCGAAATGTTTCGACGTTTGGCGAGATGTCGCCAGAGTGCGTCATCGAACACAAATACGACGCGAACGAAGAACCGTTTTCTCTGAACCCGTTCAAAAGCATGATGGACGGCCCTATGCAAGGCAAGTGGTTGAAGATGTTCCATCCGACGTTACCGGGTGAGTCTCAAGGGGAAGTCGAGATTATGATCACCTTGTTGCCTCGAAAGCAAGCGGAAGAGAGACCGGTTGGTAAAGCGAGAGATTTGCCGAATCGAGATCCAGAGTTGAAGGAACCTGATCGAGCGCATTTGAGTTTACTAAACCCGCTCGGGTCGTTGGCGTTAATCATGGGCCCCGATATGGTCAAGAAAGTCACATTTGTCGTCTTAATCGTAGGTTCATTATACATGTTCGTTATGTCGGCGTTTTTCATCATCAACGATATCGTCGACGCCGAAATCACGGCAACGATTAACGAGAAGAGAGAGATGGAACAAGAAATGGAACTCGAGCGCGAAAACTTAATCACTGGCGCGGAAGCGTACGCAAAGCACGCGGTCGGTTTGGACACGCTAGAGGAAAAGGTTCACAAGACGTTGAACGAAACGGAAACGAAGATTTTAGATGCGACAGGTTTGACGCCGGTGTTGGAAAAGTACAACGAGGTGAAGAGTGAGATTGATCAGTATTCAAATGCAGCGCACGATGCGGCGGTGTCGACGACCGTACCCCCATCTGCTACTACCGCAAATGCAACAGCCACTGCGGCTACGGCGGTGCCCGTGGCTGCCACGCCGGCGGCGACGACAACCGTCGTCGCTACCGCGGCTACTCCGGCAGTAGCAACGACGGAAGAAGAAACCGCCGCTGCAGCAGCAGTTACGCCAGTTGCGACTGAAGAAGCATCAACGGTGCCAACGACAGAAGCAGTTACGCCAGTCGCGACTGAAGAAGCATCAACGGTACCAACGACAGAAGCAGTTACGCCAGTCGCGACTGAAGAAGCATCAACGGTGCCAACGACAGAAGCAGCGCCAGTCACCGCAGCGTACATGGGCCACCATCGGTACGATTTCGAGGACGAGCAAGACCGATTGAACCAATCCACGGACGGCGACGAGTTGGACGAGTGGTTCAGTAAGTATTCGTTGCTCGGGAACGAACGAGAACGCGCGCAGAAGCTCGCCGAGCTCGGCAAGAGAAGAGACGCGACGGAACAACCACTAAAGACGCACCAAAAGATGCATCGCAAGATGCTTTTACCGAATCCTTCGGTGAATAAAAAAACAATGTATTGATGTAGAAAAGAATGAAGTAGTAGCAGAAATAGCGCGAATAATGTTGTAAACCAAGAAGAATTACACATGCAGCAGTAGTCTGATTATTATATGTACGAAAAGAGCGCTAATAGAAAGAATATCATGCTGTCATCGAATGTTAAATCCGTGCCATTTCCTGGGCGTGAATACTTCGTTCTCAATTGAGTCGTCGCCGTCCAACCCTTCAAAGTCGTCGCCGATGGATCTCGGGCGAAAGAGTTGGTTGGTTATTTTGTTGTTCTTGTTTTTGTTTTCGTTGTTGCTAGTGTCCTCGCCGTCCGCGCCGACGCCGTTTCTCGTTCTCCCACCCGCGATTCCAACGCCATCGCTATTTTTGCTACGAGAATCAGATGATTTCTTCGGTCGCCATTCACCTGCGGCGTGCGTTTGATGAAAATTTCTTCCGTTGCGAAAGCTGCCGTGCACGCTCGCTTCGCACGCCATGGCGTCCAACTTCTTCGCCAATTTTTCCACGTCTTTTTCCGAGTATTGCGTGAATCCCATCTTGATGTGTTTCGCGGTTGGTTTTCGGTCGAAGTAAAACGCACCAGGTTCCAGTTTCGCGGCTTCTAGGCAGATCAAATACACGATCGTATCCGCGCCTTGTTCCGGTGTTCGAAGTTTGCCTTTCATGGAGTTGTAAAATCCAGGTAACGAGGAACGCAAGCCGGGCGTGTCCACCCAGCCCGGGTGCATGGAAACGTACACGATATCCGGGACGCGCTTTACCGCGTCTCCTTTTTTGCTGCTGCTATTGCTGCGATTATCGTTATTAACTTCCTTTCTAGTATCCTTTTTACTTTTCGCGACTTCCTTCTCCGGCGACCAACTTCCGGGCAGTTTCTTCTCCGCTTCCAGTCGCGCCCATCTTTCGGTCAAGGCCACCTGACGTCTCTTATCTCGCGCGTATTGCGATACGCCCGAATACTTTTTCGGTTTCGTGTATTCTAAATCGTCAATCACCAACTCTTCCGCTAACATTCCCGCCGACGATACCGTGATCACTCTCGGCACGTACGTCAACGCGTTTAGTTTCCCGCTTTCGCCGTCTAACAAAATAGACCCCGGACTCCCGCCGTCCCCTCCTCCTCCGTTCGCACTCATGCTTCCAAAATACCCACCATTCCTCCCGCTGACGCTGCTATTTCTCTGCGACTCGCTCGTCCTCCCTAAAACCGGTCGCAACGAGCTCGTCAGCAAGTGCGTACCGAGCGTATTCACCGCGAAAGAAGTCTCGTACCCGTCCACGCTTCTCTCGATCGCCTCCGAAGTGCTCAACGTCGCCGCGTTGTTCACCAACACGTGCAATTGATGCCCAGATCTCGTAAACTCCTCCACAAACGCGCGCACTTCCACGTTCGAGCCGACGTCGCAGACGTGTAAATGCAAATTACACTGCGGCATTGGTCTTCCTCCTCCTCCGCCGCCTCGCTCTCTCGCCACCGCGTCCAGAATCTCCTTCACCGCTTTCTCGCCTCGCTGCATGGATCGACACAGGAGGTGCACGGTCGCGTTTCTTCTCGCCAATGCGACTGCGGTGGCAAACCCTATCCCTCCGTTCGCGCCGGTTATTAAAACCGAAACGTTCGTTAAATCTCTTTTCAAGCAGTCCTTCGATGCATCGTCATCCGCGTCTTCGTCTTTGATATTTTTCGCGAATCCATCTTTCGTGTACTGACTGTACCCGTGTATGCCGAAGGCGAGCGAGCGGAAGTACGAGGTCATTTGAAAACGGACGGACAGACTACTCGCGCGCTTAAAAACACCGTATTCTCTATTTCAAACGACTTTATTCGCTCCTTTTCCTGTCCTAAATCGAATTAATGTCCGCTCTTTCGTACACAACAGAAACAACTCAAGGGTTCCAATTTATCCAAAAGGTCCGCTTTTCCTGCCAAAGGTCGCCAATGGTAAATTCCTCTCTGTCTCGCTCAGAAGCGCTCAGTCTCGCTCTCTCTCTCTGCGTGTGTTTTTGCGCGTGTGTGTGTGTATATAACGCGCCGTTTGCGTTTTGCCGTCCTTCGTGCTCTTCGTCTCAGAAAGCACAGTCACGCGAGAAGGAGTGCGATGGGAGATTGGAGTGAAGATGATTTGGTGCAGTAAGCAAAACCAAAAATGTGAGGAAAAACAGGAGTTTCGCGGATGTTTTAGAGCGCGCAGAAGAAGAAGAACAACAACGACGAGTACAACAAAACAACTTTAACGACGACGCGTTTTAAGAATGGAAAACTTCTATTCTGTTAGTATCTGCGATCTTTTATTAAATCTATATCCATCTCTAATTTGTATTCTTATTCAAACGACGCTTTTGGCGGAACGACGACCGAGGACGACGACGACGACAAAGGCTTTTTTTTAAGACCAGAACTTGGCGAAACCGTCGGCGGCGCAGGAAAGCATGAGATGTTTTTTACGACCACCTCCGCCTTTTCCGCCGAAAGACGCTTCGGACGGGTGAAAACAGACGTTGGATATGGATTTCGCGTGCGCGTTTGGTATTCGCTGCGGTTGGGAATTCAAAGTCTCGTTCGAGAGCACGTCCCATATGCAAATGTCGCCGACGGCGTCGCCGAGGACGACGTATCGATCGTCCGGGGTAAACGTCGCGCGTAAAACGACGTTTTGGTCGTTGTTGAAACCAGAGAAGGTTTGTAACACTTCACCCGTGGTTTTGTCCATGAGCGCGACTGTTTTCGGCAGCGTGGCGAGTACCAACCTATCGTCCGCGCTGTTTTCAACCGCAGTGACCGGTTGTTGCCCGAACAAAGTGTCCACGCGTAACTCACCTTTGCGAATATCAAACGTTCTCACGGTTCCGTCGATCGAACACGCGGTCACTTCGTTCGTTTTGCCTCCTCCTCTCCCTCCGCTCAGAGTCAAATCCATCGCGGCGTCGCTAAACTGGGATCCAACCGTCTCCATCGCCTCGTGTTGCCTGTTCGACCGTAAATCCCAAAACTTCACGCACCGATCGAACCCGCACGACGCAATCACGCTCTCCTCGTTTGAATGACCGAGTAAGAATTTCACGCAGTTCACTCCGAACGCGTCGTGTCCGATAAACCTGCGAACCGTTTGCCCTGTTTTCACGTCCCAGACGAA
>Ga0129327_10002513_pt1 | contig 10666 bp, 24 predicted proteins | sample CPBDNA_6_FD_111799 | JGI IMG/M metagenome (GOLD analysis project Ga0129327, IMG submission 111799) | Freshwater to marine salinity gradient microbial communities from Chesapeake Bay, USA - CPBay_Spr_31_0.8_DNA | ecosystem: Environmental > Aquatic > Marine > Coastal | place: USA: Chesapeake Bay...
ACGAGGAGTAGCGCTATGAGAAATTTTAATTTTAGTATGAGAGATCGAGACCATAACGATGAGTCTATCTCTTTTGACTTTGATAGTAAGAATGACGCTGATGTACGACATAAACTGCGTAAGTTTTTCAAGGCTTGTGAGATGTCTGTAAATGATGATTTTACTGATGAGTTGTTTGAACGGCGAACAATGGTCGCTATGAAACTAGAACAGGTTTGCAATGAGGGTACTGACCCTTCCGCAGAAGAAGAGCTTTATGACTTACAAGAAGCTTTTGATATGGTAATTGCGCATGTCGAATCCGAACTATAGACTGCTTCAGCAGGCGTTGACCGAACTGAATGCAGACGGTAACGAAGAACGTGGGCGTGAAGGAGAGGAACTCAAGATAACGTCTGACGGGTATGTGAATACAGCCCCGTCGGGCGAACTCCCGAAGTGGAAAAAGGTAGTTGCTCCAGGACATCACGCAGGAGTTACAGAAGAACAGTGGATTGAAGTGTTAAAAGCACTACATCAGGAAAATAATTCTTGACAAGAATCCTCTTTGCCAGTATAATTATATTTCAAAAGAGGGGAAACTATGATAATTTCAGGAAGTATTGATTATTCTTACTCAGGTAGGAAGCGTAGTGTGAAAAGGACTCGGAAGACCGAACCAGTGTTTCGCCCCGCTTCCAAGCCTTTGTTAGTAGGTCGGGAGGATAAATATTATCCTTCTGCTCCTATGACGAAGTATAAGCCACCAGCGGATGTTTCGTACAAGCGAGAAGAAAGCAAAAACCATACCGTAGCGATTGCCTATAATAAGGGTGGTTACATGGTAATCGGTAAAGATAACATTAAGGACATTGGACGGTGATCTACACAGATCTTTTTAAAGTTCAGGAGAGACATTTAGAGTCTAAACTTGAACTTATTTCACAGGAGTTTATTGAGTTTAACTACGATAAGAAGTTAAGTCGCCTAACACTTGAGGAAGTAAAAGAGTTGGATGAATTTGCTTTTCGTAATGTTAAGTCTGTAATGTGTTTTGGAATAAGAAAATGTATCAGAATGTGGGAAGAACTTAATGGAACCACAGTAGAGGGGGGAGAATACTTGAAAGAGTTAGCCCTTCGAGAAGGAGAGGACTAAGTGGCATACAGCGAACAGGTTATGGATCATTATGAAAACCCACGGAATGTGGGAAAACTCGACAAAGATTCCCAGACTGTTGGTACAGGCTTAGTGGGTGCGCCTTCGTGCGGTGACGTAATGGTTCTACAGATAGACGTAGAAGATAATATTATCTTAGACGCTAAATTTAAAACTTATGGGTGTGGAAGCGCTATTGCTTCCAGCTCACTGTTAAGTGAGTGGGTAAAAGGCAAGAGCTTAGAAGAGGCTGGTAATATAAAAAATACGGACTTAGCTAATGAACTTGCACTTCCACCTGTTAAGATTCATTGTAGCGTACTAGCAGAAGATGCTATAAAAGCTGCGATAAAGGATTACAAAGAGAAACAAGTATGATGATGGATAGGTTGTATCAGGAAGCAGAAAGCATTGTTTTAGCAATGTGGGACGAAGAACCTGAAGAGATGGCGGCAGAGATTTCTGTTCAGCTTTCAATTAGCGCAGATTATGCGTGGGAGTTAGTCCAACAAGTTATTGTAAACGAAATTCGTATCGAAGAAGGTTACAATGATGGAGACAATGATTTATTTGATTGGGACGGAGACGCATTAGCCTCCGCAGGATTCGGAACTGATGAAGACTACTTCTAATATTATTGATTTCGCAAAGTATAAGAAAGCTAAACAGAGAGCAATCTCTGTAGTAGTAAATGACAGTTTTGACACTGCTACTTTTACTTATACCGTAACAAATGATATTGGAGAAATGTTTGAGTTTGAGATACCTTACCCAAATTATGATGATTTTTTCGACAGTTAATAAAAAATAGTTCTTGACACTTAACCTATTTACCGTTATAATTGTATTCATAAAAGAGAGGAAGCTCTTTAAAAATCCACTAGAGATACCCCCTAGTTATTTGGAGTATCGCCCATACCCCTCAGGCGTAAATGAGTGGAGGATTCTAACTTCCTCCTAGTTAGACGGCGTAGTTGCTACGATAAGTGACTCTTCGGCAGGCAGTCCGATGCGGATATAAACTGCCCTTGGGGAGCTAATGACCCCGTTGCCCCATAAACTGGTACCGATTCCTATGGGCACGTCGAACCTTACAGGCGGGAGACGACGTTAAAACAAAAAGACCTACCGAGAAGAGAACTCGTAGACCATCTCCGTGTATGCACGCCACGTTAATCAAAAGGATCTAATCCGGGTGTAGGTTTTAAGGCTTTTTTCCTGATAATAAAAGGCCACTATTTCTGAGATGAGGCAAACTGTCATGGAGTAGATAAGACTTCCCCGAAGAAGCACTACACCTCATCGAACACCTGGGGGTGAGCAATCAGCCTTAAAGCGTAACGCGCCCCCACCTATTTTAGAGGTCTTTATGTATGTATGTATTTGCAATAATATATCAACTAAAGACTTAGAAAGAGACCCGTCCCTTATTGATAAGGTGGGTTCAAAATGTGGTAAATGTATTGCGCCAATGATTGCGCAGAGCTTTATAAACGGAGTTTATACATGCCAGCAGGAAAAGGTACTTACGGTAAAAAAAGAGGTCGTCCCGCCAAAAAAAGTAAGCAAAAGCTACCGATGTCTTTCATGAAGAACATGAAGAAAAAGAAAAAATCAAAGAAGAAACGTAAATAATGGCTGCTCGTGGATTGTATGCAAATATAAACCGCAGAAAAAAGAAGGGTACTAGTAGAACGAAGAAAAAGTCTACTATCTCGCCCAAAGCTTATTCCCTGATGAAAGCAGGGTTTAAGAAGAAGAGAAAGAAAAGTGGCAGCAAAAAAACGAAGAAGCGTTAGAAAGAAAGATCCCCGCCTTAAAAGAGCAGGAGTTTCTGGTTTCAATAAACCAAAAAGAACTCCCAAGCATCCCAAAAAATCCCATGTTGTCGTAGCAAAAGCTGGCGGCAAGGTAAAAACAATTCGATTCGGTCAGCAAGGTGTCTCAGGTTCTCCCAAGAAAGCGGGTGAGTCCAAGGCAGCTGCTGCTCGTCGTCGTTCATTTAAAGCCCGTCATGCAGCTAACATCGCCAGAGGGAAGTTGTCCGCAGCATACTGGGCCAATAAGGTGAAATGGTAATGATATTAGGAATAAACGGTTTCTCTACTACTAAAAAACGAACTGATGGGAAATTTTGGACTCATATTCATAAGTTTGGATCGAATTCGGCAATAGGATCATCTGCGGAAAGTATTTGGACTGCCGGAGGTCTATATCCATGGAGCGCTTTAACTAATCCCGAAATAATTTATGTTTCTAGTTCTGATGCAGCAGATGGTGGAAATATTACTATAGAAGGTCTGGGAGCAAGTTGGCAGACACAAAAAGAAACTGTGGATCTGGGTGGAAGCCCTTCTGAAGTTGCTACTACCCTCACTTTTCGCAGGGTTTATAGAATGACTTATAGCGAGACAAATACTGGGGTTATTTCCGCGAAGACGGTAAGCCACGCAGGAACAGTGGTTGCACAAATTCCAGTGGGTAAAGCTCAAACATTGTTAGGGGTTTATACAGTTCCTGAAGGGTGTATTGGCTATTTGGTCTCGTATACGGCTGGCGTAGGTAAACTAGATGATGCTCTTATAGAGCTTTATGTAAGAGAAAGTGCTACAGGGGCTTTTCGTATAAAAAGTGAGATGGATATCTATCAAAGCGTTCAGAGACAAGAATTTAGTGTACCGTTGGAATTACCTCCACGAACTGATATTGATTTTCGTGCTACAGGTACTAGCGGAAACAGCATTTGTACTATTAATTTTGATATAGTTTTACATAACTATTTAAGAGACCAATAAATGATAAGAATTTTACTGTTACTACTAGCCTTTCCCGTATTTGCGGAAGAAGCTCCGATTATTGAGGACAATACTATTCGTACTGACTCTACTACTAATAGTACGGTTACTACAAGATCAGATACATCGACTACCTTGAGGTCTCCTCCTGCGTCTGCTATTACGCCTACTATCAACACTTCAAACAGCGATTTGTGTACTTTTGGAGTTGCGGGGGCTGTTCAGACGCAGATTCTGGGTATCTCTATGGGTTCTCAGATAACTGATTCAAACTGTGAGCGGTTAAAACTTTCGAAAACTCTGTATGATATGGGAATGAAAGTTGCAGCAGTATCTACACTGTGTCAGGATGAACGAGTATTCGACGCAATGCTAATGGCTGGAACTCCTTGTCCTTTCGAAGGTTTGATTGGCAATGAAGCAAAAGCAGCTTGGGCAGCAAATGAGGAACTGGAACCGTCCGTGGATGAAACGACGGAAGAAAAGGAAAAAGGACTCGGTGATGGTACTAAGACACTCATGGGTAGTGCCGGTGTTGTTAGCCTACTGCTCTTACTCGTACTCTAGCGAAGAGGTATACGGAACAACCACCAACGCCGCGAATATTGGGTTGAATTGGGTGATGTCTAATATCTTGCCCCAAGCGGCAGGATTGACCGTAAACAATGTAATCTATAGATATACCACTGAGAAAGACCCAGAAGATGATATGTTGGTTCACGTTCAAAATGAGAATGCTCAAGGAAACGGATATATCTTTAGAAGCACAGACGACTGGTCAGGTTTGCCAGGAAACTCGATTAACAAAATAATTCCTGTAGGTGGTATAGGAATTGATTTTTGGGGTGATGGTTCGATCGAAGTAGAAGGCTTTGGAACAGTTTTAGACCCAGAGGTTTACTACACATATCAGTATGTTCCGTGTGATAATCCTCAGTCGGACCCAGAATGCCCAGGTTATATTGACCCGCTCACGCTAATTCAAGAGCCTGAAATAGATACTCCGAGTGAAGAGTATATTCAGGCAGAGTTGGATCGTGAAACGAACATGAAAGCACAGAAAGAGGAAGAAGAGAAGGAAGAGCGAGAGAAATTTGCTAAAGCCACTGAAGAGAAAGTAAGAGATAGTTTAGAGAAGATGTTAGGTTTATCCCTCGGAGCAAGCCTACAAGAAGCACAAGATACACTAATGCATAACGCATTAGTGTCAACGAATTATTTGCCTAGAGGTTACTTTGGGCAAATAAAAGGAGGAGAGTATCCGGATGCAGATATGCTGAAAGATTCTGACCTACCTGACAATGCAAATGGTCGCCGAGTAAACTTTGCGCAGCAACTTTTGCACCAAAAAATGGTTCAATCGCAGTATGATTGACAGAGTATAGAGGGGGAACTCTATTATGAAAAAATTAGTTATTTTACTATTTTGCGCCTTTAGTGCGCAAGCGGAGGAAATGGAAGTAGTGGGAAACGTTGCCTCAAAATGTGTAGTAACTCCTGATACCGCAGGCGTGTTCGGTAACCCTACAGCGGATGTGTTAAGCACTGACCCTACTGACGGCGGAGTTGATCCTGTCGTTCGATTTGATGTAATTCAAGCTAGCAGCTATAAAGCTAGGATTTCGTATCCTACAGCCTTTTCGGAAGCACCTACATTGAATGACACTGTAGTATGGACGGGCGACGTTGCTACGTCTCAAGTATCAGATACTGGCATGTCTGGGTATGACGCAGCAAAGGTTGAGTTTGATAATGTTACTGAATTCAGTTTAACCGTTGCCGGCAGCACCTGGTTCAAAACAGAATCACAAGCAGATTACGGCTATGGTAAGGCATTTCCTGGCGGCGTATATCGTGCGATAGTAAGTGCTGAATGCATCGCTATCTAATTTTATTACTGGTGATGAGTGGGTACACAAGTGCCCACGAATTCACCCCAACTTACCCAAAGTTGAAGAATTCTTATATTGAGGGTGTATTATATACTACAATGACCCTTTTCAATATGCGAAAAGATGTAGAGTATTATGAGTTTGGTGTTTTTAATGCGGAGTGGAAGAAAGTACCTTTTGCTATGCAGAATAAAATTATGCGTTTCAAACACCTTGAAAAAAAGAAGGTTGACATTTACATAAGGGAGAAGGACAAAGAAGAAGTGGTTTACATCTGTTCAAAATCAAAATTGGTTGTAACAGGTACAGCAAAAACATCGGTATCTTCGAGGATTTGTTCAAAAGTTAAATGAGATTTATATTATTAATGCTAGTGTCAGCTTACGCAATGGCGGACTCTAGTTCTTTGAATTTAAATTTACCTAGCACTCCAGGTTCTTACGCGAGCGATAGAATAAGAACAAATGGCAACGTCGAGTGTTCCATGGCGATTGGCGGAAGCGTGAATTTAGAGTTTGGTGTAGTAGGAGTTCTAAATCAGAATGGACCCTACACTAGCAATATAGGGAACTACTCAGAAGACTACGATGAGGAAGGTTTAGTAAAAGATGTTGGAGTGTATGCGAAGATTATCATACCACTCAATGCACCGAAAACGAGATTAGACTGTAATCAGCTTTATAAATTGGAGCTGACGAGGCAGAGAATAGAACTACAAAAACTACAGCAAGAGGTAAACAACCTAAGAGCATTAAAATTCGAGGACGATGATGGATAAAGTAGAAGCGGTTGCTAAAGTAAACAACGTATTTGAATATCAGTACGATAGTGATCAGTATCAAGTTGCTGACTATTGGCGTGTACTTGATATGAGCCAAGACAAAGATCAAGGAGATTGTGAAGATTACGCACTTACTGTAGGATGGATGCTTGCAGGGCAGAATCGTATGAAGTTTCTTTGGATGATTCTCACAAAAAAGATTAAGATTTGCTTTATTAGTTATGTGGATGGTGGTCATGCAGTACTAGAATACGAAGGATTATTGGTCGACAACTGGAAGAAAGAGTGGACTCCGCGTAGCACATATGAAAAAGATTACGCACAGTATAAGTGGGAATATAAATTTTACTATAACCCTCTAGTTGTAGTAAAGAAACTCATTCAAGGTAAGTTCTGGAAAAAATAATGGCAGAAGTAGAGTTTGGGGGCATGACATTTAAAGGCGGTAAGATGATGGTTCTTCTCACTGCTCTCTCTACGTTAGGCGGAGCGAGTTGGGCTGCCTTTGAATTTTACGCTGACTACATGGACATGAAAGAAATTGTGGCTAACATTGACACCACGCAGATAGAGAACCGCAATAAGATTATAGAACAAAAAATTGCTGCGGCTCAAGGATCTGTTGATGAAGCAATAGACTACTCACGAAGCATCAAGAATGATTTACGAGATGACTTCAATCGTATGGAAGCAAATGTTGATAGAGTTGAAGATCAGAATAGAGAACTAGAAGACAAAGTAAAAGACATGATTGACAAAGCAGATGAGCGCTTTGATAACAAAAGGGAGAGTTTACAAACAGATACGGAAATTAAAATCAATGCTCTGGAAGATAGACTGAACATGAAAATACAAGCAGTACTAGATAATCCACTAGCATCATTTGATTTTGATAAGCTAGAACCTACAGCGTCAGGAGGTTCAGGGAGGGAGTAAAAAACTAGTCTCAGCAGGGGGAACTGAATGAGCTACACTAAAAAATTAGTAGTTTTTTGTACGTTCGGCTTAATTGTCGGACTGGTAGGAGGTATGATCTTCTTATGAAAGTACGAATAGTCACTATAAGTGGAAATACTATCTACGGGTCTTTACTCGGTGAAGAAGCACTAACAATGCCACCGAAAGAAGCCATAGAGTGGATAATGAATAATGATAATAAGTTTATAAAATACTTGCAGCCAAACGGGCAAGAAGTGTTACTGAATAAGAATGCTATTATGAATATAGCGGAAGATGACTACGCCCAGGAAAACTAAATGATTTACGTTGTTCACACTTACTACAATGGAGAAACGATCCACACAAATAAGTATATGACTGTTGAAGAGGCCTTTGCTGATTACAATTCATATACTCTTGCGGGTCTGAAAGAGGGCACGCCCTACCAGTGTAAAAAAGCACTCTACATCAAGGAAGCAGGTTATTACTTTCAATATGTGGGGCCGGTCTATTTCCCTCCGGAAAAATGGGATGGGGTAGACCGCAGGTCTACATAAGGACATAAATATGATTGAGACAGCGATGGAACTTGCCATGACTTTCTGGCAGTGGGTAGTGTTTGGGGTATTGGTAGTTATCGGGTTTATTTTTAGTAAATTTGATGGTCAAGGGGAAGATCGTGTAGGATTTGAGTATGCTGAAATGCCTCACATGAAGCCTCTACCTATCGGAACAAAGGATAAAGGATTTTTCAAAGGTATTTGGCTTTGGTTAATGGGTGTGCGTCAGTGGGAAATTTGTGACGACTTTCATTTTAAACTGGGCGGTGTAGAGTACGTGATTCCCAAAGGGTTTGAGTTTGATGGGGCCAGCGTGCCCAAGTTTTTGGCAATGTGGCTCTCACCTACAGGTGTATTGCTGATGGGCGGCCTTGTACATGATTACATATACAAATATGCTTGTCTAATGACGAAAGCTGGAAATAACACGGAGAAGATGACTCAATCACAGGCGGACAAATTGTTTCGTGACATTTGTATCGAAGTCAATGGATTCAAGTTTTTGAACTACTTGGCGTACTGGGCACTGGCTGCTGCGGGTTTCGTCGCATGGAATGGACATAAGAAGCGAGGAACGCATATATGAAATATCTTGGAAAATTGATGGGAGAACGCACGAGCCTTGATGGTGTGGTGCTAATTGGAATTTGTGGAGCTTTTATACTGTTTGGAGGCTTAGCCAAGATTGCCGCGTATGTCGGCTTGGCGTGGGGAGTATATACTCTAGTGAAAACTGAAAAGTAAAAAGCTGGGCCTACGGGCCCTTTTTAGGAGAAATAAATGGCCCTTACAAAAATTAAAACTTTGAAAAAAATTGAAGTAATTCCTACAGTAGATGACGCTCTTCATCCTCCTGCGGTTTTCGAGAAAATTGTGGTACATTACAGAGTTATTATTGAAGATACTTCGGACGGAATGACTCAGAGAGTAGTCCACGAAGACGTATGGCTGAAGGGACAGGATTTATCAGAAGAACCTGAAGTTGTGAGAATGATCGCGGAGGCGATCTGGCCTACGGAGGAAGAGATAAATGAGTGAACATCATCCAGCAGACGTAAATGGTGACGGTCATGTAAGCGATGAAGAGCTTATGATGCACCTCGAATTTAAACGAAAGAAACTCGAAGATGAAGATGCGCAGCGTGATGCCATGAGAAAGATGACATGGTTTGCACTCTTTGGAATGCTACTCTATCCTTTCGGTATCTTCTGCACTAGCTTCTTTGGGCTTGACACGGCTGCGGGTATCATCGGAGATATCGCACCCACATACTTTATCGCCATTAGTGCGTTAGTTGCGGCGTTCTTCGGAGCGAATGCTTACTCGGGTAAAAACTCATGAGTCATTCAGTAATCGTAATTAAAAAAGCCTCACCCGAAGTGGTAAGGGTAATAACAACACCCGCTGTCATTATTCGAAGAAGAGTATTTTAAATGACTAGAATAGCGGCTATAGCAAGTTTAACTAGCGCGACTAGTGCCGGTGGTAGGCAAGCATACACTTACGCACTTACATCATTAACAGATCCTACTAGTGCTAATTGGACAACGAGACCTGCTGGATACACTTACTATCCAGGCGAAGGTATAGGTGCTGATGCTCCTATTACTAGTATGCGTAATATGTTCAGGAATGTTACTTCATTCAATGAAGATATTAGTTCTTGGGATGTAAGTAATGTTATTGATATGCAGGGTATGTTCAGATTTGCTACTGGATTCAATAATGGCGGTGTCGCATTAACTTGGACCACAGGAACTGGTACTGCTAATGTTACTAATATGACTGGTATGTTCCAAAATGCTGTTGCATTCAATCAAGACATTAGTACTTGGGATGTCAGTAGTGTTAATAATATGAATAATATGTTCTTCAATGCTGACGCATTCAACCAAGATATTAGTTCTTGGAATGTGAGTAGTGTTCTTTATATGAATAGTATGTTCCAAAATAATAATGGATTCAATAATGGTGGTGTAGCATTAACTTGGGCTGCTGGTACTGCTGGTACTGCTAACGTTCTTAGTATGACTAGTATGTTCAACAGTGCTACTGCGTTCAATCAAGATATCAGTTCTTGGGATGTAAGTAGTGTTGGGAATATGAATAATATGTTCCAGTCTGCTACCGCATTCAATCAAAACTTAAACAATTGGGATGTCTCTACAATACCGTCACTGCCAATTGATTTTGCCACAGGAGCTACATTATTCACTGTTGATGAACATCCTATTTGGGGTACGTCAGGTGGTATCCTGTATCCGTTAAGCAACACTGCCACAGATCCTACTAACACTACTTGGAGAACTGCTAATCCAACGTATCAGTTCATTGCAAATGTTGGTATCCTAATGCCAGCAGGATCGCCTATTACTGATATGAGCAGTATGTTCTCTTCTGCAACCACATTCAACGATCCTGATATTTCATTATGGGACACTTCTGGTGTTACGGATATGAGTAGTATGTTCCGCCTTGCTAACGCATTCAATCAAGATATTAGTTCTTGGAATGTGAGTAGTGTTACGGATATGACTGGCATGTTCCTCAACGCTACTGCA
>Ga0129327_10002514_pt1 | contig 10665 bp, 8 predicted proteins | sample CPBDNA_6_FD_111799 | JGI IMG/M metagenome (GOLD analysis project Ga0129327, IMG submission 111799) | Freshwater to marine salinity gradient microbial communities from Chesapeake Bay, USA - CPBay_Spr_31_0.8_DNA | ecosystem: Environmental > Aquatic > Marine > Coastal | place: USA: Chesapeake Bay...
AGGCATTTTGGTCTGCCGTGCTGCAATTTAATGCCTTGCAAAGCGCGAACACGCAGAAAGAAAAGCGTCGCGCCCAGCAAGCTAAAGCGTGGATGTGGGAGCGCATCCACGTCGGCTTGAACCAAGCTTTTCAGACAAACCCACAGGTACGTGCCCAGCTCGCCGAGCTGACGGCGCAGGTGATTGCGGGTACCGTGCCCGCATCGGTTGCCGCGCGCACGCTATTGCACGCCGGGCGCCAGCCGCCTGAGGTGTGAACCACATAATATTTGAACAAAATAAGGACTGATCTATGCCAAGCATCGTTGCACAACTAGAACGCAAGCGCGAGGAGGCCCGCCTAGGCGGTGGCGAAAAACGTATCGCCGCTCAGCACGGCAAGGGCAAGTTGACAGCGCGTGAGCGTCTAGAGGTTTTGCTCGACGAAGGCACCTTTGAAGAGTGGGACATGTTTGTTGAACACCGTTGCACCGACTTCGGTATGGAAGAAAACAAAATTCCTGGGGACGGTGTCGTGACCGGGTACGGCATGATCAACGGGCGCTTGGTCTTCGTTTACAGCCAAGACTTCACGGTGTTTGGTGGCGCGTTGTCTGAGGCCCATGCCGAGAAAATCTGCAAGGTCATGGACCAAGCCATGAAGGTGGGGGCGCCTGTCATCGGCCTCAATGATTCTGGCGGTGCACGTATTCAAGAGGGCGTGGCTTCTTTGGGTGGCTATGCCGAGGTATTCCAGCGCAACGTATTGGCTAGTGGCGTGGTGCCGCAGATCAGCATGATCATGGGCCCATCTGCGGGTGGCGCGGTTTACAGCCCCGCCATGACCGACTTCATCTTCATGGTGAAAGACAGCTCATACATGTTTGTCACCGGGCCAGAGGTCGTCAAGACCGTAACGCATGAGGAGGTGAGTGCCGAAGATTTGGGTGGCGCCATCACGCACACTACCAAGAGCGGTGTGGCCGACATGGCGTTTGAGAACGACGTGGAAGCGCTGCTCATGTTGCGTCGTTTGTACAATTACCTGCCGCTGTCTAACCGCGAAAAGGCGCCGGTTCGCCCCAGCGGCGATCCCGCCGAACGGGTGGAACACAGTCTAGACACCCTCGTACCTGACAACGCCAACAAGGCGTATGACATGCACGAACTCATTACCAAGGTGGTGGACGATGGCGATTTCTTTGAGCTGCAGCCCGAGTACGCGAAAAACATCCTGATTGGTTTTGCCCGTATGGACGGACAGACTGTTGGCATCGTCGCCAACCAGCCGTTGGTGTTGGCGGGTTGCTTGGACATCAAGAGCTCCATCAAAGCGGCGCGCTTTGTGCGTTTCTGCGATGCATTCAATATCCCCGTGATTACGTTTGTCGATGTCCCCGGTTTCATGCCGGGCACCAGTCAAGAGTACGGTGGCATCATCAAGCACGGTGCCAAGCTGCTTTATGCCTACGCTGAATGCACGGTGCCGAAAATCACGGTAATCACCCGTAAGGCCTACGGTGGCGCGTATGACGTGATGGCCTCAAAGCACCTACGCGGTGATGTGAACTTTGCGTGGCCTAATGCCGAAATTGCGGTGATGGGCGCAAAAGGCGCGGTTGAAATCATCTTCCGCGAAGATAAAAACGACCCTGAAAAGCTCGCGGCCCGAGAGGCCGAGTACAAAGCCCGTTTTGCCAACCCCTTTGTGGCGGCTAAGCGCGGCTACATTGACGACGTCATCTTGCCGCACAACACGCGTAAGCGCATTTGCCGCAGCTTGGTGATGCTAAAAGACAAACAAGTGACCAACCCCTGGCGCAAGCACGGAAATATTCCGCTGTGATCGCGCTACTCGATTACCAGAGGATTGCAACTATCACCGGTTTGGTATTTGATCTTTTGGGTTTTAGCTTGCTGTTCTACCCTGATTGGAGAGTCAAGAAAGCGGATGAACTCTTCGTGAAGATACCTCGTTTTTTTGTGGAGAAAATTAACGCAAAGTTCGAAGAGCGCGAGCCCGTGGTGTCAGCTGAGGAGACTATGTACGACGACTTCGTCGGGGGTGGCTCTGCTATGTCCACTCTCTGCCTTACCAGAGTGGCGGGTGTAATGGTTCTCCTTGGATTCGTTTTACAAATAATTGCGCTGTTTATTTGAGGTCAAACTATGTTTAAGAAAATCTTGATTGCCAACCGGGGTGAGATTGCTTGCCGCGTGATTGCTACCGCCAAGAAAATGGGCATCGCCACGGTGGCGGTGTATTCCGATGCGGATAAGGACGCCCGCCATGTTCAGCTTGCTGATGAGGCGGTACACATTGGTGCGGCGCCTAGCCGCGAAAGCTACTTGCTCGGCGACGTCATCATTGAGGCCTGTAAGCGCACAGGCGCAGAAGCGGTGCACCCGGGCTACGGCTTTTTGAGTGAGAACGAAGCGTTTTCTCGTAAGGTCGAAGAGCAGGGCATTGCATTTATTGGACCCAAGCACGCGGCCATTGCGGCCATGGGTGACAAGATTGCTTCTAAGAAACTGGCGAAGGCCGCAGGTGTCAACACCATTCCCGGTTGGAACGATGCCATTGAAGACGCAGAGACCGCCGTCAAAATCGCCAATGACATTGGCTATCCCGTCATGATCAAGGCCAGTGCCGGCGGTGGCGGTAAGGGCTTGCGTGTCGCATTCTCAGAGGCTGAGGCCTTTGAAGGTTTTACCAGTTGCCGCAACGAGGCGCGCAACAGCTTTGGCGATGACCGCGTGTTTATTGAAAAGTTTGTTGAAGAGCCCCGCCACATTGAGATTCAGGTGGTCGGCGACAGCCAGGGCAATGTGGTGTACCTGAATGAGCGTGAGTGCTCCATTCAGCGTCGTCATCAAAAAGTGATTGAGGAGGCACCATCGCCGTTCATCAGCGATGCCACGCGCAAGGCGATGGGCGAACAGGCGGTCGCTTTATCCAAGGCAGTCAGCTACCAAAGCGCGGGTACCGTTGAGTTTGTGGTTGGGAAAGATCAAAGTTTTTATTTCCTTGAAATGAATACCCGCTTGCAAGTGGAGCACCCAGTAACGGAAGCGATCACGGGTCTTGATTTGGTTGAGATCATGATCCGTGTTGCTGCGGGAGAGCCGCTGGCAATCAAGCAGGCGGATGTGAAGCGCAACGGCTGGTCTATTGAGTGTCGTATCAACGCCGAAGACCCCTTCCGCAATTTCTTGCCCAGCACGGGACGACTGGTTAAGTTTCGCCCGCCTGAGCAAACCATGTTTCAAGCGGACACCGCGAGCACGCTCGGTGTGCGCGTCGATACCGGTGTGTACGAGGGGGGCGAGATCCCCATGTACTACGACTCAATGATTGCCAAGCTCATCGTGCACGGCAACGACCGCCAAGACGCTATTGAGAAAATGCGCGAAGCGCTGAACGGCTTTGTTATCCGAGGTGTAAGCAGTAACATTCCCTTCCAAGCGGCGTTGCTGGCGCACCCCCAGTTTGTTAGTGGCGACTTCAATACAGGGTTTATTGCCGAGCATTACAGCCACGGTTTTGTGGCCGAGGACGTGCCGCATGATGACCCTAATTTCTTGGTGGCTGTGGCGTCATTCATTCGTCGAAAGTCACGCGAGCGCACGGCTCAAATTACCGGGCAATTGCCGGGGTATGGCGTGAAGTTAGGTCAAGACTACGTGGGTATCGTGATGGGTGTTGGTGACAAAAACCGCCATGTACCGGTGCACATCGATGAAATTGGTGGTGAGGTTGGCGTTGCACGCGTCACCATTGATGGCAAGACCTACGACATCTCCAGCGGTTCTCGCATCAGTGACGGCATCATCAGCGGCGAATGCAATGGCGCGCCGTTTACGGCGCAAGTAGACCGTGGCAGTCGCCGTAATCCCTTGGCACTCGTCGTCCAGCACAACGGCACCAAGATAGAGGTGATGGTGATCTCGCCGCGCATGGCGACCCTTCACGCAACCATGCCCTACAAAGCGTTGCCGGACATGAGTAAGTTCGTGCTCTCGCCGATGCCAGGCCTCTTGGTTGATATTTTGGTGGAGCCAGGACAGAAGGTGCAAGCCGGCGAGCGCGTTGCCGTTATTGAGGCCATGAAGATGGAAAACGTTTTGTTTGCCAGTGCCTATGGGGTGGTGGGCAAGGTCGTCGCAACGAAGGGCGAGAGCCTGGTGGTTGACCAACCGATTATTGAGTTCGAGTGAGCGACGGTATGCAACGTCCATTCAAAGTCCTAGGCATACAGCAAATCGCTATTGGCGGGCCGGATAAGCAACGCTTGCGGCGCTTGTGGGTCGACATGTTGGGGCTGGAGGTCACGGGCAACTTCCAAAGCGAGCGTGAAAACGTTGATGAGGACATCTGCGCGATGGGGGTGGGGCCCTTTAAGGTGGAAGTCGACTTGATGCAACCCATAGACCCTGAGAAAAAGCCAGCGGTCCACACCACACCACTGAATCATGTCGGGCTTTGGATTGATGATCTGCCCAAAGCGGTTGACTGGTTAACAGCGCAGGGCGTGCGCTTTGCGCCTGGGGGTATTCGTGTGGGGGCCGCGGGGTTTGACATTTGTTTCCTGCACCCCAAGTCGAATGACGCCTTCCCCATTGCGGGTGAGGGTGTGCTGATTGAGTTGGTTCAGGCACCGCCCGCCGTAGTGGATGCCTTCTCCAAAATGGTGTGAGCGAGCGCAGCTGTCCGGTTGGCGCTGACAAGGATTTGATAAATTCGCTACACTATGCTTGTTTTGGTAATTAACATCTTTTTTGTAGTTACCGAGACGACTTATTCGAGGATGCGGACAGATAGCATCCCCCGGTCATTTCATTAGACACGCTGCGAGCCTTTTGCGCGCAGTTGAGGTTAGCGTTCCTTTACAAGCGTTGGCCTTAAAAATTTCGTTTCAAACGTTTTGGTTTTTCTTGGGTTCAGCACGAGGCTGAATGCACGCAAGGCTCGGATGTTCTTTTATTAATTAGCTAAATACCTATCGTGATGGATCAAAACAATTTCAATGCTGGCGCACCGCGTCCCTTCCGTTCGCACAGTCACACCAGCAACCACAATAATCACAACAGTGCGCACAGTGGCCACCAGACACCTATGCGTCACAGCCTGCCGACATGTATGGCCTTGGTTGACGCGCGCTACGTGGGCTGGCTCAGTGGCAAACCCAACGGCTTAATGAATCGCAGTGCCTTTGCGAGCGTGTTGGCGCAAGCCCTACCTAACGCAGGCGTGCACGCCCAACTGGTGCGCACCTATTGGTATACCGAGAGCGATGACGGCATGTTGGTTGATGACCAGTGCGTGCGATTGGTTGCCAATGACCTGCACAACGAAGGCGGCCCCACGTTGTCAGCGATGGTGCGTGATCTCAACGCGCTTGCCCAACGCGGCGGTTGCGTACACGTTGTGATCGCGTCAGATGACGAGCGCCTCATTGCCGCCATTGACGAAGCCCGCCTGAGTGGCATGCGCGTGCACACGCTATGCGATGAAAGTGTGCAAAACTTTGCCACGTTCTCGAAAAATGAACCGGACTTGGCACGCTTGGTTCGTGCAGGCGACCGCCGCATTATTGTGGCGCGCGGCGAGTTGACGCAAGCGGCGAGTGCCGGTGCGGGTAAAGCGGGCGCAGATACCTTGGCACCTTCTATCGACGCCAGCAAAACCATGCAAGAGGTGGCGCAGGCTTGGTGGGATAAGTGCGATAGCCATGAGCGGGATGACTTGCGCGAAACGGTCCCCCATGCGCGTGGTCTACCGCAAGACGTTGACCGCACCTTGCTCAGTGCAGGGCGCGATGAGCTTAACCGCCCACTAACGACTGGTGAGCGTCACTTGCTCAGAAAATTAGCGCGGGATTTGGTGCTGGGCGATCCGGATGTGGCCGCCGGGGTTACTGCGGGCGGTCAATCGACGGACGATTGAGCGTCGCTTCTCTCGCCGCCTTGGCGCGTGCGATAGCCGCCGCAACCACCTGGCGCTTCTGATCTAAAGCGACGGGGTCGGTGATCTTACTGGCCTCAGCTAAGTTGGCTAGCTTATCCTGTGCTTTGGCCTCAAGGCGAGCGTGGTGCTCTGTCTCCTCACGGGCCAAACGTTCGTTTCTGGCGGTATAGCGCGTCAACGCGCTATCGGCTTGCGTTTGAGACCATGCCGCCCAACCGGTGCGAGACCCCGACACGCTGTCTAAGCTAATGCAGTCAACAGGACAAGCCGGAATACACAGCTCACAGCCAGTGCAGTCTTGCTCGAGGACGGTATGCATCGCCTTGTTGGTACCGATGATGGCATCCACAGGACAGGCTTTGATGCACAAGGTGCAGCCAATGCACCACGCCTCCTCGATGATCGCCACCGTCAGTGGCCCCTCGTAACCGTTGTCCGCATTCAGCGCTTGCTCAGCGTGACCGGTTACTGCGGCCAACCGGGCCACCCCTTCTTGACCACCGGGCGGGCATTGGTTAATGGCGGCCTCGCCCTGATCAATTGCCTGCGCGTAAGCCATGCAGTCCGGATAGCCACAACGCGTGCATTGCGTTTGGGGCAATGCCTGATGAATAGCCATCACGCGTGGGGATATCGTTTGCATGGCTTGCTGACCCGATTACTTCGTGGCCTTTTTAGCGGCAACCTTGGTTGCTGTTGCCTTGGCTTTCACCGTTGCCTTGGGTTTTGCTGCGGCCTTGACCGTTGCCTTGACCTTGGGTGCGCTGGCCTCTTTGGCTACCGCCGTCTGCCCGCCTTGTGCCGACAAAATAAATGCCTGCACTTCCGGGTACACCACTTTGCGCCAGCGGCTACCGGCAAAAATACCGAAATGGCCCGCGCCGGCAACCTCTAAGTGACGCTTACTCTTCTTGGGTATGGCCGCGCACAGATCGTGAGCTGCTGCGGTCTGACCCGAGCCAGAAATATCATCCAACTCGCCCTCAATCGTTAGTAGGGCGCACTGGGTAATGTCCGCTGGGCGTACACGCTCAAGCTTGCCCGCTTCGTTGCGAACGTCCCAAGTACCCTCAACCAAGCTGAAGTCTTGGAATACCACTTGAATGGTCTCTAGGTAGTAGTCCGCGTCCATGTCGAGTACCGCGTTGTACTCGTCATAAAAACGGCGATGTGCTTCGGCACTGGCCTCATCACCCTTCATGAGTTGCTCAAAGTAATCGTAGTGGCTTTGTGCATGGCGGTCGGGGTTCATGGCCACAAAGCCAGTGTGCTGCAAGAAGCCAGGATAAACACGGCGCCCGGCGCCTGCGAACGTTCCGGGCACACGGTAAATTACATTGTTCTCAAACCATTCAATTGAATGCGTTGTGGCCAGCGTATTGACCGCAGTGGGGCTACGACGTGCATCGATGGGGCCGCCCATCATGACCATAGAGGTCGGTATTTTCTCGCCGCGTGACGCCATTAACGAGATGGCCGCCATCACCGGTACGGTAGGCTGACACACGCTCATCACATGGCAGTTACCGTATTCGGCCTGCAGGTCGCGAATGAACTCTTGCACATAGTTGACGTAGTCGTCTAAGTGGAAAGCGCCGTCCTCCTCAGGCACCAAGCGGGCATTGCGCCAATCGGTGATGTAGACCTTGTGACCCGTTAGCATGGTGCGCACGGTATCGCGCAGTAGCGTCGCGTAGTGGCCGGACAAGGGCGCCACGATCAGCACCACTGGCTGCTTGTGCATGTCGCGCAACACGGCCTCGCTATCGCTAAAGCGCTTGAAGCGCAGCAAGTCACAAAACGGCTTTGATTTCACAATACGCTCTTGCACAGCCACTTCGGTGTCGCCAACCGTCACGGTACGGATGTCAAAATTTGGCTTTTCGTAGTCTTTACCCAAGCGGTACAACAATTCGTAACCCGCCGCCATACGGTGCGCCATCGGCGAGTTACCCATGGGTGTGAGGGGATTGCTCAGGGCTCTCGCGGTGGCTTGTGCCAAATCTGCAAAGGGCTCCATCAGGGCGCGTTGCGTATCGTAAATTTGGTAAAGCATGGTGGAATTTCCTATTGAATTGCTGCACTGCAATATAACAGCCGATTGCCGTTTTGGCTAGGCCTCTCGTGATGCGAATAGGCGGCTGTGTCTGTCTGTGATGCTTTAACGACAGAAACCCCGGTCGCCAACGATTCAAGGCCCCTAAATACCTGCGCACCCTAGCAGCGCACCGTCTTGACCACCCGCTTGCACCCTGCAGGTTTTAGAAACAAAAAAGCCCTCTCGCGAGGGCCTTTTAAAGGCTAGGCGCCTTAAACCACTGCCGCCACTGAGCGGCAAACATGGTCAATGTTTTTGCTGTTCATTGCGGCCACACACATGCGACCGGTATCGGTACCGTACACGCCAAACTCTGTGCGCAAGCGCACCATCTGGTCTTTGGTCAGCCCCGAGTAGCTAAACATGCCAATCTGCTGCGTGATAAATGACATATCTTGGGTCACACCTGCGGCCTTGAGGCCATCAACCAGTGTTTTACGCATGGTTTTGATGCGGTCGCGCATTTCAGCCAACTCCACTTCCCATTGGGCACGCAACTCCGGGGTGCCCAGCACCGTGGCAACCACCGAGCCGCCGTGAATAGGGGGGTTGGAGTAGTTGGTCCGTATGGTGATTTTGAGTTGGCTGAGCACCTTGGCCGCCTCGGCTTTGTCGGTACACAGCACGCTCAATGCGCCCACGCGCTCGCCGTACAGGCTAAAGCTCTTAGAAAACGATGTGGATACCAAGAAGGTAAGGCCGGCATCGACAAATTTTTGAATCACGGCGCCGTCTTCTTGGATACCAAAGCCAAAGCCTTGGTAAGCCATGTCTAAGAACGGCGTCAGCTGCTTTTCTTTCACGACAGCGACCACTTGGTCCCACTGTTCGGGGGTAATGTCGTAGCCCGTAGGGTTGTGACAGCAGGCGTGCAACACCACAACGGTGCCCGCCGCTGCGGCCTTTAAGCCAGCCAACATGCCTTCAAAGTTGATACCACGCTTGTCGGCGTCGTAGTACGGGTAGGTGCCGACTTGAAAGCCGGCTGCCGTGAATAAGGCGCGGTGGTTTTCCCAGCTCGGGTCGCTAATCAAAACGGTGTCGCTGGTACCTAGGCGACGCAAGAAGTCAGCGCCCACTTTGAGTCCGCCGGTGCCACCGATGGCTTGAATCGTGGCCACACGATCTGACTGAACCGCCTCGCTGTTGGTGCCAAAGACCAAGCCCTTCACGGCACCGTCGTAGGCGGCAATGCCGTCAATTGGCAGGTAGCCACGGGCCTTGGGCGTGCCCATAATTTGCGCCTCCGCGGCTTGCACGCACTTGAGTAAGGGCAATTTCCCCGAGTCGTCGTAGTAAACACCCACGCCGAGATTGACCTTGTTGGGGTTGCTATCTGCGGAAAATTGCTCGATCAGACCCAAGATAGGGTCGCGGGGGGCCATTTCGATGGCGGAGAACAATGACATGAAACTACCTTGGAAGGGAAGAGAAGATGGGGGTGAAGTGTCAGGGACAAACCCCAGATTTTAACGCCTCCCGTGTGCTTGCCTCGGCTTTTGCGCAAAGACGGCATGTCATAAGCGCGTCACAATACACGGTTAATCCATAAACCAACACTTTCTTAAAAATGGCTCAGCGCCCGGACACCTCGCCCATCGAAAAAGTTATCGCCGCTTCCTCGCAGGCCACGCAAGCCGCGGCCGATGCGCAGCATGAGGCGGGTCGTTTTGTGCGCTTTCCCGATTCGCCATTTGAGCTTTTCGAACCCTTCCCGCCTGCGGGCGATCAACCTGCGGCCATCGAGCAGTTGGTTGACGGTATAGAGAACGGCGAGATGTTTCAAACCCTGCTCGGTGTCACCGGCTCGGGCAAGACCTACACCATGGCGCAGACCATTGCGCGAATGGGCAGACCCGCCATTGTGTACGCGCCTAACAAAACATTGGCGGCGCAGTTGTACGCCGAGTTTCGAGAGTTTTTTCCACACAATGCGGTGGAATACTTTGTCAGCTATTACGACTATTACCAGCCCGAGGCCTATGTGCCGCAGCGTGACTTGTTCATTGAGAAAGACTCGTCCATCAACGAGCACATTGAGCAGATGCGTTTGTCTTGTACCAAGAGCATTTTGGAGCGGCGCGATGTGGTGGTGGTGGCCACTGTCTCGGCGATCTACGGCATTGGCGATCCGCAGAGTTATCACAAGATGGTCATGCTTTTGCGTGCAGGTGACAAGCTAGTCCAACGCGAGGTCATCGGACAACTGGTGCGCATGCAATACCAGCGCAACGACGTTGACTTCTCCCGTGGCACCTTCCGCGTGCGCGGCGACACCATTGATATCTTTCCCGCCGAGCATTCGGAGCTCGCCGTGCGCCTAGAGTTGTTTGATGACGAGCTGGAAACCCTGCAGCTGTTTGATCCCCTGACCGGTCGCGTCAAACAGAAAATTGCCCGCTTCACCGTCTACCCCAGCAGCCACTACGTGACCCCGCGTGAGAAAGTGCTCACCGCTATCGAGGCTATCAAAGACGAGCTGCGCTCGCGCCTCGGTGAGCTCACCAGCATGAATAAGCTCGTGGAGGTACAGCGCCTTGAGCAACGCACCCGGTTTGATCTGGAGATGTTGTCAGAAGTGGGGCACTGCAAAGGCATTGAGAACTACTCGCGCCACTTG
>Ga0129327_10002518_pt1 | contig 10646 bp, 8 predicted proteins | sample CPBDNA_6_FD_111799 | JGI IMG/M metagenome (GOLD analysis project Ga0129327, IMG submission 111799) | Freshwater to marine salinity gradient microbial communities from Chesapeake Bay, USA - CPBay_Spr_31_0.8_DNA | ecosystem: Environmental > Aquatic > Marine > Coastal | place: USA: Chesapeake Bay...
CTATCATGGCCATCCACATTGGGGATAACCTGCCAGCCATAGGATTCAAAACGCGCCGGCGTATCATCACTAAACCAGCCTTCAACCTCGCCGTCGATGGAAATACCATTGTCATCATAAAATGCCACCAACTTGCCCAGCTTTAAGGTGCCAGCCAGGGAGCAAACTTCATGGGAGATACCTTCCATCAAGCAGCCATCACCAAGGAAGGTGTATGTGTTGTGATCAACAATATCGTGACCGGGGCGATTGAACTGGCCCGCCAGAACCTTTTCTGCCAGCGCCATACCCACAGCATTACTGATACCCTGACCCAGAGGGCCTGTGGTGGTCTCTACGCCCGGCGCATAACCGTACTCCGGGTGACCTGGAGTCTTTGAATGCAGCTGGCGGAAGTTTTTAATCTCTTCAATGGGCAGATCATAGCCGCTGAGGTGTAACAGTGAGTAAAGAAGCATAGACCCATGGCCATTGGACAGCACAAAGCGATCGCGGTTAGTCCAGTTGGGGTCTGCAGGGTTGTGGCTTAAATAGTCGTTCCAGAGCACTTCGGCAATATCTGCCATGCCCATGGGGGCACCTGGATGTCCGCTGTTAGCCTGTTGCACAGCATCCATACTGAGGGCGCGAATAGCGTTAGCAAGGTCTCGACGTGAGGCCATGGATTATCACTCCTGAAACGGGAAATTATAGAGGCGTCATTGTCGCCCAGACCGAGTTGGCAGTAAACCAATATTCGGTATTTGCGCCTGTTTTTGAGCACCAAAACACTGAGCTCAAGCCTCGACAGCAGCTATATATAAACATATTTTGATATACAAAAGCTGCTGTGCTAAAGTCCCGGCCCATGAATAACCTCAGCCACTTTGACAGTCAGCCGCGGTCAGCCACTGACACCAACGCTATAACGGCGCTTTGCAAAGCCGCTGGGGACCCTTTGCGCATGCAAATTTTGAAAGTTTTGCAGCAAAATGCCTATGGTGTGCTAGAGCTCTGTCAGGTATTTGATATCCGCCAGCCAGCCATGAGCCACCATCTTAAGATCCTGGCTAATTCAGGGCTGGTAGCGACACGTCGCGAAGGTACAACAATCTTCTATCGACGCAGTGAGGCACATCCAGATGCGGATCTGCAGCCCCTGCATCAGACCCTTTTTCACACAATTGACGAAGCCGCTTTAGACCCGGGATTGCGGAATAGGCTCGAGAGTATTAATCATGAGCGCTCCGCTGCCTCTGTGGCTTTCTTTAATCAAAATGCCGCGCGTTTTGAGCAGAATCAGGATTTGATTGCCAGCTGGGCTGACTATGGCGACAGTGTTGAGAGCTTTCTGGACAGCAGCCTGACAAACTCCCAATCTGCCCTTGAAATTGGCCCTGGGTACGGGCAATTTCTGGGTAAGCTATGCAGCCGTTTTAATCAGGTCATCGCGCTCGACAATTCCGCAGAGATGCTTGAGCGCTGCCGCAATAGTTCGAAAGCCCTCGGCCTCGACAATATCAGCTTCAAACTCGGTGACACCTCAGTTGCTCTCAACGAGCAGATTGGCAGTGACTGCATTTCTCTCAATATGGTGCTGCACCATGTGGCAACACCGTCAGAGGTGATTAGTGACTGCGCCCAAATGCTCAATGCCGGCGGTGTATTACTAATCACTGATCTCTGTGCCCATGACCAGGAATGGGTAAAAAAATCCTGCGGTGATCTTTGGCTTGGATTTGAGCCCCAGGAATTGACTCGCTGGGCGAGTAGCGTTGGATTAGCCGAGGGCAATAGTCTCTACCTGGCACAGCGCAATGGTTTTCGAATTCAGCTGCGACAGTTTTTAAAGCGCTGATTTATTTCAACTAACTCCGCCAAGATTTGAAGGCGGGCAATACTTAAAACAGGAAAGTGTAACTTATGTCTACTTACAAATTATTCACGTCTGAATCTGTGTCCGAGGGCCATCCGGACAAGATGGCTGATCAAATCTCTGATGCCGTTTTGGATGCCATTATCAAAGACGACCCCAACTCCCGCGTAGCGGTAGAGACTATGGTCAAAACTGGTATGGCTATAATCGCCGGCGAAGTGCGCACCAATACCTATGTGGATTTAGAGCAAATCGTGCGTGATGTTATCACCGGGATTGGTTACGACAGCTCTGATGTTGGATTTGATGGCAATAGCTGTGCCGTACTCAATGCGATTGGCAAGCAGTCTGGAGATATTGCCCAGGGTGTAGACGAAGCCGAAGATAAAGATATTGGTGCTGGCGACCAGGGCCTGATGTTTGGTTACGCGAGCAACGAAACTGAGGTGCTTATGCCGGCGCCTATTTTCTACTCACACCGCCTTGTAGAGCGCCAGGCCCAGCTGCGTAAAAATGGCGTGCTGCCATGGTTGCGCCCAGATGCGAAAAGCCAGGTAACACTGCGCTATGATCAGGGCAAACCTGTGGCAATTGATGCCGTAGTGCTGTCAACTCAGCATGCGCCCAATATCAGTTTGCCAGATCTGCAAGAGGCAGTGCGCGAAGAGATTATTAACCATGTGCTTCCAGCGGAATGGTTGCACGCAGACACCCAGTACCATATCAACCCCACCGGCCAATTTATTATTGGCGGCCCAATGGGCGACTGTGGTCTGACCGGACGCAAAATTATTGTAGACACATATGGCGGTATGGCTCACCACGGTGGTGGCGCTTTCTCCGGCAAGGATCCCACCAAGGTAGATCGCTCTGCAGCATACGCAGGCCGCTATGTAGCCAAAAATATTGTTGCGGCTGGGCTGGCTGATCGCTGTGAAATTCAGGTGTCCTATGCCATTGGTGTGTCTGAGCCCACATCTATCAGTGTTGAAACCTATGGCACTGGCAAGCTATCCGACGAGGAAATTACTGCTCTGGTTCGCGACAACTTTGACCTGCGCCCTCGAGGACTGATTGAGATGCTAGACCTGCGTCGACCCATCTATCAGCCCACAGCTTCCTACGGCCACTTTGGCCGGGAAGAAGAAAACTTTACCTGGGAAAAAACCGATAAGGTTGAAGCGCTTAAGAAAGCGCTGTAACCACAATTAATTATTTTTTAAAGGCAAATAGAAATGACAGTAACAGCACAATCTATAAACAGCGACTACAAGGTCGCCGATATCAGCTTGGCCGATTGGGGCAAGAAAGAAATTGCTATCGCCGAAACAGAAATGCCCGCTCTGATGGCTCTGCGTGAGAAATATCGCGCAGAACAGCCATTGGCCGACGCGCGAATTCTTGGCTGTATTCATATGACCATTCAGACTGCAGTTTTGATTGAAACGCTCGAAGCTCTGGGCGCTGAAGTGCGCTGGACCTCGTGCAATATTTTCTCAACTCAGGATCATGCCGCCGCGGCAGTCGCTGCTAACGGCACCCCAGTATTTGCCTGGAAAGGTGAAACAGAAGAAGAGTATGAATGGTGCCTTGAACAGCAGGTATTGAAAGATGGCGTGCCCTGGAATGCCAATATGGTTCTCGATGATGGTGGTGACCTGACCTCATTGCTGCATCAAAAATACCCACAGGTTTTAGAGGCAGTCCACGGTATTACTGAAGAGACCACAACAGGTGTGCATCGTCTGTACGAGATGCTGGAAGCAGGGGAACTTAAAGTTCCGGCCATCAACGTGAATGACTCAGTAACCAAGTCCAAGTGCGACAACAAATACGGCTGTCGCCACAGCCTAAATGACGCCATAAAGCGCGCCACAGACCACCTGCTGTCAGGCAAGAAAGCGGTAGTTGTTGGCTACGGAGATGTGGGCAAAGGTTCTGCCCAGTCGCTGCGTCAGGAAGGCATGATTGTTAAGGTTACCGAATGTGATCCTATCTGTGCCATGCAGGCCTGCCTTGATGGCTTTGAAGTGGTTTCAACCTATAACGATGGCGATGTAGCCAATGGTGTTAACAGCGCGCTGCTGTCAAATACCGATATGCTGGTAACCACCACAGGCAACTTTAATGTCTGTGACTCAGATATCTTGTCAGCGCTAAAGAGCGGCTGTGTGGTTTGTAATATCGGTCACTTCGACAATGAAATTGATACTGCCTATATGCGTGGAACCTGGGAGTGGGAAGAAGTAAAACCTCAGGTGCACAAGATTTACCGCAACCGTGCGGAAAACGATCATCTGCTACTTTTGGCAGAGGGCCGTCTGGTTAATCTGGGCAATGCTACAGGTCACCCAAGCCGTATTATGGATGGTTCTTTTGCCAATCAGGTACTGGCACAGATCGAGCTGTATGGGCAGAAGTTTGCTGCACAGGACGAGGGTACCAAGACTGAGATGTTGCGGGTTGAAGTATTGCCCAAGCACCTTGATGAAGAAGTGGCTCGCCATATGGTTGGCGGCTTTGGTGGCGTGATTACCAAGCTCACTCAGGCTCAGGCAGACTATATTAATGTCCCTGTGGAAGGTCCATTTAAAGGTGACAGCTACAAGTACTGATTGTAATCCTTTGGGATCCTTCGCTGCGCTCAGGATGACAATAGAGCGACCCCAGGCGCAGCGAAGGATCTATATAATACCAACCATTAACAGGAAGTAAGTTTCATGACGAACAGTCCCCATATCAGCTTTGAATTCTTCGCGGCAAAAACTGAAGAAGGGATTGCCAAGCTTAAAACCACCGCTACTGAGCTGAACAAATTCAGCCCTGAGTTTTATTCGGTCACCTACGGCGCCGGCGGCTCCACCAGAGACACCACCAAAAACATTGTGCTTAGCCTGCAGACAGCTGGCTATAGCGCCGCACCTCATCTCTCTTTCGGTGGCGATAGCGAACAGGATGTTATTGAGCTGGTGCAATCCTACAAAGATGCAGGTATCAATAAATTAGTTGCTCTGCGCGGCGACCTGCCCTCAGGTATTGGCGGCACCAAACAGCTTGTTCATGCCAATGAATTAGTCTCGTTAATTCGCAAACACACGGGCGATCATTTTGAGATCTATGTGGCTGCCTACCCGGAGATTCACCCAGAGGCCGAAAGCTACAGCAAAGATATTTACTGGCTGGGCGAAAAATTTAAGGCAGGTGCCAACGGAGCTATCAGTCAATATTTTTATAACCCAGATGCCTATTTTAGATATTTAGATGAATGTACTAACGTGGGCATTGATCAGCCAATATTGCCTGGCATTATGCCCCTGACCAACTACCACAATTTGATTCGCTTCTCTGATAACTGCGGCGCCGATATTCCTCGCTGGCTGCGCTGGCAACTTAAAGAGCGGACCGACAATCCCGAAGACCTGATTAAATATGGTGTGGATGTGGTAACCCGTCTCTGTGAAACATTGTTAGCCGGGGGCGCACCTGGTTTGCATTTTTATACCATGAATCAATGGCAAATTACTGATACCCTGTGTCGTAATCTGGGCCTACCTACCAAGGCTCTCTAATTTACGAGTGAGCCATGCGTATCCCGCGAATCTACACCAGCGCAAATCTGACAGTGGGCACCGAGATTGATCTTGATGAAGGTGCTGCCCGTCATCTGACCTCGGTATTGCGCATGAGCCTGGGTCAGCAGTTGACCCTTTTTAATGGCCAGGGCGGAGAGTATGCCGCGCAGCTGACCAAGGCAAAAAAAGGCCATGCCTCAGTTACAATATCTGATTTTATTGATAGCAGTCGAGAGTCTCCTCTAAATTTGCATCTGGCCATTGGTGTCTCCCGTGGCGAGCGCATGGATTGGATTGTGCAAAAAGCCACCGAACTGGGTATCAACCAAATCACCCCTCTGTTTACCTCGCGCTGTGAAGTCAAACTTAATGGCCAACGTTTAGAAAAAAGATTAAAACACTGGCAGCAGGTTGCTATTAGTGCCTGCGAACAATCACAGCGCAATAGCATACCGAGGATTAATGCCGCCATAAATCTTGAGGAATGGCTGCTAAGCTGCGAATCCGATTTAAAACTGGTATTGCATCACCGCACTGAAAAACGACTCGCCGACATGAACAACGCCAGCAATAATATTGCCCTGCTAATTGGCCCAGAGGGTGGCCTCAGTGATACGGAGATAGAGCGTGCTATAGAGGTCAGCTACCAGCCACTGGCTATTGGCCCCAGAGTACTACGCACAGAGACTGCACCTCTGGCAGCAATAAGTATTATTCAGTCAGTCTGGGGCGACATGGGTTAATCCCAATGAGTATTAGCTCCCATCAAACCACCCGCAAATCACCTCCCTGTATCGCACTCCTATTATTGCTCCTGCCATCGCTTTGCTTCAGTGCAGTATTTGGCGATGGTGACCCAGCCAATGGTATTGAAGACAGCCGCACAGATGCGCCAGCGCAACTGTTAAAAGCAGTGGGCACCGTGTTTTGCGATGGGGGTTTGCGAGGTACAGCTAGCCTTGTTGGCCCGGGGCCAACTGCAGATCGACACAGTCCATCCATTATTATTACCGCTGCCCATGTGTTGTTCGATACCCATACTGGCCTGCCCTTTGCTGACTGCAGTTACAGACCGCAAAACAGGCGCCTCAAATCTGTTGCCTTTGCAGAGATTTCACAGCATGCCTATCAGCCTCTGGCCGAGGACAGAATGCGCCAGTCTGAAACCGATATTGTTTTTGTGGCACTGCAGCACCGCCTGCATCAAAAGCCCCTGCTGTTAGCCTTGCCCAACAGGCTCAGCCCCAAGCAGTTACTGGCCTATAACCCCAATAATGAGCGCATTAATATTAGTGGGCAGTGTCAAAGTTACTCATCAGACAGTTTTGTAAGTGAACACTTACTACTACATAATTGCGACGCAGAAAGCGGGTCTTCTGGTGGGCCACTACTGGAAAAGGTGCATTCTGAAGAAAACCCAAGAGCTGTCAACAGAGTGGTGGCCATTCATGGAGGCACGCTGTCGAATTTAGGAAATAGCGCTCCCGGCTCTAGAGTACAGCCGGAGCGATGGATTAATCAGGCACGCAAAATCGATGATTCTCTGCTGCAGCGGCTAGAGGATTTTATTGCATATCTGGGTAGGGATTCTGCAGATTAAACTCCACAGTGCGCGAGAAGCCGGGGATATTAATGCCGTGCTCAGAGATACTTAGGGCAGCCTCATCAATCAGTTCATTACCAAATTTATAGATCACATCTAACTGGGCACTGTCTGCTCTCTGGGCATAGGCCTCAGCAGCGGCTCTGGTCTGCTCGCGGCGCTGAGTATAGCCAGCAAAATCATTGGGGTATCTGGCTGCCAGCATGGCATCGACCCGGCTGGGAGCCAACACAACTGCTGTAGCATTATTGCCACCAAAGCCTTTCGAATTAATAAATGCCACCTGCATTTCACGCTCAGCCAGATCCATATCGGTCAGGGGAAAATGGGCTCGCTGCTGATGAACATCAGGGGCTATTTCATTAATGGTTTTGATGCCGGGAATAATATTGTACTTAAAGGTGCCCAGGGCAGACACCAGCTGATCGCCACTGGCCGTTGATATAGAGTGCCCTACAAAAGCCTTGGCCGCAGTGACAGGCCAGTGCGTAATATCAAAGGCATCGGCCACGCGGTCAATCAACTCCGATTCGGTGGTGCGATTAGCCGGAGTGCTGGAGCCATGGGCATGCACAAAGCTGTGTGACTGCACCGCTTGCTTGCCCACAATGCTTATGGCAGAAGCCACTGCCTTGGAAAAAGAAATATAGTTACCCACCCCCGGCGCTGAGATAGATTTTTTAACCCCGTCAGCATTAATAAACACATCGGGCACAGCGCCGTGAATATCCGCGCCCAGCTCAATGGCCAGAGCATCATCCATCAGCACTATATATTGGGTAGCCTCCGAGAGAGTAAAGCCACAGTTATGGCCAAAGGGCCGGCTGGCGCGGCGCAGGTCAGGCTGCTCAGTACCATCCAGCTTACAGATATTCTCATCTGAACCCAGAGCACTCATATTGCTGAACCCCTCCATAATTTCCGGAGTCACACCAGCCTCGGCATTGCCTACAATCGCCACCCGGCGGCGGCCACTGGAGATATCGCGCACCGCGGCCTGCAGCACATACAAAAAGCTGGCACAGGCGCCGGTAATGGCCTCGGTATGGCCAACACTGCCCAGCACATAGGCATTGATAAAATCGGCGGGCATAGAATTTAAGCCCAGAGGCAACTGTTTGGCAGTGGTGCGGGTGCCCTTGAGGCGGCCCTGCAAAAGTCCACCAAAACCCTCTTCGCTTACCTGACCTAAGACACTGGAACTGTAAACGCCTACCTGGTCGGGGTTTACATGATCAGCAATGGTCTCCCAGGGTAGCCCTATAGAATGCACTGCATCGCTGGCACCCAAAAGTGCCAATTGCAGGCCCCGCGGGTGAAAGCGGGCATTGTAGTGCTCGTCCATATTAAAGCCGCGAGGCAATTGGCCCGCCGCTTTGGCCACCAGTTCATAATGAGATTCAATTAAATAATCACTCACCGCTGATGCTGTCACCTCAACATTGCCATCCTCAAGGTCACACACCTGCCAGTCTTGTGGGCAGCGACTCGGCAGGTCGCGCTTAACCATTTTAAAAACAATCTGCTCACCCTGCTGATGATCAAAGGTAATTCTTTTATTGCCAGGCACAGCTGCCGGATCAAAGCATTCAACCCGGCGCACCAGAGTGCCATCCAGCACCTCAGCACGAAACTCAGTATCCACCTGCTCAGCACTCAACAGCGCACCCTGCTGATTGCTGTATTGCTCACCCTGCTTTTGCACATGACCCATTAAACAGGCCAGGCCAACAATGGTTTTGCGTTGTTCTGCTGAAGGAAGTGACTCAAGAACCATGCGGCGAAACGCCTGATGAGAGGAACTGCGGCCCGCTGCGTTGTAGCCACCGAAACCAACAATAACTGGCAGAGATTGAGTCATATAATGCCCTTAGCAATACGCTTGATTAGACTTTTAGTGTAGGGGCAATAGCGAAGCTATGATTATGGTATTCAGCCAGTTATATTAGGAATATAGCCAAAATATGCTATATTTCGGCCCTATGACCTTTAATCTCACTCTACTACTCTGTGACAATATGCTGGTATCCAGCAGCACATTGGCTGCAGAGATATTTAATTTTGCCCAGGCCATGGCTCGCGCCAGCAAGCATCCGGTGCGCGACGTAGTGATCAGGCGAGTCACCCCAGATGGTTTACCGGTGCAAACCTCCGCGGGCTTTGAGCTGCATCCCACCCACAGTTTGCAGGACAGCTTTACCAGCGACCTGATTCATATCCCCGCGCTGTGGCGCAACCCCAGGCCAGCGGTCAACAAATACCGCGCCTATATTCCATGGTTACAGGCACAGCACCAAAACAATATCAGCATGACCGCGGTGGGCACAGGTGTGTGCTTTCTTGCCGAGGCCGGTCTTCTCGACGATAAACCAGCCACCACCCACTGGCACTACTTTGACCAGCTGCAGCGGCATTACCCCAGAGTGCAGTTGGAGCGCCAACACTTCACCACTCAGGCCGGTAATATCTACTGCACCGCCAGTGTGAACGCCATGGCAGAACTGATTGTCTATCAGGTAGAGCGCATCTTTGGCCGAGTTATAGCCCGGCAGGCGCAACGCAATTTCTTCCACGAGATCCGCAATATCCCCGAGCCAATTGGCATGGGTGATAAACAGCGCAAACACGCCGATGAAGCCATTGCCCAGGCACAGATTTGGATTCAGGATAATTTAGGCAAGCCTCTGTCTATGGCAGATATAGCCGCGCAGTTTGGTATGACCCAGCGCACCTTTCACCGCCGCTTTAGCCAGGCCGTGGGCACCAGGCCCAGCGACTATTTAACCCAGGTGCGCATGACCTTTGCCTGTGATTTGCTGAAGAACACAGATTTGTCGATTTTGGAAATAGCCAATTACAGTGGCTACAGAGAGGCGAGTTGGTTTTCGGCCAGATTTAAGCAGTGGTCGGGGAATAGCCCCAAGGCCTATAGGGATACGGTGCGGGGGAAGTTGTTTGGTTAGGGGGGAGTTTGAGATCTTTCGCTGTGCTCAAGATGACAGGGTTACATAGCCAGTAGTGAAGCGGGGTCGCCGCAGCGACCCCAAGGATTTAGATAACTCTGAGGCGAATCACACCTTCAACAGCGGCAATAGCCTCTTCAATACCGGCGTCTATATCGCCCTCTACATCGATAATATTGTAGGCAATTTCACCGCGGCTTTTGTTGACCATATCTACCACATTGAGCTCGGCATCGGCTAACACTGCCAGCACACTGCCCAGTACCTTGGGTACATTGCTGTTGGCAAAGGTAATGCGGGTGCCGCCGTTGCGGGCCATTTTGGTGGGCGGGAAATTTACCGAGTTGCGGATATTGCCGTTCTCAAGATAGTCCATCAGCTGATCGGCGGCCATCACGGCGCAGTTCTCTTCAGCTTCTTCGGTGCTGGCGCCGATATGTGGCATCAGCAACACATCTTTGCGGCCCAGCAGCGCTGGCGCTGGGAAATCACTGATATAGCCTGCAATGGTGCCGCTATCCAGGGCTGCAACCATATCTTCGGTGCTGACAATTTCTTCGCGGGCGAAGTTGAGAATTTTGGCGTTGGGTTTCATTTGCGCCAGGGTGTCTTTATTGATCAGATGCTTGGTGGCGGGGATGGCGGGCACATGC
>Ga0129327_10002528_pt1 | contig 10626 bp, 10 predicted proteins | sample CPBDNA_6_FD_111799 | JGI IMG/M metagenome (GOLD analysis project Ga0129327, IMG submission 111799) | Freshwater to marine salinity gradient microbial communities from Chesapeake Bay, USA - CPBay_Spr_31_0.8_DNA | ecosystem: Environmental > Aquatic > Marine > Coastal | place: USA: Chesapeake Bay...
ATTATATAAGTTTTATTAATGTTTATTACTAATTTTATAATAAGTGAAGATATAAATAGTAATCATAAAATTTTAATTTTTTTTAGAAAAATCAAGAATAAATTATTTTTTCGTAAAAATTGGCAAAAATGAGTATAATTGATTATTGAAAACTCATAGTTAACCAACAATTTTTAAAGAGTTATTTTTTATGAGAGTTTCATAGATTTTCGTCTCCCTAAAGGAGAAACTCAATGGCAATAAGCTCAACTGAGCGTCGAACAAAAAACGTACAAGTTTTTGTTGAGAAGGACGCTGTCGAAACTAATTTCGAAAAATGGGCGCAACCAGGACATTTTTCACGAACATTAGCAAAAGGCCCAAAAACAACTACATGGATTTGGAATTTACATGCCGATGCTCATGATTTTGATAGTCAAACTAGCTCATTAGAAGAAGTTTCTCGTAAGATTTTTAGTGCTCATTTTGGCCAATTAGCAGTTATATTTTTATGGATCAGTGGAATGCATTTCCACGGCGCATATTTCTCTAATTATTCTGCATGGTTAACAGATCCAATTGGTATTCAACAAAGTTCTCAAGTAGTATGGCCAATTGTAGGTCAAGAGATCTTAAATGCTGATGTTGGTGGAAACTTCCAAGGTGTTCAAACAACTTCAGGTTGGTTCCAAATGTGGAGAGCAGAAGGTATTACTAGTGAAGTAGAATTATACTGGATTGCGATCGGTGGTTTAGCAATGTCTGCAATTATGTTATTTGCAGGTTGGTTCCACTACCACAAAGCAGCTCCTAAATTAGAATGGTTCCAAAATGCGGAATCAATGATGAACCACCACTTAGCGGGTTTATTAGGTTTAGGCTGTTTATCATGGTCAGGTCACCAAATTCACATTGCATTACCAATTAACAAATTACTAGATGCAGGTGTTGCACCACAAGAAATCCCATTACCACACGAATTCTTAATTAATCGTGAGTTAATGGCTCAATTATACCCAAGTTTCTCTAAAGGATTAGCACCATTTTTCAGTGGTCAATGGGGTGAATATTCAGATTTCTTAACATTTAAAGGTGGTTTAAATCCAATCACTGGTGGTTTATGGTTAAGTGATATTGCTCATCACCATTTAGCTTTATCTGTATTATTTATTATTGCAGGTCACATGTACCGTACTAATTGGGGTATTGGTCACAGCATGAAAGAAATTTTAGAAGCTCATAAAGGTCCATTTACTGGTGAAGGTCATAAAGGATTATATGAAATTTTAACAACTTCATGGCATGCTCAATTAGCAATTAATTTAGCAATGATGGGTTCATTAAGTATTATTGTCGCTCATCATATGTATGCGATGCCTCCATATCCGTATATCGCAACTGATTACGCAACACAATTATGTTTATTCACACATCATATGTGGATTGGTGGATTCTGTGTTGTAGGTGGTGCAGCTCATGGTGCTATTTTTATGGTTCGTGATTACACACCAGCAAATAATTACAATAATTTACTTGATCGTGTTTTACGACACCGTGATTCAATTATTTCACACTTAAACTGGGTTTGTATCTTCTTAGGTTGCCATGCTTTTGGTTTCTATATTCACAATGATACAATGCGTGCTTTAGGTCGTCCGCAAGATATGTTCTCGGATAAAGCAATTCAATTACAACCAATTTTTGCTCAATGGATTCAAAATATCCATATATTAGCACCTGGCACTACAGCACCAAATGCTTTAGCAACAACAAGTTATGCTTTCGGTGGTGATGTTGTAGGTGTAGGTGGCAAAATTGCTATGATGCCAATTACATTAGGTACAGCTGATTTTATGGTTCACCATATTCACGCTTTTACAATTCATGTAACTGTATTAATCCTTTTAAAAGGTGTTTTATACGCACGTAGTTCTAAATTAATTCCTGATAAAGCAAATTTAGGTTTCCGATTCCCTTGTGATGGTCCAGGTCGTGGTGGTACTTGTCAAAGTTCAAGCTGGGATCATGTACTCTTAGGTTTATTCTGGATGTATAACTCAATTTCAGTAGTAATTTTCCACTTCAGCTGGAAAATGCAATCAGATGTTTGGGGTACTATTACACCAGATGGAGCTATTTCACATGTAACAGGTGGTAACTTTGCTAAGAGTGCAATTACTATTAATGGTTGGTTACGTGATTTCTTATGGTCACAAGCTTCACAAGTAATCCAATCATATGGTTCTGCGTTATCAGCATATGGTTTAATTTTCTTAGGAGCACATTTCATTTGGGCATTTAGTTTAATGTTCTTATTTAGTGGTCGTGGTTACTGGCAAGAATTAATTGAGTCAATTGTATGGGCTCACAATAAATTAAACTTTGCTCCAGCAATTCAACCGCGCGCTTTAAGTATTACACAAGGTCGTGCTGTTGGTTTAGCACACTATTTATTAGGCGGTATTGGAACTACATGGTCATTCTTCATTGCCCGTGCCATTTCAATTAATTAATAAATAATAAATTATTATCTTACTCTCTACTTACAACTATCAATAATATAAATAGGCATCTGAAAGTTATGGCAACTAAATTTCCAAAATTTAGCCAAGCTCTTGCGCAAGATCCAGCAACACGCAGAATTTGGTATGGAATAGCTACTGCTCATGATTTAGAAGCCCATGATGGTATGACTGAAGAAAATTTATACCAAAAAATCTTCGCATCTCATTTTGGCCATCTAGCTATTATTTTCCTGTGGACTGCAGGTAATTTATTTCATGTAGCATGGCAAGGTAACTTTGAAAAATGGGTTGAAAATCCTTTAAAAGTTAAACCAATTGCTCATTCGATTTGGGATCCCCACTTTGGTGAATCTGCATTAAAAGCATTCAGTAAAGGTAATACATATCCAGTAAATATCGCCTTCTCAGGTGTATATCAATGGTGGTACACAATTGGATTCAGAACAAACCAAGAACTTTACGCGGGTTCTATTGGCTTATTACTTTTCTCATCTGTATTATTATTTGCAGGTTGGTTACATTTACAGCCAAAATTCCGTCCAAGTTTATCTTGGTTCAAAAATAATGAATCTCGTTTAAACCATCACTTATCTGGTTTATTAGGTGTTAGTTCTTTAGCATGGACTGGTCACTTAGTTCACGTTGCTATTCCAGCATCTCGTGGTGTACATGTTGGTTGGGATAATTTCTTAACAACACCTCCACATCCAGCAGGTTTAGCACCATTCTTTTCAGGAGATTGGACTGTATATGCAGAAAATCCAGATAGTGCGAATCACGTATATGGAACATCAGAAGGTGCAGGTACTGCTATCTTAACATTCTTAGGTGGTTTCCATCCGCAAACACAATCTTTATGGTTATCTGATATTGCGCATCACCAATTAGCAATTGCAGTTGTTTTCATTATTGCAGGTCACATGTACCGTACAAACTTCGGTATTGGTCACAATATGAAAGAAATCTTAGATGCTCACCGTCCTCCAGGAGGTCGATTAGGTGCAGGTCATGTTGGATTATTTGAAACAATCACAAACTCATTGCACATGCAATTAGGTTTAGCTTTAGCAAGTTTAGGTGTAGCTACGTCATTAACAGCTCAACACATGTATGCATTAACTCCATATGCGTTCTTATCGAAAGATTTTACTACTGAAGCTGCGTTATACACACACCATCAATACATTGCTGGTTTCTTAATGGTTGGTGCTTTTGCACACGGTGCAATTTTCTTTGTACGTGATTATGATCCAGAATTAAATAAAAATAATGTTTTAGCACGAATGTTAGAACATAAAGAAGCAATTATCTCTCATTTAAGTTGGGCTTCTTTATTCTTAGGTTTCCACACATTAGGTTTATATATCCATAATGATACAGTGGTAGCTTTTGGTCAACCAGAAAAACAAATTTTATTTGAACCATTATTTGCAGAATACATTCAAGCAGCTTCAGGTAAAGCTGTTTATGAATTTAACGTATTATTATCATCATCTACAAACCCAGCAACTGTTGCAGGTAATCAAGTTTGGTTACCAGGTTGGTTAGAAGCGATCAATAATAGTAAAACTGATTTATTCTTAAAAATTGGTCCTGGTGATTTCTTAGTACACCATGCTATTGCATTAGGTTTACACGTTACAACATTAATTTTAGTAAAAGGTGCTTTAGATGCACGTGGCTCAAAATTAATGCCAGATAAAAAAGACTTCGGTTACAGCTTCCCTTGTGATGGTCCTGGTCGAGGTGGTACTTGTGATATCTCAGCTTGGGATGCATTCTATCTTGCAATGTTCTGGATGTTAAACACTATTGCTTGGGTAACATTCTACTGGCACTGGAAACACATGACAATTTGGGGTGGTAACCCAGGTCAATTTGATGAATCATCAAATTACATTATGGGTTGGTTACGTGATTACTTATGGTTAAATTCATCACCATTAATTAATGGTTATAATCCATTTGGTATGAACAACTTATCTGTTTGGGCATGGATGTTCTTATTCGGTCACTTAATTTGGGCAACTGGATTTATGTTCTTAATTTCTTGGCGTGGTTACTGGCAAGAATTAATTGAAACTCTTGTGTGGGCACATGAAAGAACTCCTTTAGCGAATTTAATTCGTTGGAGAGATAAACCAGTAGCACTTTCAATTGTACAAGCTCGTTTAGTTGGTTTAGTACACTTTAGTGTTGGTTTCATTTTAACGTATGCAGCATTCGTTATTGCGTCTACTGCAGGTAAATATGGTTAAGACTTATTTTAAACAATTAAAAAAACAAAATTTACAAATTTTGTTTTTTTAATTGTTTATTATTATTAATTGTTTTGTATTAGAAATATAATCCTAACATATCTGGGAAAAAACGGTTTATTTCAATAATAAAACCTGCCGTAAATGACATCCAGATTGTTAAAAGAACAGGAGCTGTTGATAAATATTTTAAAAAGTTATCCATAGAACTAAATAATTATAATAAGTAAATATTTTTAAAAATTAACGTGGTGAAACAGTTACATTTTCATCTAACGCCACTAAATCGCCACTAATCAATTCTTGCCACGCAGATACTGGCCAAATATAACCTGTTGTCATTATTTTTAAAGCTAAAGGAACATTAATAATAATCTCACTTTCAGTCGGATTTTTTGTTGTACTAACTGCTCGTACATATTTACGACCAACCCAGCCAATCCAACCAGAAATGTAAATAAAACCGAATCCTGGAAGAATAAATTCTGCTGCGTGACTCCAGCGACCATCTGCAATTAAATGTGGTAAACCATCAGTTCCACATAATAAGTCTGAACGGCCATATTTGTCAAAACGAGCTTTTGTTCGATCAATTTGTTGTTCTAAAGCTAATGCAGGTGGTGTGCCTACTTCATATTTAGCTAATCGTTGCTCTAGTTTTTTAACACTTGCTTTTAAACGTTTTTCAAATGCTGGCGATTCACTACATTTAGTTAATCCACCAATATCTGCCAATGCTTGTTTAGGAGCAAAAGTAATTAAAATAACAAGAAAGATATTTAATAAGTTGAAACGTTTCATTAAGAGGTTTATAAAAATAAGCGTTTTTTTAGTAAAAAATTTCATGAAAAGAAAACTATTGTTACTTATATAATACTCTAGTTTTTAATAAAAAAATATTTTTTAGTAAAATTTTTCCAGCAATTATTGTTTATTACAAAAGAAATATTACGTTGATTTATAATGTAAGAAAAATAGGCCCAGTAGGAATCGAACCTACATTGGAAACTTAGAAGGTTTCTGTCCTAATCCGTTAGACGATAGGCCCTTTAGTTATAGTTTATAACAAGATGGAAATTAAATAAATGGCTTGTTATTGATAAAAATGGGTAATACAGGATTTGAACCTGTGACCTTCTGCTTGTAAGGCAGACACTCTACCGCTGAGTTAATTACCCACTAGTCTTATATAAAGTATATATTATATGAAATAACGTGCTGAGTCAATATTACAATTTAAAGAATATTTAAAAAACCCGGTTGATTTATAAAAGAAATTTTTTTAGATATTGTGTTTTACTATCAAATTTGTTAAAATTTAGATATAGGGGTCGATGCCCGAGTGGTTAAAGGGGGCGGATTGTAAATCCGTTGCGTTATGCTACGTTGGTTCAAATCCAACTCGGCCCAGTTAAAGAATTGTTATTTCCAATTTTAGTTTAGATTCAGAAGAAACCTTTCTTTCAAAAATGTAAATTTATAAAAATTTTTAACATGGAAATAACAATCAAAAAGTATTAATAATATGCCACTTTAAATTTAGTTAGAACATTAACATCTTATAATCCAACCATACTACGTAAAATTAAGTATAGACTTATAAAAAATATAATTAGAAAGAAAATTAGAAAAATTCGTAATTTTGGTATTTTAAATAAATTTTTGAAAGGAGTTAAAATTACTAAAATTAACCCTGTAACACTACTTATAAAAAATCGCGGATAACGGAAAATATTACTCCAGAAATTATTCATACTATTTTAAATTTACCATAAATATATATATATTTATTATTATAAATATAATTTTAATTTAAATATATAGTGCGATAATAGTGTATCGCATGTACAATATTAATAGTGAAACGTAGTGTAAGGCTCTGTAGCTCAGTGGTTAGAGCAGGGGACTCATAAGCCCAAGGTCGTAGGTTCAAATCCCACCAGAGCCATCTACAAAAAAATTAATGTTTTATTATATCACCCTTATTTAGGAGAAATGGCTGAGTGGTCGAAAGCAATAGATTGCTAATCTATCGTACAGTTTCTGTACCCAGGGTTCGAATCCCTGTTTCTCCTTAATAATTTAAACTATAAAATAGTTGACATTATTAATAGAATAGCAATATAATCTATCACGTATGGGATTGTAGTTCAATTGGTTAGAGCACCGCCCTGTCACGGCGGAAGTTGCGAGTTCGAGTCTCGTCAGTCCCGTAATATAAATTTTATAATCTGTTTTTATACTAAGTTTGGAATAATATTTTTTTACGTTTATATAAATTAGTGATCATATTATTAAATATTACGACGTAACTAAATCTATCCTTTTTTAAATATGTAAATTAAAAAATAATTTATTTATATAATAAAGCAATGTTATATATTCGGCCGATTATAAGCTTTTCTTAACTAAATAAACTCAATTATTTTTTAAGATTTATAATCATTGCATTTATTTTTTTGAGCCTAATAATAATATTCAAAATATTATTATTAGATACTTATTATTCACCTTGAATTTTTAACAATGCAAAGCCTAATGAAAGTCCCAATAATGTCATGAAGAAACAAGTCACAGCTGCGGTAACAATTTCAGCATTTGCATATGGGAAAATTTTTAAAACTAGTTCCATAATTTTTAAATTTTTAAGTTTTTATAAAGTTTCAAGAATTAAAAACCATTTCTGGCCCAAACTACTAAAGTTAATGAAAATGTAAACATAGTCATTAATCCTGCCCAACCTAGACTTATAATATCCATATCTATTTTAAAAAAAAATTAATTTCAATTTTTATAATTTAAAAGGTTTTAATTCCTTTTAAATTATGTTTATTTAATTGATATCTTAAATACCATTTGCCCAATCAACATCAACATTTTCAATAATTAAAGATGAATTGTAAATTTGTAAAATAATTAACAAAAATACTAAGAATGCTACCATAACTACACCCATAATTGGTGTTGTACCCCAACCAGGAGCAACCTTACCATATTCAGCATTTAATGGACGTAAAATTTCACCTAATCTTGTTCTTAATGCCATAAAAATATTTTATATTTTTAATAAATTAATTTTTGTATTACATGTTATATAATACTAAAACGTTAATTTAGATAATTATATAACATGGAAACAGCAACTATTATTGTAATTTTTGTATCGAGTTTACTTTTAGGTATTACAGCTTATTCAATCTACACAGCTTTTGGACCTGCCGCAAAAAATTTACGTGATCCATTTGAAGAGCATGAAGATTAAAAAAAATAAAACCACAAATGTGGTTTTATTTTCTGATAATTCTTGGCGTTTCTCGGAAGAATACAGCAAAGAAAATTACCATTAAAGTTCCAATAAGTAAAAATGTATAAACTAAGGCTTCCATTGTTTAATCCTGTTTAATTTTTAATAAATTAAAAAACAAAGAGTTGAGTTAAACTGCACCTTGTTTTTTAGTAGATTTGTCACCAAGTTTTTGGAATGCACCAAATTCTACTTGCTCAGTAACTTCCGCACCAATACCTGTGAATACATCACGGAAAATAGTACGACCACCATGCCATAAATGACCAAAGAAGAATAATAATGCAAAGTTAGCGTGACCAAATGTATACCAACCACGTGGGCTACTACGGAATACACCATCAGATTCTAAACTTGTTCTATCAAATTCAAAAACTTCACCTAATTGTGCTTTACGAGCAAATTTCTTAACAGTTGGAGCATCTTTAAATGTTTGACCATTTAATTTACCACCGTAGAAATCTACAGTAACACCAACTTGCTCGATACTGTATTTCGATTCCGCACGACGGAATGGAATATCTGCACGGATGATACCATCTTTATCTACTAAAATAACTGGGAATGTTTCGAAGAAAGCTGGCATTCTTCGAACTGTTAATTCACGCCCTTCTTTATCTCGGAAAATTGGGTGACCTAACCAAGCTTCAGCAATACCATCACCTTTATCCATTGCACCAGCACGGAATAAACCACCTTTTGCTGGATTGTTACCAATGTAATCGTAGAAAGCAAGTTTATCTGGAATACGTGACCAAGCTTGACTTTCTGATGAACCTTCGCTGATGTATGTCTCAACTTGACGCTCAATTTCTTGTTGGAAGTAACCGCTATCCCATTGGTAACGAGTTGGACCAAATAATTCAATTGGCGTTGCTGCTGCACCATACCACATAGTACCTGAAGTAACAAAGGCAGCAAAGAATACTGCTGAAATACTACTTGATAATACTGTTTCGATGTTACCCATTCGTAACGCTCGGTATAAACGTTGTGGTGGACGTACAGTTAAATGGAAAATACCTGCAAAGATACCAAAAATACCCGCAGCAATGTGATGTGCTGCGATACCACCTGGATTGAATGGATTGAATCCATCTGCACCCCAAGATGGTGCTACTGGTTGAACTTTACCTGCGATTCCGTATGCGTCAGATACCCAAATACCAGGTCCGAATAAACCTGTTACGTGGAAAGCACCAAAACCAAAACATAATAAACCAGATAAGAATAAGTGAATACCGAAAATTTTCGGTAAATCTAAAGCTGGTTCACCTGTACGTGGATCACGGAATAATTCTAAATCCCAGTAAACCCAGTGCCAGATTGCAGCTAAGAAACACATACCTGATAAGATGATGTGCGATAAAGCTACACCTTCAAAACTCCAAATACCTGGATTTGAAACACTTTCTCCTGTAATACTCCAACCACCCCAAGAATCTGTAATACCTAAACGTGTCATGAAAGGCATTACGAACATACCTTGACGCCACATTGGATTTAAAACTGGATCTGAAGGATCAAATACTGCAAGTTCATATAATGCCATTGAACCAGCCCAACCTGCAACTAATGCTGTATGCATTAAGTGTACAGCAATTAATCGACCTGGGTCATTTAAAACAACAGTATGAACACGATACCATGGTAATGCCATAGTAATTCATTCCTTAATATAAATAATGGTTTTTGACTTTCTTACAACTAAACTATAAGAAATAGCTAGCTACAATACTATTATAAGTGAAGATAATAAAAATTATTTAAATTAATTATAGTAATTTAGTTAAATCTATTTGAAAATAGATTTAACTAAATGTCGTCAATTAATCTAAAGTGCTTTTGAATGCTGTTTTTGATTCTTCAATAGCAGCTTTTAATGAAGATTCTGCTTCATCAGTGAATTGATTTGACTCAGTAACAATACCAATGTAAGGGTTACTTGAAGTACCTAAGTACGTTAATAACGCTGCACAGTATTTTTTAATACTTGCTACAGGTAATTCATCTAAGAAACCATTAATACCTGTGTAAATTAATGCTACTTGTTGTGCAACTGATAATGGAGAATTTTGTGGTTGTTTTAAAACTTCACGTAAACGTGTACCACGTGCTAATTGCTTTTGAGTAGCTTCATCTAAATCTGAAGCAAATTGAGAGAATGCTTCTAATTCAGCGAATTGTGCTAATTCTAATTTTAATTTACCAGCAACTTTTTTCATAGCTTTTGTTTGAGCAGCTGAACCTACACGTGATACCGAAATACCTACATTAATTGCAGGACGAATACCTGAGTTAAACAAATCATTCGATAAGAAGATTTGACCATCTGTAATTGAAATTACATTTGTTGGAATGTATGCAGATACATCACTAGCTTGTGTTTCGATAATTGGTAAAGCAGTCATACTACCACCACCTAATTCATCACTTAACTTAGCTGCACGTTCTAATAAACGTGAGTGTAAGTAGAATACATCACCAGGATATGCTTCACGTCCTGGAGGACGACGTAATAATAAAGACATTTGACGGTAAGCCATAGCTTGTTTAGTTA
>Ga0129327_10002529_pt1 | contig 10625 bp, 11 predicted proteins | sample CPBDNA_6_FD_111799 | JGI IMG/M metagenome (GOLD analysis project Ga0129327, IMG submission 111799) | Freshwater to marine salinity gradient microbial communities from Chesapeake Bay, USA - CPBay_Spr_31_0.8_DNA | ecosystem: Environmental > Aquatic > Marine > Coastal | place: USA: Chesapeake Bay...
CAAAACCAAGTTACTGTTTACAACAATACTGAAGTGTCTGGAACTGCTGGTCATGGCGGCAATGTAATTCTTCAGAACGGAAATGCATCATTAGCCTTTGGAGCAGAGTTATAATATGGCAAACCCAACTTATAAATTAGTCACTACGCCTACTGGAAATACAGCAATTAATGCTTGGTATGATAACGGCTTAATGCTTTCCATTCCAACTGACCCTGCCAACACAGACTACCAAGTCTACCTTGAGTGGCTGGCTGAAGGCAACACACCTGAACCCGCTGATACGGAGTAACCATGCCCCTTACAAAGCTGCTTTTTAAGCCCGGCATAAACAGAGAAGGAACGAACTACTCCAACGAGGGTGGTTGGTTCGATGGCGACAAAATCCGCTTTCGCTCTGGCTATGTCGAGCGTATTGGCGGCTGGATAAAAACAGGGCAAACGCCGTTCGCTGGAACATGCCGCAAGCTGCACGACTTCACAACGCTGGCTTCTGAAAACCTCCTCTTTATGGGGACGAATACAAAAGCCTACCTCGAAGACTCAGGTGCGCTGTTCGATATCACTCCCATCCGTAGGACCGTGACCCTTGGTACGGATGCCTTCACAACGCAGAACACGGGCCAAGGTATTATAAACGTAGCTGACGTGGGCCACGGTGTGAAAATTGGTGACTACGTTACGTTCTCTGGCGCGACCGCGTTTGATGGCCTAACTACGGGTGATCTAAACAAAGAACAAATCGTCACTGAGATTGTAAGCGCCAACGTTTATAAGGTAAACACGGGCGGCGTATGTACGTCTGGTTCAACCTCGGGCGGCGGTGCGTCAATCGTGGCGGTATATCAAATCAACGTTGGTTTGAACAACACGGTCCTCGGCCCCGGCTGGGGTGCGGGAACTTGGGGACGTTTTACTTGGGGTTCTGGCGCTGGTTCGCTTGCTGGCCAAACTCTGCGTTTATGGTTCGCGGACGATTACGGCGAAGACCTGTTGATGAACATTGCCGATGGCACAATCTACTATTGGGATGCTACAGGGACAACCCTAGCGCGGGCCGTGCCTTTGACTTCGTTGGCTGGCGCTAATGAGGTTCCGACCATTGCGCGTAAGGTCTTGGTATCTGAAACAGATCGCCACGTTCTTTGCTTTGGTGCAAACCCAATATATGAAACAGAGCAAGACCCTCTGTTGATTCGTTGGTCAAGCCAAGAATCTGTAACTGATTGGGTGCCATCGGCTACAAACACAGCTGGCGATATCCGCCTATCTCAAGGATCTGAGATTATTACGGCTATTCGCACAAGTCGTCAGATCCTTGTTTGGACAGATCACTCGCTGCACAGCGTTCAGTTTATTGGGCCTCCATACACCTTTGGTACTGCGCTTCTTGGAGACAACATCCGTATTGCGGGGCCTAACGTAGCTATCGGCGTTAACGATATCGTGTTCTGGATGGGCCAAGAAAACTTCTATATGTATGACGGTCGTATCCAAGCGCTTCCTTGTTCGGTGCGTGATTATGTTTTTAACGACATGAACCGCAACCAATCGTTTAAGTTCCACGCGGGCAGCTTGGCCAGCCAAAACGAAGTGTGGTGGTATTACTGTTCTGAAAGCAGTGAAGAGATCGACCGCTACGTTGTTTACAACTACCTTGAGCAAGTTTGGTATTACGGCATATTATCCCGCACTGCGTGGAATGACCGCGCATCTGGCCAGCGTTCGTACCCACAAGCGGCAAGCACAGACCAATACTTGTACAATCAAGAGAATGGTTTAGACGACGGCAGTGTAACGCCTTCAGTTGCTGTTGACGCGTATATACAATCAGCTGACTTTGACATTGGTGACGGGGACAACTTCATGTTAATCCGCCGCATTCTGCCAGATCTGTCGTTTAATAACTCTACCGCTGAAAACCCTGAAGTTATTTTCACAATGGTTGCTCGTAACTTTAGTGGAACAGGAACAAATTCAGGTTCGGTAAGCGGTGATGTTGTAAGGACAACAACTATTGGTGGAGGCCATGATTATACCGACCAGCTGTTTATGCGCCTTCGCGGCAGACAAATGGCATTGAGGGTTTCAAACGATACGACTGGAGTTAAATGGAGGCTGGGTGCGCCAAGACTTGATATGCGCCCAGATGGCCGTAGATGACCAGAAAGATTCTTCGCCAGATTATTCCTAACGCTCCGTTTACCTACAGCGTTAGCTATGTCAACCAACTTGCGCGGACGCTCGACAACTTCATCGATGAGCAGCGCAGTCCGCAAGTAAACTTTCAAGGCATCCCGTCTGATGGGGTGGCTAATACGCTGGAACTAGGGGATGTGTTTGAGTCGAATGGTTTTCTAAAGATCAAACTCACAAACGATATCTACTCTGGTTCTACTTTCGCAGCAACCGCCGTAGGCGCGGTAACAGTGGTGATAACATGACAGACAACGTGATTGTAATGTCCAACGGCTCACGTTGGAAACCTTCAACAAGCACAGACACGGTGCATTGTGTTAACTGCGGCAACGCGGTGGATACGCCAGAAGAAATCCTGAGCTACCCAACAGGAAATTGTCCTGATTGCTCAAGCCCTTGGACAGGTGGCGAACGCCGCAGCACCAAGATTATTGTAACTATGCCAGAAGAGATTCTCGGGGAGGCATGATTTGCGTGTTGGCCGGAGTATTTGCTACGATGATTTGGCCGACACAGATAATGACCGTCTGCTACTATAGGTGCCCAACCTTGGATTATACGAAAAAATATGTTAGTGTATATAAGCCATATGGGGCCTATTGCCCTGCAAATAAAATTGTAGGGAATTAAATGGATCCGTTTACCCTTATCGCTGCCGCTACAACCGCCTTTAATGCTCTTAAGAAAGGCATTGAGATTGGTAAAGATATTACCAGCATGGGGTCGCAGCTTGGGTCATGGGCTACAGCCGTAGCCGACTTGGATTTTATTGCTAACAAAGCAGCAAGCCCACCTTGGTATAAATCAATGAGTGGTTCTGCTCAGTCTGAAGCTATAGAAATCTACGCTGCAAAGCAGCAAGCCTCTGCAATGCGCGACGAACTACGGACGTATATACGGCTTACTGGTGGCGAGAATAAGTGGCTAGAGTTTTTAAACATTGAAGCTAAGGTTCGCAAGGAACGGGCAGATCACGAACACAGACGGGCTGCTATGATTGAAAAGATCGTTAGTATTTCTTTGTTTGTTTTGTTTAGCACAACGGCGCTGGGTTTGGCATTATTTTTATTTTGGTTTGCATGGACGAATAAGGCATGAAAAAACTTCAGGACGATTCAAAGTTCAATCAGTTTGATACCGATGGTGACGGCGTTGTAACCGACGAAGAGCTGTCTCGTTCTGAACGAATGATTCAAATTGAGAACAACGACAAGATGCAGGACCAGCAACGCTTAATGGCTTGGGTTGCCATGTGGTCTACCATCGTCGCGGTCTTTGCATTGCTCACACCTTGGATTGCAATAGAGCGGGTTAACACCGCATCTGCGTTTCTCAACACATTTCTTGTAGCACAGACAGGTATTGTGGTAGGGTTCATGGGAGCCACTGCTTGGGCCAAGAGGCAGGAGAAATCGGAATGATTGCGCTATTAGGAAGCCTATTAGGATTCAGCACCTCCTTTTTACCACAAGTCCTTGGGCTGTTCCAAGCGAAGCAGGAACATAAAAACAAGATAGAGCTTATGACCCTGCAAGCAAAGATGGCTTCGCAAGGGATCGACTTACAGATCAGGGTTTTGGATAAGCAAGCTGAGATCGAAGAAACGAAAGCGATTTATAATTATGCTAACCCTTCTAGCGGATTTGCAGCAGGGCTATCCGCTTCTGTTCGCCCTGTTATCACCTACATGTTTTTTGCTTTATTCATGGCCACAAAGATCGTAGTTATGTTGAAGGTATTAGAGCAGGGCGGTAACTGGCAAGAAGGTGTTACGCTAATGTTCGACCAAGAAACGCAGGGTTTATTTGCTGCCGTGGTATCCTTTTGGTTTGGCCAGCGCAGCGTATCTAAGTTTATGGGGAAAAGATGAAAAATAACTTTGACTATTGTCTAGACATGCTGCTTGAACACGAGGGTGGTTTTGTTAATCATCCAAAAGATCCCGGCGGCATGACTAACCTCGGAGTTACTCGGGCAACATATGAGCAGTTCTTAGGTCGCTCTGTTACCGAGGCCGAGATGCGAGCGCTAACGCCTAAAGATGTTGGCCCTTTGTACAAGTCTGAATATTGGGACAAGGCTCGTTGTGATGACCTTCCCTCCGGTCTGGACTGGGCCGTATTTGATTGGGGCGTTAACTCTGGAATGGGTCGCCCTGCTAAAGCCGTTCAACGTATTGTAGGAGCAACCCCCGATGGCGCTATTGGCCCTAAAACAGTTAAAGCAATCTTTGACTTTGACGCTAAAGACACTATTGAAAAGCTGTATGACGCGCGTCAAAAGTTTTATGAGTCGCTTAAAACTTACGAGACCTTTGGGCGAGGCTGGTCTCGTAGAAATGATGAAACGCTTAAACAAGCGCTAGAGTTAGTTAAAGAGTAGCTCTAGTAAAAATGTTATAGTAATGTATAATCTGAAGAACATGAAAGACAAAGGGTAACACCCATGGGTATAAATCTTGGCGGCATTATTGGCGGCGTTGTAGGCACTATGCTGGGTATTCCCGGCGGGGCTGCTCTCGGGGCTGGACTTGGCGCAAAAGCTGGGGGTGCCAGTGATAAAGAAGCCATGATGTACGGCTTGGGTGGTTTGATGCTTGGCGGCGCGGGCGGCGCGGCGGGAAAAGCGGGTGGCTTTGGTAAGATATTTGGCAGTGGCGGGCTTGGTGGTTTGTTGGGCAAAGACAAGATTGGCAATGCTTTGCTAATGAGCTCTTTGGCTTCTGGCGCAATGGGCGTGATGAATCCTCCTTCGGGCTTGAGCTCTGGAGAAATCCAAGATCGCCTTAGCGCACGTTGGAATGCTTTAGACACGGGTGAGTCCAGTGACTTTGTTGACCCAGAAACTGGGGAGCGTTACGCAAGTGCCGACGAACGTGATGCCGCAATGGTAGCGCGTGGAAGCACATACAACATGGCAGAATACACGCCAACTGATGTTCAACCTTTGTACGCTGCTACTGGCGGTTATATCCAAGGACCGGGGACCGGGACTAGCGATTCAATCCCTGCTATGATATACCAGAATGGTGGGCCTGTCCGTCAGGCCAAACTTTCTGACGGTGAGTTTGTAATGACTGAAGCCGCTGTTAAGGGTATGGGCGGCGGTGACCGCCAACTTGGTGCGGCAAGGATGTACCAAGCTATGAATAATCTTTCCAAGGGATACAAAAATGGCTGATGATACCCTAACGAACATTACCCAACTCCCAGAGTATCTTCAGACGTACCAAAAAGGTATTCTGGATCGAGCTAAGGGCATGTCAACTGACCCTCTTAATATGCCTGCGTACAACGTTGCTGGGCTCTCGGACCTTCAACAGGCTGGGATTCAACAGGGTCAAGCGGGTATTGGCGGTTATCAACCGTACCTACAAGCGGGAACCGGCGCTGTTTCTGGCGGGCTTCAAACTTACGGTCAAGGCGTTGGCACCACTATGATGGGTATGCCAATGATTGGCGCATCCACGGGCCAGTTTACTGGGCAGGGCTACCAGAACTTTATGGACCCCTACACTAACCAAGTTGTCGATCAGTCTATGCAAGACATTGCCCGCGCTGGGCAGATGCAGCAAAACCAAGCTTCTGCACAGGCCGTTGGCGCTGGTGCATTTGGTGGTAGCCGTCAGGGTTTGCAGTCGGCTGAAATCGGTCGTAACGTATTAGGAGAACAAGCACGCACTGCAGCAGGTCTGCGGTCGCAGGGCTACGGTCAAGCCATGGGCCAAGCTTCTCAATCTTTTGAAAACCAAATGGGCCGTCTTGGTTCTGCGGGTCAGGCATATGGCCAACTCGGTCAGGGCCTAGGTTCGTTGGCCAGTGGCCTAACAGGCGCGGGTCAAGCTATGGCGGGCCTCGGTCAGTCTGCACAGCAGATGGGTCAATCGGATACCAACCAGCTTATGTCTCTTGGTTCGGTGGAGCAGGATCAGCGTCAGAAGGAATTGGATGCAAGCCGCGCAACTCAGGCTCAAAACATTATGCAGCCATATCAGCAGTTGGGTTTCTATTCGGATATCTTCAACTCTATGCCTTCGGCTCAAATGTCTGTGATGCAGCAGCCCGCCGCAAACCCATACTCGCAAATTGCTGGGCTTGGTTTAGGCGCGTATGGTATGTACAATTACGGGCAGCAACAATAGGTGAACAATATGAACGATGTATTTGGACGCTCGATGTTTGCCCCTAAGACGGCGGCTCGGGAAAAGCTCCGTAACATGGGTGGCATTGTTGCTTCCTCTGCACCTTTGATGCAGGCTGCGCGTGGTTACGCTGACGGCGAGACCGTCAATGCTGGGCCCGAGTTTGTCATTACCGTTCCTGGTTACCGTGGCGGGGCTATGCTTCGTGTTAACGAATCTACCCTTATGATGATGAACGATCTGATTCCTGAGTTAATGTCGCAGGAAGGAACAGAAGTGTTCTCGGCAGATATGTTTGCGGGGGACGCTGTAAGTAAAATTCGCCCAGGCGACGCGATTATTAATGCTGATCTAAACCCTCGTCAACAACAACCAAACCCAAGACCTGATCTGGTTAGTGTGTCAGAAATTCCATCTGCTGCAGGTCAGCTTACTGGAGAATACATGGCTGGCATGGATCAGCAAATGCGCGACTTGTTGGCGGCGCAAAGCGCTCCTGTCCTACGCTCGGACACTGAACTTGGATCAGGTTACCGTGGACCCAACCCTGCCCAAGAGCAAGATGCGTTGGCCGCGTTGATTGCACAGCAAGGCGAAGAATCACGGCAGCGTGTTGAAGGTTACGACCGCCAGTTTATAAATGATGCAAACAGAGGCATTCCAATGCCTGTCCAGCCGACCGTTGTGGGTAGCGGGGAGCCTAGCGCCCAAGCTCAAATGGCGGGTCTTGCTTCTGACCTAAGTTCTTCTGGAGACTTCAGAGAGCCTAGCACAATGACGGCGATGGAACGGTTGATGGCCGAACAAAACGCCGTTCCCCCTATGTTACGCGATGTATCATTAGATGATACGCAAGCTCAACCAGAGGCGACTCAACCAGAAATGCTAATGCCGCCCCTGTCTCAACAACTGCAGCCAGACGCTTCATTTGATTTAGGATCATTTCTGGAAGCTATGTATCCAAACGGTGATCCGACCGTTCTTCCGGATGTTCAAGGGCCTCCGACCGCGCCCCGCGCACCTATATCCTTTAATGATGCCTTTGGTCTTACCGACATCATGGATGAAAGCCTTCCGCAAATGCAGGCTGTTTCACCGGAGAAACCCGTTTCTAGAAAACAAACGGTTCTAGAAAGAAAGGGACTAGAAAGCATGTTTGGTGGGCCAGACCTATCAAACTATACAGGGGAGCGGACGACATTTAGTGACGCTATGACTAACCCTGCGGACCCAACTTTTGAAACTCTTGACGACAATAAAGCAGCAATTGATGAGCTGTTAAAAAATAAAGACCTTAGCGATAACGAAAGAAAAGCTTTAGAATCGAAACGGGCGTTTTTGGAAGGACTCAGTTTAACAAATACCTTTGTTAAGGGTTTTGTTGAGGATACTATAAGTCTTGATGAGAATACTAAGACAGCATTAAACGATACTTTAAATCGTACTAATGACGCTTTGACAGACGTTGCCGCTCTTGGTGTTCGCGCGACAGCGCCTTATGTTTCTGTTGTGAGTCCAAAACTTGGCGCTAAGTTATTTAATGCGGGGGACTATCTGGCAGCATTTGGTCAAGACCCAAATGCTTCAGACTTTAACTTTGGTTCCGAAGATCTTTTGATGGGGCAGGACGTTATTAAACCAACGACTGCTGTAGTAAAAACTGAAGTAGTGGATCCTAAAGTAAAAACTGAAGTAGTGGCTCCTAAAGTAACTCCTGAAGTAGTGGCTCCTGAAGTAGTAACTACTAAAGTAACTCCTGAAGTAGTAACTACTAAAGCAGAACTTGGAAACGATGTTACTCCGGAAAAATTAACCACCACTACGGAGAAAATTTTAACGGCATTGTCAAACGGTGACGATGATGCTGCGGCGGAGGGCATGTTGGCAGACTTCGGTGTTTCTGATGCGGGCAGTCTTTCAATGGAGGAACAAACCAATAAAATGGTTGAAGTGTTCAAGAAAATTCTTGGTGAAGATGACAATGCAAAAGCAAAACGCAACGCTTTGTTGATGGCAAACATTGGCTTTAGCATCGCGGCACAAGGCGGACCTAACGCTCTGCAAAACATTGCGACAGGGTTTCAGCAAGGATCTGCTCAAGCCATGGAAAACATGGCGACAGATCAAGCTCGTCAAGACAAGATTAAAATGTTGGGTATTGAAACTGCGGCAGATCAAATGGCGGCAAACCAGAAATACAAACGGGATATGGCTATTGCAAACATTAAAGGCACAGCCGATAAAACTGTTAGCATTCCAACCAACCCCATAACTGCCAGACTAACTGCAATGGCCTCGGCCCGAGAAAACAACATGTCGGACGAAGACACCATGCAAGCTGGTTTTGCTGTGCTAGAAGGTTACAGCGAAGCCCAAATGGCAGAGGGTGCGCCAAACTTAATGCCTGTATGGCGAGCTTTTCAAGCCCCTGTTATTACAACTCAGGAAGAAGTTGATAAACTTCAGGATGGGGAATACTTTAGAACCACAAATGCTGAAGGTCGTATTATTGTACGGCAAAAATAGGGGACTAACATGGCAGAACAACTTTTAGGCCGACCCCTTTCCGGTAATAACATTGCTTCTGAGATTGTAAATACTGAAAAGCAAGCCCCAAGTGCAGTTTTAGGTAGATCAATAACGGGGCTTGAAGAACCCGCGCAGCAGGAAGACTATTCAACCATTGGCGACATCGCCCGTGGTGCGGGCGCTGGGGCGCTTAATATATTTCAAGGCGTTGCTGAACTTGGTGCTGCAGGCATTGATTATGCTGCGGATACAGATACTGGTACGGCCACAACAAATGCTTTTGAATCGGTAAAAGAGTCCCTTGGTTTTGTCCCCACGGGGACTGCCGGTCACGTTGCGGAAATGCTTGTTAACTACGGGTCTCTTGCTATCCCTATTGGTGGGTGGATAGGGGCTGCAGGTAAGGCTGGGCAGGCGGTTAAAGGTGGCGCGGCAGTAGCCGATGTTGTGACGGGAGCAACAAAGATTCGCCGTGGCGCACAGGCTTTTGGGGCAACCAAAGCTGGGCAAGCGCTTACAGGTTCGAGAGTCGCCCGTGCGGGGTCCACGGCCCTTGCAACTGGGCTCGCGGACATCCTAGTTTCTCCCAGCACTAATCAAACCTTGGCAGATAGCTGGGATGCTCTGCCTTCTTATCTGCGGACTGAGGATGAGACAGGCCTGACAGGGCGTGACCAAGCATCTGTGCGTCTTGCAAATAAGTTTAAACTAGGATTAGAAGGCGCAGGTTTTACTTTGATTGGTGAGGCGGTTCTTCCTGTAATTGGGTTAGCCGTAGGTAGCATCGCAAAAGTACCCGGTGTTCCAGCAATTGCTCGTGGCTTGTCCACAGGATTAGACTACGCAGGAAGCCTTATTAACAAAAGCTCTTTCTTTAAAAAGAATTTTACCTCTAACGGTCTTGCTCCATCTGAGGTAATGAACGCCATGCGAACAGCGGAGGGTATGACAGAGTTTGATATGCAGCAGGCATCTAAAGTTTTGTCAAACTATGATAGCGCTATGAAGAAAGCGTCATCTTTTATGGGATTGTTTGGTCGTAACCGTGTTGGCACACAGGCGGCGTATGAAGACACCATGGACTATCTTGCCAAGACAATTGATCCTGCAACAAGCGCTCCTCGTGTTACCCCACAAATCTTTCGTTCCAAATATGGCGACAAAGCTTTGGCTGCTACGGATGAAATGCGTAGAACTATAGATGATCTTAGCTTACAGTTTGAAAACTCTGTTCGTCAAGCCCCTAATCTGAATCCAACACAGCAAGCCCAACTGTTGCAGAAGTTTCAAAATAGCCATGGCCAATACATCCGCAGGCTTTACGATCTGCACTTAACTCCTGAAAAATTTAAAGGCGTTAGGATAGATCAAAAACCACAGTACCAAGCCGCCCTTCGTGAGGTATCTTCCTTTTTAACTAACACAGATCCGAAGTTTGCAGGGAACCCCGCTTCCGCAATGCAGCAGGCCAAGATTACCATTGATGAGCTTTTTGGTAACACGCTAATGGCACAAGGGCTTACCCCAGAAGCAGCCGCGTCACGGGCCGCTGAGACTGCAGCTATTGGTGCCGAACAAACACTGGGCCGAACAAATCTTTTTAAACTTGGTAGCGGAATGCTGACTGACAGAATACAGCTATTGGATAGTGCTCCAATGCTGCGCGAGATGATGGGCGAGGTCCGCAATCCACGGGAAGCTTTCTTGCGCACTGTTGATTCTATGTCCTCGACCATGGCCTCTCAGAAATTGTTTA
>Ga0129327_10002537_pt1 | contig 10618 bp, 7 predicted proteins | sample CPBDNA_6_FD_111799 | JGI IMG/M metagenome (GOLD analysis project Ga0129327, IMG submission 111799) | Freshwater to marine salinity gradient microbial communities from Chesapeake Bay, USA - CPBay_Spr_31_0.8_DNA | ecosystem: Environmental > Aquatic > Marine > Coastal | place: USA: Chesapeake Bay...
AAGAAAGAGAGAGAGAAAGAGAGAGAAAGAGAGCGCGACCGTTGTTTCCTCGCGTTTCCTTCGTCGCAGATGTGTTGATATCGTGTATTTACATTTTCTGGTGGCATTACCAGCAACAGCAAATTTAAAAAACCCTAAATATGTCCCTTTAAAAAAACCGAAAAACGAATTTTTTTCTCGAGAGCGGCTTCAGAACGAACAACAGATTTCAAAGTGTACGCACGATGTGGTCGCGAGACATGCCTCGAGAGGAGCGGATTCGAAGCTCTCGAACGCCGTCGACGATGGCATCTTCGACCACGTCTTCTTCTCACAATTTTCATCATCATTCGTCGTCGAATACTTCATCGCCGATGACCGCGAGAGAGGATGACGGTGCGAGTGGGAGTCCCGATTTTGGAAAGGCCGCGCGCAGCAGTCATCATCACGGAAAAGTCGATTTTGGAGGCACACTCGTCATCGACGAACGGACGCCTTTATCGTCGCTCAAAGAAAACAAGAACAGCAATAATACTAATAACAACATCGGGAACATCGTCATCAAGCAAACGCCGGAAGGGTTACCGAGGATTAAAACGAAGAAAACAGAGGACAAAACGCAGCGAAGCGAATTCGGTTGGCGAGACTTCTGCCCAGGCGTGGTCTCCGTCGTGGTGGCGTTTTTCCTCTTCAGCGCGGCGAACGTGGTGTGGAAATCGGGGAAAGCGGAGGAATGGTACGAACAGTTTCGAGGCCACGCGAGATACGTCGGCCCGGCGACGTGTTTTAGAGACGCGAAATTGAGCGAGGAGCACTGTTTACCGCACTTTGCGATTCTCGGCGCGAGTACGAGCACGGGGCGGTTGCGAGCGGCGCTGAAGGAACATCCGATGATTGATAGCGATGCGAAAGCGGTGCACTTTTGGAACACGCCGTACGGGACGAGAGCGAGTGGTGGGGAGATGTGCGAAGGGCATCAGAGCGAGAGAGGCGCGGCGATGTTGAAGGCGTACGTGGACGCGCTCGTGCCGAAAAAAATCAAGCGAGGCGAGGCGAGGGACAGTCGAGAAGTCATTCCAACCGGGACTTCCTACGATAAGGATAAACATAAAGGGATGATTTACGGAGATTGGTCGGATACGAGTTTTAGTTGTTCGTGTTGCGCGAAAGCGATGAGGAACACGTTGCCACGATTAAGGCCGATTGTTGTTTTAAGCGATCCGATTGAGAGAGCGATGGAGAGGTACGCGATGGAGAGCGTGGAGAGTAGCAATGATAGCGGTGATGATACGAACGCGGCGAATTACGGCGGCGTCGGGGCGTGCGCGAAAACGTCAAAATCCTCCGTTCAAGCGTTCCAAAAGATGAAGCGCGATTTGAACAACTGCGGCGGTTTTAGCGGCTCGAACGAGGACGATTTGAGCAAGTGTTTGGACGCTCACCCGGTACTCGGCGCGTCGAGGTACGACCATTACTTGTCTCTGTGGAAAGACGCGTTTCCGAATTTGTTGGTGTTGTTCGAGGAAGATTTCTCCGGCAAAGAGAATTTGGAAGCGACAACGAGACGCGTGGAGGAGTATTTAGGTTTGCACGAGCACGACGGGTACGACTTTGGGCAAATCTGGAACGCCATCGAAGGCTTGGAAAAGAACGCCAAGAGAAAGCAATACAACGACGAAACGAAAACGGCCATTCATGACGAGTTACACGAAGACATTCGTCTCTCTGCGATTAAGAACTTGCGAGTGATGGCCAAGCACCACGACGCGCCGGAAATCCCATCCGAGTGGGTCCAAAAATACTCCGATCCTTCAGAAACGACGACAACCAAAACAGACCAGCTCGTCGCCTCCCAAGTGGACGCGTCTAAAAACAGTCGACGAATGCTCAAAGACTGGACGCCACAAACCGCGAGAGGTAAACTCTACGGTCAGCCTACTTCCTTCTCCGCGTTCGACGTCGAACCGAAAATTCTCGCCGAACTCAAAGACGAAGAAAACAAAGATCATCAATTCGCGTTTGTTCCGGTGTTGCACAAACAAAACGCCTTGCGCGTGGCGAACCAATTCCGCGCGAACGGCGAATGGATCACCGAACTCGGCTTGACCGAGTCGCAAAAATCGACCACGTTTCGCGAGTTATGGCGAGAGGATTGCACGCACGCACAGCAATGGGACGCGTCCGTCGGGTGTTGCGGAGAGAGTTGCTGCTTCGACGACGACGACGACGAACAACAACAATAACAACACCAACGAGAATACCGACGAGACGACGCCAGACGTCAGATGAGTTACGCCACGAATGATGAATAGAGCACGCGATAGAAAAGTAGCCGTAACAACGCGTGTGTGTATATATATGTAGCGACTTTTAATCAAGTCATAATAGGAATGTAAAAGTATGATGAAAGTAAACGAAGAGAGCGCTTTTCGCTGCCAAAATCAGACAAAGCAGTACATAGTACTATATTTTAGACAAAAGATCGAGAGAAAACCGATCAGATTTTTACGCGCACGCCATAAATAGTCCTCCTTCAACGCGCGTACACGCGAATTCATCTTCAACAGTCCGTCCGCAGAAACGATGTCGAGAAAACACGTCGCGTCGGTTCTTCACCGCGCTTTACTCGCCGCGCGTTCGCACTCGTCCTCGTCGACCGCCCAAAAAGCGGCGATGACACACGGCGGTATTTTGAACAACAACAGCACCGTTGCGAAAAATGATGAGCGAGAACAGCAAAATGTGGGGAGGAGAGGTACGAAATTAAGGCAGAATGTGTTACATTCGAAAGGAAAAGATATCGATGGACGTTTTCGTTGGGTTGGATCTGGGATAGGTCGCTCGCGTCGCGCTCGTTCGCGCGCATTTCCGCGACGGATGATTTTTTACCTTTTGGACTACTCTTTGAGAGATTTCATCAACGTAAAATAATAATACTGACTTTTGTACCATTTTTCTATCATCAATCTCACATGACAGGCTACGCGTCCGATGCCGCGGTATCCACCTCTGGAAGCAACGGAAACGGTTCCATGGTCCCGGTGAACTCTGGCGCCATCTTGAACGCGTTGAAAACGCCAAACAGCGAACCAAACTACGCGCAGGAAAACCATCGCGTGGATAAAATCGGAGACCCGGACAAGAGAGCGTTCACGTACTTCGTCTTGACTGGCGGTCGCATGATTTACGCCTCGGCGATTCGCTTAGCGGTGTTGAAGTTTTTAATGTCCATGTCTGCCACCGCGGATGTGCTCGCTTTGGCGTCTTTAGAAGTGGACTTGAGCAAAATACAACCGGGGACGACGACGACGGTGAAGTGGAGAGGGAAGCCGGTGTTTATTCGAAGACGAACGGCGGATGAGATCGCGAAGGAGAACGCGGTGGATTTGGGAGAATTGAGAGATAAGCAAGCGGATGCGGATAGAACGCAGAACCCGGAGTGGTTGGTTGTGGTTGGGGTGTGCACGCATCTTGGGTGCGTGCCGATTGCCAACGCCGGCGATTACAACGGTTGGTTTTGCCCGTGCCACGGGAGTCACTACGACGCGAGCGGGAGAATTCGTAAAGGACCGGCGCCGGAGAATTTAGAAGTTCCGGAATATTCGTTCCAAGACGAGACGACGATGATCGTCGGTTAAGTATAGTGCGTTTTAATGAGCTAAATCTAACTATCCAACACTTGTACTCTTCGCGAAAATTCTACTAATTTATTCTATCGTTTTTAAGTTTATCCTGCGAAAGGAGTTGATTCTCGTCGCGCAGTTTTCACACGCGAACCCTTTCCAATTGCCTTCTGCTTTACACTCCTCCAATCTCGCCGCGGCGCAATAATAACAATAGCTACATCCACACCGTTTCGCGACGAACGCGTTACACGGAATAGGCGCGTCGCCGCACGCTGCGCAAATAGCGACGTCCTCGTCGAATCCATCCTCTCCTATTCGAACGGTCGAGGCGTCTCGTATTGTCCTCACCATCATCCCTCCCAGTCGTTTATTACTTTTCTTCTCTTTCCGTTTTCTTCTATTCGTGTCTTCGTCTTCTATTTCCTCTTCTTCTTCTTCTTCTTCTTCGTCGTCATCGCTCTCTTCTAGTCTCGCCGCCGCCTCTCCTCCTTGTTGACGAAAGCCGAGCACGTACTTCGCCCTCCTAAAGAACTCCCTCGCCCCTTTGCTCTCCATCATCGGCATCACTACCGTTTTCCCAACCTCCGTAATCTCTCTCATCGCCAACGCTCGATTCAAATACTCGAACGTCATCGCCCTCCCCGCGTTTGGATTTTCGTGCGCGAATCTCACGTTGGCCGCTCGTTGCGGCACGTTCGGAAACTTCCCCGAGTACAAGAACAAAATCAAATTCATCGTTCTCGCCACCGAGTGTGCAGTTCCTAACAGTTTCACCACTCTCGACGTCGTGTCATCTGGTAAGCACTTATTGGCGGCGAAATTCGTCGCTTTCGAGTACAGGTATTTACACAGAGAACCGCACAGCAAAAGCGTCCATTTTTGCTGCTCTCTTAAGCTCCCGAATTGGGCGATTCCTTTCTCGTCTAAATACGTCACGTTCATCATCTCCATCCCGGGCGTTGGTTTTGAAACTCGCACGGTTTTAAACCAGAGTAAGAATTCCAGGAATACCTTCATCTCTTCTTTGTATTTCGAAGCTATGCTTTCGTCGAAACAATCGAAACACTTCCCGAGTTGCTTGAGGAAGATGATTTCCAGGAGTTCGTTATCGAGTTGGTGCGCATCCAGTTGGCTCACTCGTAACACGACCGGTACGGGAGACGAAGAGGACGCATCACCTGAAACTCCTTTTCCTTTTCCTTCACCGGTTTGGAGCGTTCCGTTCGAAGAGGCCGTCACCACCGCCGGTGAAGAGGAGACATTGGTCGACATTTTTGTAAAGAAAACGACTTTTGTGTTTTTCCCCAAAGTTCGTCGGATGAGATGACGCAAACAACACTCTCACATCGATGACAACACGTCGCGAGCAGAAGATGGAAAAGGAGGAGGAAAACGTAAAGGAGGAGAGAATTTTACGATGATGATTTCAATCGAAGCGACGAAAAAAGGCCGACTTTCGGTCGAGCACGAAAAACGCAAGCATTGGCTCGTCACGAAGATACGAAACGTCTCGGGATGCGACGACGCGATTGACGCTTTGTGCTCGCGAATATCGAAGCGTCTCGGCGCGCAAGCGAGAGCGGTGCGAGAAGGAAAAGGAGAAAAAGTCATCGAAATTCAAGGGAAACACGAGGAGACGCGCGTGGAAGAGGTACTCGCGAGAGAGAACGTAAAAATCGTCGGTTTGCGACGAAAAGTTGAAGTAGTACCAAAGCGAGAAGAGGAAGAGCGAAAAGAACGAGCGAAACCGAGACACGCGAACAAGAAGTACTGGGACACAAAAACCGGGTTAATCAAAGATTCGGTCAAGAGAGGTGGAGAAGAGGACAATGGCGAAGATCCGGTGAAACCAGAGGACGTGTTGCGGGTGAAACAGTTGAGAGAGACGAATAAAGAGTTTGCTCGATTTTGCGAGTTGATGAGGCGTTATCCGTTTTGGTCGCATAGGTACGATAAGTTGGCGGCGATGTATTTCGAGAAGAGGAATGGGAAGGAAGACGAGGAAGACGAGGAGAGAATGAGGAAGAGGAGGAGGTGCGAGATTGCGTTTGAAGAAGAAGAAGAGGATGTGAGAGATGAAGATCGTCGTCAACAGAATCATCCGAAATCGTTGGAAGATTTGGGGATGGTCGCGTCAGTCTCGGATTTTAGGATGTCGAGAGAGGAGAGAGCGAAAGCGGCAAAGGAGAGGATGACGGCGGCAAAGAGTGCTGTTGGTCCACAAGATGCGACGAGAGAAAGCAAGCAGCGCGTGGAAGAATACGAAGATATTGCGACGAAAATGCTGCGCATGCGCGGGTTCGCGCCGGCGTCGTCTAAGAAGAAGCCGGCTACTTCTACGACTGCTATTACAACGACCACGACGAGACAGAAACCCGCGATGCCACCAAAGAAGAAGAAGAAGGACGTTAGAGCTGGAATTCCGATCGGTACGAGTGTAGGATTCGGAAGGAAAGCGTGGTCGCAGAAACAATTCGATGAGGAAGATTTGAGGATGTCGACTACAGACGAGGAAGAAGAAGAAGAAGAAGAAGAAAACTTCCAACGAGTAGCGTCGAGACCACTGGTCGGTGGACGCTTCCTCGACAACAAACGAAAAGACGAGAGCACGTTTCCATCGTTACCTTTGTCTCGCGCTGCTCCTCCCATGAGAGCACCAGAACACCGATTGCCGCACGAAGAGTTTCAGCAAACGACAATGTCCGAGGAAGAGGCTTTAAAATTAGCGCTTTCGCTCAGCGCGGACGAACACGCTCGCGAACGAATAAAACTCGACGAAGAGCTCGAACGAGAACTCGAAGTCGCTCGCGCCGTTTCTCTGAGCTCACGAGAAGAAGAAGAAGAGGCACGAAAGCAAAGCTCTCTCTCCGACGACATCGCCCAAACCTTGCGCCAACTCGGTTTCGACCGAGACGTTTCCGAAACGCTCGCCAACGACGTCTTACCGGCGATGCCGACGCGCCAAGACGTCATCGACCTCCTCGGTACTTTAGGCATAGAGAAACACGTCGCCGCAGATTTCGCCAACTTTGTCGTTCTAAACAATACTCACGAGGAAGACGAGAAAGATCTCGCTTCACCCTCCCGCATCATCATCGACGACGACGAAGACACCGCGGAAACGACGACGTTCTTCAACCTCTCCTTGCGAGAACTCACCGGCGCGGACTCCAATCGAGATCTCATCGAATACGTGCAAACAATGGAACACCGAGAAGATGCCGGCGAATTCCTTCGAGACTCTTTCGGAGGGAACGAGGAAACTGCACGTTTAGGACAGCTGATTTGGGACGCTCGTAGTCGTCCACGCTGAATATAGAAGAAAATAGATATACTAGCGGAGATAACGCACGCGTTTTTAGATAGAGACTTTACGGAGCTCTCACGTGAGAGAATTACCACACAACAAAGAATTCTAAAATATATACGCAAGAACACGACACACATAATAATGTCGTCGTTGTCCTCTTGTTGCATGTTGTCCTCTAGAACTGCGACGACGACTTTTCGGCGAGCGTTGTCTCATTTCGCCGCGTCGTCGTCGTCGTCGTCTGCCACGAATTCGATGACGAGGTTGCACCACAATTTCCCGAGCCGCCACCTCGTCGTGCACAAAGGATTCTTCCGAGAAACCGCCTCTCAAACGTCGTCGTCTCCAGGAAACGAGGACACAGACGAGGACGGTTTCATCGGCAACGGGGACGTGTTCGCGGAAAACGCAAAGGGTGATCCGATTTACTTCGGAAGGAAGAACAAGAGCCAGCTGAAAAGAGACGCGAATAGGCACAAGAATTTGGCCAATCAATTACTCGCCATCAGTCCGAAGACGTTGAAGAAACTGCCCGGATTACTGAGCGTAAACAACGAACGATTGTTGGAAGGACTGTTGGAGTGTCAGAAAACAACCTCACACATCGCGAAAAAGCGCGCGGAGCAGCTGGTGGCGAAACAATTGAGAGGGTTAGAGGAAGAGGAGTTGAAACCGTTGGAGGAGGTGGTGGAGCGGGTGAAGTTGGGCGCGGAGGGCGGGTTAGCGCTCGCGGTGGATCCGAGGGCGGACGATTTAGCCCGAGATTGGCGGCAAAGACTGACTATGGTGGCGAAATCGGTGGAAGAGGAAAATATGGTTGGAGTTTCGAGAAAAGAAGCGTTGGAGGAAGTGTTTCAGGTGATGCAACGAGTAGAGAGCGAGATGAAGACGGTGTCGTTTACGAGACAGGAGTTGGTAGACGTGGCGAGGAAAGCAGAGACGGAGGCGAAAGAGACGGCGAAAAATTCGGAGGAGTTTGCGGATCGACAGAGACGAGAGGCGATGGGGGAGATTGTTTTCATGGACGACGTGGACGAGGAGTTGGAGGAAGTTTTCTTGTTGAAGAAAAGTAAAGGAAATACCGCCGCGAAAAGCGGCTCGAAGAAGAAGAAGATGAAGGCCAAGAAAACGTCGATGAAAGGTTTGCTTAAAATGTTACGAGACGTCGCCGAGCACGCGGTGTAGCAGAGTGCGATGCATACATATACATACCTGTATTATTTTGTAAGCGATGCTATTAGTAGTACTACTATTTAAACTACTAGTAAAAGAATAACTATTTTCTAAAGGAAAGAAACTTTTCAACGCTCTCCACGCTGTTCAAAAACGAAGCTGAATTTTCTGTATCCTCCAAGAGAAAACCATACTGCTCGAAGAATAACGACGCATTCGTGTTGCCAGAGCGCGAGGGCGCGTAGGAGATTGTTAGCGGTTCGTCCACATCTATGGAACCTTCATCCGAAACCACGAGTTCGAAATATTCTTCCTCTTTTTCTTCGTCTCGCGCGATAAAAAAACTGTCGTCGCAAATCTCCGCCGTCGCAATTTTCCCTTGCTTGTTCTCCTTCCCAACGTTCGTCCGAACGAAACAGTTCGCCTCGAAAGAGTGGTTGCAAAAGTCAATCAGAGGTGCATTCCATCTTCTCTTCTTATCGTCCGCAAATATACGACTTTGTAAGAAACTCCTCATTCGCGACAGTTCTCTCTTCTCCTTTTCGTCGTCGCCGCAACATCCGTTTACGAACGCTCGATGGTCTCTCCGACTCCTTATCAACCGTTCTCTCAGCGTCATATCTTTCACCCATCTCTCGATCTCCTCTTCCTCCATGTATATCCCAGGCACTCTCGGTGCTTCTTTCGGTAAACTCTTCAGCCAAACCTCGTGTCGTTTCCTCTCCTTTTCGTCAAACACCAACCGTTTCGCCAACGGTTTCGACCAGGAATAGATATCTTCGTCTTCCTCTTCTGATGACGATGAAAGCACCACGAATCTCGCGCGCATCGGTAAAGAAAGAACCACCTCTCCCGCTCGTAAAGGTCTGTTCGCAATCAACGCGTACCCTCGATCTTCGATATCGTCTTTCCCGACGCGCACTCTCTCGCGCGCGTTGAAATCATTTTTAGCGACGGTTTCGATGAAATGCACGAGCGCGTCCGAATCTTCTTCAAACGACGACGACGATAAAAACGACTTCTTCCTTCTCCTCCTCCTCTGTCTTTTCCCAGCCGTCTGAATCGTCTGAATCGTCTGAATCGTCTGAATCGTCGCTTTTCGAAGAAGAAAAAGCATAAATAAAGCGCGCGTTAAAGTTGTGCAGGACGACGACGGGGAAAACGTTTCATTCAGAGCAGAGAGGGGTGCCCAAAATTTCTCGCGAGGTATATCTCTCTTTTATCGCAATCAAAACGAAAGAAGAACAGCACTCGTTGAACTGATGAGTAGAGAAACGGATACGTTGGTACGTTTTGTTCATGAATTAATGAATTTTTTAATATCTTTGATCAATCGAAATAACAAAACAACAAATACAACTACAAGTATACAACAAATGAAGGTGTGCCGGATAAGCGCGCTCGGAGATGACGAATATATTTAGTTTCGGATCGGGTTTTTCTATCCCTCAACGAATAAACTTCTTCTGTTCGACTCTTAAGAGAGTCAAAAAACAGAAGAATTTTAAAAGCAGGAAATGAAACCTTTCGCTGATTAGGCGCCGGCGGCTTTGCGCTCAGCCGCCATCTTGGCGGCGGAGGCGGCGCGTCTCGCCGCGGCTTCCGCGTCTTCCTTGGCGTTCTTGGCCTTCTTCTCTTCCGGGGTGAGCGGCTTCTCGTCGGCACCTTCGTAGGCGTTCCAGTTGGATTGGCCAGCCAAGGAGTTCTTGAACGTTTCGGAATCGTCTCTCATCGGCGCGGAGAAGTTGTCGCCAGCGCTGTTCTCAAAAGAAAAGCGAAAGAGGTGAGTGTTTTGTTTGATGCGTCCAAAAATTCTCTTCCGAAAAGAGAGAAAAAAAATCAAAAAATCAGCCAAATTTGGCGACGTGTCAAGCACAGGACACACGACGTGTACACGAACGGAGTGGATAACAAAACGAATTCTCTCGACCTAACACATGTTCTTCTTCTTGAACGAACGCATGAACGCGTGAAAAACGAATTAAAGAATGAACGAATGAATGAAACGGCGTTCGATTCAATCGCCCGTTCTTTCTTTCGTTCTCTTTTTAAGAAAGCGCGAGAGAACGCGCGCGCGAAAGTCAATCGCATTTCTCATCATCATCATCATCCAACGTGGAAAACATCATCCATCGGGATTTCTCTTTCACCGCGCGCGCGCGTTTAAAAGAGAACGATGCGCGCGAAAAACATAAGAAGAACAAGAACAACGCCACCACGACTCACCGAACTTTGACGCTTCTCTTGGAAACGACGTTCAAGCGAACGGATTGCGCAACAGCGGATTGGGTAACAGAGAACATTATGTGTGTGTGAGTGTTTAAGTGAGTATAAAGTGTCGACGTGGGTCAGTTTTATGGCGAGATATCTGTGATTTTTTTTTTGTCTTTTCGGCTGAAAACTGCTTTTTCTCTGCCGTGTTTGGTGTGTTCGTTTCCACGTCGAGAGAGAGAGAAGAATGTTTATTTTCGAGAGGAGCAGACTCTTTCTTCTTGAAGAGTTTCTTCTGCTTTTCTTTCTCGTCGTCGTC
>Ga0129327_10002538_pt1 | contig 10617 bp, 10 predicted proteins | sample CPBDNA_6_FD_111799 | JGI IMG/M metagenome (GOLD analysis project Ga0129327, IMG submission 111799) | Freshwater to marine salinity gradient microbial communities from Chesapeake Bay, USA - CPBay_Spr_31_0.8_DNA | ecosystem: Environmental > Aquatic > Marine > Coastal | place: USA: Chesapeake Bay...
AAGGTTCAATTGGTGTTCAAGGAGAAATAGGATCCACAGGTTTACAAGGACCACAAGGTGGACAAGGAGAAATAGGATCCACTGGTTTACAAGGACCACAAGGTGGACAAGGAGAAATAGGATCCACTGGTTTACAAGGACCACAAGGTGCAATTGGTGTTCAAGGAGAAATAGGATCCACTGGTTTACAAGGACCACAAGGTGCAATTGGTGTTCAAGGAGAAATAGGATCCACTGGTTTACAAGGACCACAAGGTTCAATTGGTGTTCAAGGTGAAACTGGAGCTACTGGTTTACAAGGACCACAAGGTGCAATTGGTGTTCAAGGTGAAATAGGATCCACTGGTTTACAAGGACCAACTGGTATTCAGGGACCAATTGGAGCTACTGGTTTACAAGGACCAACTGGTATTCAGGGACCACAAGGACCAACTGGTATCCAAGGACCACAAGGACCAGTTGGAGCCACTGGTTTAATTGGTTCAGTTGGAAATGGTCAATGGGCATTACCTGCAGTACCGGATGCAACACCCACTGCAGGAAATATGTATGTATCTAACTGGTCTGGCGGTTTATCAAACGCCACAACAGTTATTAGATTAAATGATGAAGATCAACAAGGAATAACTCATAATATTCAATGGGCGCAGTTAGAAAAAGAAATTGAGACCAATGGTCGTGAGGTATTAATGTATGTAACAGGTACAGGTGTATCTACCCCTAATAACTTTAGACAATATTATAAAGTAACTGCTATTGCACCAACAGTTGGTTATGTTTTATTAACGGTATCAGATGAAGAAGATGCGGGTAACACCTGGGGGTCAGAAAGTATGTATACAATCTCATTTGACATTATGGGAATACCTACATCTAACCTAGGACCAAAAGAATCTTTCATACCCAATAACCCTGGTGGACCATTTGCATTAGATACAAATTATTATTTAGGTAACTATTATAATATGACTACTGTGTTTACTACAAATGGTTCTAACTTTACAACAACAGGTGCTACACCAATTACGTTAGGTGGTTTTGCAAGGATTAGAATTAATTTAAGTACTCAGCCAACAGTAACCGGTGCTACCTTAATAGAAGGTGATTTTTTCTCACCGAATGTTGATATGTATCTTACTGCGCAATATAATGGAAACATCACAGAATATTGGTTTGAATTAATATAACTTATTTATGAGAAAGATAATATCAGGTAGAAGATCGTCATTGAGTAAGCCAATGAAAATTACAGTGAAAACCAATAACCCTGGTGATACTGGTAATACTGAATTTCAATTGCCATTAAATTCAGCAAATCCAGGAGGTAAGGCTATAAACTTATTAGTAAAATGGGGCGATGGTTCTAGTAATTATATAAATGCAACCAACTTTAATAACACCAACATAACAAAACATAACTACGCTTCTACCGGTACATATAATATTGAAATTTATGGGGGGATTGCAGCCTGGAAATTTTCTTCTATGACCGATAATGATGCAGGTAAGCTGCTGCAAATTAATCAATGGGGTGGATTTAGAGCTACTTTTAGTTCTGCTTTTGAAGGGTGTGGAAATATGGGCGCTATAGATGCTGATGATTATCCTATTTTTGATGCAACTGTTGGTGCTGTGCGATTTTTAAAAAATTGCGGAAAGATGCAGAGAATTATAAACGTAGACAATTGGAGATTAGGTGCATCTACTAGTTGCTTAGAGATGTTTTATGGATGTGGTGGTTTTGGTTTTGGTGGAAGTGGAAGTAGCGGCGGTACTAATCAACCAATTGATCTTACTTCATGGAATGTAAGTAATATTACTAATATGGAGGATATGTTTAGGGACTGCAGTAATTTTAATGGTAGGATGTTTACAGTAACTAACACTACTTCAGTTTTGAGTCATATGTTTTCTAGCTGTGTAAACTTTGATAATGATGGCTCATCTTCTATGGATACCTGGGATACTTCAAATGTTGGTAGAATGGATAATATGTTTAGCTCTACTGGGACAAGCATATTTAACCGTGACATTAGTGGATGGGATACTTCAAGTGTGACTACTATGCGGAGCATGTTTAGCTGTAACCTGCCAGGTATATTTAATCAACCTATTGGAAATTGGGATACATCTAATGTTCAAGATATGGCTGCAATGTTTTCTAGACAAGGGTTATTTGATCAAGATTTATCTAACTGGGATGTAAATAGTTGGAATACTGCTAATGTAGGGATTCCTGGAACAGGGCCGCCTCTTATGTTATCTGGAGGTAGCTCTATACTTACATTATCAACAGCTAATTATAATGCTTTATTAGTTGCATGGGATCAATATAATTTCCCTAGTTGGCCAGGCCCTGCTGTAGTAGATTTTGGGAATAGTCAGTACTCTTTAATATCACCTGGTAATCAGGTAGCAAATGCTCGTGCATCTTTAGTTGCTAAATGGGGTCAAATTAATGATGGTGGCGGTATATAATGACTAGTTTATTATCTTAAACAATTTCCTTTTTCTAAGTATAATAATTATAAATGGATAATAGTATGGAAAGTATAGAAGAAGTAAAGCTTCAATGGATTAAAGGTGATAAGTTCGGTAACGTAGAAATAGTTAAGGGTGTTGAGGATGAATGGACTTTATTTAATAGCGGAGGAAGAATAGCAACAAATTTAATACCTGAATTTTTAGAACCAGTATATGGTGAAGCTTTAGATTTTAATAACGCTTCAGCACCTGCATCAAAAGACGTAGCTGAGGTTTATAAAGAAAAGTTACCACCACAAAAAGCTACTGAATCTCCAATAAGAACATTATTTAATAAACAGAAAAAAAATGATAAGGTAAAACTGAATCTTGCCTTTCCAATAGAACTTCCTAAAAAAGACATTTATGAAATTATAAGTTCTTCGTTTGATAGTGAAGAAGTTAATGATGAATTAGTATCATTTATTTCAGATCAAGTATCAGAAGACTTAATTTTAGATAGCCTTTTAGATAGCATCAAAGAATTAATTAAGACTAGGTATAAAATTGACTAAGCAATTTAAGGTATAATATATAATAAAATAAATCATATGACACAAGCACCAAATAGAAGACAGAGAAGATTAGCGATGAAGTACCAAGGACTTCTAAAAGCAAAAAGTAAATTACCATTCCATAAGTGGATGGAGGCTACAAAAGAAAGTGTTAATAGAGGAAAAGAAATCCATGCAGCTAACACAGATTTAATTGATAAAAAATTGTCGGAGCAATTAGAAAGTATTGAAGAAAGACAAATAGAAGTATGGAGAGAAATAGGATATGATGAAGTTGAAATTAAAATGCTAAGAGAAGCTAATGCTATCTTAATGGTTAAGAATAAAGAAACTTGGAAGGCTGATAAAAAAGAAGCTAGGCAAATAATGAAAGATGCAAGAGAATCTTTAAACAAAAGACTTAATGATTAAAATCGTTTTAGAGCCTGCAAGGAATGGGGTAGTCAAAAGAGTGATTGATGATAATCACGGAGGCGGTAAAGAACAATGGACTTCTACTGACGTGTATGAATCAAATGATGATCATAGAAATAAATATGAATACATCATGAGGTTCTTCTGGGATTTATGCGAAGACATTGGGCTTGAATGTGGAAACAAATTTGATAAAGATGTATTAAGAATTAAACCCGAATGGGGAACTCACTATGAACCTACACAAAAGGAAGTAGAGAGTAAAATAAAAGAACTCCAAGCGGAGATCGATTTATTAACTGAATGGAAACAAACATAGAATTTAATTTCATATATTCTAAAGATGCCGTTAAAGTAAAATCTTTTTTAGGAAATGTACCAAGAAATATTGAGTGTATTAATTATATGGACATTTTTAATAAACTAACAAAAAATGATTTTTATCAATTTGAACCATCTGATGCAGTAGTGTCTTCTTATTTAATGAAACAGTTGCAAACTGTATTAGATAGAAGTACTACAACTTCAATATTTTATGTTTTAGGTAATCTTAACGAATCTACAGTCGAAGGAATTAAAAGGTATGTAGAATCCTTGACAGCTAAAGAACTCCAATATAACATATATCATTCACCTGACATTAATGTAAACGGTAGCGCTAAGCTGTTTGAAAATGTCATTGAGTTTGAATGAAAGCACACAGAATATTTACTAAAGGACAAACTGTCTATTGCTTATTATCTTCGTTTAGTAAGCCTAATGTTTTATTGCCTGTAAAAGGTTTAATAGTTGACACACAATGGGATCCTATTAATCCATTATATCAAATACGTATTATTAAGATGTATGATAATATGAAGTATCTTAAGTCTCATTTTTTTGATATGAACTTTAAGTATGAATTCAATAATAGAGCTAGAAAAATGCCTATTAAAAAAGAAGACTTCAAAAATGTAAAATCATTAGAGAATAGGTTTGATGAAAGTGATAGAGAACGGTTATATGTAATAGTAGAATCTGTTATGTGTAAAAAAACTAAAAATGATTTGCAAGGTTTGTTTGAAAAAGTTCAGTTTTATATAATATCAAAAAACCTAAAAGAAATAAGAGATATATCATCAAGGCCATTTTTTAAAGGTTCTCTTTCAACCGATAGCTCACAGGAGTTTAATATTAGGTTTAAAAAGGGTTGGTCTGATAAGTTTCAAAGAGGGGATATTAATATTGATAAGTATCTCAACAGCTTAAGCTGAATATATACTAAAAATAGACTTAACATATGTCATTCTCAGATCGCGTACAATCACTTAATGATGCATTATTTCCAACAAACCCGAGTAAAGAAACCGCTGATAGGTTAGGTGTATTTGGTGGACAATCATTTGGGTTTGCTCATGGTGTAGATACATTATTTGCAAATAACTTTTATCAGGATAAAGCTGTAGGGGATCAATTCGCAGTGGCGGTAGGTATGACAACACCAATTCCTAGATCTATTTTTAACAAGTTTGCTCTATTTAATTTTAGAGGATTGTATGGTGGTTTAACTGGTGGAAAACCTTTTGAAAGTTTTAGGGATGATGGTTATAACGATGAAGGGTATAATGCCAGGAATGTTTCTATTGGTAAAATTATAGAATATTACGGTGATAATTATGCTAGGATAGCTTATTCTGCATCAGACTTTTTATATTGTAAATATTATAAAAAAATTCCTGTTAATCATCTTATTACATTAAGAAGATTCCCGACACCAGTAAATGATAACATATTTGATTTAACAGCAACACCTGGATCAAAAGATCCTAAAGCACCAACACCAAATGAATCGGTTGATGCTACTCAAACTGCAGGTGTTACTGCTGTTACATATATGGGTGAAAAGGCTGGAAATAAATTGGATGATATTTTAACAATGTCTTATGGATTAAACTATAAGGAAGTTAAATCTGAAATGGAAGATATTAGTAGTGGGGATGGCGGATATACTTCTCAGCCATTTTATTCTAAGATGGGCGGTGTTGGTAAAGCAACCGCTGATGCGTTTAAAGGAATTAGTTCAAGGCAAAAGTTTGCTAAACAAAATATGTCTACTGGTGATAAGCTAGGTACAACTTATGCTAACTTTGTAATAGGTCCTGTTAATGTTGTTGATACAACTAATGTTAGAAATCGTGGTATGAAATTTTCAAATGATTTAAAACTTAATTTTGAATATGAATTAAAATCTCTTAATTATGTTAATCCTAAAATTGCAATGATTGACATTATTAGTAATATGTTAACTATGACTTATAATAATGGCCAGTTCTTTGGTGGTGGGCAAAGATATTATGGTGGAGCTGGAGCAGTTTCTAGTCAATTTGGAGATATTAATAAATTAAAACAAGGAGACTTCAGTGGATATATTGGAAGTGTAGTTACTGATGTTGAAACTGGATTTAAGAATGTGTTTGGTGGAGGAACTGGTGAATTTAATTTAGAAAATGGAGTAGAAGGATTACTTAAGGTTGGTAAAACTATGTTAGGTAATATGCTAGGTGGATTTTTGAGTGATAATGTTGGTGCTGTTTCTGGTACACAGGCATCTAAGGCGTTAATAAGTGGTGAACCTACCGGTGACTGGCATGTAACTGTAGGTAATCCATTAAACCCAATTGTAACAATGGGTAATATGTATTGTGATAATTCAACTATGACACTAGGGCAAGGTTTGGGTTATGATGATTTTCCAATGGAGGTTAAATTTGAAATAGAACTTAAACACGGTAAGCCTAGGGATAAAGGTGATATAGAAAATATGTTTAATGCAGGGCGTGGTAGAATTTACGCATCTGCACAAGGTGAAGAAGATATCTTAAATTTAGCTGGAGCTGACGTTGCTACTTACGGTTCTGTTAAAGCAGGTAATTATACAAAAGGCTTACAACAAAACCAAGGTGCATACCAAGGTGCATCTACTGCATCGGTTAAAAATGATAAGATAAGTAATATAAAGAAACAATCAAATGCAAATATATTTACTGATGACGATTCAGCTTATGTCTCTAATGCAGTAAGTATGTTTATTGATTCATAATATAATAAAAAGGCATGGACATAAAATCATTAACATTAAAAAATAAATTAATTATTGATAAAACTGGTGAAGGTTACTGGGATCTTACTGCACCGTCATTTATTTATGATTCTGAATTAGGTGTTAAATCCTTACATTATGTTATGCAAGACCAAGTTGGTCGCATAGACAAAATATCATATAAATATTTTGGGAGTAGTGAATTTGTGGATGCTATATGTGTTGTTAATAATATTTTTAACCCTTTTAGTGTTAATGAAGGGGATATATTAGTTATACCTAATTTATCTAGAAAAGACTTAGTTTATAAAAGGCCAAATCCAGCATCAAGACCAAATGCTGTACAAGAAGCTTATGTAGATACTGGAAGACAAAGTGAAAAAGATCAATCAAGAATCCAGAGACTAATTGAGAAAGCCAAAACTAAAGAGGCTGGTGTAAAACAACCAATGCCTCCTAATATGCTACAACCGGGCCAAGAATCTAAAACATACAGTAGTGGTAAAATACAGTTAGGAACTAATCTAAATAGTAGAAGAACTAAACAATAAAATTAATATGTCTACTGTAGAAAGAAATATATTAACAATAATAGAACCTACTATTCAACTTGATGAGTTAGAAATAACTGATGTTGAGAGTGGTACTGAAAATTCTGATGGTGATACAATAAAAGAAAAGCCTAGTAAGTTTTCTACTATGATACCTCTTATTAAAATTAATTCATATGAGGTACAAGGTGATAGATTAGAAACGTTTGAACTTAAGTCAGTTGGCTTTTATCCTACTTGTAAGTTTTCTTTTTATGATAGGGATGGTATGTTTACTGCTAGATTTTTTCCAAAAGATGGAGATATTATTCAATTGTATATTAGATCACAGGGGAATGAAACTACATTTAAGCCAATAAGAATTGACTTTACTGTAGAAAAGATAACACCATTAGGCGGTGGTGGTGCTAGCGATTCTTCATCGCTATTAATGGTAGAGGGTAGGATGCATGTACCTAATTTATTTACTGAAAAGGTACAATTTCAAGATAACACCAGTTGGAATTCTTTACTATCGATTGCAGAAGAATTACAGTTAGGCTATGCATCTAATGTTGAAGATACCACAGATCAACAAATATGGACAAACCCGTATGATACTGCTCAAAAATTTATAGAAGATATAACTTCTAATTCTTACTTGGATGATGAATCATTTTTTACTGCTTATATTGATCCTTATTATTATTTAACTTTTGTTAATGCTAATAAGTTTTTTGGTATGGAGGATGATTTAGAAACTAGCCAAATGTTTCAGCAAAATGCGATGGACACTATGGGTAGTGGTGACCAAGAAGATAGCGAAAGTACATTTCCTAATATGTTAAGTAATCAATTAGATTTACAAGGTACTGCTAGATACATATCTAAATACCAACAAGTTAATAATAGTGGTAGGATTAGTAAAAATAATGGCTATAAAAGATATACACAATATTGGGATTTAAATGCAAAAGAATTTATAAGCGAGTTTGTCGATCCTATAACTAGTGATACGCCAGGAATGGTGCCTGTCACTAAAGGAAGAACTATTAATGGTGAAGTAGAAGGCCCTGTTAATGATCAAGTTAAATTTAAATTTTTAGGTACACAAGGTGATAATGTACATGATAATTATTATTATGCATCTATACAAAATTTTCAAAACCTTGCGGAGATTAATAAATTAGGAATGATTATTGAGTTAGATACAGTTAATCCTGCTATATTAAGGTATAGTAGAATTTATTGTCATATGATGGAAACCGCACAAATGGTAAAGGGTACTTTAACTGCACCAGAGAATGATGAAAATGCACCAAATGATTCAGTAAGAAGAGCAGAAACTCCTGATAATTTAGGGAGTGATGTTGATAATCAGTTTGGTGTTGTTAATGAATTTCTTTCAGGTTTTTATGTTATCACTGGTGTTGAATATTTTATGACAAAAGGACCACAGCCCGGAGGGCAAGGATTAAGGCAAAGATTACATTTACGTAGAAGAGAAGTAACTCCATCTACATAATGAATAAATAAAAAAACAAAAACATAGATGCCAATAACAGATCTATTTAATCAAGACATACCTGAAGGTTTACAGAATCTTGCTGGTAATTTTCAAAAATCATTTCCTAACAGTTATGATTTTGCTAAAACTTTTGTGCAGACATCCCCGTCTTCTGCGGGTGGAGGCAATGGTGTAACTAGCTTAGATGATCCAACATACTTAGGTTTTGATATTAGATTTTTACCATCATCACCATTATTTGAAGGCGCGCTAGAAGGAAATCCTGGTATACCTGTAACTCCAGCACCTACTCAGAATTTATCTAACGGTGTAGCAACTTCTCCAGTTGGACCATCAGCGGTTGGGTATTTAAATAAAATTGGTGCGGCGACAAGAGCTACATATTTAAAAGCATTTTGTCAAGGCTTAAGAGAAATTCAACAAAAAAGGCCTTATTATTTTCAAACTATTGAAGGTTTAACTGAGGCTTATAACAAAACTGTTAATATGACGCCCTTTGGTGGTTCTGCTGATGGTGAAGGAATTACTGTTGGTTTATTAGAGGCCGTAGATTTAAAAATGTCTGCATTATTTAATCTCTATAAAGCAGCATGTTATGATGTTAAGTATAGAAGACATGTTCTACCGAAAAACTTAATGTATTTTGATGTTGAGGTAGATGTAGTAGAAATTAGAAAGTTTAGGTCTATTAAGAGTGCGTTAAATTCTTTTATTACAAAGATTGCAAAAAACCCAAATGACCCTGCCGACGATCTTAATAAATTTGTAAATGAAAATGCATCTAAGATTACTTTTAAGTTTACTGAATGTACTTGGGATGTTGCTGCTAGTGGAGTAGTATTTGCAAATGTTACCAATGCACAGGGTGCTGGGACTATGGCTGCATCATCTATGAAATGGTCATACGGTAATGTTGTAATAGAATCTCAGTTTGCAGGTTATGATTCGTCATTAAGTGATACTGCAAATCTGCAACCTAAAACTTTTGCAGATTTAGCAAAAGCAGCAGGTACAAAATTATTAGATAAAGCAAGACAGGGCGCCGAAAATTTTGTACAACGAAAAGGTTTGAGTTTTATACAAGGCTTACAGTTTGGTAATGTATATGGTTTAAGAAATCAAATTATAAATACAATTAAAAATCCACAAGGTTTATTAAGTTCTTTACAGGGTGCATTAGTACAGGAAGAAACTACACCAGGTTTTGTAGATCCTATAGGTGCTAATATATTTGAAGGCGAAATTGCTGCAGGTGGTAGTACACAAACATTAGAGTCAAGGAGAATACTCCCCGATGGAGGTGAAGCTGAGCCTTTGGAAACTAGCAATATATTTGGTACTCAACCATCAGGTCCGGCACTAGAACGTAGTAATTTATTTGAAGGTGATATTCCACCAGGTGGTAGTACACAAGAAATAGAAAGTAGTAATATATTTGAAGATTAATATATGGGGAAATTAACAACAAAGGATTTAAAAGATGATAATCTTAAAGGTACTCAATGGATTGGTATAGTAGAAAATACTGATGATGATATTTTTGAAGGCCGATGTAGAATTAGAGTCTTTGGTAAAATGGACCAGAGAGAAGACCCTGAAGATCCAGAAAGTGCATATGTTATGCCTACTGAATCGTTGCCTTGGGCAAGACCCTCGGTAGCTTCATCAGGTGGAAGTAATACAGGAAGCGGTACATTTTCAGTACCTAAAATAGGCACGATATTAAGAGTAAGTTTTGATAATGGTAATTATTATGCCCCAGTATACCATGAGTCACTATACCCTTCAGATGAGACTAAGGCGGAGATAGAAGCCGCTTACCCTAATTCACACGTATTAATATATGATACTGCTTTTGGGTTAACTGGAGGGGAGAATGGTTCAGAGATTACTAATGAAAGAGATGGTGAGCATATTAAAGTTTTCTTTACAGAAGAAAAAGGGCTAATGATGGATTATACAACTACTGAAGGTCCAACTACAGTAAATGTAAAGCCAGATAACTCTGTTGAAATAATAAATGCAAAC
>Ga0129327_10002547_pt1 | contig 10603 bp, 7 predicted proteins | sample CPBDNA_6_FD_111799 | JGI IMG/M metagenome (GOLD analysis project Ga0129327, IMG submission 111799) | Freshwater to marine salinity gradient microbial communities from Chesapeake Bay, USA - CPBay_Spr_31_0.8_DNA | ecosystem: Environmental > Aquatic > Marine > Coastal | place: USA: Chesapeake Bay...
CGATACTATTCTTCTCGTTGTTCTCCCAAAAACGCCGCGTGAAAAGCAGCAGCAATCGTTGCGACGCGCGCGGTTACTAACGACAAAACGCGGACTGCACCAACGCGACGACATTATTATCAGCGCATGATTACGTCGTGTTTGGAGATTTCGCGTTTACTAAACGCGCGCGCGTGTCAATAATGAAGCGAAAGACCAGCATTTTTTTATCCATGCAAAGCAGTTTTATGGGAAAAGTCGTTACAAAAAACAAAAGTGTATTCTATATGAGCACGCCGAAAAGAGGAACGACGCAAAGAGTAAAGAGAGCAAAAGAGGAAGAAGACTAAGAACGGGAAGAAGATTTCGACGAAATATGACGCATCTGAGATGAGGACGACGACGACGACAGACGCGTTTCTCCGCGCTTTAGCGCATTCGAAAAGCGTCGAGACGCAGACGCTTTTATTGGACGAGATGCTTCGTTCTCTGATATCTGAAACTGAATCTCTGGACGACGACGACGACGAAGACCGAGCGTGGTTTTTAGATTTGAGACCGAGAGAGAAGTACCAGAAGCACTCTTTGTCGCGCTCTGTGAATATTCCGTTCGATGAAATCAGCGGTTCGTTCCACTTGCTGCCGCCAAGAGAGACGCCTTTTTCGGTTTTCGTAGAAGAGGGGAGAGACGACGACGAAGAGAGTTTGGTGTCGTCGTTTGAGAACCAACGAGAAACTTTTCAGAGAGGAGATTTCAAAGGCGTTCAGTGGAACATTAAATACGCTTTCGTCTACAACGAGCATTTTATCAACGCGGTGAACGCAAAAATGCTGAAGATGCAGAAGGATTCGTCGCTCGGAAACGGCGTTGATACGCACGACGTTCTCGCGCTCAATAACGAAAAGAAGAAAAATAAGAGGAGGTTGTGGGAACCTTCACCTTCGGTTAAGGAGTTGTACAAAACGTTTTTATCATCGTCAGAGACGAATAATAATAAAAATAATAACAACAATAATAGTAGCAGCATCGTCCTCGATTTAGGTTCAGGCGTTGGGCGCGATTCCGTTTATCTCGCGTCCAAAGGTTTCGACGTGCTCGCTTGCGATTTCGACCAAAAAGCTTTAACGAGAACGCAGGAAATGGCAAGACTTCATGGCGTCGAAGATAAGGTGAAAGTTTTGAAGTGGGATGCGAGAAATGACGACGCTTTTATGTGCGCTTTGAGTAGCGTCGATGATGTTTCTCGGTTAAAACTCGTCCTTGGCGTTCGCTTCTGTCACAAACCATTATTCGCTCAAATCGTGAAACACATGCCCGCGGAGAGCGATTGTTTCTTCGCGTGGTTTCACTTCGCCAAAGGCTGCGAGCATTCCAAAGTTGGCCGGCCAAACAAAGAGAAAGATTTAATCGCGCCGAACGAAGAGCTGCGATCAATTTTTACCAAAAACGAAGGATTCGAAGTTTTGAAAGATGACGTCTCGTTCATTTCGGACGGTCGTCCTTCCGCAAATTTCATCGCGAGAAGATGAAATGCCGGTGTAATATACGATAGCGTTTTTAGAATAGTTAGTTTTTAATGATATAATGTACGGTAGCCGCAGCGTAGTGAATAAGTATTATACGTCTCTCTCCCTCTCTCTCTCTCTCTCTCTTTCTAATTTTTATAATAGTATAGCAAAGGTTTTGTTGTTTACTTCTTTTCCTTCTTGGCCGGCGCCGCCGACGACGCGGCAATGGTCGCCTCCGCCTTCGCTCTCGCCTTCGACATAGTCTTACGGCGAGATTTCAAGTCCGCGCCGAGTTTCGCCGTACCTTCCATGGTGTACGAACTCATGGACGCAGTGGAGGAGCCAACGAAACCTTCACCCGCGAATTCCGTTCGTCTGGCGAAGCCGCCCATGGAAGATTGGGACGGGATCGTCAAGTTGGCGTTGGCGCTCTTCGCGACGGTGGAGACCGCGGCGGCTGTGAACAAAGCCAAGGCGGCTCTGCGGTCAACCTTGTCTTCCGCCTTGGCGGTGACGACGGTTTGTACCTTCGATCTTCTCGTCGTTTGCGTCTGTAATAGCGTTAGTATGAACGAGTACGTTTTGGGTGGTGGTCAGTATTTTTGAACAATGAGCGGGGAGATGTTGGCCAGAAAAAACAAAACGGGAGGAATGGAAAATCTCTCTCCTTCTCTCTCTCATTAAAAAAGAGCCATCTTTCTCCTTTTTTTCCGTATCTTCGAAGGAAGGGAAGCAGACTTTGGGGTGGCCAAAAAATAAAACTCATCGTCTTCTGTCTCTCTCTCACTCCTTCCTTCTAAAGGAACCTCCCTCGACGACGAACGAACGATCGCTTTCAGATAGAGTGGCAGATAAGGATCAAAGCGCTTCTTCCTCGAATGCTTCTTCTCCCCTCTGAAATAAGAGAGAGAGTGCGTTTTTTTACGCCTCATCATATAGGACTCCTCCCAATATTTGAGAGAGAGAGAGGGAGAGAGATAAACAAAATTATCTCATTCGTCTCTTTCTCTCTCTGTCTTCTGTTGTCTGCACCTCCTCCTCAACCGTTGTCGTCCATCTCTCGTCGTCGTCGCGCGATAATCGCAAAAGAGCAGATTTGAAAAAAGAGCGCGCGCGCGCGAGTATAAACGTACCTTCAAGGCCGAGACGGAGGCAATAGTTTGAAAAGAGCTCGCGATCATTTTGTTGGTTTATTTTTTGTGTATTTATGGCGAACCAAAGAGGGAGTTTCCTCTAGGCTCTCTCGATTAGGGTATAGACAAATGCAAGAGATTCACAAAACAGAAGAAACAGAGGTTGTGTTTTTGTGTGGTCTACAATATTTTACAACAACAAATAAACTTTTCGTTTTAAAAGTGGAGAGCAGCGGCGGAAATATACAATCTCTCAACCTCTTCCGCGCGCTCTGTATAGTATTATTCTTTTCTTTCTTTCTTTCTTTTTCTGTGTTGGTACAAAAGAATATTCTTATTGTTACGTAGTATTATATTTTCTTCTTTTCTTCTCACGCAACCGGCATCGCGTGAACTTCCAAATCCGGGAAGTACGTGGCTTTGGAGTTGGAACCATTCGCTGCCGATGCCGCCGCCTCTGCCGATACCACGCTCTCGTTCTCCTCAAAGTCATAACGTGAGATTCGAGACCGCGTGACCTCGATTACATCGCCTAATTTCATTTCAAAATTGTGAACGTCGTCGATGTCGACGTTCTCGCGATTTACCCGCAACGTCCGGATGCCGACAAACTCGCTCGAAAAACCGTTTCTCACCGCCGGCATCGTCTTTTGATCGTCGAGCAAATCAACTTCCGATAATCGAGAACCGGCTTCGACTTCTTTGATGCTCATAGAACCGTCGATGACCAAAATGACGTACGTCATTTTAGGCGCCGAAGGACTACCGGCGTTTGGCGAAGAGGACAACGCGTCATTCACGTTTGCTCTCTTCATGGCATCTTCGAGAACGGTAAACTCATCGAAAGAACCGGAAACGTCCAACGGTGCCATTGATTCGTTGTCGCTCGACGACGCCGACGACGGAAACGGGAAGGTGTTCTCCATCGAAGGTTTCCCTGGCAAGCGTACTTTGGATTTATCTTTGACATCTTGCATACGAGAAAGGACGAAACGAGCCCATCGAATTCCACTCTCATCCACCGGAGACGACAAACAAGTATCGTTCACTTTGTACCGCCAATGCGCTGCGACGCCGAATTCGGCTTGCATGTGCATAGACACCGTTCTCACTTGGACTTCCAAATTGTTCCCGGCTTCATCTTTCACGACGGTGTGTAAAGATTGGTACCCGTTCGATTTCGGGCTCGAGACGTAGTCTTTAAAACTACCTTGAACCTTTGACATGAGTCCGTGCACTTTCGAAATGACCAACTCGCACCCATCCTTACCAGCACTGTCCGGGATAATGATTCGAATGGCGCGCACGTCGCGAACGTCTTCGAGCTTGATGTTTTTCTTTTTCATTTTTTTATACACGGAATACAATCCTTTCTCGCGGCCAACGATTTCCATCGGCTTCAACTCTTCCATGGAAGTATCGTTTGAGATGGCGTATTCGAACGACTCCATCGCCTTCAGAATCGTTTCCTTCGAAGATACGCGCTTCAACTGCGCGCATAACTCTTCGTATTGCTCCGGGTGTAACGTCTTGAAGCAAATATCCTCCAATTCATTCTTGATGGTGGCCATACCCAATCGGTTCGCGATGGGCACAAACACGGCGAGCGTCTCTTCGGCGAGTTTACCGCGTCTCGATCTCGACACGTTCTCCTTCATCGTTCGCATAGTTTGTAAACGTTTCGCGAGTTTGATGATCACGACTCGCGAATCTGTCATAGCTAATAGCAGTTCGCGGAGAGAACGCATTTCTTCAACCTCCAAGTCACGCCCCGACGCTTGGTGTAACTTTGACACGACCGTCAATTTTCCGACATCCATCGCGAGCTTCGTAACTTCTTCGCTGATACCTTTCAACAACAAATCGTCTTTATTGAGTAAAGTTGTGGTCGTCACATCGTGCAGCAGCGCCGCCGAAATGATTCCAGCGTCAGCTCCCAATTCGCACAAAATCTTAGCCGTGCCGACGCAATCCAACAACAACGGTCGGTGTCCAAAATCCGAGTGCGCTTGGACGCACACTTTGAACGCTTTTTGAACTTCTCTCGACTCGAACGATTTCGGGTATTCTTTAATCAAACCATTCAAGATAGCAGCGTTTTCTTCGTTCAATCCAAGACTCTCAATGCCGGCATCTTCTTCTTCGGAGGTACGCGCCCCTATCATTTTGCCGAGCTCCTTGGAGAGCTGCGTCGTCAACTGCGACGTGTTTCTCGAAACGACTGAAAACAAGCTCGCTTTCGAGTTTGGAGACACCGGTGGCTTTAAATGATGCGTCAAAGGCTTTGGTGGTGTTGATGATGTCGTCGTGGACGCCGCATTAGTCGTCGTCGTCGTGTCGAAACCAGCGTGCGTTTTAAAGTCTCCTTCCTCCGCCGCCGAGGAAGGCGAGAACATGCCGCTGGAATGGAGCGAATTCGATGACAAGGACGGAGATACGCGCGTAGGCGTCGACATCGGTGGTGTCTTCGCCAACTCTGACGATGAAGAGCTGTTCTTCATAGTCGTTGTCGTCTGCGCCTTCACGCCAAACCCAGAGATTCTCGTTTGCGGAACGTCTTTGGGCAAAGGCGAAGCGCCTTTCACGCTGGACGAACTTCGGAAACTCGCCGGCGACGACGATTTCCCGTACGACTCCGACATTCTGTTCTGTACGGACGAGGACATCGTCGTTGGTTTCGGCGACGACGAGAACGCGGCGGCGAAACCGGAGGTCGCGGCGGAACTCATATTTTTTTCCCTCTCTCTAAAAAAGAGAGACTTTTTACCCCTTTTTTTGTTGTACTCTCCAAGAGAATTTAAGAAGGGTGCCTTTGGTCCACTCGTTTAAACGAAGCGATTTGAACGAAGAGACGTCGCGCGTGTTCTTTGTTCGTATCTGTTGTTTCACGCAGAAGAAGAGAAACGAGGACGGTCAGAAGATATAAATACGGAAGAATACAAAGCGCGCGATATTCTTCGATCGTTTCGATCAGATCCTCGTCGCGTGTGCGCGTATTTCGCGCGAGTCAAAATTCGGAACGCCGTTTCAAATTACCGTTGAAGACGACCAAACACCACTCGTTCGTGTTGACGCGGGAAAAGAGATTCCAATTTTAGAACCGTGTTAAAAGCAACGATGATGCGAACGCACGACGTACCGAGACGCTCGCGAAAGCCGTTCAACAGATACCGCCTCGTTCGCTTTTGTGGTGAAGCGAAGCGATCTCTCTTTTTATGTTTATGTGTGTGCTCTCGTGCGCGCGCACTTGAAATTATTTCTGAAGAGATGGAAAATTTTTACGAAGCGTCGTTTTGACTGATTTTTTGAACGACCACGTCGTCGTCAAAAACTCACAAGAAACGGATCTCATCACTTTTAAAGGGGGAGCGAAATAATACACGTGTGTAAGACACACTCTTTTTACAATCATCATAATACGCAGATTTCAAATCGCGGTACTATCATTTGCTACTCTTTTCGAGCGCGCTCAACGCCATCAGTCTCAACACGTCCGTCGGGTCGTTGAGAGTGTTTCTATTTTCAGCGAGCTTCATTTTAATATTCTTCGCGGCGACTTGCCTTTTCGAGTCCTCGGTCGCGCCGTCTTTGTGCCGGTGCTCGTGTTGGTTTCTTTTGTGCAGTCTGGACGATGTGGACGATAACAACTCGTCGACGCACTTTGCAATCGTTCGCGCGGCTTCCGACGCAGCCTGTCGTCTGCTGCTCGATTCCCTGTTTTTGTTTTTAGTAGTATCGCTATTATTATTATTTCCTTGTTGTTGTTGTTGTTTCTCCGCCTCGTCTTCTTCGCCCTTCTTCTCTCCTACTTTATTTTCGAATAATAACAATCGATCGAAAGTAGACGCGTATTCATCCGGAGATAACGGCGACGTCGATCCGCTGTACGCCGAGCTCGTTATTCGTTCGACTCGGGCACCGACGTCTCTTCGCATCTCTTCTAATATTTCTTTTCGCACTTGCTCTCTCAACGCCACTCGCATCTTCGAGGGCGACAAGTTATACAACGTCTTGTCCTCTTCATCTTTTTGTTTCAAGAGTAACTTTTTCCTCCTCAACTCTTCCAACGCAAACTTTTCGGACTCTTTCGCTCTTTGCATTTCTCCTCTTTCCTTCTCTAAAGTTCTGTTCAAGTTATCGAAATCTTCGGCGGCGTTTGAGATGTGCCGCTCGACGCGTCTCAGTTGTTCCTCTAAACTCAGCGCTCTCTTTCTTAGCCTTTCGGCATTTTTCGTCGCTTTCTGTTCTTTCAATTTGCTCAAGATTAACTTGGTCGCGAATTTCCATCTTTGTTTCGCGGATACAAACGTCATCTCTCCCAAAGCTGCCATTAAATCTTCCATTTGTTCGTTTAACATTATCTTTTCCTCGCGTTCGCTTTGTAACTGTATCTCGTAGTCTCTTTGCAAAGCCACTTGTTTGGAATCAAACTGCGAGGCGATTCTATTGGATGCGTCGATAATGAACGCATCGAAGGATACGTCGACGACTGCGACTGAAGTGTTCATGTTGTTGTGAATTGTAATGCTATCATCGTCATCGTTCTCGTCTTCGTTTCTTCTCCTCTTCTCGTCTTTGTCTTCTTTGTCTTCTTCTTCTTTTCCCCCTCCTCTTCTTGAATCCTTCTTTCTGCTGCTGTTTGGTCCGTTTTGTCCTCCTTTCGGGAACGCTTTCTGTTGTTGTTGTTGCTGAGACTGCTGAGACTTCTTGCGTGCGACGCCGTTGCTGCTTTTCCTTCCCATTCTCGACGGAGAAGAAGAGGAGAAAGAATAATCACTTTTTTTGCCGCTCGTGTCTTCAAAGTCGTTTTCCGTCGTTTTTGTCGTCGTCGTCTCTGAGTTGATGAGTTTGAGCGAAAGTTCACCCAATATCTCCCGTTCCATGCGTGTTTTTATTGATTACAACACGGACGACGCGAGAAGGAAACAACGTAGAGGGGTGGTGGTGGTTGAACCGTTGGTATTTGTGATGATAGTATCGACAAAGGCGGTAACTGTGACGAAAAGTTTTTTTTTACACACGCACGGGAGGGGGGTTCCCCTTTGAAAAAACAAAGTACGCGTAAAAACAAAAAATGAATTTACAGAAAGATGATATGATAAAGGGTAATGGCTTCTAAAATATGTATAATAAACACGCTATCGTCGCACCCAACACAAACTCCTCTCTCTCTCTCTCTCTCTACGTAGCACACGCACTCTTCCTTCTAACTCTTCCTTCTAAATAGTTAACTAAAAATATTTACAAATAGCTTAATATATATGCAGGTTATGTGTATAATAATTATCGTCGCGTCGTCGTCGTCGTATCTTTTTCAAATAAACTGATTGCTTTGCAATTCCAAGTGGCCTCTTTTCAGAGCGACCGGGCGATGAATTCCCGCCGTCGTGTTCGTCGGAGATATTGGAGAGGGGTGCTCCGTCATATCCTCAAAACTCACGCGGTTAGAACTCGGAAAGGCTCCTATACTCGAAGGCGATGCAACGCCGCTTCCGCGGATGTTTTTGTCTTCGGCGGTGTAAACGCCGCCCGTCTCCAAGGAGCTATTACCGTCACTCGCAGCTGATTGATCTAGAACCGGCATCGACATCATCTGTTGTTGTTGATAATGATGATATTGTCGCGGCGAATACATTCCGCCGCCGTAATACGGAAAGTATGTACCAGAGTACGTAGAACCTTCTCTCGAAGCCGTCGGTATTTTCAAATCCAACGACGACGGCGGCATTGCAACATTTCCACCACCAATAGAAGCCGCAGCTTCAGCCGCACGACGCTCAAGCAAACTCATTCCAGCGGTATTAGTAGCAGTAGCGGCGGTCGCGTTGATGTTTTTATTCATCTCCGCCCATTGCACCTGCATCATATTTGAATTAAGATTCATGTATTGTAACGAGTACGGGACTTGATACATCAGCGGAATCGACTGCTGAGATGGGTTCATAGACGTGGCCATAGCCGCTTGCATAGCTGCCACAGCTGCGGCAGTATTTTGAACATGTTGCAACTGCATTTGCTGATAGAATGCTGCCGCTACATCTGCTTCAGAAATGTTGTTCATATTGAGTGGAGCAGAATTTGGACGAGGTTCGAGACCCTTCTTCTCTCGAGATATGTCCGAGGACGGCGGCCGAACCGAGCGTTGTACATCGCAACTTCTGCGAACTTTTCTCGGCGAACCGATGATCGATTCATCTTGACCAGCCTCGTTCTCAGTATTTCTGCCCCATTCGTAGTCGTCGCTGTTGTTGATGACGTTCTTGTTCTCGTCACCACTGACTTGTTCACCTTTACCGCCGTTTTTCTTCGTGGTGTCCAAAGCGGTTGCCGCGTCGAGCAACGCATCAAACAGTAACCCGCTGTCTTTTCCAGAACAACTGTTCGAACCTTGTCGCTTCAACGTCGGTCGCGTAGGCGTAGCCGCCGTTGCCTTTTCGATGACTCTTTCCTTTCGTTGCCACAGTCTACCAGTAGAGAACGACTTTCCCTTCTTTTTCTTCTCTTCCTCGGTGGGGGCGCTGAGAGAAAATTCGTCGTCGATTTGGACGACGTCCGCCCTTCTTTCATCAGATTCCTGAGAAGTATGCGTACTTTCAGCAATTTTCATCTCAGTATTCGTCGCCACCGTCGCAGTAGTTGACTTCTTTTTCTCCGCACCGTTATCGTCGTCGTCTTTCTCGGTACTTTTCTCTTGAAGTTGCAGCTGGTGTTTCTGCACTGCGTTTGCTGCGGCAGCCGCTTTCGCGGCTTTCGCCTGTTGGCGCGACGGCGATCGAGTATTGTTACTCTCGCCTCTTTTCTCTGCGGTCAAACCACCGTTCGAGTTAATCGCACTACCAGTAGAGTTTGGTAACAAGTGAATGTTCGAATTCGGGTCTGCGTATAGTTCGTCGCGCATTTTGAGCATCTCTTGGAGACGATTTTCAATGTCTTCCAAAATCACTTTTCGCGTCGGCGCGCCGACGACGACAAAGTTTCCTCCCCTTTCTTCTCCTTGTTGTTCTTTAAGTCCTCGGGGGGGTTCCTCTTCTTTTCCCGATACCGATGATGATGATACAACCTTCTCCTTCTCCTCTTCGAGTTGTTTAATCAGCATGTCAATCTTCTTCACCTTTCGAAACGGCCAGCGCACGATGCCAAACTCTCGGCATTTCTGTTTAAGAACCGTCACGCATAAGCCCAACTGTTTTATTTGGAGGACAGACAGAGGACAATGATTACGAAGGTGGTGAGTGGTGGTGAGTTTTGAGTGAAACGCCCCCCCCAAAATCGGTCTCCGAGCAAAAAAAACAAACAGTAAATGGCACCCAAATAAGTGCACCCCCCAAAAAACCCAAGACAAAAAAAAATTCTTTCCCCGTGTTTTTGTTCTTGTTGTTTTTGTTCCTTCTGACGAGGATGAGCGAGCGCGTGTCTTTTTTTACGTACCTTCTTTGCGGCGTCGTTGATTGGGAGATGAAACACCGTCCGCAAATCATCCATGGATTGGACGTTCTGCACTGTTACTTGCGTGCGATTCTGGATTGATAGAGAGTTGCATTATTTCGCAACGAGTTCGTTAGTACATAGAAAAGAAGACACACGACAAAATTGCGGTAAAAAATCCAACGTTTCGTCTCTTTCGTAACGAGAGAAAGTTCTCGTTCTGGCTGACGCGATTTTTTCTGTTAAAAAGCGGACAAAAAAAATCATCTTAAAAACCGCGGCTAACGTCGAGAGAACGACGATGCGAATTGAAACGTACCGGCATGTTAACATAAATACACGACGTATTGATGTTTGATGTGAAAACAGGCGGCTCTGGTTATATCAACGGAGAAGAGCCAAATACTCCTATAGGTATAATTGAAATCTTTCAATGACACTCGTATGTTGTGAAGACGAGAACGAGGTTTGTGTCTTTTGAGGAAGAAAGCCAAAAAGAGGAGATTTTTATGTTCGTATGCTTTTTTTGGGTTTGCCCCAAAAAATACTCGAAAACC
>Ga0129327_10002549_pt1 | contig 10602 bp, 8 predicted proteins | sample CPBDNA_6_FD_111799 | JGI IMG/M metagenome (GOLD analysis project Ga0129327, IMG submission 111799) | Freshwater to marine salinity gradient microbial communities from Chesapeake Bay, USA - CPBay_Spr_31_0.8_DNA | ecosystem: Environmental > Aquatic > Marine > Coastal | place: USA: Chesapeake Bay...
ATCTCTACCCACGCTTAAACCTCAAGCTAAACCGTGCCGCTGCTCTCGCTGAGTGGCGTCAATTATTGAGCGCATGGATTGGGGTTATGCCAGTAATCTGATGCGAGTTCGTATTGGTTTGACAGCACCGGCTAAACAGAACTTCCAGTTTCCAGGGCTTAGTTAAAGTCTCTTTTTAATGTTTGGATCGACTTGTTTCCCTATTGAAAAGTGACACATGCTATGGGGCTGGATAAAGTGACAAAAGAATTTCACTAGTCTTTTTCGAATTTTATCAATGAAATATGTCTGAATCGCTGCCTATACGTTCTGGAAGCTTTGGTCGTGTCGCACCACTTGACATGGACAAAATTTTGTCCGTCATGCGCACCTAAAAAAGATTACACAGCGCAGAATGACTTTGCTATATTAATCTAATGAGATACTTGAGCTCAAAATTGATGTTAGTGTTTGCGGCGCTGATATTAGGTGTGAATGTGGGTTTTGCTCAATCAGCATGCCCATCGAACGGTAATTTTCATAATTGTTTTGGTACATTCATCTGGCATTATGGTGATAAATACGTTGGTGATTGGAAAGATGGTAAAAGAGCCGGACAAGGCACCTATACTTATGCAAACGGTGACGAATATGTAGGAAAATGGGAAGATGGTAAAAAGAACGGATACGGCAGTTACACGTTTGTTGATGGTAGCAAATATTCCGGTGAGTGGGCTGACGGCGAAAAGAGCGGCAGGGGCGCTTTTACGTCCGCCATGGGTAACAAATATGTAGGCTATTGGAAAGGCGGTAAGAAAAATGGACACGGCAAACTAACTTTAGCCAACGGTGACACATACGTCGGTAATTGGAAAAACGGCAAAATGAATGGTCAAGGCACTTTCATCTGGCATAATGGCGACGGATACATTGGTGATTGGAAAGACAGTAAAAAGAATGGGCACGGCACATTAACTTTAGCCAATAGCGACAAATACGTCGGCGATTGGAAGAGTGGCATGAGGAACGGACAAGGCACATATACTTTTGCTGATGGGGATAAATACGTCGGCCAATGGAAAGACAACAAAAGGAACGGTCAAGGCACTTTCACTGGGTATGATGGCTCAAAAATTGTTGGCGAGTGGAAGAATGACAAATTCCTTTATGGTGATAAAATCGCCCCACCGCTCTTGATAGCTTTCATTAACCTATCTGAAAAGGATCGCAAAAAAGTCCAGTCAGTCTTATTGGACTTGGGCTTTTATAATTCATTAATCGATGGAATGTATGGCAAATGGACGTCCGAAGCTCTGACTGCTTACTACGAAAAAAATTCAGGCATTGATGATGTTAAAAATACTGAAAACGCAATAAGGCTTCTTTCAGATTTATTGAAAATTTAATTAATATGTATAACGTTTGATCAGGTAGATACACATTGCTTGCAGGCGTTGTTGGAGTGTATTGGCAATGGTTATAATTATAGTAACGGCGCCTGGCGCGATTTTTTTCATCAAAGGAACAACAACCGCCAGCAGTGATGAAAGAACTGCTATTGTTTTGAATGCAGCAGCACGGGCTTACGTCCTCAAAGAGATGCGGGGGTTGTTAGAGGCGATTGAGGCGATCACTCTGGGAATTTCACAGGATGATATGAAAGCAGTGTCGCTGGCTTCTCGAGAGGTTGGAATGGGCGCTACCCGCAGTGGCAATGAACCAATGACGTTTATTGTTAAGCTGCCACTAGAATTTAAGACCCTAGGTATGTCTGTCCACAGAAGTTTTGACGAGTTGGCACTGGAGGCGGATACTATGGGAGATGGGAGTATTATTTTAGGCAAGCTTGCCGCAATTTTGAACACATGCATCACTTGTCACGCAAGTTACAAATTCGTTGATTAACCCCCAACACAGTTCACCATTCTCGGCCGTTATGGTGCGCTCAAGGCGCTACACAAGCTGGGTGTGGGTGGAGGTACGCAACCGTTACTTCCGCACTCAATTTTAAGCTGAACCGCGCCGCTGCTTTCGCTGAGTGGCGTTAATTATTGAGAGTGTAGACTTGGGTTGTGCTAGAGGTGTATTGCATGCGCTGATTGGTTTGAAAGCACCTTTTGACAATTCTAGGCGTAATGTTCATGCTGCCCTGTACGTCGCTCTTCGGACTTGCGAAGTTAATTGAGGCGTTTGTAAACTTTCCTGCAAGAGGTCGTTTTCTTGCCTGCATGCCTGATTATTCAAGCTAACCTCTTGGGGAACCATTTTGTGAGACAAACTTATGCCGCCAATTGATTTGACTGTCCTACGCCATGAATTTCATAGAATGCCAGAACTTGGGTTTGCTGAGGAAAGCACGAAAGCACGGGTCGCGGGTATCCTCGAAGATCTGGGAATTGAGACGCATATCGGCGCGGGCGTTGTTGGCGTCCACAAACGCGGAACAGGTAATCGTGTCATTGCTCTGCGGGCTGACATGGACGCGCTGCCGATCCATGAGACAAGCAGCCATGACTATGCGTCACAGACAGCTGGCGTGATGCACGCCTGTGGCCATGACGGCCATATGACAATGCTTTTGGGCGCGGCGGCAGCGCTTGCAGAAGAGGCCGAATTCGACGGTACGGTGCTGTTCATATTCCAGCCTAACGAAGAACACGGATTGGGTGCGCGGGCCATGATCGCTGAGGGCCTACTGGAGCGTTTTCCCGTTGAAGAAATCTATGCCATTCACAATCTTCCGGGTGCGCCTTTGGGGCAGGTTTCCACGCGGACCGGTCAAATTTGTTCAAGCGAAAGCCTATTTGAAATATTGATCGAAGGACAAGGTGGTCACGCGTCAATGCCGCAGGTGGGGCGAGATGCTATCACTATAGGGGCAGAGATCGTGCAGGCTTTACAAACCATCGTCTCGCGAAAGCTTGCACCGGGTGCGGGCGTTGTCGTTTCAGTAACGGAATTCCTGACCGATGGGCAACGCAATGTCCTACCAGGTACCGCAACCCTCAAAGGTGATGTGCGCGCACGGTTGCCAGCAGATCGCGAAGAAGTCGCGCGTCTGATGCGCCAGCTTGCGGAAGGTATTGGAGCCGCTCACGGTGTGACTGTGTCCGTAAAGTTCAACACAGAGTTTATTGAGACGATCAATGCCCCCGAGCCAACTCACGCTGCTGTAAGCACAGCTCGCTCTTTAGGACTTGAGACAAACGGTAATCGCGAACCCATGAGTTTTTCAGAGGACTTTGCTCATTTCTCGACCGCTGTGCCGGGGTGTTTCTTGCTACTGGGCAACGGGCAAGAGGGGCCTTGTGGCCAGCCGCTGCATTCGGACGATTATGATTTCAATGATGATCTATTGCCAATTGGTGCCGCCTTTTGGGCGCAACTGGTGCGTGACCGTCTACCGGTGACCAAAAGTAAGGGTGAGTAGTTATGTTTGAAACCCGTATGAACATTTTTCGCGCCGAAATGGGCGAAAAAGGCCTCGACGTCGCTCTTATTACCGATGATGACAATGTATATTACCTCACAGGCTACTACGACTACTTGCACATGGAATTTGGCCGTCCGACCATACTTATAGTGTTACGCGACGGTCCTAGCCTATTGATCACGCCTACAATTGACCTCAACACGGCTCAATCTGCGGCGCGCGTGGACAAGATTGCGGCGTGGAACGATGGTATGGGGGCGGAATGGCGCGCTGAAATACCTGCTGCGGTAAAAGGGGCGGCGCTTATTGGGATAGAGCCAGATCACATGCCGGCTCTTGTACGCAGATATGTTGATGGACTGGTTGGTGCAAGACATCTCATTTCGATCACACCTATCCTATCTGAGATGCGTATGATCAAATCGACGCAAGAGCTACAGCTTGCCCGCCATGCGGGTCTGGTCGCAAACGCCATGATGGACGCCGGCCGCGCTGCCATTGGGGATCGTGTGCCTGAATACGAAATAGCAATTGCAACGTCGGAAGCAGGCACGCGCAAAGCGGCAGAACTTTTAACCACGCATTATGGCGACGTCGATATGTCGCCGAATACGCATTTCCTGCAAATTATGGCATCCGGCGAGACGATTACTAAAACTCACCACCGTGCCACAACACGTGTTATGCGTCGTGGCGAGCCAGTGTTTCTCTGCTTTTGTGGCATGACGAATTTTCACCGGTTCAAGTTAGGTTTTGACCGAACGTTCTGGATCGGTGAGATGATGGATACGTCTCAAGCTGCTGTTTACGAAGTCGCATTGGCCAGCCAGCAAGCCGCGCTTGATGCGTTACGCCCCGGTGTTACGGCTGAAAGCGTTCACGCAGCTTACGCAGAAGTTATTCAAAGTGCAGGGTACGCGTATCCGTTCCGTTGCGGCCGTGCAACAGGTTTCAGTTTTCTGGAGGCCCCACAATTGGTCACGGGAGATACAACAATCCTTCAGCCAGGTATGGTTCTGGCAGTGGATGGATCTGTAGCAGTTGATGAATTTCGCGCCCAAATTGGTGATAGCTTTATCATCACTCAAGACGGTTATGAGCCAGTTACCGAACACCCGAAGACTATTGACCAACTCATCGTATAATCTGAGCGCTATCAAAGTAAACTTGCTTGAAGCAGGCAAAGTGGGTTTGTGGCGTGTGTGAAAGACAAAACACTCGCCATTCACCTCAACCGCGCCGCCGCTCTCGCTGAGTGGCGCCAACTATTGAGCGCATAGATTCAGGCTGCGCCAGCAATCTGATGCGAGTTCTCATTTGTCTGATGGCACCCTTTCATTTATACTGTGAGAAATTCTTTTTGTTACGGCTCGCTATGTGTTGGCCTGCTTTTACGGGTTTATATTTACTTTCTCGGTACGTAACGCCTAAATCTATGGGATCAATAATGGTATCAGTATGGGGATCAAAGAACACTGGAATTGAGAACCGGGCATTGTTTGTACGATTAATTACTCTGTGCACGGTGGATGAAAAACGATTATTGCTCCAACGCGCCAATAGGTCGCCGATATTGCAGACCAACGTTCCGTCAATAGGCGGCGCTTCTATCCACACTCCAGACTTACTTTGGATCTGCAGTCCGCCACTGGTATCCTGTAGAAGTATTGTCAGGACACCAAAATCTGTGTGCGGTGCCACTCCAAACCGTTGTTCTGCTTCGTCAGCGTCAGTGGAAGGAGGATAATAGACAAGCTGCCCGCGTGCTACAGGCTTCTGATAAATCGCGTCGAAAAACTGAGGGGACTGATCCAAGCTAACAGCAATGGCCGACATTAAGCGACGTCCCACTTTACAAACAGCATCGTAATAGGGGCGCAGATCATTTTCCAATCTGGGGAATGCTTCAGTGGGCCATTTGTTAACCGCGACCAATGGTTTACCAGCTAAAATATCTGGATCATTAGGTGCAGTTTCGGCTCCCCAAAAGAAAACTTCTTTACGGTCATGCGTTTTTGCACCTTGCAAATGAGACATTCCCTGCGCCATCCAGCCACGTTGCTGAGTATCAACAGCGACTGTTGCTTTGTCTTCGGCAGATTGTGCAAAAAAATCCCTGGTTATTGCAAAGGCACGGCTCATCTTATCTTGTTCAATGCCGTGGTTCGAAATGTAGAAAAAACCGTGCTCCGTGGCTGCTTCGTAAATTTCATTTGCGGTGCCCTGGATATCCGATCCCGAAATGGCACCAGATATATCAATGACCGGGATTGCAGAAACTTCAGTATTTTTGGCGGCTGCGAAATCATGTTTCATCTGATAGTACCTTTTGTTTTTAGATGAATTTGGAATTGATAGTTCTGGGACGAACGGCTTCGATGCAGGTCAGAATATCAGTCACCTCTAAGTCTGTCATACGCTGAATTTCAGATTTGTAAGGAGGTAAGTTTGTGCATTCTAATACTATATGTTTAATTTCTTTCTTCATTTTTTGAACAATCCAGCTTGTAATTTGATTACTAGCTTTTGTGACATCAACACTATTCAGGTTTTGTGAAATAATTTTTCTCAAATACATATTTGGGGATAAACCAATCACTTGGTACCCACTTCGGCCTAGATGCAGTTGGTTTAGTTTATTCTTATCAAATGTAACGACCAGTATTTCTGTAGGATCAAATTCTTGTTCCAATTTTTGCAAGGCTGTCAACGAAGAGCTTATAAACGGTCTGCTCGTAAGTTCAGCCAGATGGGTTTGCCAGTAGGACAAAAAACCGCATGATGTAACAATCACATCGCCTTTTGCTTTCTTAATGGCAATTTCAAAAGGTCTTATGTCAATTTGGTCCGGGCGGTCGTTAACTATAGCGGCTACGGATGCATTCGTAATTCGGATGATTTCGACGCCACCAATATAAGTATCCGCGCAAGCCACATCTCCTGGAATCCTAGGGAATCCGGTATCTAATTGTAGAACTGTGACGGCAGGGGCCATCATAATCCTATTGCCGGATGTTTTCTGGCAGCCAAGTCGCCAGCGCTGGGAATAAAACCAAGATGACAACCATCAACAACATCAAGCCAACCATTGGGATTGCTGTTTTTGATATGTACCCGATTTCATGTTTGGTCATGCCTTGAAGAACAAACAGGTTAAACCCGATTGGTGGCGTTACTTGAGCCATTTCCACAACGACTACGATGAAAATGCCAAACCAAATAACGTCTATCCCAGCTTGGCGGATCATGGGTTCAACAATCGCCATAGTAAGAACAACCGAAGATATTCCGTCCAAAAACATACCAAGAATGATATAGAACAAGGTCAAAGCCGCGATCAGGGTAATTGGTGATAGTTGCATTTGATCGATCCACGCCGCCAAGGCTCGTGGCAAACCAGTAAAACCCATAGACAAAGATAAGAAGGCAGCGCCCATCAAAATTAAAGCAATCATCGCTGATGTTCGCGTCGCGCCCATCAAGCTTTCATAGAAAGTCGACAAATTAAGTGATCGCTGGAACATCGCTAACGTCATTGATCCAATAACACCAACTGCTGCTGCTTCTGTTGCCGTAGCCCATCCAAAGTACATCGAACCAATTACTGCAAAAACTAATAACAATACAGGTATCAAAAACCGGCTTTCCGCCAACATTTCTGAAAAAGGTATTTTGGGCTCTGGTTCGGGCCTTTGATCAGGGCGTAGGTAGTGCCAAAACATGATGTAAGACATGAACAAACCGGCCAGCACCATACCAGGAATAATGCCTGCCATAAATAACTTGATGATGCTTTCGTTGATCGAAACGCCATAAACAATCAGGGTCAAGGATGGTGGTATCATAAGGCCCAGTGTTGCGGCGCCTGCCAAAGTACCAACAATCATATATTCGGGATAACCTCTTTTGCGCAATTCAGGGATCGACATCTTCCCGACAGTGGTGAGTGTTGCCGCCGATGATCCGGAAACAGCTGCAAAGATAGTGCATCCTGCGATATTGGTGTGCAACAGGCCGCCCGGCAACCAGCGCATCCATGGCGCAAGTCCGCGAAACATATCTTGCGACAAACGCGTTCTATATAAGATTTCACCCATCCAAATGAACAATGGTAATGCGGTAAGGGTCCAACTACTGGCCCCAGTCCAGATCGTTGTGATCATCGCGTCACCAGCTGGCCGCAATGTAAATAATTCCATGCCGACCCAAGCGACCCCCATTAGGGCTAAGCCTATCCAAATCGACGATCCCAATAGGGTGAATAGGACGAACAAAAATATAAGTGTTGCGTAAGCTTCGATCATTCGACGGTCTCCGAAACAATCGGATTTTCACCAGTGATAAGCATTCTATAGAGGGTGTCCCACAGCGCTACGGCAAGTAGAACTGTTCCAATCGACATAGAAAGTTGTGGTACCCAGACTGGAGTGTAAATCATGTCATTTGAAGTCTCGAAAAGGGTACTATCCCATTCCCGGATGGCGCGACTAGGAAGGGATAGAACAGTGACTATCCATTCGGGAATTTGATCTTGCCCTTGGGTTCTGTCGTTTAACATCTCGGATAGAATATTTGTTTTGATCGCATATCGAGCGAAATAGGTGGCAATTAATGCGGCGCCAAAAACTGCCAAACGATCTAACCATATTTTGAGAAATTGATTGGCATTCAAGATGATTGAAACTCTGATGTGTGCACCTTTTGTAAGAGCATGGCACAGCGCAAAAAACGACGTAGCTGCCATCGCGTATCCAGCAAATTCAGTTGTCCCTGGGATCGCCATACTGGTCCAACGCGCAACCATCTGGACAACGATCAGAACTAGTATAGTGATCATAAAAAATGCAGCTATTGCTCCACTTGCAAAATACAGGCTGTCCAAGAACCGCCAAACTGGCTTTAAATATTTTTCTAGCTTGGGGCCAAATAGCAAACATATCATCGCAAAAATGCTTGGTAAAATAAAAAGCCAAACCCAAAGGGGCAGTCCTAGAACGGGTGACCAATCACGCATAATGGAGCCTAAATTCTGAAAGGGTGTTAGCCCAACCTAAGCTGGGCTAACGTATTACGTTTAGTTTGCGTTGTATGCATCAAGGATTGCTTGACCGTCAGCACCAGCGTCCGCCAACCAATCAGCTGTCATTTTTGCACCAATCGCTTCAAGCTCCGCCAAGAATTTAGGGCCTGCATCCTGAACTATCATACCGTTTTTTGCTAATTCGTCGAAATAAAAGTTCGATAATTCAGCTGATTTTGCTGCGCAAGCAGCGCCAGTTTCATCAGCAGCCTTTTGGATGCCAGCTTGTACTTCTGCGTCCAAACCTTCCCAAACTTGGGTATTTACCATGACATAGTTACGTGGCAGCCAAGCGTTCACTTTGTAGTAATGGCTTAGGTGTTCCCAAACTTTGCGGTCATAGCCTGTTGAACCAGACGAAATGAATGATGATGCCACTCCGGTTGCTAAAGCCTGGCTTAATTCAGCAGCTTCGATTTGCACTGGAATCATACCCAATTCTTCCGCAAACGTTGCAGTTGCAGAATTATAAGAACGGAATTTGATGCCTTTCGTATCGGCAGATGAATTTACTTCTTGATTGAAGTAAAAACCCTGACCTGGCCATGGGCACGTATACAAAGCAACGAGATTAAGATCTGCCAATTGTGCATTCACGGTATCTTTTGCTACAGCCCAAAGGCGTTCGTTATCTTCATAGCTTGTCGCGATAAACGGAAGGTTGTCCCAACCCAAAAGTGGTGCTTCGTTCGCATGCGCAGACATAAAACGTTCGCCAATTGGAACCTGACCCGTTTGGACAGCGCGTTTAATATCGCCACCACCGAACAATGAACCTCCAGCGTGCACAGTAATATCAATCGCACCACTTGTATGTTCACGAACTTTATCAGCAAAAATTACGCCATGTTCAGAATGAAAGTTTGTTGCTGCATACGCCATTGGCATATCCCATTTTTGTGCGTGGCCACCAGCGGCAGCGGCGCCAGCGATGGTTGCGGCAAAGACACTTGCGCAGGTAATTCGTAAAACGTCCATAATTTTTCTCCCAGAATGTTAGATTTTATACTTGGTAGGATCAAAGGCTGCTAAGTCTATGTTTGGCTTTTTCCCTTGAATCAAATCTGCTATTATCCGACCTGTTTTTGGTCCCCCTGTCAAGCCAACGTGTTGATGGCCAAAAGCACTATAGCTAAATCCATTTGGATCATTTGCACCAATCAATGGCAGGCTGTCAGCAGGTGCAGGGCGATGCCCCATCCATTCGACAATTTCATCGTACTTCAATAGCGGCAGCACGTCTTTAACTTGACGGATCAACAGTTCGAAAGGCGCTCGACTTGGATTTTTTTCCAAGCCACCAAATTCAATAACTCCAGCCGCTCGCAAACGACCGTCCATCGGTGTAAGAACAAATTTACCACTGGCAACCATCATTGGAGATTTTAGAATTATTGAGGGGTTTATAAATTCAACGTGATATCCACGCTCACTTTCGAACGGTACTTTTATACCCAGTTTGTGCGCAATTTTTTTTGACCATGGGCCCAAAGCAAAAACAATATGATCAGCCTTCATTGATCCAATGTTGGTCTTTATTGAGTTGATAATATCACCCGTTTTTTCGATATCTGTTACTTCACATATCTTTAACGTGCCCCCCGCAGAAACAAAATGATCTGCCAAAGCTTTTACATATTTCCCAGGATCCGAAATTCTGCCATGGTTTTTGCAACGCACAAGCGTTTCAAATACTGATCCGAAAGCTGGATCATATTTTGAATATGTTACGGAATCGACCACCTGGTATTCGTATCCCGCAGCCGAACGTTTATTCCAACCATATGCGTCGGCTTCGAAGTCAGCTTTTGTTGAATAACCAAAACAATAATCTTCTGTTGTGATGTATTTTTCTGCTCCTGTGCCTTTTGCCAAGCTACGGTGCTGATCAACGGTATCGTGCAGTAATGACGACATTGCAGTTGCATAATGGTCGACATGATTGTCGGTTGCAAAACCCAAATACTTCCAAAGATATGGTGCAAGTTTAGGTAGATAAGACCACTTCAGGAATAATGGCGAATTTGGATTGAGCAACATTCCTGGAGCACGCTTTATCAATCCTGGTGTTGTTACAGGTACAACGGCGCCAGCAGCCAACACGCCTGCG
>Ga0129327_10002554_pt1 | contig 10595 bp, 8 predicted proteins | sample CPBDNA_6_FD_111799 | JGI IMG/M metagenome (GOLD analysis project Ga0129327, IMG submission 111799) | Freshwater to marine salinity gradient microbial communities from Chesapeake Bay, USA - CPBay_Spr_31_0.8_DNA | ecosystem: Environmental > Aquatic > Marine > Coastal | place: USA: Chesapeake Bay...
CAAGGAATGTCGATTGGGCAGAGCCCCTGTAATCACGTACAACCATCAGACTATTTCCTCCACTACTAGCGTGTAGGTTCCCTGCCAGCCCGTTCCGCCACTTGTGAGGCTTTCAGGTTTCCACTCAAAGCCAGTAGCGTGGACAGAGTACACGACCCCACTCTCTTGATAGTTAAATAACCGACCGCTTTCAACTAAGGTCATCAAAAAGTCTAGTTCAGCAACAGGGTCACGAATAGCCTTAACCCCATTTATGTCCAGTTCTTGATAGTTCATAACCGGAACTTGCCATTTAGACGCCTTGCCTTTAGCCGGTATCGACCGCATCTCCCAACGAGTAATAGGGCTGCCGCCTTTGAGCGTCGGCAACACCACAAAACGCGGCTGGAAGCGGGAAAACAGGAGCCCATCCAGAGTCTTGTTGCCGGTGCTCACGTTCGTATTACTCATCAAAACCCTAGAACTTCGGAACCAGTCACCGCCGTCAGCCTTGTAATCCAGGTACAGGGTGCCGTCGTTGGGCATCCACTTAGCCATTTGGTACAGGCCAGCCTTATTGTCCTCAACGGCGTACGACAAGATGCCTTGCTCTAGCCAGCCAGCGGAAGCATTATCAATCATCTCCGCGAACAACTTGCCGCCAGCCATAGCGAAAACGCGACGACCACTTACGCCGTCTTGCTGAACTGATACGGCAGCAATCGTTGTCACCGACGTAATAGATTCTTGCAACGTGCCTCGTGGGTCAGCAGATATGGCAGCAACTTGCTGCGCCGAAGTCAACGGGAACTCAGGCCAATCATTTGTGGTCTGGTCGTACGCGACAAGATCGTTAGCAAACGCGGGGCTAGCCACGCCACCAGCAAACGTGGACAAATCCATGCGCCCTAAGCCCTGGCTTGTGTTCTTCGGGAACTCCGCGAACACTTGATCGTTGTTAGTCACCGAGTAATACTGATCCGCGATAAGACTGTTCGTGTACCACACAAACTGGTTCTGTCCCTCAAAGTCGTACACCGGTGAGTTCGTCTCAATCAGGGCACCCAGCGTAAGCAGACCGTTATTTAGAATAGCCATACGGATACCGGACATGTTGCCGATAAATAGAAAACCTAGGTACTCGCTGATGCAGTAACCAATCTCACCGTCGGGCAGCGCCACAGCAACCGTAGGTGTCAATAAGGTTCCTGAATCGTCAACCACTAACCGGTGAACTTGGTACTTGTCACCAGCACCACCCAGGAAGTACGTGCCATCTGGAGCATCAGTGCCGTCTACCCAACGGTAAGCAGTCTGTGGATGCGTGTACACCAACGCCGGTGTCCCGCTAGTCACCTCATACAACTGGTTCGCTGAGGTCGTGTACAACCGGTCTTTCGACCACAAGACCATTGTGTGATCTCCAGTACCGGCGTCGTACGTAGTTACCAGCGTCAACGTGCCGCTGTTGTTGTTAAACGCGCTTACCTGATTATCGTGGGCTACGTAAAACACTTCACCATCAGTAGTGACGTCGTAAACCGTGCCCGTAACTGTAAGAGTTTGCTCAGTCCACGTAGTGAAGTCCGTGATCATAAAAACCGTAGACTCGCCAGCACCAAACAAGTCACCATTAACTTCCTGAATGTGGGTGCGCGACGTGTTAGAAAACCCTAGGTTCTTAACCATGTTGGTTTTGTTCAAGCAACTGAACCGCCACTTGTTAAACGGGTTAACGTTCCAAGACCTGTAATAACGCTCATTGTCGCTGTCATTACGATCCATGTTTGTCTGGCCCATGCCTTTATGCCACGAAGAAACTGTTTGACGCCACACGCCCTGCGGCAGCAACAACAAGTCACGGTTCGTGTCCACGTTCCGCTGCTCCACCACATTGATGTGAGTGCGTATCCATTGGCCGCTAGCGTTATCGCACAAGAAAGCACGACCAGCAATACCCACAACATTCGGGTTGCCGTCAGCCAGAGCACTCTGGAGAGCGTCGTAGAACGGCTCACTAACCGTTGGGGTAAGTGCTAGAGAATAATCCTCAACGCTCGTGCTCATCAGATCCCCATGTAAATGGGCTGGTTACGCAACTGCCGTGTGTACTCCTCGTTCACCCGCGCAGCGTAAGCCCTTTCCATGCGAGTCGCGTCTAAAACGTTTGATTCTGGTGGAACCTCCGCGCTGCGCCTAGCATCCGTCTGAGTCTGCACCTGGTTCCGGCGAGACTCCGTAGTACGGATCAAGCCAATAGCGACACCCAGCGGAGGTATGTCCAGTTGAGTGCTCGCTAAGCCAACAGTTGTTTCTACATCGTCAGCCAACGTTGTTGCTTCTGTGAACGGAGCGCGGTACGTGAACTCCAGTTGCGAACCACCCGAAGGAACGTTTTGCAACAACTGGATTCTGTCTTCCATGCGCCGGTAAGTGTTGTTCGGCATCTCGTACCAAACATCTGGCGTACCAGGGAGACGGTAACGCACCCGAGCCAAACCGATCATGTTCAATGCGTCTGTTGGGACGTCATACGTTTGGTAAGTTGTGTTAATCGACTTAGTAAAAGTACCGACCTTGTACAAGCCCCTGTTAGGAGACGACAACTGACGGAACTGGTTGTTCAACTGGCTGAACGCATACCACTGAGTCATGCGCGGACGGACATACACGAAGTCACCAGCCGACCCTGACGGGCACGGAGCATTGTCATACCCAGGGATTACCCTGATGCTGCGGCTACCTGTATTGACTGTGCGGACGTACCACACGTTCAACCCGCTAGACAGGATCATTCCCGGTTGAATCTGAGTCATATCCATGTCCAGGAAGATCTCAGTCTGCCCAGCCGCGTAATCCGTTTTGATCAAGTTCAGTTGCTCAGTCAACGTGCCATACGTCAGCCTACGCACCTCACTTACAAGGTCACTCATCGTCGTTGCCATTAGACCGCCTCAAATTGGTAGCCAGCAGCCACCAGGCTAGTGTAAGCAAAACTCGTGTCGTCGGTCTCAAACTGATGACCGCCTGGGACGTACACTGTCGCAGCCTTGATGTCGCTATTTAACGGGACTTGTACCTCTGTAACCGTTCCATCAGCAGCGATCAAGATGCTGTTCTGCACCGGAGGTGGCCGGAAATACTCCCACAAGAACGTCCCACTTGACGCATAAGTTGGGGTCGTGTTTTCGTACGTCCCTACCTGTGCGGTAGTAGACGTTGCTTGTGAGAGTAACCGGACTTTAGCCATTTGACTATTTGCCAAACCTATTGACAGGCACCCACTTATTGCCGTCCCATCGTTCTTTGCGTGTCCGAGTACCGTAAGGAACGCTACGAGTATCGCCTTCTTTCCTAGGTGACGGGCGCGACTTGCTCTGGAAACGACCAGGAGCCTCACCCTCCTTCAACGGCTTGTTCTTACCGATAATGGTTCTTGTTGGCTTTTTTGTGCCACCACCAGGGTTGTAAGTGCTCTTGCCCGTCTTATCGGCTGCCGTCTTAGCGCGGTAACCACCGCCACCGCCGCCGCTGCCGCCGCTGCCGCTGCCGCCACCAGAGCCCTTACCGCCAGCCATAACACGACGACCACGAACGTAGTGCGCCATCTTGCCGCTAGCGAGTTCTACCTTGCCAGTCAAAGGCTTGCCGTTCGGCCCCATGACACCTTCGCCCTTAACGAACTTAGTGTCGCTGATCTGCACAACGTTCTTCTGAGCAGCCTTGGCTTCTTTATTAGTAACCTTTTTGCCGCCAGCCTTGCCTCGCTTGACCTGCTTCTTTTTGAGGTCAACAACTTTCATGCCGCGCTTCTTGGCTTTCTTAAACGAGCCAGAACGATACTTACCGTCCTTCATCCCTCGCTTAGAAAGATCCTCACGCTTGTCTTCTTTCTTCGGATCTTCAGCCATGCTGCTCCTAACAAAGGGAGTTCCCTCCCCGCTGGCTCATGCCAAACGGGGAGGGACACTCATCACGCTGTGTTGATGTGAACCAACGAGTCAGACCGGAAAATGGAGTATCCGACCAAGTGGTGCCAACCAACGCTGGCGAAACGACGCAACTTGTCCACAACCGGGGCCACGACCGTGTTCGGGGTCTGGCCAAAGCCGGGAGCCGTGCTGTAAACCTTTGCAAACGCCTCTGCACCCATCAGGATGGCTTTAGTGGCTGTTGGCAAGTGGTTGTTAGCGATGATGTTTACGCCTTCGTAAGTACCGACCTGGCCGTAGAAGATGTTGTTCCCGGCCATGCCTTCCTCACGCATGGTTACATCGCGCCAACCGGACTGGTTGCTGCTGCTCAGAGCCTCGCCACGGAGGGCCATGACCTGAGCCGGTGAAGCAATCAGCGTCCAGTAGGAGCCGTTCATCGGACGAGCATTGGCCTGCTGCAAAGCAAGAACACCCGAACGGATGCCAGCAGACGAAAGGCCACCCGAATCTGTCACAGTCGCAACAGTTCCGGTTGTGCCATCGTCGTAGGTCACCGACGCCTGCTGCAAGGCGGTCGCAGCGAGAGTGTCAAAGGAGACACCAGCGTTGTAGCCAACACGCTCGCCAACCAGCGGGTCAATCGGGATCATGCTCGTGCCACGGATAAGCGCAGTCGTGGTGACAGCGTTTCCGTATTCACGCATGGAGACGACCAATCCGCGAGAATCCATCGCAGCGGAGTCAACGTCGATGTTCTCAAGCAGAGGAGTCGTTGCCTCAGCCAAGTCATCAACGAATGAAAACCGGACGCTAGATCCACGGTGGGTTTGACGAGTGCCGCGCACCGTTGCGAACTGGTCAAGGATCAGTTGCGGACGGAGCGAGGGGTAGACCGTCAGGTTGTAGGCGGTCTGAACAAATTGTGAACCAACACCCAGATCAATCTGCGGTGCCGGGGCACTAATAGATGCGGGGCCAGCAGCGGTTACGACCTCTCCAGGGGAGTAGGACGGGGCCGCTACGGGGCCGTTCTGGTTGGTACCAGGTGTTCCGGTACCTGCTTCTGCTGCCATGAGATGGTTCCTCGTTTCTAGTATTCGTCAGAAGTTACTGGTATTCCGTATTCCTGTGCCACGGCGAGCATCGCGTCCATGCCACCCTCATTGAGGGCATCTTGCATACGTGACAAAGCCGCTGCCTCGGTCACGTTCTCAGCGGTTCCGCCAGCCGCCGCGTTCATCACGCGAGACTGAGCGTCACTAGCGGGGTTGTGACTAGAACCAGCATCGTCATCCTCGTCATCATCAACAAACTCAATGAAACCGGCTGCTTCTGCTGCGTCCAAAATCAATTCCGCATCCAGATCCCCGTCGTACCCTTTTATGAAGTACTGAAGGGCTGGATCATCTAAAGGAAGACCAGAACGAGCGAAGGCTAGTTCTCGCTGCATGTCCCACATTTCGGATTCCAGCCTTTTTGCTTTGGCTGCCTGCTTGCGTAGACCTTTAAGCGAATCGTCGCCAGTGTCTTGATCTGTGTCTTCTTCGTCGTAGTAACCGTCTTGAACTGACATGTGGCACTCTCCTATTTGCTGTACGCGCACAGACGGAGGTGTCTGTACGGAGCGTTTATTGAATAGCCGTTATTACTCGAACCAGCACAGGCTAATAGTGCTGTCGGTGCTAGTAGTGGTTAGCGCGCCTCTTACTCAGAGGGCCAACGTTTACTACTAATCAAACAATAGCACTACGTACTGGACTTGCCAAGACCAGTAACACCAGTATTTGTACTCACAAATGACCCGCCACCTGCATACTGTCCTGTTTCCGCATTACGGGCTCTATCAACCAATCTAGCGTAGTTCTCGTTGCCGAACGTCCCGCGAATCAACTGGTCTTGGGTGACTGTCTGATTTTTGCCTGTCGTCAAAGCCCTATCTTTTGCAACCTGACCGAAGCCCTGACGCGCTTGTTCCTGATTAACGCCTTGTTCATAAAGATCTTCTGCTATTTGTCGGGAAGTATCTACGCCTTGCATCTCGCCTTGACCGGCAATTGTGGCTGCCGCGTACTGACGCTCCAACAAAGGCCTAGCCTTCTCAGGGTCTAGGAAGTAAGCAGTCAAACCGCCCTGCCCAACCCCATAGAACTCCGTGAACTGGCTTCTCATCGCTTGAGGAACCGTCTGAGTCGCATTAGCAGCCATGACTACGCGCTCTTGCAACTCAGCAGCATCAACCTCGTTAGTCAGCAGCGTCGTCACCGCTTCTTTACCAAGCATCCCTTCTGGCAACCCGTACGTCCGTTCTAGCCTCGTAGCGTCACGCTCAAACGAGATGTATTCACGCTCAGTAATACCGCGCCCCTTAGACGACAACGCTTGCATCGCTGGGAAACGATCCTTGTACGCCTGCGTCTCACGCAGTTTCAGGTAAATGGCGGCATCATTCAAGTCTTGCTTAGCGTACTTTTCAATCTCCCCGTACAGGCTGTTTAAGCCGTACTCCATGAACGCCTGCTTGACCGTATCCATAACCTGCTTTTGGCGGCGCAGTCGCTCTTCACGATCTTTCTGTTGCTGGTAGGCCAAATTCGGGTCGGCTGCTGTTTGGCCTCCGCCACGGCTCCGGTACTGAGCCACAGCCTCCTGGCGACGAGCCACCGCGTCTTGCTTGGCTGCGGCATCACCAGCCGCATAAGAAGCATCAGTTTCTTGGATAACTGCTTGCAGTTGTGCGTAATTCATTAGTACGTGCCTCCTGCTCCAATGAAGCCCATGCGCTCCAAGATGCTCAAACCGTTGGTGGCTATGGTGTCTCGGGCGTCCTTAGTCTCCATCCACTCTGGCTGCTCTCGCAGATAAGACTCAAAATCCCACAAACCCATAGGCGTCTCTTGCATTAGAGCGTGCTTAATGTACGAGTTATTCAGGGTGATGCCCTGCACATCCATCTCGTGAGTGTCAGCCAAAACCCGCATGTAACTGCTAGCAAGATCCTGCATGTCTTGACCAGCCAAGATCTTGTCCGCGTACGGCGTCCAGTAAGACGCGGCCTGCTCACGGATATCTCGCTCGTAATCGCCCTGGCTTGTATTACCTCCCTGAATACTTGTCACAGCCCCGACGTAATACCGGTCGCTAAACGACAAGCCATTTCGCGCAGCCGTCTGACGCAAGGCTTCCTCAACGTCACCCGCCTCACCCCTAAAATTAAACGAGTCGCCGTAGTCAATATCTATGTACTGAATAAGCGCGTCACGCAAGGCGTAGCCACGGTTCTCCCAGTCAGACAAAACAAACTGTTCAGCAAGTGTGTCTATCTCGGCTTTCGGTATTGCGAGCCCTTGGTCAGCCGCGTACTGAAGTAACTTCAGTTTGCCTTCCTCAACTCGGGTTTTCCAGGTCGCCTCATCCGTAACTTTTTCAACCAAGTTTTTACGAACAAAGTCGGCGTTAGACCCATACCACTCGCTGCCAGCAAGTTTGTTAATCCATAACTGCTCGCCCCTAGGCTGATTATCTGGATCAAACAAGCCCTCTTTTTCGGCTTCCTCTACCAAAGAACGTAACTCAGGATCTAACTTAAACAACGCTTTGACAACAGGGTCAAGTGAGAAAAAGTTTAACTCGTCGCGCTCAAGATCCCTAGGTGGTTGAGAATCTTTCGGTGCCATTACAGACCTCCATTAATCAACTTCAAGAACCCTTGAGACGCCGTTGTCTCAACGTTAGTCTCCGCAAAGTCATACCGACTCCTGGCGTACTCCTTGGCTATTTGCCTCCGGTCAACTCCACCCTCTTGCTTCACATTCGTCCGCTGAGTACCACCACCAGCACCCGTCGATTTCACCTTCTGGGTGCTCTTCGTTGGGTTCTTGCGATCGACTTCCTTAATGGTGCTCAAAAAATTGGAGAACTCGTAGTCCGTTGGGCGACGCCCTAAGTAAGTACCAACAGCGTCTTCTACCAGGCTGCGAGCCTCAGAAGGGTTAGTGATATCTACCTGCGTCGTAACGTACTTAGACGGAGGAGCAGGAGCCCCACCACCACCGCCACCGGACGGACTGGTCATCGCCAACCGATCCATGTACGTGTAAATGTCCAGGTCGTTTCTGTTAGTAGCCTTTTGGTACGCAGCCAACCCCGACGTTGCTTCCTTCCATGTTGCGAACTCCTGGCCGCCAGTCGGGTTTCGATACCCCTTAACGTTTATCGTTTTTTGCCGCCACAACGCTCGCTCCTCAGCGTTCATGTCGAAGAAATCAGCCTGCGCTTGCGGCAGAGGACGGTCTTTACTGAATCCTTTACCAAGGTTAACAATGCCGTCTGCACCCAAATTGCCACCAACAATGGCTCCAAGGTTGCTGTTCCCGTTAGCCATCATCGCTACCTCAGTTGGGTTAGCAGCCCTCTGAGCAGCAGTAGCGCGGTTATTCGCACTTCCTTGGTTCGTGTTGTATCGACCGTTAGCCATCAGCCATTTCTCCTTGCTCCATCAACATAACTTCAGTAGACAATCCAGGGAACCTGGGGTCTTCATCGGCGGACAAGTACAAGTCAGCAATTTCAGCAAACCGCACATCCCTGCTCTTCAACTCATGCCTAATGCTTTCCCAAGCCTCTTTGATACCCACATTCGCTTGATTGTTAATGCTGCCATCAACCTGGTTAAGAATGTTAACGATGCCGTTACGGTAGTAAATGTACTGCTCCATAGCAGACAATGTGCCCTCTAACCCGTTATTCATCATCCAGTTACGGTAGTCAGGGTTAGTGGTAGCAGCAGTCATCACAGTCAAAGCGGAGTTAGTTTTACCGCCACCAGCGTCCTCGTAATCCAACACCCAGCCATCCATGTCAGGGTTATTACGAGCGTTAAAGATAAACGTCTTCTTTGCTGTTGCCAGATCTTCAGCCCCACTCTGCTGGTAGTTCCGCAACCCACGCGCATTTAACTCAGCATCCAAGCCGTCCATTAACTGCCGATACTGCATCCAACCACTGCTGCGCTGCGCCTCCTGCAAACGTTCAGTCGGCCCCAGACGCTCGCGCCACTCTGTACCCAACCCAGGGATCTTTTGCGTACTCAAGATAGCGTTTGCGTTAGGGTCATACGAAACCTGGCTATTACGGTTATTAACCAAGATGCCTAACACTTCAAGGTCGTTAGGGCCGATACGTCCAGACACTTCGTTAATCAACGTCTTATGTCGCTCAATATCCGAGACAGTCTCAGCAGTAATGTCCGCTCCGCCTGTGTTCCTAGTGCCTTTCATCTGACCGATATCAGCAGCCCACAAACCAAAGTTTTGTGAAAAATCTCTTAATGCTGTGTTTTCACCAGTCTGGTACGCCTTCGCTGAGTACATGCGGTAGATCTCACCCAGCGCAGCCTCAGCAGGCTCAATCGTTGGGCGCGTCAAAACGGGATACGGAGTTTGCGGAGTCGGGATACCCAGGTTGCCTAGCCCCTGCCACATCAGGCTATTGAAAGTGCGCCGGTTAATTTCCTTGACCGTCGGTATCTCATCACGCTCATTAGCGCGGTAGCGAGCCATCTCAGTAGCCTGGTGCAAGTTGAACTGATACCCATACAACGCTGAGTCAGGGTCAAAAGCGTAAGCAAACTTTTGCATGTAAGCCGGGAAAATCTTATCTACTGAAAGAACCTTATTGCTCGCTCCACGACCCTCACCAAAAATGTAATCCTTAAAGATCTGGTACGCCTCAGCCCCCTCCTCTTCACCAAAAATAGCCTTCATCGTTTCAGGGGTTTCGGGGTCCATTACCCCGTACCTCATCATCTGACTGGCGGCGACAGTCGTTAATGGGGTCATGCGCGGGACAATTCCGTAACCGCTTTCCGGCATGACAACGTTCAGCCCATCTTTGGGAATAAGGATGTTGGCTTTGTCATCCAGTACCCCACCAATAATCGGGATTCCAGGATGCTCATTCAGGTACTCCTGCAAACCAGGGGCCACAATCGGCATAACGATATTTCCGTCGTCGTCCGTCCAGCCAGCCTCGTCAGGGAACTGCCAGATCCGAGCAACAATGAACGGCAACGCAGGGTCACGTTTAATCAACTTGCCCATGACTGTTACGGAGTTCTGCATCGCGCTAACGAACGGCAACGCATACTCGCCGTACTTACCTAATTTAGTGCGTCGCTCAATTGTGTACATGTACTCACGGGTGTCGCTAAGTGCCTGCGTGTGAGCCTTAGTCTCAATGTCACGCAACTGCCGTGGCGTCATCTTGAACGAACCATGCTCCACCTTGCCAACGTCAGCCATAGACAAGTTAGCGTTCCCAGTTTGCGTTATCCGCAGTTCGACGGCTTGCTTATCCATCTCACCTCTAATGAGGCGATTACGGGCTTCCTTAAACCGTTGCGCGTAGAACGGGCCGCGCACAATGCTGTCTTCAGGGATAGTGCCCAAGTACTTAAACAACGTGGCGGTTCGCGCACGCCAAGTGTCCATGCCAGTCTTGTTAGTAACCGAGATTACCTCATCGGCTACGACGAACCGGTCAATACCGTCGTCAATGTTCATTTCTTCTAACACGCTACGAATAGACGTTGCTGCTGGAAGTTGCCGTTCTTGAACGGTAGTACCAATAGACCGGCTAGTTGCGCCTTTCTTAGTCGGCGCACCAAGCGACCCAATATCTAGG
>Ga0129327_10002560_pt1 | contig 10581 bp, 4 predicted proteins | sample CPBDNA_6_FD_111799 | JGI IMG/M metagenome (GOLD analysis project Ga0129327, IMG submission 111799) | Freshwater to marine salinity gradient microbial communities from Chesapeake Bay, USA - CPBay_Spr_31_0.8_DNA | ecosystem: Environmental > Aquatic > Marine > Coastal | place: USA: Chesapeake Bay...
TAGGCATGAGCGATATGGAACAAAATATTCCCATGCGAAAGGACAATATTTTTAGAATTGCCTCTCAAACAAAGGCTATTGTCAGTGTTGGTATCATGATGCTCCAAGAAGAGGGCAAGCTTTTGATTTCAGATCCTTTATCGAATTATATACCAGAATTTGAAGAATCTACTGTTGCTGTAAAATCTGCTGATGGAAGCTTTACTGTAGAAAAAGCGAAAAGGCAAATTAAACTTCGTGACTTGCTTACCCACACTGCTGGAATTGATTATGGATATGGATTGGCTTCAGAAGAATGGGAAAAAGCAGGGATGCAAGGTTGGTATTTTGCGCACAGGAATGAACCTATTCTTAAAACAGTAAAAAGAATGGCTAAACTACCCATGGAGGCTCATCCTGGAGAAAAGTATGTTTATGGTTATAGTACTGACATCCTCGGTGCTGTTATAGAGGTTGTTTCTGGACAATCATTAGAGGTGTTCCTGAAAGAGCGCATATTGGATCCCTTGGGCATGATAGATACACATTTCTATTTGCCAAAGTCAAAGGCTTCAAGACTTAGCGTTGTTTACAGCCAATGTGGTGATAAACTTTTGAGAGCTGCTGCCGATGGAAGACCCCAATTTAAATGGGATGATGAAGTAAACTGTATTGGGAACAATCAAACGCAAGGGCAGTATTTAAATGGTCCAGGCCGCAGTTTTTCGGGAGGCGCAGGCTTGTTAAGTACTTCTACCGATTATGCCATTTTTCTTCAAATGATGCTTAACAATGGGTTGTATAATGATGTGAGAATATTATCTAGAAAATCTGTTGAACTCATGACCGCCAATCATTTGGGTGGAGATCATTACAAAGATGTAAAGTTTCCATGGGATTGGGGTGTGGGCTTTGGATTAGGATTTTCTGTTACAACAGATGCCGGAGATCGCGGAGTGCTTGGAAGCCTTGGTGAATTCGGATGGGGTGGTGCCTATCACTCTAGCTATTGGGTTGACCCAAATGAAAACCTAGTTGTTGTTTACTTCACACAGGTAGCCCCAATCAATCTAGATGACCACCAAAAACTACGCAATTTAATCTATCAAGCTATCGTTGATTAAATGCGAATAAATAATCCCCATACTACTAAAATAAGTTAGCGAATTACTTCAATTGCTTTCCCACCTTTATCGTTGTTATCAAATGCACGAAGCATTACTTTCGCATCAGCTGCTACGGAAATGGGACCATCATAAACGTTATCGTTTGTGGTGGGCAAGGCGCCATCAATCGAATAGCGTAATTTAATGCCTGGAAAATGTGTGCGAACAAATAAGGTGTCATTTCTAATGATACCTCCTGGTTTAGGAAGATGGATATTTAAATCTTTAAACTGCTTGTTTAGAAAGGGAATAGTGTTTTGCCCTAATGTGTTAACAAACACATTCCATTGCTCAAGCATAGGTGCTTTTTGTTGACTTGCTGGAAGATTTATCCAATCAGGACGACTGACCCAAGCTCGCTCGGCAAATACCATCAGGTTGGGTAAGATCATCTCGTTTAAAATCGCTTCATTACGAACTGTTTCACCAAATAATTGACTTTGTATCCCAATCAGATTACTGCGCTTATTGGGATCTAATGTTACTTTTTTGGCGATATATTCCTCCGATAATTTATGCTTTTCATTAAGTATCCCATTAGCGAAGATGTTTTCTGGGTCAATTGCCCATGCATCAAAATAATCCACATAACCAGACCAGTTTAATCCATGGCTTTCCATGTCGCGATCATCCGCCATATCAAAGTAAAAAGCCGATGAGTTACTCATCACTGTTTTGAAACCCAAATTGGCAAATTTATAGTTCATGTCTTCTCTCCCGCCACCCCAAATATTGTTCCAAACATAGGGGATGACCTCATAATTATATCTTTGATCTTTTATCAAGGTTTCAGATTGACTCTGTTCAGAATGCTCCAAAAGAAAGTCTTCCCAACCAGAGAGTACAATACCGTGGTTGTTTAAAATACGTTTAAGACGGGAAACATTTACATCATACAAATCATTTAGTGACTGCTGATCCGAAATTTTATCCATGCACAATGGCGATGCTTTCCATACACCAAAAGGTAATTCATCGGCTCCAATACTGAACTGCTTCAGAGGGACTTCAGCTTTGGCATACATCTTTACAATTTCATCTATTAGCTTTTTAAAAAAAGCATAGGAGCTTTCACGGCAAATGTTAATTGTATTATCGTTATATAATTGGGGAGATTGATAAATACTTGTATCGTTGGGGTCGGTCAATGCATATTCTTCTGCGGCTTTAAATGCTCCCTTTTCGATGAGTTTTTTCCTTCTTGATTCCATGGAAATAATGGCTGCGCGCGCATGAGAGGGAAAGCTAATTTGCGGGATAATGGTCACGTTCCTCACGCTAGCATACCGAATTAGTTCAACAAAATCGTGCTGAGTTAAAAATCCATTTCCCGTCTTTCCGCCATTAGCACCAGAACCATACATGGGGATTAATTTATCCCGTTCGTCTAGGGTGTAACCCCTTTTTGCACCCACCTCTGTTAGTTCAGGTAGCCCAGGAATTTCCAAGCGCCAACCCTCGTCATCTGTTAACTTTAGATCCAAATGATTTAATTTGAACAAAGACATTAAGTCAATTATTTCCTTGATTTTGTTTAAACCATAAAAGTTTCGTGAGATATCAAGTAAAAAGCCTCTGTACCCAAATCGAGGAGCGTCATTGATCTCCACAATCGGCCAACGCTTTGTTTGAATTTGAGAGACAGCATCTAATTGTACAAGAGATTGGATTGCATAAAGGATTCCAGCGTATGCAGAAGTATTTATCTGTATATGTTGCTCTTCAATAAGCAGCTTATAAGCCTCGTCTTTAATTTCAGAATTTGACTGAATAATCAAGTTAGCATCTTTAATATCGGATACCCATTCAATATCTTTTTTTGTTTGCATTAGCAGGGTTTCAATATTAGGACGAAAGTCATGAAAGGGATCGGCTGCATATACACGCCAGCTAGCGTCTGCTTTTCGATAGGCTAATGGTTTGGATACATACTTGGGGGTAGGCAACAGAATCGAAAGATTTTCTTTTGGTATAAGCGAAATTTCGTTAAGCTGATTGTATCGAGTTGTTGAGGTGGGCAAGTTTAGGTTAGCCAGTCCTTCAGCCTTTTGCCAGTTTACATTAATATGAACAGGATAAGTTTCACCATTTTGCACCAAGAAAGCACCAAAAGGGCCTAAGCTTAATCGCGACATTATCCCCCTTTTTTTTAATTGGAGTTTTTGCTGTGTTCCTGCCTTTAAGGTCCATTTGTCACCAAAAGAAAGAACGAAATAAGAGTTTCCATTTACTCGCTTAAATTTCACTCCAGTTGGGAGACTCTCTGGCATTACCTCTCCAATAATTTGATTCCAATGTAGCTCCCATTGATTTGAAGTAAAATCTATATTTGTTTGATTATCAATATTAAGTGTGACGATCATCTCATTTTTTTCTACATCAAATGCATCGATGGTGTATGTCAGATTAATGGTATTTTGAGAAGGATTTAACAACAAATATGTCATCAATCCACATGCCAATAGTGCTAAGATTACGAATGCTTTAAACTTCATATGCTGCGTCATATCAAATGCAATTTAAGTAGTAAATATAGTATGCTTAGGAGGATTGGCTGATAGGGGGTCTAAAAATGTGTCATACACACATTAATGATCAAACGCTTATTGGTTCGGCAAATAACGAACAAAGCCTTCAATAGCTTCATAATCAGGTAGCCCCAAGGCATTATATTTTCTTGCCGTATTTCGATTTCTTTGTTCTGATCGTTGCCAAAACTCTCTCTCGTCAGGTCCTGGGAACATCGCTTTATCTTTTTGAGATTGATGCTTAAAAATTGCACATCTCTTTTTAATCAAATCTGATGGCGACAAAGGAACGGCCATTTCAATATCAGAAACATTCCATTCTTGCCATGCACCACGATACAGCCAAACTTCGCACTTCTCAATCCATTCTTTTTTGTCCTGGATTAATTGCTCAATAGTGTCGAACAAAATTTGAAGGCATACCCTGTGCGTTCCGTGTGGATCAGAAAGGTCTCCTGCTGCAAAAATTTTTTCTGGTTTTATTTTTTCAAGCAAGGCATAGGTTTGTTCAATATCTGCTTTTGAGTGTGGTTTTTTCTTGACTGCCCCTGTTTCATAAAAAGGAAGATTCATGAAATGACAATTCTCCTCTCCAATTCCACAAACACGACTAGCTGCTAGGGCTTCACCTTTACGAATAAACCCCTTTAAATCAAGAATTTTTTTTGTGTCAAGCTGTCCCTCTTGTTTGCGGCTAAAAAACTTTTTAGTAATATCAAATTCTTTTAGCAGATAAGGGTCACCACAGGACGCATCGATGCAAAATTGCAAAAAGCGCATAACATCATCATCATGGACAGCGATATTCCCTGAAGTTTGGTAGGCAACGTGAACATCAAAGCCATTATCTACCAACTGGATCAAAGTACCACCCATTGAAATCACATCATCGTCTGGATGAGGGCTAAATACAACAGCCCTTGTTCCCTTACCATTGCTAGTATTTGAGCGCCACAATTCAAAAGCACCATAGAGCGATTCGTATACTTCTTTGATTGCCGCATTTAAATCAAAATGATGTTCATAAAACAATTCTGCCAGATGATTTTGCATAAAATCACTTTTGGTAAGTTTTAAAATGGATTTATTTGTTTTGTGGGATAGCCAAATGACTGCCTTTCTGATAAGTTTGGAATCCCAAACGCATGCACCAACCAACCAAGGCGTTTTTTCTCTGATTAGTTCAGAGGCTGCGGCTTTATCGAGGACAAACTTACAGTTGTTGTGTTTTTGTAGTAGTGTTGCAGGAATCTTTTTTGTCACATCACCTTCTATGGTTTTTTGGAGAATAGACACCTTACTCTCGCCCCAAGCCAAGAGGATTATTTCCTTGGATTGCATGATTGTTTTCATGCCCATGGTAATGGCTTGAGTGGGTACGTTTTTCTCTCCAAAAAAACTACTTGATGCATCTTTTCTAGTCAAAGGATCAAGCCACACCAACCGCGTTTCACTTTCAAAAGAAGCATTGGGCTCATTAAATCCAATATGGCCTGTTCTGCCAATGCCCAAAAGTTGTAAGTCAATACCTCCTAGTTCACTAATTTTTTCTTCATATTCAGTACAGTAAGTCTCAATTTTTTCTAAAGCTAAACTACCGTCGGGAATATGTATATGTTCTTTTGGAATATCAATTTCATTAAACAGGTTTTGATGCATAAACTGCACATACGAATGTATGGAGCTACTATCCATTGGAAAGTATTCGTCTAAATTAAAAGTATAGACATTTTTAAAACTTACCCTACCGTCTTTGTAGGCTTGGATAAGATTTCTATACACTTTTATTGGACTAGATCCTGTCGCCAAGCCAAGCACAAAAGATTCTCCTACTTTAGTTTTTTGATTAATCTTTTCTATGATATAATCTGAAATAGCTTTGCTTGCAATATCACTATCACGGTATATTTTTACTTCAATATGCTCATTTGATAAACTCAAATCTTTTTTGACAATGTTTTTTACGTTGCTGGTTAATTCCATTATTTGGTCTAATTGTTATTAAGTGCAGGTAATTGCATTTATTTTCAAATTTATGCTATATTTTGCAAACTTGCAATTCTATTTATTGTAATTTTTTTTTTAAATTGAATGCTTTAAACCAAACAAATGTTAAAAGAAGAGCGTCAACAAAAAATATTGAATGAAGTGTCCCTTCGTAATAGAGTTCTTTTAAATGATATTGCAGAACATTTAGATGTTTCTGTAGACACGGTTAGACGTGACGTAAAAGAGCTTGACAAAAGAAAGCTTCTCAAAAAAGTGCACGGCGGTGCCATTTCATTGAGCTTTACGTCAAATAAAAATTCTGTAGAGATATATGATGTTGATGAAAAGCAACTGATCGCACGCAAGGCTGTAGTGAAAATTCAGGATGGTTCTGCCATTTTTATTGATGGCGGTACTACATGCATGGAGCTTGCTAAGGCAATTCCCAACAACAAAAAAATTACTTGTTTTACGCTAAGTTTACACATTGCCATGGAATTGGTTCATAAAGAGGGAGTAGACTTAATATTTATTGGAGGCAAGGTTTCTAAGGATTCTCATATGAGCATTAGTGCAGGCGCAATAAATGAATTATCTCAGATTACCTTTGACCAAAGCTTCATTGGTACGGGCTATATTGATGTAGTGCATGGTCTTAGTGAATTTGACTGGGAGGTTGTTCAAATTAAACGTGCCATTATAAAATCCTCTAAAAAAACAACCTTGTTGTGCATTTCCAAAAAATTCAACTCTCAACAGAAATATAAATGCGTTAACGTTAATGCGATTACCACTATTGTAACCGAGTTAGAACCAACAGACAAGCTTTTTGAGCCTTTTAAGTCGTTAAACATTAATTTGGTTTAAGCTTTTCTTCGCTTGAGCATTTTTTTTTCAAAAATTAATGCTGTTTTTTATTTTTTTTTGCAGTTAGTTGCAATTTAATGCTTATTTACTATATTTACAATATATTAACCTTTTAATAAAGCAAACTATGTTGTTTAAAAATTCAATTCTTATGCTGTTTTTATCTTTAAGCAGTATTCTTGTTGCGCAAAAAACGGTAACAGGAAACGTTAGTTCTTCTGACGGTCCTTTACCTGGAGCAACAGTCGCTGTTAAAGACAGCGCTATTGGCACAACCACTGATTTTGACGGAAACTTTTCAATTAACGTTGCTGACCAAGATATCTTGGTGGTATCTTATGTTGGATTTGTTACACAAGAAGTTAGCGTAGCCGACTCTTCTAACTTATCCATTGTACTTGAGTCTGATCAACTCCTAGATGAAGTTGTAATTACGGCTTTGGGTATATCTCGTGAAAAAAAATCATTGGGATATGCTGTAACTGAAGTTACAGGGGATAATGTGAATACAATTAAAGACAATAACCTTGCTAACTCGTTAGCCGGTAAAGTAGCTGGCTTACAAGTTACTCAGTCTGGGTCATTGGGATCTGGTTCTAGAATTACAATCCGTGGGAACAATTCATTGGGGGGTAATTCGCAAGCACTAATTGTTGTTGATGGAATGCCTATTAATTCTTCTTTACCATTAGGGAATGATGGGGGCCAAAGAGAGTCTGGTGCAAATGACTCTGGTGGACAGCCAAGTTTTGAGCCTAGTATTGGCGGGGGAGGTATCGCCGACATTAACCCTGATGATGTTGAATCCATTTCAGTACTTAAGGGCCCTGCTGCATCAGCTCTATACGGGTCAAGAGCCGGTAATGGTGTGATCCTTATTACAACCAAAAAGGGTTCAGGTTCTGATAGATTAGGAGTCACTTTAAAAACGAATGTTTATGCTGACAGCCCAATGTTCTTGCCAGATTTTCAAAATCAATATGGTCAAGGTATACTAGGAGCTCCAAATTTAGATCGTTCGGCTGGAACCTGGGCATCTACTTCTTGGGGAGGCCCATTAAATGGATCTCAACAACCCTATTATGACGGTACTACAAAAGCCTACTCTGCTCAACCTAATAATGTAAAAGACTTTTTTACATCAGGAATACGTTCCATTACATCTCTGTCGGTTGACAAAGCATCACAAGCGGGTTCCATTCGATTTTCTTACACGAATAATTCATCTGGGGCAATTGTTGATAAATCTGAATTAAATAGTCACAATTTTAATTTAAGAGCAGTAGCTAATCTTTCTGAAAAATTAACTGTGGATACTAAAGCCACTTATTTTACTCAAAAAGTTAATCAGAGAGCATCGACAACTGGAGCCCAAGGGTATATAGGTAACTTATACAAGATGCCAAGAAATGTTGCGATTGACGATTTACGTGATTATCAAATGGAAAACCCAGGAACACCATCAGAATTTGCTGTGATTTCTTATGGTAATCAAATAGGAAACCCTTTCTGGCAGTCACAACATGATGAGAATAGTGTGCGTAGAAATAGATTTCTAGGCTACGCCAAAATAAATTATGCGTTTACAGACTGGCTCAATGCCTTTGCGCGTGTTGGTGCCGATGTTACCAATGTAAGAGATAACGCTATCTATAAACCTGGACATCATTTTTATACTCCTGGGTCTATGAGCCTTCAAGAAAGTCAATTTGTCGAGTTAAATTCTGAATTCTTGGTAACGGCAAATCATCAGTTCACCGATAAATTAAATGTCATAGCCAACCTAGGTGGAAATTTATCAAAAAGAAGTTCTGAAGGAATGATGCTTTTTGGTTCTGATTTTAAAATTCCAACAAAGTTTTTCTTAGCAAACTTGAATTTGCTTGCTGCTCCTGTAGAATCTCCAATGGCAATCAAAAAAGTTAACTCTGTCTATGGAGCCGTAAATTTAGCCTATGATGACTTCTTGTATTTAGACGGATCTATTCGTAATGATTATTCATCGACTTTAAGTGAAGATAATCGATCCTATATGTATAATTCCGTGAGTTTATCAGCCATACTCAACAGGTTTATCGATCCTGAGCAGAAATTTTTCAATCTGGTTAAAGTTCGTGCTAGTATAGCAGAAGTAGGAAACGATACGGATCCATACCAACTCGTTCAAACATATAATGTTCCTGGTCAAGGTTACCTTGGGCTAACAACTCTAAACAACTCACCTGTCAAACTTAATGCAGATTTAAAGGCTGAAACGGTAACTTCTTCTGAATTTGGAATCGAACTGAGTATGCTTCAAAACAAAATTACTTTAGATGTAACTGTTTATGATATGGAAACAGAAGACTTAATTTTTGATGTTCCAGTACCAGCATCTACAGGATTTTTGTTTAGTAGAGAAAATATTGGTTTGGTATCCAATAAAGGTTTGGAGATTGCACTTGGTGCAACCTTAATAGATAAAGCAAATTTATCTTGGAACACTTCACTTTTCTATTCAAGTAATGAAAATAAAGTTGAGAAGTTAATAGACGGACTGGATAGCTTTGTATATAACTCTACAACTGATGGAAACCTACAGGTTAAAGCAACCGAAGGCGGAAGTATTGGTGATTTATATGGAAGAGTCTTCACTGGAGAAACGGATGCAGGTGGTTTACCACTCGGATCTGCAGGTCCTACAGAACTCCTAGGTAATGCACAACCTGATTTCTTAGCGGGATGGTCTAACACCATTAAGTACAAAGATTTATCATTGAGTTTCTTAATTGATGCTCGTATTGGGGGTCAAGTATATTCACAAACATCTGCTGATTTGGACAGAGCAGGTGTGTCAGAAAGAAGTTTGCAATACCGTGATGGAATAGTAGTAAATGGAACGAATACGGGGACTGGAGCTGCTAATACGGTAAGAATTAGTGGAGAAGAATACTGGACAGCAATGTCTGAAATTTCTGGCAACTATGTTTACGATCAAGATAATATAAGACTTAGAGAATTATCTATTGGGTATAATATATCTGGTTTAGATAAATTTGGTCTTCAAAGCGCAAATATTCAATTGGTCGGTAGAAACTTATTTTTCCTCTCAAAAAGTGCTGATGACATTGATCCTGAAGCTATGTTAGGTACTTCAATTGGCGTACAAGGTATGTCGCATTTTGCGATGCCTACCTTAAGAAGCTTAGGGCTGAATCTAATCTTAAATTTTTAAATTAAAACTTAAACAAAATGAAAAATAAATTTTTAAAAATATTTAGTGGTTTTATAGTCGCAACAATGCTGTCTTGTACAGACGACTTTAATGAAATCAATACGCAACCTGATGCACTATCTACAGATGATATCAGCGCCAAGTTTTTTGTAACTAATATTCAACAAAAGCTTTTAAGACCGACCATGATTCCACTTTGGTTTGGTGATGTAATACACCCTGATCAATTTTCAGGTCAAATAGCAAATGGATACGCAGGACACAGTCTCGGCTTGGACGACCATACTTGGAATGGTGATTTAGGATGGGTATACAATAGTTTTTATACTGATCTAGGTTGTTGGGATTGGCTTGCGGGGTACAATAGTGATTTAACTTCATACTTAAATAATGTTGGAGAAGGAGGCACTTTAGAGGATGAAATGTATTTTGCTCTCGGGCTAATAATGAAAGGGTATTATTATCAACTTTTTACTGAAACCTTTGGAATGATCCCATATACTGAAGCATCTGATCCTGATATTAAATTACCTAAGTACGACGATCAACTTACCGTATATAAAGGGATAGTTGCTGACCTTGACCAAGCCATAGAAATTATTGGAAACAATACAGAAGCTGGAAGTGGATTTGGTGTCCTTCGTGAAAATGATGTAATCTTTAAGGGAAATATGCAAAACTGGAAACAAGCTGCAAACAGTTTAAAGTTGCGTATTGCACTTAGAGCTCATGGCGGCGCAGGAGAAGATTTTTCTGCTACCGCTGTTTCTGAGGCAATTTCGTCAGGTGTATTAGCGGATACTGATGCTTTGTTTGAAGGCTATGCTGACGAAAAAGA
>Ga0129327_10002564_pt1 | contig 10573 bp, 5 predicted proteins | sample CPBDNA_6_FD_111799 | JGI IMG/M metagenome (GOLD analysis project Ga0129327, IMG submission 111799) | Freshwater to marine salinity gradient microbial communities from Chesapeake Bay, USA - CPBay_Spr_31_0.8_DNA | ecosystem: Environmental > Aquatic > Marine > Coastal | place: USA: Chesapeake Bay...
ATTTGTTTACAACGATTCAATTTATGCAAGTTCTTTCAGAGACTAAAGCAACAGTTGTTATGTGTGTTGAAGGCGCATGTATGTCAGCTGCGACTCTTCTATTTTTAATGGGTGATGAGTTTACAGTAACCGATCATAGTGTGTTTCTTTTCCATAACTATTCAGGTGGAGTTGTTGGAAAGGGCGCAGAAATTTATCACGGCGTAATGCATGAAAGAAAGTGGACTGAGAAACTACTAAGGCACGCATATGAAGGGTTTCTAACTACAAATGAAATTTCACAGCTTGTCGAAGATAAAGATGTTTGGATGGATGCCGAAACTGTTATTGCTAGGTTAAAAGAAAAAGAAACAATGGGCGAAGTTAAGCCTATTAAGACTAAAAAGAAAACTACTAAAAAGAAAACCACTAAAAGAAAAACTATTAAAAAGAAATCATAATGAAACAAACAAATATAAATCAACCAGATTACCACTTTAAACGTCGCTTAGCTTTTGGTATATTAAATGAAGTTGGCGAGGAAGAGTTAGATGAATTTCAAAAAGAAATAATGATTGATGTCTCAGCTGAATATGAATTCATTAAAAATAAAACCAGTAGTTTATCAAAAATGCAACGCGATCAAATTGAACAAGCATATGTTGGTATTCAAAACACTTTAGCTAATAAAGCCAAAGCAGATATAAAATCAAAGGAAGAAGAGTAATGAAAACTTTAATATTAGCAACAAGTAAATTTTGCGGTCCTTGTAAACTTTTAAAAAGTGAGTTTGAAAAGAAAGGTATCGATATAGAATATAAAGATTCTATTGAAGATGTAAACTTTTTTATTGAAAATAAAATTAAAAGTGTGCCGACATTAGTGTTAATAAACGGTGATAAAATTATTGGAGCTGAAGCTATTATGAAAAGTTTGAAGGAACATTATATTTGATAAATAATATTATATCAAAGGTGACGTTGATATATTAATTCACTTATAATATAAATAATACTATGTCAACCAATATCGATTTGCATGCCGACAAAGGCAGCACTTTTTCTGTAGCCGTCAATGTTGAAAACAAAGACGGCTCTGCTTTTGATTGTACCGGCTACAATGTTAGAGGACAAGTTAGGAAAACTTATAAATCCGAATATGGAGTAAACCTTTCATGTGATTATATTGATCAAGCTGATGGTCTTATAGGTTTATCATTGACCTCAGAAGAAACCGCTGCTATGAAGGCCGGGCGGTATTATTATGATGCTGAGATTTTCAGTGACAGCGGCACAGTAATTAGAGTTTTAGAAGGTATCTTCGAAGTTAGCCCACGTGTTATTAGTGAGACTTCGGACTTGGGGCTGGGCGATAATACCGATCCAGTACCCGATTCGCATGCACTTAGGAGAGACAATCCTCATCAAGTTGCTCCCGATCAAATTGGACTAGGCAACGTAGATAATACAGCCGACGCAACCAAACCCGTATCTGGACCAACTCAAACTGCTTTAAATTTAAAAGCAGATCAATCAACTACATATACTAAAACAGAAGTTGATACAAAAGTTACTAATTTAATTGATTCCGCGCCCGGTGCATTAAATACTCTTAATGAATTGGCTGAGGCTCTTGGCGATGACGAGAATTTTGCATCTACTGTCAACTCGGCTATTGCTAGTAATTCAAGTGGAATAACAGCTTTAAACAGTCATGCCTTAAGTAAAACCAATCCGCATGATGTTTCTTTAGAACAGTTAATTGATGTTGATTTTCTTTCAAATCCGCCGGCGCAGGGCCAAGGTATTCTCTATGATACAGATTCTCAAACATGGGTAGCTGCAGATATTGAGGGTGGTACAGGAACAGGTGGCCCAGTAGAATTAACTGACCAAACTCATTCTATATATGTTTCTAAGACTGGTAATAATATTAACCAGGGTTTAAATATTGATGATGCAAAATTAACAATAACCAGTGCTGTGAATGCAGCGCAAACTTTAATAGCTGAACCAGGGTTTGTAGGAAGTGTAAGAATTGATGTTTTAGATGGTGGCAGATACTTTGAAGGAAATGTAAACATTTCAGATAACATTCACGTGTTTGCGCCAACATCAACATTTATTGGAAACCTTACTATTGGTAATAATTCATCCTGTGTTATTGATACTCATTATGCCGACACAAACACACCTGGCTCCACTTTAGTTAATTTTGTTAATGCAACAAATTCTTACTATACTGCTAATACTTTAGATATGCGAGGTGAAGCCGGTTCACAAACCGGTGGCATTGGTATTAGGTCTGAACAGAGTATTAACAGGTGTAAAGTAAATATTGGCGAGATTTATATTCCAACTGACGCAAAAGGATATCAAAGTGATGAAGACGGTAATTTAACTTTTGGCAGAGTAAATCTTACAGGCGATAACTCATTCGCGTTTTACTTATTTGGCTTAGATGGAAATGCAAAAACTGATATAACATGCGGGGAAATTATTGCATCTCCAATAGGCAGTAATACTATGGCCGTTTACTGTAATACTGATAATTCAAAAACAACTTTAATATGTGGCCAGATAGATGTAGCTAAAGTTTATTCTATACCAAAGGCAACAGCTGAACTTTATATAATTTCCCCTAAAATTAGTGGTGATAGAACTCAAAATATTATTGGAGTTGTAAAAGAAATTTCAGATATTACTTTTGATTTAAAAGCAGATCAAACCGCGTTGACCGCACACGTTTCTGATGCAACCAATCCTCATAGCGTAACTGCTACTCAAGTTGGTTTAGGCAACGTAGATAATACGGCCGATTCAACCAAACCCGTATCTGGACCAACACAAACTGCTTTAAGTTTAAAGGCAAATTCATCTGATTTATCTAATCACGTTTCTGATTCAACTAATCCTCATACCGTAACTGCTACTCAAGTTGGACTTGGTAACGTAGATAATACATCTGATGCAACCAAACCCGTATCTGTACCAACTCAAACTGCTTTAAATTTAAAGGCAAATTCATCTGATTTATCTAATCACGTTTCTGATTCAACTAATCCTCATACCGTAACTGCTACTCAAGTTGGTTTAGGAAATGTTAATAATACATCTGATATTAATAAACCAGTTAGTACAGCAACTCAAACTGCTTTAAATTTAAAAGCAGATCAATTAACTACATATACTAAAACAGAAGTTGATGCTGCTATAGGTGATGTGGGTGGAGGTGATTTAACCGCTGATGTTACATCTGATGTTAATGTTGGAAGTATTTCAACGGCTGATGTTGTTACAAGCGGCACGACTTTGCAAGAGTTTGTAGAGCAGTTATTGAAACAAACATATTTTCCAACTTTCGTAAACCCCTCTGCATCCCTTACTGATAATCTAGCCTCATCAGTAGAAGCTGGTACAACGGGAATTAATCTATCGGCCGGCTTTAATGCAGGCGCAATTAACGGAGCTCTCACTGATAATATTTGGGATCCAGGCCTAAAGCAAGCAAACAGAGCCGGGGCAGCAAACTCATACGAATTTAGTGGAACTTCTATAATTACAACAACACAGGGCGGATCTACTTTAAGTCAACCTGCTGTTGTAATTACAGATGGTGCTAATACTTTTAATGTTTCTATTGATTACGCAGAAGGCCCGCAACCACTTGACAGCGTGGGCAGCAATTATTTAAGCCCACTGCCAGCTGGAAGCGTGGTGAAGTCGCTAACCGTAAATGGAAGACGAAGAGCTTTTTATGGAACTAACCTCAGTGATAATACTAGTGCTGGTATAAGAGCTTTATCTAATAGTGTTTTAAACCCAGGGAATGGCTCGTCTTTCACAATTAACATTCCTGCTGGTGCAGTAAGTGTTAATTTCTCTTACCCAAATACTCTTCGAAATGTTACTAGTGTTCTTTATGCAGAAGGTCTTAATGCAGATGTTAAGGGATCTTTTGGATCACCCACTCTGGTTGATGTAGAAGGAGCCAATGGATTTAGCGCCATATCTTATAAAGTATATTCATTCACACCACCTTCACCATTTGAAGCTAGCGCAACTTACACTGTAACAATTTAATATAAATAGTAATATGGCATCCATAGAATTTCCTCTTTCATTCACACGACAATTTGTCGGGCCACTTGATACATCATCAGTATATGATTCATTAATAGATCTTCAAGACTATGTTAATAATAATCCTATTGCATATCTTGGTCAAGTTCTTAGTATAGCCAGTGGTGATGACGCTGGCATTTACATCGTTGGTGATGATGGCGCTGGCGGTTTTAATGTTGAAAAATATAGTAACGAAACAGATCTTAGTTCTAAAGCTAATTCATCTGATTTAACAACTCACATTAATGATTCAACTAATCCTCATAGCGTAACTGCTGCTCAAGTTGGTTTAGGTAGCGTAGAAAATACCGCTTTATCAACCTGGCCTGGAAGCGGTGCAATTACTACAGTGGGAACACTTGGTAGTTTAACTGTATCTGGCCAAACTACATTTACTAACAATTTCCCGTTCTTACCTTCTGGTACTCCAACAGACTCAAATCATGCAGTACCTAAAAGTTACGTTGATACTTTATCAGAGGGTTTACATACACACGATCAAGTTCATGCTTTAGCGCTCAGTGAATTAAGCGGTTTAATTGATGGAAATGCTGGGCCTTCTACAGTGAGTTATGATAATGGAACCAATGGCGTTGGTGCCACACTTACTATTGTTTCTGCCGGTGAATTTAACTTTTTATCACCAATCGTATGGGACAATGACCCTGATATTTTACTTACAAATAGAGTATTGGTTATTAATCAGGGAAATGCTTTTGAGAATGGAATATATGAGATAACATCATCCACCGTTTTAACTAGAGCGAGTGACTTTGATACCCCAGCAGAAATGGCAGGTGGTGATTTTGTATTTGTTACTCACGGCGATACTTACAATAATACTGGGTGGGTTCTTTCTGAACCTGTTAATACAGTTGGAACTGACGAAGTTCACTTCATTCAATTCTCTGGTGCAGGTTCATTTATTGGCGGGCATGGTATTACAATCAATGGTAACGAAGTTTCTATTCCAAAGAACGAATTAATAGAACTTCAAGATCTAACTATATCCGGTGATTTTAAATTAATAAGCGATCCATTACCACCGGCAAATTATATATTAACAACTGATGCCGCTGGTATTGGTACATGGCAAGAACCGTTTCAATCGACTCTTAATTCAGTCACAACAAACGGAGCAACTACCCTCAACGATATTAGTGTAGGCAGGATTGTAACATTACATCCAACTAATCCAGTCAACGACAACATAGCCTCTGGTAATAGCAGTGCGTCTATTGGAGGAGTTGCAAATGTAGTAAGCGGGAATGGCTCAGTCAGTTATGGAGGTATCGGCCAAGAAGTTAAAGGGCTAGAGTCTTCGGCAATAGGTGGAATAAACACAATTCTAAACACTAGATACACCTCTGCTATTGGAGGAACTGGTAGTGTGGTTGGTTTAGGAACGTCGCTAATAAATGATATAGATGCACAAAATTCGATTGCATTAGGGGGCAACGGTAATATAATTGAATCCGCACAAGCAGCGGCAACAGTAGGTGGAGACACAAATAGGATTTTAACAACTCATCACAGATCCGTTATTTTAGGAGGTCAAAACATTATAACAGATGCTGCGGATACTGCATACGTTCCCAATTTAAATGTCGGCGCAGGATTCAAAATGCCAACAGGCGCAATTGATACCTACGTGCTGACCACTGATGCATTTGGTGTGGGCACATGGCAAGAAGCGGCGGGAGGCGCTGTATCGGATTTAGAGTATTCAGGTGATTGGGATAGTGCCACGAACCCCGCTTCTGCTACTACGGCACCAAGTAAAAATGCTGTATATGATAAGATTGAATTATTAGTAGCTGCTAGCACAGGTACAACAGATTTAAGTATTGGTAATGTAACTGCGGCTTCTTTAGATATACAATCTAACACAGGAAGCAATGCGACAATTCCAGCAGCAACAACATTATCTGCTGGATTATTAACAAACGCTCAATTTGATAAGTTGGACAACATTACTGTAACAAGTCCGATTAATCTTGATACCTTAACATCTAACATACAATCAAATTTATCCTATACATCAAGTGCAACAGACGGAGTTATAACAAATAGTGATGGAAGCGGTTTTATAATTCCTGCGGCAACATCAGTAGCTGACACTAACATCGCTGGATTATTAACTCCAACTCAATTTGATAAATTAGATTTAATTAGTATTGTTACTGATCCGGTTGATCTTAATGCTTTATCGAGCGATCTTAATACTTTATCGGGCGATCTTACTACTTTATCAACCGGCGTTTCAACAATTACGGGGCGGGTTGATACTTTAGAAACAGACGTTAGTGCAATAACATCTAACGTATCGACAGATTTAGGTATTGGTACTCATAATGATATATCATTACAGATAACGAGTAGCGATGGAGACAATGCGACAATTCCTTTAGCAACAGCAACATCACCTGGCACTAACCTTGCTGGATTATTAAGCCCAACGCAATTTGATAAGTTGGACAACATTACAGTTGCATCGCCCGTTAATCTTGATACCTTATCATCCACGGTTGGCGGAATAACATCTAACATATCGACAGATTTAGGTATTGGTACTCATAATGCAACATCTTTACAGATAACGAGTAGCGATGGAAACAATGTAACACTTCCTGCAGCGGATACCAACCTTGCTGGATTATTAACGAACGCTCAATTTGATAAGTTGGGTAACATTACAGTTGCATCGCCAGTTAATCTTAATACCTTAACATCCACCGTTGATGGAATAACATCTAACATACAATCAAATTTATCCTATACATCAAGTGCAACAGACGGAGTTATAACAAATAGTGATGGAAGTGGTTTTATAATTCCTTTAGCAACAGCAGTGGAGGATACCAACATTGCTGGATTATTAAGCCCAACTCAATTTAATAAATTAAATTTAATTAGTATTGTTACTGATTCGGTTGATCTTAATGCTTTATCAACCACCGTTGATGGAATAACATCTAACGTATCGACAGATTTAGGTATTGGTGCTCATAATGCAACATCTTTACAAATAACAAGCAGCGATGGAAACGACGTAACACTTCCTGCAGCAACGGCGTCAACTGGCACTAACCTTGCTGGATTATTAAGCCCAACTCAATTTGATAAATTAGATTTAATTAGTGTAACAAACACAATTGACCTTGATAACATTGTTGGGTCTGGTGACATAACAACAGATGATGCATGGCTAGATCCTGGAGACTTGATTGTTGGCTCTGGAATAAGCACGGCAACAATATTACCCAGAGGAAACGCAAATTATCTATATACGACAGATGCTGGAGATGTAGAATGGAGGTCGGCTATAAATGGAATTGGTAAGAATGGCACAGTTCCATTTTCGTCCCGTAGCAGTATTAACCTCATAGAAGGAACTAACATAAGCCTAGGATTTGCCGATAATCCTCTTGCAGATAGTGTAGATGTTACTATATCTGCTACTGGAGGAGGAGTTACAGATTTAGGTATTGGTACTCATAATGATGTATCTTTACAAATAACAAGCAGCGATGGAAATGATGCGACACTTCCTTTAGCAACAGCGGCAACCGGTACTAACCTCGCTGGATTATTAAGCCCAACACAATTTGATAAGTTGGGCAACATTACTGTAACAGGTCCGATTGACCTTGACAATCTCCCAACCGGTAGCGGTGATATGTTAAAGGCTGATTATGACCCAAATAATACAGCTGAAGATATCTATGATATTCGGTGGATGGTAGAGCACACAGACCCCTTGGCAACACCCAATAGAATTTTTACTAAATTAGAAAGAGACAAAGTTAATAATCTTTGGGTTGGAATTAATGAATTGGCCGCCACCGTAGCGCCAGTTGTTACTAATGACTCATCCCAAGGTTATTCGGTTGGTTCACTTTGGATAGACATCACTTCTGGAGAAGTATATAGGTGCGTTGATAATACCGTTGGAGCCGCGGTATGGGCCGAAACTTCACTATCAGGGCTAGCGCCAGTTGCTACTAGTGGCAGTGCTACTGACTTAACTGATGGAACTCTTTCAATTGATAGGATTGGTGATTTATCAATAACAAGCGGTAAGCTAGATGGTACTATTACTACTTCGTTAGAAAAAGCCGATACCGCATTACAACTGGCGTCTATAGGAATTAATGTCCAAGGGTGGTCTTCGGTATTATCTGCAACCACAGCTAGTTTCTTAGTAGCAGATAAAGATAAACTTGACAACATTATATTTGATGATCCTCGGGATCCTGATATTCCAATTAACCTTGATACATTATTAAGTAACGTTACAACGAACAATAGTAAAGTATCTGCTGATGGTAGTGTAACAACGCATTCTGATATTAACGATGCGGGTTCTGGTAGTATCATTACTTTAAATGAAAGAGAGAAACTTTCATTAATCGCGTTTAATGCGGGACAAACTGCTCCTGATGATACTATAAATTTAACTGATTTAGCATCAGCCGTTGCTGTTAATACGACAAAAGTATCTAATATACCATCAAATTTATCCTATACATCAAGTGCAATACAAGGCGTTATAGTTAATTCTGATGGAAACGATGCTGTAATTCCTTTAGCAACAGCGTCAACTGGCACTAACATCGCTGGATTATTAACTCCAACTCAATTTGATAAATTAGGTAACATTACAATAAATCAGGCCGTTGATCTAGACGATCTAGAGACTAGGGTTAATAATATCGATGCTTCCGTTGTTCTAAAAGGAATTTGGGATCCTAATAGTGGAAGTTTCCCAGCAAGTACCTTAGCAGGATTTAGTTACATCGTTGAAGCTGATGGAACAGTTGATAATATAACATTCAATGTTAATGACAGACTTATAGCATTAGTTGATGCTGCTTCAACTACTACTTATAGTCCTGATTGGTATAAAGCTGACTATACAGACCAAGTTTTATCGGTTAATAGTTTAACTGGAACCGTTGTTTTAAATACAGATAATATAAGTGATGCCGGCACCAATAAGTATGTAACTGCTGATGATGTTACTAAGTTGGGTAACATTACAGTTGCATCGCCCGTTAATCTTAATACATTATCAAATAACGTTACAGTGAACAATGATAAAGTTTCTAACGTATCGACAGATTTATCCTATACACCAAGTGCAATACAAGGCGTTATAGTTAGTTCTGATGGAAACAATGCTATAATTCCTGCGGCGGATACCAGCAATGCTGGATTATTAAGCCCAGCTCAATTTGATAAGTTGGGTAACATTACAGTTGCATCGCCCGTTAATCTTAACGATGTAATAGCAGCCCAAATAATTAACAATTCAAAGGAAGGAAACGCTACACACACTGGAGAAGTTACTGGCAATCTTGATCTGACGCTGCAGCCTACGGCGATAAGTAATAGAGGCACAGTGACTGCATTAGCTAATAATGACTTTATTTTGATTGGTGATACAGATGATAATAGCAGTCTTAAGAAAACAACCGCTCAATCTATTGCAGATTTGGCAACTCAAACTCCTGGTTTAAATACAGATGTTCAAACTATAACTTCTAGTGCAAATGCTGTTTCCTTTGATACTTCTAACGGGTGTAATGCTAGAATTATATTAACAGAAGATGTTTTATCGCTAGCAATAACTAAAGGCGGCGGAGCTTTAGATAATGGAGATACTGGAATTATATTCATAAAGCAAAATAACACAGGTGGCCACACATTTGCAGTTTCCACTCCTTCTACAATTAGAGTATATTCTGGTGACTTGGCCAAGATCCCAGATATAACGATAAATAGTGTTGGCTCGGCTACTATCGGGTATGCATTTGATAGCGGCGAATTACATTTATATGTAAGTGAAACAACTTAAAATAAAAATAATGAAAAAATATAGATTAATAAAAAAATCTCCTTTAGAACTTTATAATAGAAACCTTGGTGGGTTCCCTTGGACATTAACAAGAAATACATCACCGCCTGAGACATTAGATGGATTTAAATATGTTGAAGAATTACCATACCCAGGAAATAATCTACTGGCTGAAGGAAAGGTTTGGGTAAGAGAATTAACAGAAGACGCTTACATATGGGTTCAAGCCGATGAACCAACGCTTGATGTAGATAACCGAACCGTTGAAGCTTGGAGAATTAGAGCTATAGCTAAAACTACTCCATTTTTAGATGAAATGCTAATTGATAAAATCAACAAAGAAATCTCTCTCATACAAGATCCATTAAATAAAGCCGTGGCCGAAGAAGTATTTTTCGGGGGAAATACGATAGACAGAGAATCTACATTATTAAATACTATGGCAAATAGTATTGGGTTAACGAGCAGTCAAATTGATGACCTGTTTATACAGGCTATAAATATAACTGTATAAATTAACTATGAGTGTAAATTTTCCATTAGAATTAATTGGAGTAGGTGACGCGCCGTCTTCATCTGCTGAGACGGTAATAAGAAGAATAGATATTGG
>Ga0129327_10002570_pt1 | contig 10561 bp, 12 predicted proteins | sample CPBDNA_6_FD_111799 | JGI IMG/M metagenome (GOLD analysis project Ga0129327, IMG submission 111799) | Freshwater to marine salinity gradient microbial communities from Chesapeake Bay, USA - CPBay_Spr_31_0.8_DNA | ecosystem: Environmental > Aquatic > Marine > Coastal | place: USA: Chesapeake Bay...
ACATACACGCACACACGCCCCCACACACACACACACACACACACACACACACACACCGGAAACCTATAAGGAACTGGAAACCCATGAAGAACCGGAAGCCCATGAGGAACCAGAAACCTATGACAACACTCCGTGAGCTCTGACGACCCTCCAGCTCTGCACTCTGACAACCCTCCAGCTCTGAAAACCCACTGAGCTCTGACAACACTCAGTGAGCTCTGACAATCCTCCGTGCGCTCTGATCAACATCCTGCGAGCTCCGACAACATTCCGTGAACTCAAACAGCGCTTTTTGAGCTCGGGTAACACTCGTGAGCTCTAACCACATCCATTGAACTCTGACTACACACCTTGAGCTCCGACGACACCGCATGACCTGTGACAACACTCAGTGAGCTCTGACAACCCTCCAGCTCCGGCAAAATACTCCGAGCTCTGACGATACTCAGTGAGCTCCGACCAACCTCTGTGCACTCTGATCAACTCTCCAACATCCTGCGAACTCTCTCTGACAACATTCCGAGAGAACTAAAAGCGCATCGCAAGCACGGGCAACACTCCGTGGGCTCTAACAACATTCAATGAACTCTGACTACACTCCGTGAGCTCTGATAACCCTCCGTGAGCTCTGACAACATTCCATGAGCTCTGACAAACTTCTCCGAGCTCTGACTACACTCAATGAGCTCTGGCAACCCTTCGTGAGCTCTGATCGACATTCCGCGAGCTCGGAGAGTATTCCGTGGACTCTAACAGCGCCTCTTGAGCTCGGGCAACACTCCGTGGGCTCTAACAACATTCAATCAACTTTGATAACACTCCCTACCAGGACAACTCCGGAGAGCCGCTGCACAGTCCACACAGAGAGCTGCTGCGCAGAGCACCAAAGTGCAACTCGGAGGCACAACACCAGAGTCCAGGGGTCACGACAAATGAGTCAGGGATGAGCACCGAGCATGGCGGCACGCAGGTGCAAATTAGAGGCGCCGGGCAGGGGACGAGGTGCAACTCGAAAGAGCTGCTGAACAGTCCACCCGAGAGCTGCCACAGAGCGCGAACAAGCCGCCTCTAGAAGGCCGGCCGAAAGAGTGAGGTGTCATGAGGTGTCACTCCGAAGCAAGACACACAAGACGCTCAGAACTCAGAGCTGCGGCACGGAGCGTGGAGGCGCCACTTTGAGGAGCAACCTTTGAACAACCAAAACGTGCCATTCACGCAACCGCTGGCAGGGAGCACTTGCCTTGCATCATCGCCAAAATCTTTTTATCGCGCAACCGGTGGCAGAGAGCACTTGCTGCACATGAGCTACCGGACTGTGATCGCATCGGACAGTTCGGAGGGGGGTGGGGAAGGAAAACCGGGTCTCCGATGCTGCCGGGGAAGCGCCGAGGGCGACACTCAGATGTCCTGAGTCCAAACGCCCACCGACACGATTTAGGAGAAGCACCGAGAGCCAGCTTGAGCAAAGCGCCTGGGAAAACCGAACCCGTCGGCCCATCGCAACTGCAACGCGGCAACCCGTCGGCCCATCGCAACAAAATCCCAGGCGGGCCGACCGTGCAGCTCCCGGAGGGAACTGGGGACTCGAGTCGGCGAATGACATTTCTTCATTGACTGCAGGGTTCCGCTCAAAAAAACGACGCGCACGAAACAAGCACAACGCACAAGCAACACGAGTGAACAGCAGTGCCGCAAGCACAGGCGAACAACCCAATTCAAAAAACAAAGGGCGAAGGAAACACAGCGACAACGCAAAAACAAAGGAAACCACAAAAACATCAAATTCCATGCGGCCCGACAATTCGTGCCGTCGTTTGCTCCAAAGCCTCGGCCGAAGATCGGAACGACAATGCCTCGACCGTGCCGGTGCGGGCCCGCCTCCGGGAGTGCGGTTCCAGCTCGGGCCACTCACCTTGCAACACGCACACTGTGGCGCGGATGCCGCTGGAGGCCTCGGCGGCTCCTCGACCGGTCTGCTCGGCGCTGCTTCTTGCCTGCGGCGGAGCGAGCGAACCGCAAGACCCACCAATGACAACAGCCACCGGGCCTAAATCTGCGTTTCGGCCTTGCACCGTCTTCTCGGGCCAAGCCCGGGCCGTCCCTCAACCCCAAATTCCCACACGTCTTGCGCTTCGGCAGTTGCCTGAGGTTCCGGAACTAGATGCTGTGAGCCTGGGCCCCTGCACCTCCGGCATCCGCCCGGACTCTTGGGACCTGACCTCCCGGACCGGCTGCGTCAGGGAACGAAAAACAAGACTCCCGGCGTCCGCTGGAGGGCCGCCACCGAAAGAGAGGAAGCCCAGGGAACCGCGGAAAGACATGACCATTGGAACCCGAACCCCCCGCCTCGGGGGAATCTCCCCGACCCCTCGGCAAAAACTCGTGACGCCCCCTCCCCTCCGTGACGTGGGCCGGGCGTTCCCACGACCTCCGCGCAAGCCCGGGCATCATCCCCTGGCAGGCCGGAACCCGGAGACCGAAACGTTGAAGAAGGTCAGCCCCACAACTGCCGAGCTGTGGCGCACCGAGCTCGCAGACGAGGTGGGCCAAGATCCACTCCGGCACTTTTGGGAACCTGCGGCGCAGACCCACCCTCAGACAGCGGAGTTCCGGAGCGCGCGCCCGAGGACCTGCGTTTCAGGGTCCGCTCAACCTTTCCAAGGCGTCTGTGGAGCCGGCGAAGTACCTCTGCATCATGTGGCCCGCCGCTGCCCCGAGCACGGCGAAACGAAGCGCACCGGGGCCCCCGAAGCCAGGCCGCGGGGACCCGATTGTCCGGCGCCTGTCCTCGGACCACGTGGTCGAAGAGGGTGGCGTACTTCCTCCGGTAGGGGCCTGCGAATTGAAAGGCGACCACCGCGCACTGCGCAAGCAGTACTCGCGAGTGCTGGCGCCTTTCGGGCCGCTGAAGAGCTGTTTCAGGACCTCCGCGCAACCCGTCCGCTCTCGAATCGCCTGCGGCAGCTTCACTCTTTCCGTTCTCTCCGCTGAGCCTTCTCGACCGGGCCTTCTTCACGCGCCCTCGAATAGGCCCGTGGAAGACAGAAGGCAAGAAGCCTGACCAGGAGCTGCGCATGGCAGGCCGTGTGCGAACCGGGCGCAGCAGTCACGACTCACGCGGGCACGGTTCTTGTAGGCCAACTCCCGTTGTTCTGCGACACGGCCTCGCTTGACGGCCTGGAGGACCTGCACGGATCGACGTGCCCTGGCCGGTCCGCAGCGAGCAATGGGATGGCACCTTCTTCTGGGTGGCTAGGTCCCACCCGCGGACGGCGTCGATGGAAAGGCCCCACTTCTCCAGGGCCCCCTCGTAGTCACGACTCAGCCGCTCCGGGCACTTTCCGTGGTGCAAGGCCACCGGGGAGCAAAACGCGCAAATAGAGTGCAAGCGATGCAAACGACAAGGGGCGGACTGCGACGTCCGCTCGCAGGCCCAGGTGCCGGAAGCAGAACTCCCAAACGTCCAGGTGCCTGCTGCCGTGCACCCACCGAACTCGTCAAGTTGCGTCCTGCATCGAAACGCTGCAGCCAGGCGCAATGCGAAAGCACTGGCTCTCCAGATGGCTTGGAGCTTCGCGTCCCGGGGGCAAGCCGGCATCGCGAAGCGCGGCGACCTCTGCCGCTGCCCCTTCCGAGACTCCAGCCACGAGGCTTCCAAGCCCTCGCATTGTCGCTTGTCCCGGCGCAAGCTGTCACATGGTGCGCATTTCTGCACTGGCGCCTCGATGGAACCTCGGATCCAATCCCTGGTTCGCACCATGGGAAGAAAAGGGGAGTGGCGCTTGGAGGAAGTTGGAGCGACGGGCCGACGCCGGGCACTGAGCCGCGGCAGCCACGCATGCACTGATGCTCGGAAACCTTTGGAGTAACCGTCCGGAGGACATGGCCCATGGGGCGGGCAGGGGGCAGAAAGGAGAGGGGGGCGCAATGGAGAGCGCGGCGGGGGAGTGGCGGGGACCGCGGGCCCGGGAGAAGGGGAGACGGCAACAGCAACTCTTGGAGCAGAAGACAAAGCAAAACCCGCGCGGCGAAGCAGCGAGAAGCGGATGTTGGGAGATGACGTTGCGATCGAGGAAACAAAGACAGGGCGCAGAAAGAACTGCCGAGGAAAATGAAACGGAGAGGCAGAATTTGCAAGGCGTGGCAGCCAGAAGAAGATGCGGGTGGGGAACTCACGAGAAGAGGAGTGGCAGCCGAAAAAAACCAGACGGAGGCGGTACGCACGAGACATACGGTACGCGCAAGACATAACCCTAGCCTTCAATTAGAATATTATTCGGATAAAATATTATTTTGGAATTGCTCCGGCCCGCCCCCGAGGGATGTGAGGGCCCTCGGACGATCCGGGGGGGGGGGGGGGGGGGGGGGCGATGCCCGGGCCTCTCGGGAAGAGAAGCAACTAACCCTACAGAATCGAGCTGTGGCAGCAGAACTGAGAGGGGGGCGACCAGAATTCACCAGAATCGAGTTGCGGCTGCAGAATGGTGAGTTTCTGGCCGCGCCAATTCAAGTACATGTTGCACATATTGAAAATCACTTGGTTTTTCAAAGTAAATATGCGCAACTGGCTCCGGCACGCACGAGAAGTACGGTACGCACGAGACATACGGTACGCGCCAGACATAACCCTAGCCTCCGGTCACCAATATTATTTTGATAAACATATTATTTTGCAATTGCTCCGGCCTATCCGGAGGGGAGGTGGGGGCCCTCGGACGATCCGGGTCGGGGGGGATGATGCTCGGGCCTCCCGGAGAGGGAAGCAACGAATCCCACAGAATCGCGCTGTGCCTGCGGAACTGAGCAGGGGGCGACCACTATTCACCGGAATCGAGCTGCGGCTGCAGAACGGTGAGTTTCCGGCAGCGCAAATTCTAGTACAAGTTGCAATTGTTGAAAATCACTTGGTTGTCCTAAGTAAATATGCCCGACTGGCTCGGGTTGGCACGAGACGTTTGGTACGCACTGGACATACGGTACGCACGAGACGTACGGTACGCACGAGACGTAAGGTACGCGCAAAGGACATACGGTATGCGCCGGACATAACCCTAGCCTTCTGGTTCAATATTATTGGGAAAAATATTATTTTGGAATTGCTCTGGCCAGCCCCGAGGAAAGGTGGGGGCCCGCAGACGATCCGGGGGGGGCGGGAAGGATGCCCGGGCCTCTCGGGAAGGGAAGCAACTAATCCTACAGAATCGAACTGTGGCAGCGGAACTGAGGGGGGGGCGACCACTATTCACCAGAATCGAGCTGGGGCTACGGAACGGTAAGTTTCCGGCCGCGCCAATTCAAGTACATGTTGCACATATCGAAAATCACTTGGTTTTTCAAAGTAAATATGCTCAATTGGCTTTCGTGAGACGAGAGGTGCGCACGAGACTTAGGAAATACGACTCAAGGTCGGGACTGGGAAACTGGAAATATTTAAAAAGTGCCTTTGGCGGAGTGCTTTGTGGTGCTACTGGGAAGTGCGTGTTTCGCATGGCTGCATCAGGTAAGTCACCAATGGCATGAATCGCTAGCGCTTAAATGAATTCGCGACACCCCGGATGTTAGGTTGACAGCGTCCGGGGTACAACAGTCGTGACATTCCAGATGTGTGTGGTCCACATTTGCATGGTGTGCATCCTGTTGCAGATTCAGTCCACTCCGCCACTGTTGCAAAAAAACAAAGTGTGGTGTTTCCTGCGACTTCCACCGTGATATCGCGAATGGGCTCCTAAACCAAAGCGCTAAAACAATCGCAATTTCGCACCAATTCGAAGCAAACCATTCGGTCGGAGAACTGCGAGGGCTGTAGCTTGCCCAGGTGTGATGAAAGGCTTATCTTACATGAACTCAAATAAACCTCAAGTGCGACACATATCAAACCTTCAAATACCTTCCGATTCAAAATTGTTTCTGTTACTACACTAGTGTGCTTCATCAACACAATATTCCCGATTCCCACCTTGTCAAATATTGAAAACAGGGATTGATAGCGTTCAATGTCGTTTCTGTTTGTGACCATTCTATGTGGCTTCACGCTTTCCAAGAACACCAGAAAACATCTGAGCCATGGGTTAGCGGGGCCAAATCTTTTCGACATGCTAAAACATTTCAATAATGCGCGACATCCCAGCAATGCACATTGCGCTGCCAACATTCCACGTCTGTTCTCTTATGTTTCTGTGTTGGTGATTCCTTTGGTAACATACGAGATGACCCCAGTTGCGTTTCTTTTTTGTCGACCACAGGAGTGTTTATTTGTCAGGGGGATTTCAAGGAAAGCGCATCAGCAAACCGGCAATGCAGTCCAGACCACAGGACTGAAAGTGTTGCTGCCGAGACAAGCGCTCTACAGGACAAAAGATGAAGCGACCAAAGAGCAACAGCTCAAACATCAACAAAGGTACTCATGATGTAGTGCCACTGCTCCGCAGTTGGCCGATCTCTGCCCAATCGGTAAAACGTTTCTTTGAGTTGTTCCAACCACAAGCGCGTGTTCAAGAACTCGCGCCTAAGTGAAGGATTGCTTTCTAGATCTGTCGGATTGAGTTTCGATGCAAAACCGCACCTGGTGAGGACTTGCCCACACAACTCACAAACTGGCCCCAAAGCATCACCCTTGGGATGACACATGAAAAACACAATTGGAATGCGGAGCCCTGGCAACTCTTGGTCATAGCAACCTTCGCGCTGATGGCAATAGCCACATCTGCGCTTTAGCGCTAGCACACTGGCAGCGATCACTCGTGTATCACTTCGAGCCGGAGCCGAGACGTCCTGATCTAATCTTCAACTCAAAAGCGTCAGTGCGTTTGGTGCTTGAACATGCATGGGATCCTGTCTCTCTGCGGCTTCGGCACTTGTCGCAGTACTCCGCTCCGGCAACAACACCTCTACTCTGGCCCTTTTGTGTGGACTACGCTCTGCAGCCGTGGCTGCTCTTGTCACTTGTCTCTGCGTAGCCTTGGAAACCCTCACTGAACCGCTAGCACAGACTCACAGAGCGTCAAATGTCGCAGGGCATCAGTTGTCCCCTTTGCTCGGAGCCGCGTGCAGGAGGAGGGCATCGGGAGAGTGCAGGAGGAAGCGCGGGCAGCAACCTCCCACCCCGCCCGTGAAACCAACACCACCCCACCATGGCACACGCAGGGGAGAGAGGGAGGGCGTCGGGAGGGTGCAGGAGGAAGCGCGGGCAGCAACCTCCCAACCCACCCGGGAAACCAACACCACCCCACCATGGCACACGCAGGGGAGAGAGGGAGAGCATCGGGAGGGTGCAGGAGGAAGCACGGGCAGCAACCTCCCACCCCACCCGTGAAACCAACACCACCCCACCATGGCACACGCGTGGGAGAAAGGGAGGGCATCGGGAGCGTGCAGGAGGAAGCACGGGCTGCAACTTCCCACCCCGAGCAAAGAAACGAAGAGGCCTCCGTAAACAGCAACAAGTTCTCCAGGCACTCCGAGGCCTGGGATTGGCTGGAGAGTTGCTTCCAGTAGCCTGCCATAGTGCAGGTCGCAGGTCGAGGGAACAAACACACCCTGAAGCCTCTTCTGCAGACTTTTCATTTTGTGGCCTTTGACGTTGCTGGATCCGTCCATACGCTTGCAGGCCTCGCATCCGCTGCGCACATCGCGCTGAGGCGTTGCAAGTGTCACAAGATGCAAGCGCTGCCCATGTTCTTTCCAACACCCTCCCAAGGTCAGATTTAGTTGGTCACAGCGCTTGGCGTGAACGTTCACGATACAAACGCACAGACACAGAACATTCAACATGCTAGATGCCTGCAGCTACCTCAGTAGGCTCAGTAGCAACCCCTTCCTCGCTTACATACGTAGGCCATACTTGGAGGCTCCTGCGTATCCATTTCCAACAATGTAAGCGAGCCGCGGAGCAGAGGCGACATCTGAGTCTGAGACTCGCCGAGCATACTTGGATGCTCCTGCGTATCCATTTCCAACAATGTCAATGAAGAGGCAAGACCAAATGGTGAGGCAGGCTGCGTCTCTGCAGAAGCAAGAAGCTCCTGAGCTAGACCATCATCACCTTGAGAAGCACCGCCGTAATCATCATCGAAAGGGGGCAGAGAGTCTGGCGCGGCCAGAGGGGGCAGAGAGCATGGCACAGAAACCTGCTCCGGCTCACTGTCCAGGGCGTCGAGATCAATGACACGACGAGGCTGAGCCTGAGGATTGACCTCCGAGGTCCCTCCCCTGCGACGCGACTTGTTCCCTGGCGCACCAGAGGGCTCCAAATCCTGACTCTGCACAGTCTGCAAGTTTGGCAAGCGAGCATGCCTGCCAGATCCCAATGGACATGACCGTGACGCGCTCTCTGTTCACTGGACAGTGCTGTCCAGAGTCCCAGTATTGCCAGTATTGGAAGTGATCCGTTGAACCTCCAGGCTCACTTTGGTGCGGCATGCGTGAACATGAAAGATGAGATCGTACGTAACTGGCTGAGCAGCATTGTCAACCTCCTGCTGAAAAGGACGAACGATGTGTCCGGTGCGCCTGCATTCACACCAAAGCTCTCTGGCAAGTCTCATCATCTTTTGTGTAGGTGGCAAGGCCGGGCCCGTGTTGGACGGCTTGAACGCCACGCTATACACACGTTTCCCACCCTCCATCGCTGCTCACACAAAACGCTTGGGCGTGAAAATACACCCAGGTACTCGAGAGTCGCTCTGCACACGACAAATGTCAAATCTACGAGGGCTCTTAAACAAAGCGATCAGCAAAGCCTTGGCACATGCGAGGGCAAAGCAGAAGCCCCGAACCTCGATGGCAGCGAGGGAACCGCCTCGCCAAGAGCGTGAGCTGAATCAGAGTCTCGTTGGCTGGAGCGATGCGCCTCTGGCATTGAGAAGGAATCTGCTTTCGCAGGTTGCTTTCGTCACGGCGGTCGGCAGCGACGCAATCCTGAACACTGAGGCACGGCCCACCAACGTATTGGACGCCGCCGGGCTGAAAGAGGTGAGCCACACCGTTTTTATTCAAAAGACTGCCCGGGACGGTGGAAATGTCGCTACAAAAAAACTGTAAACGGCCGACTGAGCAGCCGCAGCCGGAGCAACATACAAAAAAAACTGTCAAAAGCCGGAGCGAAAAACAAACACGCAAGAAACACAATACTGGTGCAGCAAGAAATTGCAATGAACTAATACGACTTCGGTGCCATACCGCTACTGATGCAAATTGCAATACGCAAATGCAAAATATGAATATTGGAAACAAAAAAAAAGGACGGCGAGAGGCATCAGAGGCCTGCCGGCAGCCGACCGGGGATGCGCATGGCAGAGCCGGCCGAGGCAGACATCAGGCACCAAAGGCGCCTGACCCGGAGGAGCCAGGGGCAGAGGGCCAGAGGGCCGGCAGGTGAGCAGTGGCTGCCGCTGGTCGGCGCGCCTGGCACGCCGAGCAGCTTGCGGTGCGAGCGACAGGCCCACTCGGCGGCCCCGGCCTAAGCTCGAGGGCAGAATTCACCCTTGGCTCCGGATGCGTGGAGAAGACCCTGGTGGAGAGGCAAAACCCCTGTGAACTCACGGCGCCTCTTCGGCTTCAAGGTGTGCACACCTGGTGTTCCGTATCCCTCCGCAACCTTCTGGAGGTGCCTCGCGCCAGGGTCCGGGCGGCAGCAACTGCTCACCTGCTAGGGCCTCAGGCTCGAACATCGAGGCGGAAAGGGCCGTCGAGGACATCAAAGCTCTCGAGGCCCGCATCGAAGAAGGCCACCTCACACAACAATGAACACTGGAGCACCACCCTCCTCGCTCAAGTGCTCCAGGGTGACGCCTCTGGCAAAAATGTTGCGGCGACATCCTGGGTGTCGGCATCTCCGGCGAACCTCTGCTCATGCGGCATGGCCGAAGCCACGCTGTGCTGGCGTCACGTGCGCTCGCGCCACTGAGGAGCGGACGGGCACTGGCCATCACGAGTCGGAGCTGTTCCCAGACGATGCGCGGAACGGGGTCTGGTGAAATTGCCTGCTTTTTGCCTTCTGCAGAATCCGTCGCAGCTGGACCGACGGGTTGCGGACAAACAGCGTCACTTGAGGGAGACAAATCGAAGAAGCGAGGGCGACAAAACCAAAGGGTGGAAGAGCGCATGTGCACACACAACTTGACACGAGGGTCCTCGATGAGCAGGGCCCATCGCTGGAGCACATCGCTGGAGGCGCCACCTCGACCGCGAGCTCACACAATCGGAGACGGTGTGCCAGGTGAAGCCTTGACTCCGACGACTTTTCTGAGTACACCAACGCACTCTGACCCACCCACCCACCAATCCCCTGTGCCGCGGCTTTACCGTCTTCCGTCGTCCATTGTCGCACGTCGTCCGTCAGGACGGTTCCAGCGTCCGTGGAATTGAAGGCCACCTCCTGGGCGGACGAGCTGGGGTTACCACCGTCACGCACGGGCGTCGGCGCACTACGCGCAAATACGCCAGATGCAGGCCTGGGCAATGGAGACGGTGCAGTGGGTGCAGCGTCTGCCCGACATACTTGCAGCCGCGTGCAGGAGGAGGGCATCGGGAGAGTGCAGGAGGAAGCGCGGGCAGCAACCTC
>Ga0129327_10002574_pt1 | contig 10549 bp, 5 predicted proteins | sample CPBDNA_6_FD_111799 | JGI IMG/M metagenome (GOLD analysis project Ga0129327, IMG submission 111799) | Freshwater to marine salinity gradient microbial communities from Chesapeake Bay, USA - CPBay_Spr_31_0.8_DNA | ecosystem: Environmental > Aquatic > Marine > Coastal | place: USA: Chesapeake Bay...
CGCGACGAAGCAGTGCGATGAGACCGGCGCGAATTTCCTGTACTGGGAGGCGACATCGGATGACGTGAGCGTTGACGGGTACGTTAGAGGTAGCGCGTATGACCAGGACGAGTTTCGCAAATGCACCGTGAACGCGTCGGAGCCCGACCGCCGCTTCCCTCCTCGTTTCGCAAACTACCGCACCTCTTGGAAGATTGTGTGCCCTGCGGAGTGGTGCGGTTCAAAGAATGAGCCGCCGGGGAAGCACTACACCTACCCGCCCTATCCTCCAACACCTCCGTTTCCGCCACCAAACAATTCACCCTCGCCCCAGCCTGGTCTAGACGACGAGATCGCGACGGACTTGCCAGAAGCGCAATTCCTGGGCAACGGGTTCCACGCATCTCCCGTCGCGAACGCAATTTCAGCATGCGATCCCAACTTCATGACGCCTTCTCTTGCCAGCCGAGACGACCCTCGTTCCGAATACCCCGTCTACGCGTGCCCCTTCTTGGCGGCGGGGTCGACCGATCTGCGGACGGCGGAAGCCGACTACAATCGCGAGAATGGGCGCACAGGCGACAACCAAATCATGTTTGGCCTAGCGGGGTACGACATGAGCAGCGGACAGGACGACGTGACGTGTGGCAGATGCTTCTTGATCGACTACTACGACCAGGATGACAAGAAAAATAAGGGTCCTCAGATGGTCTACGGAAAGAACCCGGACAACGTCAGCCCTAACCAGCCGCCGACGAAGAAGATAGTCGTGCAGGTTTTTGACTATGGCGTCCAGTTCAAGGACATCCAGTTCGACATCTACCACATCGGGGGTGGGTTTGGAGCCTTCAACGGCTGCGCTGGGTACCCCCTCTCTCAGTACGACTCGTTCAGCGGCGTGATCGAAGACCCACCCGGGCCTGGGGAAACCGAAGCGCTGAAGCGGTACTACGAACGTGGATGGAACTCGGGTGGGAATCCTGGTATGGTTGCAAGAAACTGGACGGACGATGCATTCTACACGCACTTTAACAAAACGCTCCCCTGCGACTTGCTCGGTCAGGACGCTTCGAGCAAGACGCGAACGGAGATACGTGCAACGTGCAAATACGAGCGGCAGACCAGCCGGACGTTCAACAACTGGGGTGCGAAGTTTGTCGAAGTGCAATGCCCCGCCCAGCTGACGAACTTGACAAACCTTGAGCTCACGAAAGAATACTACACTGAACACGGCGTCGTCGACATTTCAAGCGGCGTGCATATGATCGAGGAGTTCCAAACCGTCGAAGGCCCCAAATACGCCAATAAGACGGTTAAGCCGTTTGATAAACCTACCGCAGTGAATTGGGGCGGAACATCCACCATGCAAGACTGTTGCAAGTCATCCTGCAACTGGAAGGGAAACGTACTCGGACCAAAGGGGAGGACAAGCAGTGACACATTCGGCAAATTCAGCAAGTACTACACCCCTCCCAAGTGGGGCTTGCCCGCCTGCACGCGGGACGGTATGAAGTATCGTCAGGAGACACCTCCCCCGTTGTGTGTTGCGGAACAGGCCCGGACAGAAAAAGGAGAGTTGTACCTCCATCAGTTCGACCAGATGAAGGCTAATACAAAAACAGGGTATGGTTGCTGCGCGAAGCTCGTCAGCAGCGAAGTAGGTGGACAACCGAGGGGAAACCTGCGTTGCGATCCGACGTGCAATGGAAAGGACGGCCAACCAACAGTTGGCGCGTTCGATCCGAAGACGTGTGCAGACTCAAATGGTTACTTTTGCCACTTCGATGTCTCAAACATAGAGAACGAGTGGGCGGCACAGAAAGGAGGCGGGACTTCCAACGCTTACGACGACGCCGACACCAGCGACACCAGCGACACCAGCGACACCACCAAGTACTGCGCCGCCTCTCCGTTACCACCACATCCGCCTTACCCCCCTCCCCAACCCCCTGCTCCACCCGTGTCTCCAGAAGCCCCTCTCCTACCACCGATCTCTCCCTTGAACTCGTCTTTCCCGTTCGATGCGCCGGCGCAGACGTACTGCATTTGCAACTACCTGCCAGTCGCGCACATCAAGTCGTACATGCCCTGCGTCTACGCCCTCTCCTTTTGCGTGAACTCTCAGAGGCAAGGGTACGACGCAGGGACCGGGGCGTGGGGCTCAGTCCAGAAGGACCAGTTGAACGACAACTGTAACCTGCCAATCTGGTCTCCGATTGGCGACAACAACTCCTTGGCATCGATCGACCCGTCCACATACACGAACAAGTACAGCGGTGGATCCGTCGCGTGCGCGTTTCTGGAAAGTGTGGACTGCGACGAGGAGACCAATTCTGTTCCCCCGGCACCCCCCGCACCCCCTCCGGACATGTCCAAATCTAAATGCGTGTGTAATTGGGCAGGTTATGATTGGAACACCCTCGTGCTTGACGATGCAACACAAACAAAGTTCCCCACAGTGTGGCAAGACATGAACCGCACCAACTTCACAAACGCGATGTGTGCCGCGTTCATGCAAAACGAATGCAAATCTTTTCAGGAAGAGTCTGATGCATCGTGCAGCTCAGATCAGAAGCAAGTTGAGTTTGCAGGCGGAGAGGACGGTTATCCGTTCTTTTGCTACAAAGAAGACAACGTCACGCACGCGGTCGATGACACCGGCACGGGCGGCTCATTGCACTGCTCTGGGTTCCCCTGCGACCACAGCCCTCCTCCGCCCGCCCCTCCTCGGCCGCCTTCGTCGCCATTCCCTCCCCCGAGCCCTCCCAGCTTTCCTCCCTTCCCGCCTCAGCCTCCAATCCCCCCTACACCCACCCCGGAAGCGTGGAACAGTCGAGTCCACTGCGCACCGCAAGATTTCTCTTGCCTCGCGAACACGGGCGTCGTCGGGAGGGGGCAGAGCATCAACAAGCTGAACAACGGGCAGTACGCGAACATGGGTGGCTTGTTCTGCGGCTTCTTCACCAAGCAGACACCTGTTGCAGGACCAAATTCGGACTTCACCATCCGCAACAGGAACGGAACGGGCGCCGCGATGAACATCCCTCAGCTCTTCCGCAAGAACTTCATCGCAGGAATTGTCGGCATGTCAGGATACCAATTCGGAACGCAGACGAACGGAGAGTACATCACGCTTCCGAACGGCGTGCGGTACAAGCCGTTCCAGGGGCAGCTCGCGTGCGGGATGTGCTTGCAGGCCTCCTTCGTGACGTCAATGACTCCAACCTGCAACATGACCTACGTTCCGGAGATCGAAGGACCAGGCACAAACTGTGACGGTGATGCTGCGAGCGGTGGCAAATGCGGGGATATGCACCAGAAGCTGACGTTCATGATCGCGGACCAGTGCAAAGACTCCAGAGTTGGCGGTGGACTCTGCTGCCTTCCGGGTGACAGCGAGTGCCTGGTCAAGTCTGCATCAGATACTGGGCACGTCCACCCTGAATCCGGCGACCACTATAATAAAGCGCAATACCACACGTGGTCGTGGCTCGACTGGGGAATCTTCGGGACAAAAGGTCCGAGCTATCTGAACTATGAGCCGTTCGACATCAAAGCAGTCCCTTGCCCGACGACGTACTACGACGACGAGGAGGAAGAGACGTCGTTCGGCGAAGCCGGGAGCGGTGCTCTAGAGACGACGAGGCCGCGCACTAAAAAGACGCTGAACATCACGATTTCGTTCGCAGCTCCCTTTTCTCTCCTGCCTTCGATTGATCTAGGTGATGCAAATTCAGGGGATACGCAGAGAAACAACCAAGTCTTCATCAATTTGATGGACAGCGCAGTGCCCGTGTACAAGATTGGAGTGACTCTTCTTTTGACGTCGCCTAATACCATGACCATCGCAACCAACTCTGGTAACAAAGGCCCGTTCTTGGACGAGTTCGATCCAAATCTGACCCCCCTTCAGAAAAATTATACGGCCTACTACGAGACGGAGTTCGCACAGACACTGCCTGATGACGAAGGCGGAGCATGCACCAATGAGCGCGTGTCCTTCATGAACAGCTCAATGGGACCGCAAGGGTACTGTAATCCAGGATCAGAATACACGTCGACCAAGGGCTACATGTTCCTCGCTACTCAAGGTTTGAAGTATTGGCACAACGATCAATTTAATGGTGTGACACTACTGATATACAACGTCTACCTCTTCTCCGTCTTTGGAGAGAGGATAGGGCCGATTCGTCTGGACAACAGAACCGGTACTGAAACTCATGTTTTCTGTCACTCAACAAATCACCCTCCCTGTGGAACAGCCAACCAGGTCTGGCCGAACGTGTTCACAAACAACGATCCGAACAACACCGTCTGGACGCACGAAACGAATGTCCAGTTTTCGAAATTTAAAGAGTCGAACGACGGCCAGCATCCGAACACAGACTACACGGACACAGTCGCTCCGTCGAAACGTGGCATGATGGGCCACAAGTTCAACTCCCAACCAGAGGCGGGGCAGCTCTGCCTCGACGATCAGCCGAAGTGGAGCCCTCCCTCCCCATTTTCCCCGCCCGAACCACCTTCCCCGCCCTCTCCACCATTCTTGCCACCCTTTCCTCCAGGTATTGCCCCTCACCCTCCTCCTGACCAGGGCGCAGCAATGGGATGTGGGTTGACCGTCAACGGTTTTTGTCAGCTGTCGGAAGGGGGAAAACAAACACAACCAGACCCCATCAGCCCAGTAGATTGGAAGGACAAGTTTTTTACGAAAAACTCATGCATCCAAGTCTTCCAGCATTACTACGGAATATGCGGATCATTATTCCCAGGATTGGGTCATACAACCGCTGGCATCACAACCAAAAAGACCGATGTCGAACACGTCCATCCAAGCGATTATCAACTTGAGCCCGCGTTCTCTGGCACGAACGGCGACGACTTATCTGGAGACGGCGCTATTTTCTACAACACATGCAACGGTATTACAGTCAAAAACACGACGACGCGTTGTGCGAGCGGCGGGTTTGCACCAACACTATGGTGCCCGTCTATGTCATGCGACGATTCGTACCTCCCCCCCCCTCCCCCTCCGCCCCCTTCCCCTCCTTCGCTTCCGCCGTCTCCCCCCACTCCTCCGGCTGCTCCGCCTCCGCCGTCGTGGCCAGATACGTTCCCAGGCTGTGAAACTGTATCGCCATGTTACCCTTGGAAAGACTACCATAAAACGCAAGGTTCATGGAGTTGGAACACAATTCCTGGTGACTTGTGCGTTATAGATTCCTATCAAGTACCCAGTGACAGCCCCTTCTGGCTTTGCACTCAATACGGCACGGATGGCACGAAAGGTCGTTATGGCAAAGCACAACCTTGCGGTGGCACGGGTTGCAATCTAAACAACAACACATACGACGGCAGTGTAAAATGGAACAACGGTACGTTTGATGATAACGTCAAAGTGCAAAAGAACGCAAACAATGGCACGGTTTTCTTGTTCACGTACAAAAATGCAGGGAACACCGGGCAAAGCGCCATTTGTGGGAGCGACACCTACAAAAGTAAGCCTTCAAATTGCGGGGTACCCCCAACGTCAGCACCTCCTACCCCCCCAGCGGTTGCTGCTCCGCCCTCTCCGGACGCTTGCGCGACACACTTTTGCCATGATGGAACAAGTGGACCACAAGGATATACAAAATTCAAGGAATGCTGCAACTCCAAAAGTTGCTACGCGAAGAGAGATAAAGTTGGTGATCCTGTGTGGGATGCTAGCTGCTACGCTGACACACAAAGCTGTCTTGTACCACACCCCACCGGCAGTGGTTGGGATTGTGTGAATCCTATTTCTGCATCGGACGAGTCTAACGACATTTCCGCTGGCGACTATGGCGACGTATCTTCTGGCGGCCACGGCGACGTGTCCTCTGGCGACTATGGCGACGTGTCCTCTGGCGGCTACGCCGACGTGTCCTCTGGCGACTACGGCGAATGAATGAAACGATTAGAAAATAAGAAAATAAGAAAAAAAGAAAAGAAAAGAAAAAAAGAAAAAAAACAGAGTGACCGGTACACTGTGTGCGACGCCGGATCAAAAAAAGAATGTGATGTAAGGGTGTAGAAATCAAAGTACAGGCAACGGCGATCGAGAGAAAACAAACCGCAAAAGACAGACAAAAGACAAAGAGACACGACATGCGGCGCTCTCTTCTCCTGTTCCTTCCGTGCTTCTTCTACCTCTTTTCGCCGAACGACGCGTTCCTCTTTGACAACCAGTTCAGGAGAGGGATGTACGCGCGGTCGCCGAGGTATGTTTCGGCGACGAACCGCACGAGACGCTGTTTGAAGAAAGTGTCCAAGGAAACGAACTCGTCGAAGAAAACGAACTCGTCCGACCCTTTCACACCCGAGGACGAACGCGACGAACGGGGCGACAAACATGGTTCGCTGCGCGAGACGCTCGACGAGATGGTGATGCTGCCGAGGGGCATGCTGCTCTTCTGACTGAAGAAGCTTCCTTTCGCGTTTTTTTTTCTTTTTTCTTTTTTTTCTTTCCTTGTCGATGCCCTCGCGCTTCGTAACGGCTGGCTGTCCCTGCGGGATCGATCGCGGGTTCACACGTTTGGCAGCTTGCAAGGGGGTGTGCAAATCACACTTGCAAGAGTGGTGCGTCGCGACAGACGCATCCACGATACCTGCACAGCAGCCAACCGTACAGTAGCGCTCTCCAAGAATGCAGGTGTACGTGCACGCCATCGGCACGTCGGGGCAACACGCGAAGGAACGCCGTCACCATGCCCATGACGATCGTTGCGCTCAGTGCGGGTCCGCGGTCGACGCCTCGACGCGCGTCGCCGCACACGTGGTGAGCTATGACTGCCCGCTGTGCGTGCCGTGCGTCGGGAGACTCACGCTCGTGACGACGTGTCGCGCGTGCAACTCCCGTCATCAGCGCAGCACCGGCTCCGAGGCGCCCGAGGTGTGCTGCCATCCGAACGCGAGGTTCTACGCGTCGTGTGCCGAACGACCGCGGTCCGGTGTCACGCTGGAGTGGGTCCGTCGGCTTTGGTGCTGGAGGCACCGTGAACCCCCTCCCCCCCCCCTCCTCCCGCCCGTCTGAGGTGTCGTGTGCCGCACCCTCATGACGACCGTGTCGTGCTGCCGACCGACGACGAGGAGCGCTGCTGAGGGGAGAACCCGCTTGCGTTCGCGCGGTGGTTATCGGAAACGCTTCGAAACGCGCTCCTGAGCGCAGCCGAGTCCGGCGCAACCGACATCGCACGCGCCGCTGGCACACCGTACCGCGACGCGGAAACCTCCGCGTTCTCGTACGCGCCGAGGAAGATGAGGGTGTGACCAGGCTTCGCCTGCCACGCGTCGAGGGCGCGTCGCACGTCTGCGGCGGTGCTACTGCTCGCGTTGTCGACTCCGTCCGTCAGCACGAGGAGCGTGTTCCTCAGACACGCGGACTCGTCCCGACGGTCCTGGTCGGCGTCCGCGCGGATGACCTCTAGGATCGCATCGTTCATCCTAGTGGACCCCGCCGCGCGCAGTTGCGCGAGCGCTGCGCAGGCCGCGTCGCGAGACGAGTAGGCGCCGATGCGAACGTCGCTGCTGAACGTCGACACCGCCACGAGGACGTCCGGAGCCAGGTCTTCCACCAACTCGCGCGCAGATGCGCACAGCGACGTGTTCACTCCCTGCATGCTTCCGCTCTGATCGATGAGCAAGTGGAAACGCTCACGGGCCAGGGGGTGCGCAGGCTGCGACCGTGTCTGTGTCCGCGCCGCGCGAAGAACATGGAGCGGGAACCCGTTTCGGGTGAGGAAGTGCGTGCCGGACTCGCTGACCTGCAACCAGTTCGGCTCGCACGTCAGCGGGTCAGACCGGAAGCGGTGAAGCTCATCGATGTAGTCACGGCGCAACGGCCGTTCCACCGCGTCCTCGCACTTCACGCGCAGAGTGCACAACTCGTCGTCGCGAAGAGCCAGCAGGTCTGCCGAAGACATAGAACGCGATGGACGAGGCGCGTCGTCGGACATCGCGAACCAACGCCTCGTCGCGCCGTGCTTTGACGCCTCTGCGCTCAGTGTTGCAACCCGCGCCCAATTTGACGGAGCATGCAGACTCCCAAAAAACCAGAAACAAAAATGTGGAGGTGTTCAAAACATAAAAACAAAAAAACAAAAAACAAAAAACAAAAAAACAAAAAACAAAAAACAAAAAACAAAAAAAACCCACAAAGAAAACAAAGAAACAAAGAAACAAAGAAACAAAGAAACAAAGAAAACCAAGAAAACCAAAAAAACAAAAAACAAAAAAAGCCCACAAAGAAAACAAAGAAACAAAGAAACAAAGAAAACCAAGAAAACAAAGAAAACAGAGAAACAAAAAAAGTGACACGCCCAACACCGTGCCGTTCTTGTCTCAAACGTGTATCTCTTCCAACTCTTTCGCGTCGCTTGAGAGCTCATCTATCTTTCGCTCATCTATCTGTTCGACGCCGTCTTTTGCGGCTTCTCGTAGGTTATTGACGCCGGTCCTTAGTTGTGCTAGTTTTGTCCTGCTTGCTCCTGTCAGGCCCTTTGTCTCCAACAAATCGGTTCGCCTCGAAATCTTTGACATCTGTTTCTTGATCTTCATCTTTGCGTCCTTCGTATCTTCCGCGTTTTTGAGTGCCGCGCTGCGCTGATCGTCACTCAAATTTTTGTTGTTTTTGATGCCTTCCACCTCATGGTCGTACTCGATCGTGATCTTCTTGTCGACCTCGCTCGTCACGGGATCGTTGTGACTCCACCACGCCTGTCGCAGGTCGTCCAAGGACGGGATGCTGGAGATGAACCTCTGTCCGATCTCCGAGCTCCCGGCTATGGAGCGCGCCAAGCTGCAGACAAACGCCCCGGCCAATATGACCAGCGCGCCGAGGAGGGGGTTGTGAAGGCACCAGTCCAGGAAGTCGCCGGCCTTGCCAAACACGCCGTCCCCGCCTCCGCTCTTCTCGAACTCCTCGTACGCGTACATGCAGTAGACGACGCACACCGCGAAGCATATCAGGCCGAGGTGATTGTACACACCATCTACCGCGTCGCCGATCGTGTCGAACACGTCGAAGACAGACCCCCCTGCCGCGGCGGGGTTCGCAGACGGTGCAACCGGTGCAACCTGTGGAGCCGGTGGAGCCGGTGGAGGCGGTGGAGGCGGTGAAGGCGGCGTAGCCAGTGGAGCCGGTGTAGCCAGTTTGACCGGTTCAAGCACACGAGGGGGTGATGTAGGCGGCGTCGCGGGGAGCGGCGGATAGATTGTGTTTGGTGTTGCTGGGTTTGCACTCTGCGCGGGTGTAGATACTCTTGTCCAGCTGGCGACTGGAGGTGACACGCCGTCTGAAATTCTCTCGCCAATTACTCCCAGCCCCGCGTCGCTTCCAACTTGCCGACCTCCTTGTTGGCTAAGCGATGCGGCCTGAGCGCTTAGCGGGGCGATTTGCCGAAGAACCTGAGTACTGAACATTCAACGTGTTTCGAACGCCTGGGCGATCGCGCGGGCGCCCCTGATTCAAGATTGATTTTACCTTGGTGCTCTCTACACGACACCGCCGAAAATTGTGGAGCGGCAAACCGAGGATGGGGATGGGTCTGCCTCTTGTGTCTTCTCAGTCCGTCCATAGCTCGTACTACAGGTGACAACGCGTGAGAGCGAAGCGTCGCGACAGTGAAGCTATCACCTGTGTTGCCTGAAACTCAAAGTTCTATCTTCCTAGATGCGCTCTCTCGTTCCTCCTCTCGGGTCAACCGCGCCGTCTGCGTGGTCCGCGTGGTCCGCGTCGTCTGCTTGTTCAAAAACGCGTCCGAGGGCGCCCCCAACATGTCGCCGCAAAGTCCACACGATTTCGGGCACGTCATCCCTACCGTCACAGGGTTCGCGTCGCATTCCCCAAGCGATGCCCACTGCTGACAGTTCTCATCCTTGTCGTCGCACGAGTTCTCGCACACGCCGCATGTCGCGGGACACTCTCGCATCATGGCAGCGGGGTTTGCGAGGCACTCTTGCGTACCCCATATCCCACACTGCGTTCCGTTCTCGTCGCTGCAGGATGCGTCGCACACACCGCACGACCGTGGACACGCCGCGAGCATGAAACCGGCGTTCGCGTCGCATTCCTCCGCGTGCGCCCAGTTGGAGCAGTCGGTGTGGCGGTCCAGGCACGACGCCGTGCACACGCCGCATGAAAGGGGACAAACGCGCATCGCGAAGCGTGCTTCCGTGCCGGTGCACCTCCCCTGCTCGGCCCATTCTTCGCACGCCGTCATCTTGTCCCGACACCGCACCTGACACGCGCCGCAGGCAAGAGGACACTCCCTCTCCATGAAGCCAGCGTTGGCCGCACACTCGCCGCGCAGCGTCCACGCGGCGCAGCTGGCGTGCTTGTCGAAGCAGCCGGGTGAGCACACCCCACACGAGGCGGGGCAGAGCTGGGAGACGACGAACGCGTTTTCCCCGTGACACTCCCCGCTCCGGGCCCATGCCGCGCAAGAACGATCCTTGTCCGAACAGAGCGTCTCGTCGGCGGTCCCCTCGCGATCAGCGCGGGGGACGGGTGACGCGACTGGAAACGGCACGGCAGGCATCGCGCTTGCCG
>Ga0129327_10002578_pt1 | contig 10543 bp, 4 predicted proteins | sample CPBDNA_6_FD_111799 | JGI IMG/M metagenome (GOLD analysis project Ga0129327, IMG submission 111799) | Freshwater to marine salinity gradient microbial communities from Chesapeake Bay, USA - CPBay_Spr_31_0.8_DNA | ecosystem: Environmental > Aquatic > Marine > Coastal | place: USA: Chesapeake Bay...
ATTATTGGCAGTTTGTTGCCAATGAGCCGATTGCGCAACGCTTAACATCGAATAATGATGCGACGGCAATGCCTGTTATTGATGGCTGTGCGAACTGCCATAGTTTACGCCAGCCTATTAGTACGCAGTCACATGAAAGTACACAAACGGATTGGTTAAATAATTTTGAGCCAACGCGTGTGCGCGAGCCTTTGTATTTTGCCGATGGGCAAATACGCGAAGAAGATTTTGTTTATGGTTCATTCACGCAAAGTAAAATGGCTCATGCTGGTGTTACTTGTTTGAATTGTCATGATGCGCATAGCGGGCAGGTAAAAGGTTACGATGCGCAGCAGTTAGCGCTGCCCTCTAATGATGGCGTTTGCGCGCAATGTCACCGTGCCGATGTGTTTGCGGTAGAAACGCATCATCATCACCCTATAGAGAGTGAGTCGGCGCGTTGTGTGAGTTGTCATATGCCTGAGCGTACGTATATGGGCGTAGATGAAAGGCGTGATCATAGCTTCCAAATACCTTCTCCTGCTTTGAGTCAATTATTAGATACACCTAATGTGTGTACCGAGTGTCATAACAATAATAGTGATGCTTGGGCAGCAGAAAAAATTGAAGCGTGGCATGCAGCTTTGCCGGTTATCGATAATGATGAGATGGATTTTGCTGATTGGTTATTAGCTTTTTCTCGCTTAAATAATCGTCTGGCTCAGGCGAGTACTGATAATGAGAATACAACTCAATTAATGTCAGCGTTAACGGCGCTAGAAAATAAACGTTATACCTTATTAGCATCCACTAAAACGCCAGCAATGAAAAAATCTATGCTGCTTGATACTATGCCGATTAATCGTCAGCAAGCTTTTGATGCTTTGGTATTACGATTATCTGACGATGATGTTGTAGTACGTTTGTCTGCCATTAGTATTATCCGTAATTTTGATATTAGTTATCGTCAGCAATTATTAATGCCGCTCTTAAAAGACCCGATAAAATCTGTTCGCTTTGCAGCAACTCTCGCGCTAGCCGATTTACTGGCTACTCCCCAGTTTATTTCGCAACAAAATAATCGAAAAAATAAACGCTTATTAAAAGAGAATGTCAGGCAGTTTATTGAGGCCTATGAGTACCATGGTGATTTACTGGGTTCGCAGATGACATTGGCCGATATCAATCGGCAAATGAAGGATTGGGACGCAGTGGTTATTGCTTACCAAAGAGCATTACAGTTAGTGCCATCCTATGTGCCGGCATTAGTTAATTTGGCCGATGTTTATCGCTTACAGCAAGCTGATAATAAAGCAGAGCCATTATTACTTAAGGCTATTGCGGTTACCGCTGAAAATGCACGACAGGCGATTAATGATCCGGGTGATATTTATACCCTCGCTTTACAGCAACAGGCGTCGGTTGAGTACGCACTGGGTTTACTTTATGCACGGGCTAAAAATTATTCAAAAGCGATAGTGCCATTGGATAACGCCGTACAGTTGTCGCCGGCGAATGCAGATTATTTTTATGCTTCTTTGTTGATGCTTGATGCATTGGGTGAGCGTAATAAAGCTTTAGAGTTATTAAGGCGTTCGCCTTTAACGCAGAATAATGAGCAGCTAACTGCGCTATTAGGGCAGTGGCAGCCCTAAATCGTCGCTTTGGCGCTGTTAGAAAATCTCTGTGTTACAATGCGTTTCTGACAACATTGGCACTCAGCTAAGTGCGCCAAGTGATTTACATTCAATTTTTCGTCGACGACTATTTCAGAAAAGATTCTCATCATGACAGATCAACGCTCTCACAATTCCGGCTCCAATCCTTCTAACGCAATAGCGACAAGTGCTTACAGTGGCAGTGCTGAAGACATTGTTAAACGACATATTTATGAGCCCAGCTTACCTAGCTATACCGAAGCTGAATTTAATGTTGCTGCTGAACGAATCGCTGTACTGTTAGAAAAAGAGAATGCCGCTATTGTCGCGCATTACTATACCGACCCTGCGATTCAAAAATTGGCTGAAATGACCGGTGGTATCGTTTCTGATTCATTAGAAATGGCACGGTTTGGCGCAGCGCATAAAGCGGAGACACTGATTGTTGCCGGTGTAAAGTTTATGGGTGAGACGGCTAAAATTTTAAGCCCTGAAAAGCGCGTATTTATGCCCACCTTGGAGGCCACGTGTTCATTAGATTTAGGTTGCCCGATTGAAGAATTCTCTGCTTTTTGTGATCAGCATCCAGACCGTACCGTCGTTGTTTATGCCAATACCTCGGCAGCTGTTAAAGCACGTGCCGATTGGGTGGTTACTTCAAGCATTGCTGTAGATGTTGTTGATTATCTTGATGGGCTGGGTGAAAAAATCATTTGGGCGCCCGATAAACATTTAGGTGCCTATGTGCAAAAGCAGACCGGTGCCGATATGTTGTTATGGGATAGCACCTGCATTGTGCATGATGAGTTTAAAGCTAAAGGTATTCTCGATTTAAAAGCGGTTTACCCTAATGCAGCAGTTCTTGCGCATCCAGAATCACCTGCGTCTGTTTTGGCGTTGGCTGATAGAGTGGGTTCAACCACACAAATTATTCAAGCGGCTGCTGAGTTACCTCATGAGCAATTTATTGTTGCGACAGATCAAGGTATTTTTTATAAGCTCACGCAGCTAGTGCCTAATAAGCAATTTTTGATTGCGCCGACTGGCGGTGCGGGGGCGACCTGTAAAAGTTGTGCTAACTGTCCTTGGATGGCAATGAATGATTTAGATAATTTGGCGAATAGTCTTGAGTTAAAAACCAATGAGGTTTTTGTTTCGGAAGCGCTTGCTGCTCGTGCCTTACTGCCATTGCAACGTATGTTGGATTTTGTCAAAACGAGTGCTTAAAAGAACGTGAGTTGTTAAACATCCTAGACACACACTCTTCTATAATTTTTCCGTAAGTTCTTGCAAGGTATTAACGTCTCTAATACGCTCTTTTATTCGCGCGCTTACTTGGTAATTATTATTACTAAAATAAAGAGCGTTTTTTAAATGTTGCCGTGCTTGAGAGAAGTTGCCGCGCAGTAAAAAGAATTCTGCTCTTGCTTGATGCAGTTGCAATATATCACCAGCCAGCCCATGCGTTTCTGACATTAAATACCAAACATCGGCTTGAGTCGGTCGCGTTTTAGTCAGTGCCTGTAGTATCGCTTGCGCGTCTTTATAATTTGTATTATTTAGCATCGTTTGAGCTAGCTTCATACTAACAGCATAATTATTTGGCATGGTGGCATTTAATTCATGCAGTCGTTGTTCGGCGCGTTGACTGTTGCCAGCTTCAAGGTCGATATCAATATCTAAAAGTAAGTAGGTGAGTTTATTAGGTGCCTGTTTAAGTAAAGGGGCCAGTGTTTTTCGTGCTTGACGCCATTGTCGATTTTCTAGATACGAGAGTGCTAAACCATAGTGGGCGGCACTGCGTGCGAGCTCGGTGGGTACTTTGCTATTGTTTGGACTGCTGGGCTCGGGTGCCGAGAGTTTTTTTAAAGCTAAGCTAAATCGTTTGATGTGCTCTTTCGCAGATGCTTCGGTAGATTCTTTGCCAGGTACTTTACCTAATGCAGTAATGCGCGTCTTGATTAATAAATAATCCAAGCTGGGATTCGTCGGTGTTGTGGGCAATTGTCTGGCACGATTACTTGCGTCAGCAATACGCGATTCGGTAACCGGATGGGTTAATAAAAATTCAGGCATTCTATTGCCATAGAGTCTTGAGGCGTTGAGCATTTGTTTAAACATCAGTGCCGCAGATTCTGCCGGATAGCCGGCATCGACCAATGTTTTCATGCCTAGGCGATCGGCTTCTTTTTCATGCAAGCGGCTATAGCGCAGCCGTGAATCGAGAGCGGCTGCTTGTGAGGCCATAATGGCGGCAGATGCAGCGTCGCCTTCACTGGCCGCAGCCAAAACAATACCGGCCAGTAATCCTGCCAAAGTAGTGAAATTTGTGCGCTGTGAGGCTTCAACGCTGCGAGCAAAGTGGCGCTGCGATAAATGCGCTAGCTCATGCGAGAGAACCGAAGCCAGTTGCGCTTCAGATTCAGCATATAACAGTAAGCCCGTATTCACGCCGATAACTCCGCCAGGAACGGCAAAGGCATTAATGGTGGGGTTGCTAACAATGACTAAATCGAGGTTTTTATCTTCAATATCGCTATAGCTGGACAGTTTAAAAAGCAGATTTTCCATGTATTCAAACACGAGTGGGTCGCTTTCTAGTGGCACGCTGGCGCGGAAGGACCGTAGCCATGCTTGTCCTAGCGCCTGCTCTTGTGCGGGCGCCATTAATCCGGCAGCGCTATCACCCAGTTCGGGCAGCGGTTCAGCAGAGCTGTTGGCCAAAGACGGCACGGTAAGTAGCAGGCCAATCACTAGCGTGAATAACACTTTGGCTTTGCTTGTGTGGATACTCAATAGACGGCTCATATTCGCTATGTCTTGTCGGTTCTGTCATTCAAATAATGCAGTATTTACTGGCTATTGGGTAGCGACAGTGACAGCATTATTAGTCATAGTCTAAGTTTAACGCAATGACGGCTTTTATCAGCCGTAATTCAATGGATCATCTTGCGGTTGCAAAGTTCCAGTGTTAACTTTCTTGTACATATTCATTTGATTGTATTCAATTGTATCTAGCTGTTTTAAATAGGCACCGGTAATTTATGTTAAACGTATTAAAAAAGTGGTACGACCGTAATTTTCATGACGAAGAAGCGATTATCTTACTGCTTATTTTGGTGGTAGCGGCCGCCATTATTGTTGGCTTTGGTGGTATTTTATCGCCAGTGATTGCTGCTCTGGTATTAGCTTTTTTACTGCAAGGCATTGTTGCTCAGCTTGAGCGCTTCCGCTTGCCGCACCTTGTCGCAGTTTCAATGAGTTCGGCGATACTAGTGGTCTCTTTAGTAGTGGGTTTAATAGTATTGATGCCCTTGGCCTTAGATCAGCTCTCTAATTTGGTCCAAGAGTTACCGAGTTTAATTGCTCTGCTGCAAGAGAAATTAATTTTATTGCCTGAACTTTACCCAACCTTTATTTCGCAAGCGCAAGTGCAAGAGTGGACAGAGCTTCTTAATCGAGAGCTTGGAGGCTTTGGTCAGTCAGTGCTGTCGTTCTCCGTATCAAAAATCCCTAATTTATTCAGCTTTATGGTTTATTTAGTGCTGGTGCCAGTGTTGGTTTTTTTCTTTTTGAAAGATAAAATCTTATTGCTAAATTGGTTTGGTGGCATGCTGCCACGTCAACGCCCATTGCTTACCCGGATCTGGATTGAGATGAACGATCAGATGGCGAATTACGTACGCGGTAAAGCCATCGAAATGTTTATTATTGGCGTTGCCTCTTATATTGTTTTTGCTTGGTTTAACCTTAATTATGCCGCGTTATTAGCAATATTGGTTGGTTTGTCCGTCATCATTCCTTATATAGGTGCTTTTTTAGTGACCTTGCCCGTGCTTTTAGTTGCGCTATTGCAATGGGGTTACGGCGGTGATTTTGTTTGGCTAATGGTTGCGTATTTTGTTATTCAAGGTTTGGATGGTAATGCCTTAGTGCCATTACTATTCTCAGAAGCGGTTAATCTTCACCCTGTTGCTATTCTGTTAGCGATATTGTTTTTTGGTGGTGTATGGGGTTTATGGGGAGTGTTCTTTGCTATTCCATTAGCGACGCTTATTAAAGCGGTGCTTAATGCTTGGCCTAATATTCACGATGAATTAACCACGAGTGAAATGGCTGGCCAGACGCAAGCTATAACTGACACGAACGCTTAAACTGAGGCCAAAGCTTCGGTTCGGTAAAAGCGTTGTTTTAGTTTTAATCGGCGTTTGTTGTTTTTCTGTTCTGTTTATTTTTTCAATAGGATATTCACTTATCAATATATTTCCTAAGGCAAATGCTTCTATTGTTTGCCGTCTAACGCTGTCTGTTTTTTTCACACTGAGTTTATCAGCTTGCTCATCAACCTCTTTATTAAGAGGTGATGCTGCGAGTGTGTGGCATAAGCTCGTAGATACCGTTATTGCTGGCGATGTAAAAATCGCAGTACGAAAAAGCCCCGATGATTCACGGCGCTATGAGTATTTTACGCTGGATAATCAACTTAAAGTCTTACTGATATCGGATGATAATGCTGAAAAATCAGCGGCATCATTAGATGTGCATGTGGGCTCTCGATACGACCCTGCGAATCGACAAGGATTGGCGCATTTTCTTGAGCATATGTTATTTTTAGGCACTAAAAAATATCCTGATGCGGATGGTTATCAAAAATTCATTAGTGAAAATGGTGGCAGCCATAATGCCTATACCAGCTTCGAACATACTAATTATTTTTTTGATATTGATAATGCTTCTCTCGCACCTGCGTTAGATCGTTTTTCTGATTTTTTTGTATCGCCTTTATTTGATGCCGCTTATGTGCAGCGTGAAGTGAATGCAGTAGAGTCGGAATATCGCACCAAAATAAAAGATGAAAACAGACGTATTCTCGATGCAACGCGGCAGCTGATAAACCCCGAACATCCCTACCATCAATTTACGGTGGGCAGCTTGAGTACCTTGTCATTGCCATCGATACGCGATGATATGCTGAGTTTTTATCAGGACTATTACTCGGCCAGCCGAATGACTTTAGTCGTTGTAGGTGATTATTCTTTGTCGACGTTGAAAAGTATGGTGGTTAATCGCTTTGCCTCTATTCCCAATAACGGCAGTCAAACAGAAGCGATTAATCAGCCCTTATTAACATCGGCTAATAGCCGCTTGCCATTAATCCTTGCTGTGCAGGCTGAGAAACCCATACGGCAGTTGCGCCTAACCTTTCCCATGCCCGACTTGTCTAATGATTTTCGCACTAAGCCATTAAGTTATATTGGTAATATCCTCGGTCATGAAGGTGAGGGAAGTTTATTATCGTTATTAAAGGCAGCTGGCTGGGCAGAAGGTTTGGGTACGGGTGTGGGATTAAATTACACCGGCGGTGCTACATTTCAACTTAATATTGCTTTAACCGAAAAAGGGGTTGAGCAATTTCAGCAAGTCACGGATGAAGTTTTTTTTGCTATCCGCTATTTAGTGCAGCAGCATAATCAGCATCCTGAATTGACTCATGCATTATTTATTGAGCAGCGACAGCTTGCTGATATGGCGTTTCGTTTTTATCAGCGGCCAAGTGTTATGTCGGCAGCAATGGGTGCTGCGGCTAATCTTCATTTTTATCCGCCGGCTGAGGTTATTTCCGGCGATTACGATTACAGTGAGTACCGTCCTGAATTAATCGCAGATCGTTTGTCGAGGTTATCGCCCGATAATGTATTGATTACCCTGATTGCCAAAAAGCCGCCTGAAAATTTTAAAACGCAGAAAGTAAGCGAGTGGTTTGCTGCGCCTTATTCAGTGAGTGATGTGCCGCAACAGTGGCTAGAAAAATGGCAGGGCGATTTAACTAGCACACTGGCCAGTCAGTCATTTACTTTGCCCAATGCGAATACGTTTATTCCACAAGATTTTGAATTGTTTTCTGCTGCACATAAAAGCGATGTACCTACTTTATCTGTTGAGCAAGCGGGCATGCGCTTATGGGTTAAGACTGATGATACCTTTGATGTGCCTAAGGTTGATGCCTTATTTTCTTTTCTCACGGCCGCTTCACGGCAATCAAGCCGCCACGCAGCTTTATCGCAGCTATATGCAAGCGTTGTTAATGAACAGTTAAATGAGTATTTATATCCTGCGTATTTAGCTGGTATGAATGTTCGCTTTTATTCTCAGCGTCAAGGTTTTACGTTGAGCTTGGGTGGCTATAACGATGGGCTCATCGATTTAGCCGAGAAAGTGCTGCCGACCTTAACGACCATTGATATTAATCCTGACCGTTTTGACAGTATTAAGATTGAGTTAATACGTGCCTTGCAATTAAGTAGAGAGAGCACGCCGTACCGACGTCTTGCTTCTACAATGCAGCAAGCGCTGTATGCGAATAGCTGGAGCGAAGTCGAGTTAATGGATGCCATGGCGGATGTGACCATAGCTGATTTACAACGGCATGTTGATACACTTTGGCCGAGTATTTATATCGATGGCCTGCTTCACGGTAATGTCGATACTGATACGGTTGAGGCATTAACTGATTTGCTGGGAGTTTTGCCCAATTGTGACTGTGATTTAACTGAGCAGCGCCTGCATGTGGGTGTGGTCAAGTTGCCAGTGGGTCGCCAGCAGCAAACACAGATATTGAATCACAGCGATGCTGCTGTCTTATGGTACTTTCAAGCGCCAGATGAGAGCTTAAGCAGTGCGGCACTGAGTCAGCTAACGGTGAGTGTGTTGCACCCTCGATTATTTAACCAGCTGCGCACCGAACAGCAGTTAGGTTATGTTGTTGGCGCCAGCGCCTTTAACCGCAATAAATTGCCGGGCATCGCTTTTCAGGTGCAGTCGCCTTCGAGTAATGAACAAGAAATTTTTGCGGCACTCAATGGCTTTATCGATGATGTGCTTGAGCAGGGTGTTGATGTCGAGGAGTTTAATCGCCATCGGCAGGCGTTAGCGACTCAGTTACGTGAGGCCGATCAGAATCTCAGTGATCGCACCGGACGTTTCTGGGGGAGTCTAGTCTTGGCTGACGAAGCCTTTGAGCGTCGAGAGCGCTTGGCCGCTATTGTCGATAAGATGACTTATGCTGATTGGCTGACTTTTGTGACAGCCTTATTGTCGACTCAAGAGGCCTCGTTAATACAGTCAACGGATACAATAATAGAGGACAAAAGTACTGCCTTAACTACTGAGGGCGTCCCGAATCAATTCTCCAATGCTAAAAATAAGCAGCAAATTATTTACTATCGATAGTCATCTGTTCTTTTATTTTTCTTGTTTTTCGACACGTTTCCTTTCTTTTCGTCTATTTTTATAGATTTTCTGGGTATTAAGCGGCTATTTTTAAGTCGTTAGACTTATTAATAGCTATCCAAACCTCACTTTGAAAAATTAATACAGTTGTATTAATTGATCTGGTGAGATGCTTTAAGTTGCACTAAACTGCACTTAATCGCGCTTCAAGCGCTTTCTTTTTGCCGCAATGCTATTGAACAAAGGTGTTACACGTTATGCACGATCAGGATAAAGATCCGCTGGAAACGCAAGAATGGTTGGATTCGCTGGAGTCAGTGATTCACCAAACAGGCCGCGGTCGCGCCGCCTATCTATTACAGCAATTGGTTGATCGTGCCGTTGAAGCCGAAATCAAGATGCCACCGGCCATAACTACGCCTTACCGTAATACGATATCGCCAGTTAATGAAAAGCATATGCCTGGCGATTTATTTATGGAGCGACGTATTCGCTCTATTACTCGTTGGAACGCACTTGCCATGGTAATGCGTGCGAATGACAACGACGAAGGCTTAGGCGGTCATATCTCTAGCTTCTCATCGGCGGCAACGCTTTATGATGTTGGCTATAACTACTTTTTCCGTGGACCAACGGATGATAAAGAAGGCGATTTAATTTATTACCAAGGCCATTTAGCCCCTGGTATTTACGCGCGCTCTTATCTTGAAGGTCGTCTCTCTGAAGAGCAGCTCGATAACTTCCGTCGTGAAGTTGATGGCAATGGTTTGTCATCTTACCCGCACCCTTGGTTAATGCCTGACTACTGGCAGTTCCCAACGGTATCTATGGGTTTAGGTCCGATTCAGGCGATTTACCAAGCCCACGTTATGAAGTATCTCGATAAGCGTGAAATGGCTGTTCGTGGTGATCGTAAAGTCTGGTGTTTCTTAGGTGATGGCGAGTGTGATGAGCCAGAATCATTGGGTTCAATCTCAATGGCCGGTAGAGAAAAGCTGGATAACTTAATTTTTGTTATCAACTGTAACCTTCAGCGTCTTGATGGTCCTGTTCGTGGCAATGGCAAAATTGTTCAAGAGCTCGAAGGCGTTTTCCGCGGTGCAGGTTGGAACGTTATAAAAGTATTATGGGGTCGTCGTTGGGATGCGCTATTAGAGCGTGATACAACAGGCTTACTTCAGCAGCGTATGAATGAAGTACGTGATGGTGAATTACAAAATTATAAATTTAATGGCGGCGCTTATACGCGTGCCCATTTCTTTGGTAAATACCCTGAGTTATTAGAGCTGGTTAAAGATTTATCTGATGATGACATCATGAATCTTAACCGTGGTGGTCATGACCCTTACAAAGTGTATGCGGCCTATGCCGAAGCGGTAGAGCACTCAGGTCAGCCTACAGTTATTTTAGCGCAAACTGTTAAAGGTTACGGCACAGGTGAAGCGGGCGAAGCGAATAATGAAACGCATTCACTGAAAAAACTCGATACAGCTAGTCTTAAGCAGTTCCGTAATCGATTCAATATTCCGTTATCGGATAAAGAATTAGAAACGGTTCCTTATTATCGTCCGTCACCTGATAGCCCAGAAATGGTTTATATGCGCAGCCGACGTGACAAGCTTGGCGGTTATATTCCTCGTCGTCGTGCAGAATTTGAAGCCTTAAAAACACCGGCA
>Ga0129327_10002583_pt1 | contig 10535 bp, 6 predicted proteins | sample CPBDNA_6_FD_111799 | JGI IMG/M metagenome (GOLD analysis project Ga0129327, IMG submission 111799) | Freshwater to marine salinity gradient microbial communities from Chesapeake Bay, USA - CPBay_Spr_31_0.8_DNA | ecosystem: Environmental > Aquatic > Marine > Coastal | place: USA: Chesapeake Bay...
CCGTGTCTCAGTTCCAGTGTGTCTGATCATCCTCTCAAACCAGATACTGATCGTCGCCTTGGTAAGCCATTACCTTACCAACAAGCTAATCAGCCGCAAGCTTCTCTTTAGGCAATATTTTTTTAATATTAAAAAACCAAATGTTATATGAAACTAACATTAAAATATCATTTCACTTAAAAGCATATGGGGTATTAGCAACCGTTTCCGTAGTATACAAGTATACGATGTTATCCCCCTCCTAAAGGTAAATTCTTACGTGTTACTCACCCGTCCGCCACTTGAGTTAAAAACTCCCGTACGACTTGCATGTGTTAGGCATACCGCCAGCGTTCATCCTGAGCCAGGATCAAACTCTCTTTAAATTTCCTTAAATTTAGAATTTTTGAAAGTTTTCTATTCAGATTATTAATTCAGACTATACGAATATAGTCTGAATCTTTCAGGGAATAAAAGTTTTATAGAAAAAATACACTCTTCTAAACTTTGTTTGAAAATATGATATTCATGCTCATGTACCATATATCATCCAGTTTACTTAATTTAATTTATTAATAAATACTTAAAATATTATTAATACTAAATACTTAAAAAAGTATTAATATATTATTTTTTTAATTTTTTAATTAATCTTTTAAAAATTAAAAAAAAAGTATATAATTATATTTAGAAAACTTACAAATAGGAAAAAGTTTTTATTTTTTAACTATTATTTCTTGTGAGCGTTTCATAAATTTCGTCTCCCAATAATTTAAGGAGAAAAGTAATGGCAATAAGCTCAACTGACAGTCGCACTAAAAATGTGCAAGTTCTTGTCGAAAAAGACGCAGTCGAAACTAATTTTACAAAATGGGCACAACCAGGTCACTTTTCACGGACATTAGCAAAAGGTCCAAAAACAACAACTTGGATTTGGAATTTACATGCGGATGCTCATGATTTTGATAGTCAAACAAATTCATTAGAAGAAGTTTCTCGTAAAATTTTCAGTGCGCATTTTGGTCAATTAGCAATAATCTTTTTATGGATAAGTGGAATGCATTTCCATGGTGCTTATTTTTCTAATTATTCAGCTTGGTTAACAGATCCAATTGGTATTAAACAAAGTTCACAAGTTGTTTGGCCAATTGTCGGTCAGGAAATTTTAAATGGTGATGTTGGTGGTAATTTTCAAGGAGTACAAACTACATCTGGATGGTTCCAAATGTGGCGTGCAGAAGGAATTACAAGTGAAGTTGAATTATATTGGATTGCAATAGGTGGTTTAGTTATGTCAGCAATAATGTTATTTGCTGGGTGGTTCCATTATCATAAAGCTGCGCCAAAATTAGAATGGTTTCAAAATGCAGAATCAATGATGAATCATCATTTAGCAGGCTTATTAGGATTAGGATGTTTGTCATGGTCTGGTCATCAAATTCATATTGCTTTACCTATTAATAAATTATTAGATGCAGGAGTTGCACCACAAGAAATTCCATTACCTCATGAATTTTTAATAAATCGTGAATTAATGAGTCAATTGTATCCAAGTTTTGGAAAAGGATTAGCACCATTTTTTAGTGGTCATTGGGGTGAATACTCGGATTTTTTAACATTTAAGGGTGGTTTAAATCCAATTACAGGTGGATTATGGTTAAGTGATATTGCTCATCATCATTTAGCATTATCAGTTTTATTTATCTTCGCGGGTCATATGTATCGTACAAATTGGGGTATTGGTCATAGTATGAAAGAAATATTAGAAGCACATAAAGGACCATTTACAGGTGAAGGTCATAAAGGTTTGTATGAGATTTTAACAACATCATGGCATGCTCAATTGGCAATTAATTTAGCAATGGTTGGTTCATTAAGTATTATTGTAGCACATCACATGTATGCAATGCCACCATATCCATATATTGCTACTGATTATGCAACACAGCTTTCTTTATTCACACATCATATGTGGATTGGTGGATTTTGTGTTGTTGGTGGAGCCGCGCATGGAGCAATTTTTATGGTCCGTGATTATACACCAGCAAATAATTATAATAATTTGTTAGATCGTGTATTAAGACATCGTGATGCAATTATCTCACATTTAAATTGGGTTTGTATATTTTTAGGCTCACATGCATTTGGATTTTATATTCATAATGATACAATGCGTGCTTTAGGTCGTCCTCAGGATATGTTCTCGGATAAAGCTATTCAATTACAACCTATTTTTGCACAATGGATTCAAAATATTCATTTACTTGCTCCGGGAACAACAGCTCCCAATGCTTTAGCAACAACAAGTTATGCCTTTGGTGGTGAAGTTGTAGAAGTTGGGGGAAAAATTGCAATGATGCCTATAAAATTGGGAACTGCTGACTTTATGGTTCATCATATTCATGCATTTACAATTCATGTAACGGTTTTAATTTTATTAAAAGGTGTATTATATGCACGTAGCTCTAAATTAATACCAGATAAAGCTAATTTAGGATTCCGTTTCCCTTGTGATGGCCCAGGTCGTGGTGGTACTTGTCAAAGTTCAAGTTGGGATCATGTATTTTTAGGATTATTCTGGATGTATAATTCTATTTCTGTAGTAATTTTCCATTTTAGTTGGAAAATGCAATCTGATGTTTGGGGAACGGTAACTCCAGATGGAAGTATTTCACATATTACCGGAGGTAATTTTGCTCAAAGTTCAATTACAATTAATGGATGGTTACGTGATTTCTTATGGTCACAAGCTTCTCAAGTAATTCAATCGTATGGGTCTGCTTCATCAGCATACGGATTAATCTTTTTAGGTGCTCACTTTATTTGGGCCTTTAGTTTAATGTTCTTATTTAGTGGAAGAGGATATTGGCAAGAATTAATTGAATCAATTGTTTGGGCTCATAATAAGTTAAACTTTGCACCTTCAATTCAACCACGAGCATTAAGTATTACACAAGGTCGTGCTGTTGGTTTAGCACATTATTTACTTGGTGGAATTGGCACAACATGGTCATTCTTTTTAGCTCGTGCTATTTCAATAAGTTAGAGAAATTGGTTGTTTTATTAGATGAAAATAAAAAAAATTTAAATATTGACAGTTTTAAGACCAATCTTTAACAAAATTACTAATTTATTCATAACTAAAAATTATATAAAAAGGCATCTAACAATTATGGCAACTAAATTTCCAAAGTTTAGCCAAGCCCTTGCACAAGATCCAGCAACACGAAGAATTTGGTATGGAATTGCTACAGCTCATGATTTAGAAGCACATGATGGTATGACTGAAGAAAATTTATATCAAAAAATTTTCGCATCTCATTTTGGTCATTTAGCGGTAATTTTTTTATGGACTTCAGGAAACTTATTTCATGTTGCTTGGCAAGGGAATTTTGAAAAATGGGTAACAAATCCATTAAAAATTAAACCAATTGCTCATTCAATTTGGGATCCACATTTTGGCGAATCTGCATTAAAAGCGTTTAGTAAAGGTAACTCATATCCTGTTAATATTGCGTTTTCAGGGGTTTACCAATGGTGGTATACAATTGGATTTAGAACTAATCAAGAGTTATATACTGGTGCTATTGGTTTGTTACTATTATCGTGTGTATTATTGTTTGCAGGTTGGTTACATTTACAACCAAAATTTCGTCCAAGTTTATCATGGTTTAAAAATAATGAGTCACGATTAAATCACCATTTATCAGGATTATTAGGAGTTAGTTCATTAGCATGGACCGGTCATCTTGTTCATGTTGCGATTCCAGCATCACGTGGGATTCATGTTGGTTGGGATAATTTTTTAACAGTTCTTCCTCATCCAGCTGGACTAACACCATTTTTTACTGGTAATTGGACAGTCTATGCAGAAAATCCTGATAGCGCAACGCATATATATGGTACAAGCGAAGGAGCAGGGACTGCTATACTAACATTTTTAGGTGGTTTTCATCCACAAACTCAATCATTATGGTTAAGTGATATTGCACATCATCAGTTAGCAATTGCTGTTGTATTTATAATCGCTGGTCATATGTATCGAACTAATTTTGGTATTGGGCATAATATGAAAGAAATTTTAGATGCTCATCGTCCACCAGGAGGTCGATTAGGAGCTGGTCATGTTGGATTATTTGAAACAATCACTAATTCTTTACATATGCAATTAGGATTAGCTTTAGCATCTTTAGGTGTTGCAACATCACTAACAGCACAACATATGTATGCTTTAACACCATATGCATTTTTATCAAAAGATTTCACGACTGAAGCAGCTTTATATACACATCATCAATATATTGCTGGATTCTTAATGGTTGGAGCTTTTGCACATGGTGCAATCTTTTTCGTTCGTGATTATGATCCTGAATTAAATAAAAATAATGTTTTAGCCCGAATGCTAGAACATAAAGAAGCTATTATTTCACATTTAAGTTGGGCTTCATTATTCTTAGGTTTCCATACATTAGGTTTGTATATTCATAATGATACGGTAGTGGCTTTTGGACAGCCAGAAAAACAAATTTTATTTGAACCTTTATTTGCTGAATATATTCAAGCTGCTTCAGGAAAAGTAGTATATGAATTTAATGTTCTATTATCATCTGAGACTAATCCTGCAACTATTGCTGGGAATCAAGTCTGGTTACCAGGTTGGTTAGAAGCTATAAATAATAGTAAAAATGATTTATTTTTAAAAATTGGACCAGGTGATTTTTTAGTTCATCATGCAATTGCTTTAGGATTACATGTTACAGCATTAATTCTTGTAAAAGGTGCCTTAGATGCACGTGGATCAAAATTAATGCCAGATAAGAAAGATTTTGGTTACAGTTTCCCTTGTGATGGTCCAGGACGAGGCGGTACATGTGATATTTCAGCATGGGATGCATTTTATTTAGCAATGTTTTGGATGTTAAATACTATTGGATGGGTAACATTTTACTGGCATTGGAAACATATGACAATTTGGGGTGGTAATCCTGGACAATTTGATGAATCTTCAAATTATATTATGGGATGGTTAAGAGATTATTTATGGTTAAATTCATCTCCATTAATTAATGGTTATAATCCATTCGGTATGAATAATTTATCAGTTTGGTCATGGATGTTCTTATTTGGTCATTTAATATGGGCAACTGGATTTATGTTCTTAATTTCATGGCGTGGTTATTGGCAAGAATTAATTGAAACATTAGTATGGGCACATGAACGAACTCCACTTGCAAATTTAATTCGTTGGAGAGATAAACCAGTAGCTCTTTCTATTGTACAAGCTCGTTTAGTTGGTTTAGTTCATTTTGCTGTTGGATATATTTTAACTTATGCGGCATTTGTAATTGCATCTACTTCGGGTAAATTTGGTTAAATTTATTATATAAGTTTGAATAATTTCAAACTTATATAATAAATTTACTATAGCGTATTTTTTGATGAATATGAAAGATAAAATAATTTTCTTTAGAAATAAAAATGAATTCCTAAATTATGTTAAAATTTAGGAATTATCTAATTCGTCTAATTCTTTTAGGTATTCCATATGTTCGGCTTGTAACTGATTAAAGACAGCTGTATCAACTTTTCCTGCGAAATGATATAGTTTTAACCAATATGCCTCGTCTGATGCATATGCTTGGATAGCTTCAGAAATAATCTCTTTAGTTAATTTTTTAACAATGATAAATGGATAACCTGGTTCAAAGTAGTTCATTCTCTCCTTATCCATTAAAGATTCTATATTTTTCGCTGTTGCTACAACCACAGTATACGTATAAGCATCTTCTAATTCGACAAAAACATCGATATTACTATTTTCAATGTCCGTAATATCTTCTAAATAAGTTGGAAAGCTAATGCTTTTAATCAACATCTAAATCACTCCTTAGCTAAGATTTTTTATATTATATATTAGTAACTCATTTTTTGTAAAATACCTATCACTTTATTTTGGTTGTCCTTATTCGATTTTGCTAGAATTTCAATTTTTCCATCTTTTTCTCGAAAATAAACGCGCCCTTCATTTCTTCCGCGAGCTTCTGAAACATTTTCTAAATTTTTTACTCGTCTGTTGCCTATTCCAGGATTGTCATTCCTAAAGATAACTGTTCAATTAAATTATTTACATCTTTTTGAGCTGCTTGGTCTTTACCCATTATTTTAGCTTCGCGAATTAAGGCAGGATTTTCCTTGATTCTGTAAACAATTTCTATTTTTCTTTCGTTAACGTTTTCATCTAATTCACATTGTTGAGCGAATTGCTTTTTCTTTCTTGGAGCATTTGAAGGATAATCAGAATCAGATTTTGATTCTTGTGACTTTTTGTTTTCTGGAGCAGAACACTGATCATCAAATTCAGGGGCTTAACCTCCACTTCCTGCGCCAGATGGATTAGCCCCGGCACCTGGAACTACTTGAGGCGGTGTACGATATTTTGGCATATATATAGGCCGACTAGGCCGACCTCCAGCTGGCGGTGTAGGACAATCACTGGGCTGCCATGAAGTTGGAACTGATGGTGCATTATCACCTGCTTTAACTAAAATCACTTGTTGATTATTATCTTCAAGGGAACAAAACTTTTGATCATCAATAATTCTTTCCTGAACTATTTTATTATCAAAACCTTCAACCAGAAAAAATGGAACATATGGTGTTGGAAGCATTGGAAACGGAAGAAAAAATATAGCAAATATTAACTCGAATCTATTCTTTCGAACTTGCTTATCAACCTCAAGTTTTTCCTCCTCCGTCAAATTAACAAAGTAATTAATATAAGTCATTTTTAAAATTCAATTAAATTTAAATATAAAGTATAGTTTAAATTAGCGATATAACTTTGTCAATACTTTTTAATAATTTTTTGAATTTTAGGTAAAAATAGAACATTACATTTTGTTATTTTACTATTTGAAAGCGCCAATTAAGGCTTTCATCAAGAAAGCAGAAGAGTTGAATTTAGGTTTTGATATATTTTTCTTAATTTAGTAATTGATTATACATATTGTTGTTTATTTGCTTGGCGGTTGATATTTGATAATAAAAAGTTTTGTTCTCTAAGTAAGAGTAGAAAAAAAAATTAATAAATATCTGTTATCTATAATAGAATTAGGCCCAATCTCGTACTCTTAGCAATTTTTAGTGAGTATATTTTGATCCTTTTTTGAGGCTAAAAAGATCGAAATGTACTCATTAAACGAAATTACAGGATTCTCTTTAAAGAAAATCTTGCTAGCATTTTTTAAGCGTTTAAATGTTAAATTTTTAATTTCTACATTTTCTATCAAATATTTATCTTTTCCTCTCGAAGAAATACGAATCATACTTTCGATTCGCTTCTCATTTTTTAATCCATTCAATCTGTTTAGAATTATGGATTGTCTTCTTTCTATTGCAAGATTTGACAATGAAAGATTTTTATAAGTTTTGTCGATTTCAAATTCTTTCCAAGAAATTTTCGTGTTAAAACTCTCTATAAATTGAGAGTTTATTTCTAATTCGGATTTTTTTTTATAAATTAAAAGAGTATCTGATAGAGTGTAAGGATATATCGAAGATAAAATGTTAGCACCCACCCGAAGCTCTACAAACCATGTGTTTTTTCTTTTTTCTAAACCTACCCAATGACAAAAAGTGAAAGCTACAAACTTATTATCATTAATTTTTATTTTTAGTGGCTCTAATTCTAATAAATTTAGAAAAAAAGACATACATTTTTCACGATGATAGGTATTTCTAGGGTTTTTCCCTATAAATCTTAGAAAATTAGTTATAGGAAATTCTACAATAGCTATATCAATAGAATTTACGAAACTTAAATCCTTTTGAATCTCTTCTCTTTGGAGAAAGGAAACTAGCTGAAGACATTTAAATGAAGACTCTAGGTCCTTGCAGAAATTTAAATTATACGGACTAACAATAGCCTTAGAAATACCTAAACTTAAGTTTTTCAATTTTGATTTATATACAACCAAGTTTATGGAAGCGTAAAAAACTTTATCATTTAGCAGTTTCTTATTAGTTAAACTGAAAGGAGTTCCCTTTCAGTTTAACATTATTTTTTAATTTAAAGTAACCATAATATTGAAACCATTTTTGAATTATTTGTTTAAATAATACAAATAGTAGCTGATTTTTTAGAAAAGTAAAAATTTTAGTACCAAAAAGTGGTAATGGATAAATACAGAAATAAATAACCTCAACTTAAACTACTAGGCTGTCTTAAAAGAAAGTTTAGCCGTTTCTGAAGGACTAAATATATTTTATTATTTTCATTCAAACCAACTAAAGATTATTTTCATTTTATTTATTCACATTTTATAGATGTTATGTTAAATATATTGTATAACTTACGAAAAAGGCGTTCTGATCTGGCTCTTCTATTAGAGGGCCAGAGTTTTTATTTCCTAAACGTAATTTTTCAATAAGATCATTAATAAAACAAATTTCTATGTAGTATCATTTCATAAATAATATAAAATAAAATAAGTCTAAGAAACTAAATATGTTTTCTTCTTTGTTTCATTTCAATTAATAGGTATAAAAATTAATCAATACAAATTTTATAACACAATTATATTTTTATTAAAAATTTTTGTCTACCTTTAAAAAAAGTCCATAGTTCAGACTCTTTTTAAAGGTGTGCTTGATTATTAGAATTAGCTTAAATCCTTACAATTGTTGATTAAAAGGTATTTATAATTTGGTCTGGCAAAAATTGAATATTTGTATCTTTGTAAGTTGTTATCATATAATCAAGAATTTCTGGACGTTTATAATACCAAAACTCTCTTAAATCGTTTGGAATTGGGTGATCATACCAAAGTTTTGGCAAGTGTCGATATATAATAATATCTCGATATTGACCGTCAATTGAAGTTCGGCCATATTCATATTCACTTGGCAAAAATGGCATAGTAAATACTAAATGATTTAATGAATCACCTACATAACCAATTAATACCATATACAGTGTTAGAAAAAGACTTGTACCACCCAATGCTGGTACAAAGGTACCTACTTGTTCTTCAACCCAATCAACTGACGAAATAAAATAACGTAAAGGGCCTTGATATGGATTAATAATTATAAACCATGATAATATCGCTCGACAATTAACCACATTCCAATACAATACGATCGTTAAAAAAATAACTTCACGAAAAACTTCCAAAAATGTTAAATCTATACACATATTAAAACGTAACTGAATTAAAGCAGATAGCCAATTGGGTAAAAAACGCATATTTGAAAAGTTTTCTAGATAAAAGTTGTAAAAGCCATCCTCCTGACTTTCATAAAAATTTCGAAATAAAGGCTTTATTCTTGGTAATTCTCCAAAGAAAACTGCAGTAAAACTTTGGGGAGGAAAATCCACCGCTGAAGGAGGGAAATTTGTTTCTCTTTTAACAAGACGTCTAGCCAATTTCACTGTTTCATCGACTTCGTCTGAAGTAAGTTCATAAATAGATTTTGGACGTCGCATACCCGGATTTTCTGGATAACCGAAACGTTCTGCAAAAGTAAGAAAATTAGATTCTACCTTTTCAACAAAAGATTTAAGTAGTTGTCTTCTTTTACTTAGTGAAACATTTTGCATTAAGTTCAGATAAAAATTTTCAATTAAGCTCATCTTTCGATTTTTAATGAATTAAAATTAATATATTCCATATTATATCAAAGATAACTAAAAGTTACAAATTTTTATTTTTTAAAAACATTTTAATAGTCTAAAAATTCAGATTTAATCATAATTTAATCTATTAATATTTTGAAAAAAATTATAGAATCAATCGGGATAGTAGGATTTGAACCTACGACCCCCTGCTCCCAAAGCAGGTGCTCTACCAAGCTGAGCTATATCCCGGTTCGAATTGTTAAATTTTAGAGTAGTAATATTACATACAAAGCAGATTAATTACCATCTACAAAAAAGTCAAGGTTTATTTAAATTTAAGGATTATTTAGTAATTTTTTTTCATATAAGTTGTAGAATTGTAGATAATTATAATATTAATTTAATTGATGTTTTTTTCCTGCATTTCATCAAAATTAATTCAATACATTAATCTTAAATAAAAAATTTTTAAGTATTTTTATTTAAGATTAATGTATTGAATTAATTTTGCTATTTGATATATACTAATTTGATTGATAGTGTAAATTGGAATATTTTTTTGCTTTGCCAAACTTTTTAATTTAAAATTCTGTTTTAAATGTTTCTTTAAGCCAATAATTAGATTTGCTTTTTTAATTTCACTTGTTAATATAAATTGAAATCTCATTTTTAAAAGAACCTCCTTTAATAAATTTTTTGGTAATGAATATGGATAAATTATCAACTTTTGTGATTTTAACTTTAAAAACTTCTTTTCTTTAGGTACATTTATTAAAACCCAATTTTTAGCAAAAAACATATTAGGATAATTCAAATAATTTGAATTTCGAATAAAAAAACTATAATTCATTTGAAATTTTTTACATTTTATATTTACTTTATCATTTAATAAAAATTGGCGATTTTGACTAATTCTAGACTTTGCTCGTAAAAATAA
>Ga0129327_10002585_pt1 | contig 10528 bp, 23 predicted proteins | sample CPBDNA_6_FD_111799 | JGI IMG/M metagenome (GOLD analysis project Ga0129327, IMG submission 111799) | Freshwater to marine salinity gradient microbial communities from Chesapeake Bay, USA - CPBay_Spr_31_0.8_DNA | ecosystem: Environmental > Aquatic > Marine > Coastal | place: USA: Chesapeake Bay...
CCTAGCCCAGATCAATCGAAACCTTTATGTCCCCCGCCACCTGAACCTGAGAACGATCTATCGGTTTATACCCTGCACGATCCAGTAAATCCTTGCTAGCCTCAAGCTGAACGTACTCAGACTTAGCGCTAGTGGCTAACCTTCTCACTGTTCCTGCTGCTAGGGTAGCACTCAATCCAAATTCCTCATTCATCCTCTGCATCAAGTACTGCTGCACATGGGGCAACTTCATAGTCTTGGTAGCAGTGACTCTTCCAGACTCGCCCTTGCTATATCCTGCTAGCTCTGCGGCTTGAGCCAATGTGCATCCTTTTGCTACAATGGTGTCTACCAGAGCGGTCTGTTTATCGGTTAGCTTTCGGGTAGCTGGAATCATATGACAATCCTTTCTTCTATGCTGATGACATACACATAGCTAACTGTTGTTGTCTGTGTTTGCTAGATGGTGCAAGCATCATAAGGAAGGATTCATTGTATATCTCATTCGCTTGCCCCCCTCTCCCTCTCTCCCCCCACGATAGCACTATTCTTTGATGCGCTGTCAATAGTGACGTAACGTAACATTGCCAATTACCCTACGTCACACCTTGCCAAAGCTATTGACTGGCGATCCCTGACGGTCGGGCTTTCGTGCAAGCATCAAGCCCCTCATGCTTCGGGTCTTGCCCCATTCGGGCTTCAATCCCTATCGCGGCTCGCAAGCTCGCTAAGAGAGATGAAAAGAAGTTTCTTGCCACCCCCCCTGCCCCCCTCAAGGGGGGAGATTTGACCAACACGAAGCTCGCGTCTGGCCACCACCGTCATGGATCACCGCCTGACAGTTCGCAACACCACTCGTTCCTCGGATATTGCGTACTGCAAGCCTTCGGTCATTCGGCAATCCCTGTCGTTGTTGTCCAGCCCCTCACTTCGGTTGGATCAAATCGAAGAAAAGCTAGTCGTTAACATAGGAGATATACAAATGACTAAACTTATAGAAGCAATTGTCGAAACATACACAAACACCACCGAGCTATACATTCGCAGTAACAACCTTGACCGCTTTGCAAAGGCCGATGGTTGGCAGGTTGTCGATACCCTCAGATTTCATTGTGAACGTAAACTTAAGCGCGAGATTCAAGACTTGGAGTTTTGGATTACACGTCAGGCAGACCGCGAAGCAAACGCCAAACGATGGGCGCAACGTGACCGCAAGAAATTCACAGGCGATGAGATCAGCACCACCAATCTGCAATCATCAACTGCCCAATGGAAGGCAGAACAATTTGGCTTGCAAGTAATTCAGGCAGAGCTAGCAGCAGCGCAAGAGGCTTTCAAGAAGCTAACAGGCGCGGCATATACTAGCATTGAAGACAAGCCAGACGCTGAACTGCCCGAAGATATAGCGGCAATGTTCGCAGAGATGGACGCGCTAGAAGCAGCATCCGAGGATGAGCCGCCAGTTCGATATGCCAACAGCAAGCGAAAGCGGAAGGCATAACAGAGACAAAGGGCGTTGCTGAAAGGCAGCGCCCAAAAAATTTCGTCGCTCGCTATCGCTCGCTCCTAGCTAAAAGAGAAGGGGTTGGCAGAGAGGCGATGACCTTCGCGGCACACGCCTAGCTTAAGTGTGTGTGTGTCGATGCGCCTCTCAGAAGAGCGCATTGAAAATGAAACCTAAAAATCAAAAGGAAAAATAGTATGGCACATACTATCACTGCTTATTCTAAAGTTCAAAAGGTTAAAGAAGAACCTAAGTTTGAAGTGACTAATCGCAAAGAACGCCGCCGCACCAAGTCTAAAAAGAAAGGGGCTACTCAACAAAGCTTAAAGCATGGGCGCATCCATCGTTGGTATGACTAAGTATCAACTTCAACTGTATCAACTCTCTCAACTTGTGGAGGGTGTGGAAGGTGTGGAAGGTTGTGCCAAGTATAAAAAAGTGTCCGGCTATTTATATAAGGAGTCAAAGTGACGTAACGTCACAATAGATTATTAATTATTAACACTGCATACTAGCAGTCCCTACAGTCATGAAAAGGAGAAACAAAATGACATTCATGAAACCTATCAACGATTGGAACTTCCCAATCAAGATGATGCCAACGCCTAACGCTGTGACTGGTGAGCCTGTACCCAATTCGGTACAAGTGATCCGCACTGACACTGATGAAGTGATGGGTGTTCACGGCAGTAAATACAAACCTGTTAGCCATGACCTAGCTGTTGAATCTATACTTGATGCAGCCAAAGCAGCTAACATTAGTTCAGATTTCAAGACTAAGATTGAAGTCTATGAAGGTGGTCGCAAGCTGAGAGCTAGGATCATATGGCCTGATGTAACTATCGAACCAGAGGTCGGTGACTATGTGCGATACGAAGCGCTAGCAACCAACAGTCTTGATGGTAGTTGGTCGTTTGCTCAATGGAGTCAAGGCAATCGGTTATGGTGTAAGAACGGTTGCACTACTGCTGACATCTCAGCTTATTCTAAATACAAGCACACACGATCCATCAACGTAGAGGGATCGGCTATCAAGATTGCCAATGGGATGTCTGCCTTCAAAGAACAGAAGGACATATGGCAATCTTACATGGGTGTGAAGATCAGCAATGACCAAGCAGAAAGCTTCTTCAAAAAGCACCTCTGCAAAATGCACACTCGCCAAGCCAACACCATTAAGACCAACGAGCGCCAACTAGAAAACCTGCTCGGTCTATGGGGCGATGAGCGAGGACATCTCGGCCCGAACAAGTGGGCTTTATACAATACCCTAACCCATTGGGCGACACACACTCAGGATATGCGCAGCCCTCATACAGCGCGTCATAACCGTGAGGCAATCATCACCAGTGCAATGCGCTCTAACACATGGAAAGAGCTAGCATGAGAGTTACACGCCAACACTTCGAGTACATAGCGGACAACTTTGCGCCGCTTGTATCATCGCCAATCGTAATCGAACAGATTGCTGATGACCTTGAGAAACTAAACGACAGGTTTAATCGTAAGAAGTTTCTCGCAAGAGCCATCGCTAATTGGGAGCAGAAAAATCTGCCACCAATTATTGATGACGAAATCCCATACTAAAAGGAGACAACAAATGGGAATGAAAATTATTCGTGGATTAAAAATACCACAGCCAAAAGGCCAAGGCTTAAAGTCAACCCTTTGCCTAATGGAAGTTGGAGATGCTGTTAAAGCAGATTCAAAATACCAAGCAACTTACATTAGAAAGCTAATGGTTAAGCTTGGCTTCACTGTAACTCAACGCAAGTTAGGCGATGATATTTACATATGGAGGTTAAGCTAATGATTGGTGTAGTTCGTAACGACTGTATCCATGATCCAGATGCAGCAACAGCCAAGCAATACTACCGCATGGGTCAATTGCTTTATGAGTGTACGTTTCTAAATCCTCACTTAGTTGTTCAGCTACCAGAGTTTTCTTTGCCTATCTCAAAAGAAGACGCATCAGATTATATCTCTACGCTAATGGAGATAAAAAATTCTTTGCGCATTGAGTGGGTTAAAAACAATCCAAGTGCAATGCCACCTTGGATGAGAGAGGGGGAGATCAGTGACAAAGACTGATATTGAGCAAGCAATTCAGCGTGAAACAAAAGACTACAATGAATTGATTGAACAATATGGAACTGGTGTTAGGCCAAGTTGGGTATCAACCGAGCTAGCTCACATTGGGATAGCCATACAAGGGTATAGACTTCAGCTAAAAGAACAGGAGGTTGACTTCTAGCTGCGTCTATGCAGTAAGTGCGGTATGAAATCGTACTTGCAAACCATAACAGATTGTTCAACGGAGTATAAAATTCCGTTGAGCAAAGCTTTCCAAAGGGCGCAAATCCCCACATCAACATACTATCGGACAGTAAATGGAGCGACAGAGTTAAGGTACGAGACAGCCGCAAAGGTGTTCAATGCCATCGAAGAGCTTCACTCGATTCAACAAGCCCGTGAGTATACCCAAAGATTACGAGAAACTAATCAAGATGTTAATCGAAGCTCGGTTCGAGCGAGGTTTAAGCCAAGAGTCGCTAGCCCATAGCATCGGGTGTACGTCATCACTGATCCACAAGTGGGAATCTCACAAGAGAATCCCATCTGGTTTTATGCTGATGTGTTGGTTAGACGCATTAGAATATGACATCAAAGTCCAAAAGAGGTAGTGCAATAACTTGCATTGCCTGTGAAACAGTAACGAATTGGTTCGTTGCTATATGCAAAAACAATAGCGCAGCCACTTATCAAAAGCATTGGTATGTCTGCCTTAATTGTTATGAGGAAGACAGATGGCAAACCGTAACAAGAACAAAGGAACTTACCACGAAAAGTGGTTCGTCAACTGGCTCAACGAAATCCAAGCGCCGATCAAAGCGAAGAGGCAACCCCTCTCAGGCAGCTTGGGAGGAGAGTATAGCGGCGACATCAAGCTCGAAGTCTTCGGACGAGAAATGGTAGGGGAGGTTAAGTATAGGGACAAGTCCAACTTCCCTAGTCCCTTCTCAGTATTAGATAGGCGAGACATTGCCTTCTATAAAAGACGGACAGGCAGTCCGCAAACGCTAGTCATTATGAGTGGCGATGAATTTCAACAGCTAATGGAGAAAGCTAATGGACAAAGTAAAGACCCCTGACTTTGATGGAGATGATTATGTTTCCAAAAGAGACAAGCCAAGACTGACGTTACAGATACATCAAGTTAGAATGTATATGGAAAACGCAGGGTGGTTATCAGTGCAAGATATAGCAGCTGAACTTAACTTCCCAGAGCCAAGTGTGTCTGCACAAATTAGAAACCTTAGAAAGAAAAGGTTTGGCTCAAGAATTGTTGAGCGCAGGTATCAAGGCAATGGCCTCTATGAATTTAGATTGATGCCAAAGGATGATGCAGATGAAGAAACCAACTAGCATCGGCAAGTATGTCGAAGGCAATGTGTGGGATGCACACGTTAGCAAGGCTACAAGCTCACCTCACTACGCTAAAGAATACAAGCGTACAAATTATGTTCTCGACGAATACGAGGTGATGGCTCGACGCATCAAAAACGGAGAGCCAATCGGCGAGGGCTATCTTAAAGGCAAGCAGAAAGAAAGGCTGCTAGAATTTACAGACTTAACAGAAGCAGACATTAAGAAATATCTTGCGTAGTCTGCACATATGCAGTAGTCTAGCTACTGTACCAGAAGGAGAAAATCATGAAACGAACTGGCTTCATAGGCGGGTCTGACTGTGTAAAAATTATGCAGGGTGACTGGCTTGAGCTATGGCAAATCAAAACAGGTCGAATAGACCCACCTGATCTGTCTAAAAATTTAGCTGTCCAGATGGGCATACACACTGAGGGCTTTAACCTTGACTGGTTCGAGGCAGAGTATGACTGTGTGCTGTCGGATCATCAGTGCGAGTATGAAGATGCCATTGGGTCTGTCCCTGTGAAGGGTACAATAGATGCGATGTTTGGTGATGCTGTTGTCGAAGCAAAGCATACTAATTCATACAACACTATGGAAAAAGTTATCCAATATTATATGCCGCAGATACAATTGTATTGTAGGTTGGCAGGAGCGCCAGATGCTTACCTGTCTGTAATCTTTGGAAACAATAAATGGGAGTCAACAGTTGTCTCATACGACTACTCGTATTTCAATTCTATGTGGGCAGTGGTGTCTGATTTCTGGGGTTACGTTATACGCAACGAAGAGCCGCCTAGTGATGTCGAAACTAGACACATATCAACCGACTCCATTTCGGTGGACAACATGGTCATACGAGATGCCTCGACAAGCAACGAGTTTGTCAGCACCGCAGCCACATACGTCCAAGGGCTTGAGCAAGACAAAGTATTCCAGAACGCAAAGAAATCTCTCAAAGAAATGGTCGCCCCAAATGAGAGAGAAGTTTACTGTGATTTCCTCACAGTCAGACGAGACAAACGAGGGGCATTAAGAATCAGTAAAACAAATGGAGAAACGAAATGAGTATGGAAATATGGAACAGGCTTTCAAAGTCTGACCCCAAGTATCTTAAGAAGGTTAGCTTTGGAGCGCGTAGCTTTACAGCTATTGACCCACAATATCAGGTCAGAATGATGACCGAAGAGTTTGGCCCTGTCGGTGACGGATGGGGTTGGCACAGTGAAACACAGATCGTCAACGTCAGCAACGGAGATAGCGCAGTGCTTGCTCATGTCTCTGTCTGGCATGGCAGTCCATCAAATGTATTCGGGCCGTTCACTGGATGCCGTAAGTTCTTTGATTCTGTCAAAGGGCGTATGGCAGAAGATGCCCCCAAGATGGCTGTCACTGATGGTCTGACTAAAGCCCTGTCGCACGTTGGCTGTAATGCTGATGTCTTCTTAGGAGAAATGGATGGCAATAAGTATGCCGCAGACAGTGGCGGCTCATCCAACAATGGGTGGTAATCTTGTGAAGAGGGGCGTTCTCCTGCCTCTGGACTGACCGTACAAGGGGCGGCGCGGTAGAACTCTTCACTAAGAGCCGCCCCATCATTACTAACTAGGAGCCAAAAGCATGGCAGAATATGACGATACAAACCGAGGCGCAGCCTTCACACCTTTCCCTACACAGAAGATGATCTTGCAGGGCAAGGTGAATGTTGACGGCAATGACAATAAGATTGTCTTGGTTTCAGACGAAACGCGAGACGGCAGAAAGATTGTTGAGGTCTTTCAGAAAGTCGGCGTTCTATTTGAGAATGACAAGAAGGGCAACGAAGCAGCGCCCGATTACTCTGGCCCAATAAAACAGGTGGTCGAATCTCCGCTTGAGAAACGGATCGCAGGTTGGCGCAGGATGAAAGACGGCAAGCCTTATATGTCCTTTAACGTCAGCGACAAGCAAGGTGGCACTGAGGACAGAAAGATTCCTGATCCATCAAAAGCCTTGCCAGAAGATGACATTCCGTTTTAGGATAAATCATTATACCCAGTGAGTCTGCCTCAATACTCACAGACTTGGGCGCTCTTCGGAGCGTCCTTTTTTTTCTAAGGAGACATCATGGAAACGTGGCGGGAGATAAAAGCTAGACATCAACGAGAGAAGATCGAACTCGTTCAAAGCTTTGCTGCTCATTACACAATGAAAGACGCAGCTAAGATATTAAGGTGTGACGAGCCTGTGCTTAGACGCTTTGCGCACCACTACGATATAAAATTTTTAAGGGCAAAATGGCCTGATAAAGTGTGAAGCGGCAGTTGATATAAAGTTTAACAGGCAGGTAAACGATACAAAAAGTTTGGGTTTCTGAGAGCGCCGCCTCACACAAGTCCAGTAAACAAAACAAAGGAGGACAAGTCAAGTGACACAACTAGAAAAGATGATGATCTATGCCAAGGTAGAAAACAAAAGGATGCTATCTCGCATAGGCGGCAGCAACGCTATCGCAGGTATGAAGGGCAGGGACGGAGGATACAAAGGAGGTAGGCCGAGCAAAAAGCAAGAGCTTTCTAAGAAGGCAGAAAAAATATTACTCTGCATGAAGTCCGATATGAATGTCCGCGCCATAGCGCAAGTCGTTGGCACCTCGCATCAAGCAGTCAGCCAAATCATTAGTAGATATAATCTAAAGGAGTTGACTAATGAACAATCTTAGCTTTGCCTTCATTGCTTTCTTGCCCTTCACTGACTGGCAAGACTGTCAAGACTTTGTAAGATTCCATGACTTGCATGGATTCCACGATCAGTGTGTTGGCGTAGACACAAGCGGCAACCGCACTAACTACGAGCAGGAACGAAAGCTTGCACCAGACTGGTCGCTCAGACCAAAAGCAAGACCTACATTAATTCAAAATGAGGCCCATCAATAAAGGGACGGCGACCTTGGGAGCGGCGTAAATCTATATAAGAGTTCATCGCCTCCTCCATTGTGCCTTCCCACTCCATGACATTTGGGACAGACCAAGCAGCACCCCAACGCAATTGAACAGAGTGAGCTAACGCACCCTTCTTCATTGCATCAGCGATGTTATCATAGAGAGGCAGTGACCAATCCACATTGCCACCAACATAAGCAAAGAGATCGACGGCATGGCAAAAGCCATCCTCTTGCCGCAAGTGTTTGCTTTTAAGCGTTTGTGATGCGCCCTTTGCAACAAGAGCAGCCTGTTCTTCTTCAGTTCTCAAACCAATTCCAACACCAAAGTCTACATCAGTAACATCAATCGCAGCCTTCACCACTTTGACCAGATCAGGGTGAACACCACGAAGGCGAGACATACTTCTATCTGATAATTTAAATGCCATTACTTCCTCCCAAAGAATTTAGTAGCCGACCTAACGCCAAAGCTTGCAGCTACAATAACACCAAGCGTGTACTGATACCAGTCAGGCATGGTTTCCAAAGCAGCGAAGCCATTGGCAACGATGTCCCTGCCAGTATCACCTAAGAACACAAGCACTAATGGAATTGAAAATAAAATTGTTAGCCATTCGTCTTTCCAAGATGTCTGTGATCCTTGAGCCATGATCCGTTCCCAATCGGCAACAGACGTTTCTTTACTAAGCATTATCTTAGCCTTTGCCTCTGCTTCAGTCAGCTTCAGCTTGGCTTCCGCAGCTTGCTTGTCTGCCTTACCTTTTAACCATCCCCCTGCAAGCTCTGTGAGGGGGGCTATGAGAGCTTGTATCATCTTTGTGACTCCTTACCCATCCAGATTCCAAAACAGCCTGTGAGCGCCCCCATACAGACAGATACTAAACCTGATTGCTGTATGGTGGGGTCAGGCAATGACATATACCAGTGTACAGATTGATAGGTCAGAATGGTGACAGCTATCATCATAAGTCGGGGTACAATCTTCCAGTCATCTATAACAGTGTGTGCCATTTATATCCTCCCTGTTACGCCAAGCAAAACAACAATTGCAAAGCCACTTACCAATGTGAGAATCAAGCCAACGCTTCCCCATATAACAAGGCTCTCGAATCTTTCAGCCTTTAGCCTAGCTTGCTCTTCTTCACGTTCTTTCTTTTCACGTCGAACCCTAGCTCTAATAGCTATTAAATCCTGCCAAGCAGAGTACCCACGCAAATGAATTATTAACTCACGCAACTCTTCCTCTGCATCCTTTGCTTTCTGCAAAGCAACGAAAGTCTCCATTGCGTTTTCGTCTTCACCAGAAAAGGCGCTGCTCTTTTTTTTGTTGTGCTTATTGCGCAGATCATCAACGCCATCAAAGAACTCACCAATCTGCTTGGTGACGTTTACTAATTCTTGACCTGCCGAAACAGCAGCTTTAATTGCAGCAAATGCTGTTAGGGGATCAACCATTATTAACCTTGCATTGTCATCCGTAAAAGAAGAACAATAATAAAGCCAGATGTGCCTATGACTACAGCCTCTAGTCGCTTCACTCTATTGAACAAATCTTTAAATTGGATTTCCATTTCCGTTTTAATTGCCACGACTTCCTTCTCCAATCCGTCGATGCGATGATGTGCTGATTGTACTGTTTGCTTCATTATTCTGCCTCTTGGATCGTTAGTTTACCAGCTTCTACCATAGCCATTATTTCAATATATGAATCACGGTTGGGGTCGATAGGAATATGTTTTCCTTTGGTATGACCAGCGTCATTTGTGCCTAGATTTAACTGAATGTGAGTTTTTGTTGTGCCATCATCAGTATACAAATATTTTGCGCTAACAATGCTCATAGTTCAGCCTCCGCTTTAAAAGAATGTATGTACCAATTTACGTCTGAACTATCTCTAATAGCCAGCCTGTCAGTGCTACTATAATCATGCGAAACAGTACCACCACCAGCAGCAGTGTAACTTAAATCTGGCACTTTTCTCATCGTGGTTGGGTAATTGAAAAACACTATTGAACCCGAAGTACTAATAGATATTGCAGAATAAAGTTTTGTTGTGCCAACATCCGCATCGCCGATGGCAACATCACCTCTCCCATAACCAGCTTGAGTAAAACAATACCGCTGACACCTAGCCAACTCATCCCCATAGCTGCGATGCTCGAATGGGGTGGCGGTGTCGCCTATTTCGAGTTGGACGCCTGTGATTTGCCATGTGGCACTAGAGGTTGTTATAACAGCATTAGCTGCGGCAGTATGGCCGTAAGCAAGTTTTCCTCCTGCATAAGAACTCCAAGCGGTATTATCCGTATCTCTCATATCTGACCCAGCAGCCAAAACAAATGCAAGGTCTAGGCCACTACCAGTATCATCGTTTATTGTGCCGCCCGTGTCTCCAGCAAACGTTATAGTTTTGTATTCCCATGTTGAAGCAGCGCCTATTGTGTAAGTAGAACCAATAATTCTGCCACCATCTGCTGAATACAAATACACTGCATAAGTTGCAGCTATTGAAGATTTAACCCAAAAGGAAAGTGTAAGTTGTTGTGCGCTAGAAGTTCCGTATTTTAAGCGCTGTAAATCTTGAGCCTCTATTTTATAGCGAGCCATAAAATATTCTGTAGCATCTACGGCTGTTTCTGCGGTTGTTGTTTCAATTTTAAAAGACTTAACAAAACCATTAGGTGCATCTGAGG